>Ga0307508_10003985_pt1 | contig 14641 bp, 15 predicted proteins | sample 9_EM_MG_FD_203089 | JGI IMG/M metagenome (GOLD analysis project Ga0307508, IMG submission 203089) | Populus trichocarpa ectomycorrhiza microbial communities from riparian zone in the Pacific Northwest, United States - 9_EM | ecosystem: Host-associated > Plants > Roots > Unclassified | place... | reverse complement strand
GCGGTCAGCAGCGTGGACCGGCGGCCCCAGCGGTCGGCCAGCACGCCGCCGGTGAGCGTGCCGACGATGCCGCCGACGCCGTAGAGGCCGAGCACGAGACCGGCCTGGCTCTGGCTGAAGCCGAGCCGCTGGGTCAGATAGATCGCCAGGTAGACGACCACGAAAGAGCCGATGCGATTGATCAGCGTGCCGGCCCAGAGCAGCCAGAACTGCCTCGGAAACCCGCCCGTGGCATGCCGTATCCAGCTCCGCACACTCGCCCCCTGTAAGCACCGGTATGCCTTATTTCCGCTTACAAAACACTGTCGGCGCAACCCGGTTTCCACGTGGTGAGCGGCACAGGAGGCCGGCGGACAGCCCCGGGCCGGCTGCGGCAGGATGGAACGCATGACAGGGACCCTGGTGCTGCTGCGGCACGGCGAAAGCGAATGGAACGCCAAAAACCTCTTCACCGGGTGGGTCGACGTCGACCTCAACTCGAAGGGCGAGGCCGAGGCGCGCCGCGGCGGCGAGCTGTTGAAGGAGAACGGGCTGCTGCCCGACGTGGTGCACACCAGCGTGCTGCTGCGTGCCATCCACACGAGCGAGATCGCGCTCAAGGCCGCCGACCGGCACTGGATTCCGGTGCGCCGGTCCTGGCGGCTCAACGAGCGGCACTACGGCGCCCTCCAGGGCAAGGACAAAAAGCAGACCCTGCAGACGTACGGTGAGGAGCAGTTCATGCTCTGGCGCCGGTCCTATGACGTGCCGCCGCCGCCGATCGCCGACGACGACGAGTTCTCGCAGGCCGCCGACGCGCGCTACGCCAACCTGCCGCCCGAGCTCAAGCCGGCGGCGGAGTGCCTCAAGGACGTGCTCGAGCGGGCGCTGCCGTATTGGTACGACGCGATCGTGCCCGACCTGATCGCCGGCAAGACCGTGCTGGTCGCGGCGCACGGCAACTCGCTGCGCGCGATCGTGAAGCACCTCGACCAGATTTCGGACGAGGCGATCGCAAAGCTGAACATTCCGACCGGCATCCCGCTGCGCTACGACCTGGACGCGACGATGCGCCCGATCACCGTGGGCGGTCTTTATCTGGACCCCGAGGCCGCCAAGGAAGCCGCGGCCGCGGTCGCCAACCAGGGCCGGTGAATCTGCAGATCCCCGGGGCGACCCCCGTTGCGCCCCGGGGACCCGGCTCTAGTTGCCGACCGGCTCGCCGGTGATCAGATAAACGACCTGCTCGCCCGCGTTCACGGCATGGTCGGCGTAGCGCTCGTAGAAGCGACCCAGCAGCGCGCCGTCGATCGCCGTCTCCGCGCCGTACGGCCACGCGTCGTCGAGCAGCACCTGGAACAGCTGGCGCTCCAGGTCGTCCATCTCGTCGTCGTCCTTCTCCAGCTCGGCGGCCAGGTCGGCGTTCGGCTGGGAAAGCACCGCCGTGATCTTCTCGGCCATCCGGTCGGCGACCGAGGCCATCTGCTGGAAGACCGGCCGCAGTTCGGCCGGCACGGCCGGCGACGGGTGCCGGCGCTGCGCGGTCTTGGCCACGTGCTCGGCCAGATCGCCCATCCGCTCCAGATCGGCCGAGACGTGCAGGGCGGTGATCAGCGTCCGCAGGTCGGTGGCGACGGGCGCCTGCCGGGCGATCGAGTCGACCACCCTCGCCTCCACCTGGCGATAGCTCTCGTTGACCTCGACGTCGCGCTCGATGACCGACCGGGCGGCCTCGATGTTCGCGGTGAGCAGGGCGGTGGTCGCCTTGCGCATCGCCGCGCGCACCGCTTCCGCCATGGTCACCAGCAGGCGACTGACCTCGGTCAGGTCGGCCTGAAACTCCTCGCGCATGTTGTCGTCCCGGGGTTCGGGGCTACCGCTTGTCGACGGGCGGCGGCCTTGATCTGAGTCACGCTAGGACCGCGCGGCAGCCTGGACATGAACGGCAGTGAACGAAGCCCGGCTGGGCGGTGAACTTTCCTCGAATCGCGCCGGATTTGTCCGCTTCGGCGTAGGGCTCAGGTAAACAATGACCCTACGATCGCAGCGTGGACACGGTGTACGGCGTCGGCCTCCTCCTTGCTGCGCTCGCCGTCGGCGTGCTGGCAGGGCTGCTGATCGCTGCCCGCGCCCGCCGAGCCGGCCCACCGGAGCCCGAGGCATCGCCGTCCGGCAGCGCAAAGAAGTCTAAGGGAGGACGCGCCATCGAAACCGACGAAGACGCTCCCAGCGGGAAACACGGACTCAAAGGCCTCGGCCGCAAGAGCCTGGACTCGCTGCGCGTCGGTGTGGTGGTGCTCGACGCCGAGGACAACCCGGTGCTGGTCAACCCGGCCGCCCGGGCGATGGGCCTGCTCCGCTCCGGCGGCGCGCCCGGCACCATGGCGGCGCACCCGATACTGCGTACGCTCGCCGGTCAGGTCCGCCGCACCGGCATGCGCCGCGAAGTCGAGCTGGACCTGCCCCGAGGCCGCGCGGGTGGCGCGTCGGCGCCGCTCGGCCTGCACCTGCGCGCGGTGGCGCTGAATTCGAGCCACGTCGCCGTCGAGGCCGCCGACGTCACCGAGTCGCACCGGCTCGCCCGGGTGCGCCGGGACTTCGTCGCCAACGTCAGCCATGAGCTGAAGACCCCGATCGGCGCGCTCCAACTGCTGGCCGAGGCGCTGCTCGACGCGACCGAGCTGCCCGACGTGCCGGTCGGTCTGGAGCAGTCCGAGGACCTGATCGCCGCCCGGCGCTTCGCCGAGCGGATCCACCACGAGTCCGCCCGGATGGGCCGGCTGGTCAGCGAGCTGCTCGAGCTCACCCGGCTGCAGGGCGCCGAGCCGCTGCCCACGCCCGAGCCGGTGGCCGTCGACTGGGTGATCGCCGAGGTGGTCGACCGGACCCGCACCACGGCGTCCGCGAAGGGCATCGAGGTCGTCTATGCCGGGCCCAAGGGCGCGATGGTGTACGGCACCGACAGCCAGGTGGCCACCGCGGTCACCAACCTGGTCGAGAACGCGATCGCGTACTCGGGCGAGAACACCAAGGTCATGCTCACCCTGCGTAACGACGACGAATGGATCGAGATCGACGTCGAGGATCAGGGCATCGGCATCGCCGCACATGACGTCGACCGCATCTTCGAGCGGTTCTACCGGGCCGACCAGGCCCGTTCGCGCTCCACCGGCGGGACCGGCCTCGGCCTCGCCATCGTCAAACACATCGCCACCAACCACGGTGGCCGCGTCGACGTAACCAGCACACTTGGTGGTGGCTCGACGTTCACCCTGCGCCTACCCGCGCGACCCCCGGAAGCCCCGCTGCCGTTACCGGCAGCGATTGAGATCGAGTCCGGCGCGGCCGGTCTGTAACCCCGCCGCCGAACGGAAGGAACTTCATTGGCCCGCGTGCTCGTGGTCGAGGATGAGGAGTCGTTCTCCGACGCCCTGTCGTACATGCTGCGCAAGGAAGGCTTCGAGGTGTCGGTCGCACCGACCGGGACCTCGGCGCTGACGCAGTTCGACCGGACCGGTGCCGACATCGTGCTGCTTGACCTCATGCTGCCCGAGATGTCCGGCACCGAGGTGTGCCGGCAGCTGCGGCAGCGCTCCGCCGTACCGATCATCATGGTCACCGCCCGAGACAGCGAGATCGACAAAGTCGTCGGCTTGGAGATCGGCGCCGACGACTACGTCACCAAGCCGTACTCGCCCCGCGAACTGGTCGCCCGGATCCGGGCGGTGCTGCGCCGCCAGGGCACCGAGGCCGCGGAGGTGTCGGCACCGACGCTGGCGGCCGGCCCGGTCCGGATGGACGTGGAACGGCACGTGGTGACGGTCGACGGCTCATCGGTCCAGCTGCCGCTGAAGGAGTTCGAGCTGCTCGAACTGCTGCTGCGCAACGCCGGCCGGGTGCTCACCCGAGGCCAGCTGATCGACCGCGTCTGGGGCGCCGATTACGTCGGCGACACAAAAACCCTGGACGTCCACGTGAAGCGCCTGCGCTCCAAAGTGGAACCCGAGCCCAGCACCCCCCGCTACATCGTCACTGTGCGTGGTCTTGGGTACAAGTTTGAACCGTGATCAGCTGGCGGGCTCGCGGCCGGGGCGCTTTTTTGGCTTTGCTGCCGCTTGGGCTGCTGCTGTGGCCGGGTGGATGGCGACCAGGCCGGATTTCAGCCGGGCTTCGCAGAGCTCGGCCAGTTTGTTGTACGCCTCTTCGCCGACCAGCGCGATCAGCTCGGGGCCGTAGCTGCGGAACATCGGCTCGGTGCCGACGTGCGCGTCCGGCGAGGAGGTGCACCACCAGTCCAGGTCGTGGCCGCCCGGGCCCCAGCCGCGGCGGTCGAACTCGGTGATCGTGGAGAGCAGGATCTTGGTGCCGTCGGGGCGCTTCGTCCAGTCCTGCTCGCGGCGGACCGGCAGCTGCCAGCAGACGTCCGGCTTGTAGGTCAGCGGGTGTACGCCGTCGCGCAGGGCCTGGGCGTGCAGTGCGCAGCCGGCGCCGCCGGTGAAGCCCTTGTCGTTGAGGAAGACGCACGGGCCGTCGTTGGGCTGGGTGGCCGTACGCCGGGCCGGTTTGCTGCCGTCGATCGTGTCCATCTCGGTGTAGTTCTTGAAGCCGCGCCGGTAGTGCTGCCAGGTCTCGGGCGTCAGTTTGGCGGCCGCGCTCTTGACCCTGTTCTCGTCGTCGGCGTCGGTGAAGAACGCCCCGTGCGAGCAGCAGCCGTCCTCGGCCCGGCCGGCGATGATGCCGTGGCAGGCGGACCCGAAGACGCACGTCCAGCGGGACAGCAGCCAGGTCAGGTCGGCGCGGACCAGGTGCTGGTCGTCGGCCGGATCGAGGAACTCGATCCATTCACGAGGGAAGTCGAGATCGACCTCGCGGCTGCGGGCGGCGGCCGCCGCGTCCATCACGATGCGTATCTGGGTCTGGCGGCTCACCTGCGAGAGCTTACGCGTGCGAGTGGTTCGCATCGCTAAGCCGCCCGATTTAGCGCCTTATGTCTGGCCGGACGGGGGGCGTACGGGCGGAACGGGTCTACCCTTGGCCACGTGAGTTCCCGGGTCCCCGTGCTTTTGTCCAGCTCCTCGGTCTTCCCCGAGCCGACCGCGGCCGCGTTCGAGATGGCGGCCACGGTGGGTTACGACGGTCTCGAGGTGATGGTCTGGACCGATGCTGTCAGCCAGGACGCCGGCGCGCTGCAGGGCCTCTCCGACCATTACGCCATGCCGGTCCTTTCCGTGCACGCCCCCTGCCTGCTGGTGACGCAGCGGGTGTGGAGCCCCGACCCGTGGGAGCGGCTGCACCGGGCGGCCGAGCTGGCCGAGACGCTCGGCGCGCCGACCGTGGTCGTGCACCCGCCGTTCACCTGGCAGCGTGACTACGCGCGAAACTTCGCGGGTGGGCTGGCCAAGATGCAGGCCCGGCACCCGGAGATCACGTTCGCGATCGAGAACATGTATCCGGTCCGGATGGCCGGGCGCACCTTCGTGCCTTATGTGCCGGGCTGGGATCCGACCGAGGCCGGCTACGACGCGTACACGCTGGATCTTTCGCATGTCGCGGCCGCGCGCGGCGACTCGCTGGAGATGGCCGACAAGATGGGCTCCGGCCTCAAGCACGTGCACCTGGGCGACGGCACCGGCGAGGGCCGTGACGAGCATCTCGTGCCCGGCCGGGGCAATCAGCCGTGCGCCGAGCTGCTGCAGTCGCTCTCCGGGCGGGGCTTCCGTGGCTCGGTCGCGCTCGAGGTCGCCACCCGCAAGGTGACCAGCCGCGCGGTCCGCGAGGCCGACCTGCGTGAGTCGCTCGAGTTTGCCCGCAGGCACCTGGCCCCGGCCCAGTCGGCGGCCACCCGCGCCTAAACGGCGAACAGCCTGGCCACCAGCAAGACCGGCAAGCGCGGTTACGCCGGGGCGAGCGCCGCCCGTTTGCGGGCCCGGTGCGCGGCGACGTGCGAGCGGGTCGCGCAGCGCTCCGAGCAGAAGCGCCGGCAGTTGTTCGACGACGTGTCCAGATACACATTTCCGCAGCGTTCGTCGGCGCAGATGCCGAACCGGGCGCTGCCGTACTCGCACAGCCAGACCGACAGGCCCCAGACCGCGCCGGCCAGGTATTCCGCGCTGACCGAGGAGCCGCGGCTGGTGACGTGCATGTGCCAGTCGTTCGCGTCGTGGCCGGAGATGCGCGGCTGCACCGGGAACGCCTCGAGCAGCGCGTTCAGCTCGGTGACCGCGTCGGCGTCGCGACCGGTCGTGCCGAACTCGAAGACGTCGCGCAGGCGGCGCTGGGCCCGGCGGAACACGGGCAGGTCTTTTTCCACGACCTCGTCGTGCATCCAGACCTGGTCGGCGGAGAACAGGGCCCGCAGCCCCGCGAAGTCGTCCAGGTCGGCGTTGACAAGATCAACGGCCGTCCGGGCGTACGCATCGAAGTCCACCCGACAACCGTAGTCGACAATTCTGCGCGTTGGCCGAGTCCGATTCGGCAGCACCCGCCAGCATCTGTTGGTGCGACCGTTGGTGCGCCGGGCGATACGCTCGAATCATGTTCCGATCCGTCTTTCTCGCCGCCGCCGGGTCGTCCCGGCTGGAGCGGCTGGTCGCGTCCGCGCCCGTCAGCAAGGGCATTGTCCGCCGGTTCGTGGCGGGCGACGCCGTCGATGACGCGTTGCGCGCCAGCCGCGAGTTGGCCGACGACGGCCTCGCCGTGAGCCTGGACTATCTGGGTGAGGACACGCTGACGGCGGAGCAGGCCGCAGCGACCCGGGACGAATACCTGACGCTGCTCGGCCGGCTGACGGGCGCCGGGCTGACCCCGGCGGCCGAGGTGAGCCTGAAGCTCTCGGCGATCGGGCAGAAGGTCGACGATCGGATGGCGTTCGAGTACGCCCGTTCGATCTGCGCCGCGGCGGCCGAGGCGGGCACGACGGTGACGCTGGACGCCGAGGACCACACCACCACGGACTCGACCCTGGAGATCCTGGCCGAGCTGCGCAAGGACTACCCGACGACCGGGGCCGTGCTGCAGGCGTATCTGCGCCGCACCGAGGCGGACTGCCGGGAGCTGGCCACCCGGGGCTCGCGGGTGCGGCTCTGCAAGGGCGCCTACGCGGAGCCCGAGTCGGTCGCGTTCCAGTCCGCGCTCGACGTCGACAAGGCGTACGTACGCTGCCTGAACATCCTGATGTCGGGCGAGGGCTATCCGATGGTCGCGACGCACGACCCGCGGCTGATCGCGATCGCCGAGGACCGGGCCCGCTGGTTCGACCGCTCGGCCGACGAGTTCGAGTTCCAGATGCTCTACGGCACCCGCCCGGACGAGCAGGCCCGGCTCGCCGCGGCCGGGCACACCGTCCGCGTCTACGTCCCCTACGGCGACCAGTGGTACGGCTACCTGATGCGCCGGCTGGCCGAGCGACCCGCGAATGTTGCCTTCTTCGCCAAGGCACTGACGTCGCGTAAGTAATCATTTCGGGCTAAACCGGCGTACCTGACGGTGTGTCGCCTTGACTTTTTTATGGTCATTTCACGGAACGCATCGCGCTGGTCACAGCTGTATCGATACCGTACTGATGACACGGCATTGAAGACACGGCAGTGCCTGCGAAAGGAACGGTGCGAGGAGATGACGGGTCCAGCCCAAGCCGAGGAGCGCCTCTCGGAGGTCCGGTTCCTGACCGTGGCCGAGGTGGCCGCGCTCATGCGGGTTTCGAAGATGACCGTCTACCGCCTGGTGCACGGGGGCGAGCTGACCGCGGTCCGGGTCGGGCGCTCGTTCCGGGTGCCGGAGCACGCCGTGCACGAATATCTGCGCGGGGCGTTCTCCCAGACTGCCTGACCAAGGGGGCGTGTTGGCCCTGTTGAGGTGGGGCCGCTAGGCTGGACCGGTTGGTTCCCGGGTCCTCGTGCGCGCACGCGCCGGGTCCGGGCCGCCGTCCAGATCGGATTCAGGCCGCGTCTGCTCGCGCGCCCGGTTCGACCCCAATGGTTTCGAGAGGCTTTCGTATGGGCTCCGTGGTCAAGAAGCGCCGCAAGCGTATGGCAAAGAAGAAGCACCGCAAGCTGCTGCGCAAGACCCGCGTCCAGCGTCGCCGTCTCGGCAAGTGACGCCCGGCCGGGCTTAGTGCCCGGCCGCGTCCCACTTGCCATCGTTCGAAGGACGCGCCGTGGTGACTCGTCCCAGTCGTGCAGGATCCACGACATCGTCTCCCAGCCCGGCCGGCCACCCCGTGGCCCCGCCGAGGGTCGTCGTGGTCACCGGGGTCAGCCGTTATCTCGGCGCCCGGGTGGCGTCACGCCTTGCCGCCGACCCCCGGGTCGAGCGGGTCATCGGGCTGGATCCGCACGATCCTCCGCCGGCCCTCGCCCGCTTGCTGGACGACGTCGAGCTGGTACACGCTGACGCGCGCGCCGCTGCCGGTGTGATCGCCGAGCTCGGCGCCGAGGCCATCGTGCATCTCGCCGTCGCCGGCGCGCCCGACTCCCAGCACGGGGGTCGCGCCGCGATGAAAGAGCAGAACGTCATCGGCACGATGCAGCTGCTCGCCGCCGCTCAAGGCGCGAGCCGGCTGCGCAAGCTGGTGGTGCGCTCCTCCACGGCCGCCTACGGCGCGTCGTTCCGCGATCCGGCCGTCTTCACCGAGGACACTGAGCCGCGGGCGGTGCCGCGCGGCTCGTTCGCCCGGGACATCCTCGACATCGAGGGCTACGTGCGGGGCTTCCGGCGCCGCCGCCCCGAGGTCGGCGCCACCGTGCTGCGCTTCGCCCCGCTGATCAGCTCGACCGCGGACACGACGCTGACCCGATATTTCTCCCAGCCGTTCGTGCCGACCGTGCTGGGCCGCGACGCCCGGCTGCAGTTCGTGCACGTCGACGACGCGCTGGAGATCCTGCACCGGTCGGTGGTCGAGGACCATCCGGGCACGTTCAACGTGGCCGGCGCCGGGGTGCTGATGCTCTCCCAGGCCGTGCGCCGGGCCGGCCGGGTCTCCGTGGCGCTGCCCGAGGGCACGCTGTCCTCCGTCGCCGCCGTGGCCCGCAACATCGGCGTCGGCCAGATCGGGCTGGACCAGATCGACCTGTTCGTGCACGGCCGGGTGGTCGACACCACCCGGCTGATCAATGAGTTCGAGTTCACGCCGCGCAGCACTGAGACTGCGTTCGCCGACTTCATCGCCGGGCACGCCAACGGCTCGTCGCTGACCGCCGACCGGCTGGCCGCGGCGGAGCGGGCGATCCTCGACGGCATTCGCCGGTTCCGCGCCGTCGCGGCGCAGGAGAGCGAGGCGGAGGTCGACGAGGAGGCCGAGGCCGGCGTCGGCGCGGGAAAGCAGTCGTCATGAGCCAGGACGAGTTCCGCCGCCAGTTGCCCGGGCACGCCGACTTCGAGCTGCCGGTGGAGCAGCCGCCGCCGCGGTTGAACGGGAAACGCCCGGTGCCGGAGTTCACCCCGCCGTCCGCGCAGGCCGAGCCCGAGCAGCCGGAGCCCCACGAACAGCCCGACACCCTGGACGTCTGGGATCAGCGGGTCGCCGGCGGCCTGGCCTTCCTGCGCCGCCGGCTGGCGGGGGCGTACGAGGTGGACGACTTCGGGTTCGACCCCGAGCTGACCGACACGGTCATCTACCCGATGCTGCGGGTGCTCTACAAGGAGTGGTTCCGCACCGAGGTCTTCGGCATCGAGCACGTCGCGGCCAAGGGCGCCGGCCTGATCGTCGGCAACCACTCGGGCACCCTGGCGCTGGACGCGATGATGCTGTCAGTGGCGCTCAACGATCAGCATCCCGAGCGCCGGCACCTCCGGCTGCTCGGTGCCGACCTGGTGTTCCGCGTCCCGTTCATGTCCGAGCTGGCCCGCAAGTCCGGGGCGACGGTCGCCTGCAACCCCGACGCGGAGCGCCTGATGTCCGCCGGCGAGCTGGTCGGCGTCTTCCCCGAGGGCTTCAAGGGCATCGGCAAGCGGTTCAGCGACCGGTACAAGCTGCAACGCTTCGGCCGCGGCGGCTTCGTCTCGGCGGCGCTGCGCACCGGCACCCCGATCGTCCCGGTGGCGATCGTCGGCGCCGAGGAGATCTATCCGATCCTGGCCGACTTCAAGCCGCTGGCCCGGCTGCTCGGCATGCCCTACTTCCCGATCACGCCGACGTTCCCCTGGCTCGGCCCGCTCGGCCTGGTGCCGTTGCCGAGCAAATGGCTGATCCAGTTCTGCCCGCCGATCCCGACCGCGCACCTGGTCGATGCGGCCGACGACCCGATGATCGTCTACAACCTGGCCGACCAGGTACGCGAGACGATCCAGGCGACCCTGCACTCCTTATTGGAGAAGCGGCCCGACCCGTTCGGGTTGTAGCATCGCGGCTGAGGGGCGGCCCCGGACCAAGTGTCCGGCTCCGCCCCTCGCCACGTTCTACCGCTTGCTTCGGTCAGCCGCCGCCGAAGATGTTGCTCAGCAGACCGCCCAACGGCCCGTCGTCGCCGGAGTCGTCCTGCTCGGCCGGCTCGTCCAGCTGGCTGGTCGTGGCCGTCGTGGTCGGCGTGCCGTCCACGACGCCGGGGTCCGCGTTGCCGGTCGGGGTCTGCGCCTCGCCGGTCGAGGTCGGGTCGACAACCGCCCCGGTCTTGGCCGGGTTCGCCTTCGAGGTCTTCGACGAGTCGCCCGGCTTGCCCGGCCGCTCGCCGGTGACCTGCTGATGCTGCGGTGCGGACGAGTCCGTCGCGCAGTCGTTCAGCTTCGGCCCGAGCAGGTCGGAGCCGTCCGGGACGACCGGCTCGCAGGCCAGGCCGGCCCGCAGCGCCACGGCGCGTTCGTGCACGTCGTCGAGCAGGTTCATCGAGGCGGCCGCGCGTTCCCGGTTGGCCGGGCTGAGCCCGTCCAGGACCGGCGTCATCCGCTGGCGCTGCGCGGTGACGAACGCGTCGACCGTGCCCAGCGGGCTCGTCTCCGTACGCGCCACCGCGGAGCCGGTGAGCAACCGGACGCCCTGCCGGGTGTCGTTGTCCATGTCATCCAGGACGTCGGCGAACCTCGTGTTGTCGCCCGGCAGCGCCGCCGCCTCGGCGAGCCGGTGCCGGGCGAAGTCCAGCGACAGCTGGCCCCGGGTCAGGTCGGAGCCGGCCATCGCCAGCTGTGCGCGTTCGGTGGAGCGCTTGACGCCGTAGAGGGCGTCGCCCGGTGCGGCGTTCTCGCTTGCGGCGGAGATCCCGGAGACGGCCATCGCGCCGGCGGCGACGCCGATGACGATCGCGCCGCGGGCCCGGATCCGGCGCCCGGAGCCCTTGCCGAACAAGCGGCGGCCGGTCGTCCGGGCGGCGATGTTTTCGACGGGCTCGGTGTGCGGCTGCGCGGTCCGGCCGATGCCGTCCCGCTCGGCGGTGGCCACGAGCATCGCTCGCAGGCCGGTGCGGAACTCGGCTTCGACCTGAACCCCGCAGCGGGCCCCGGACAGGCTGTGGCCGATGGCGACCAGCTCGGCGAGCTGCTCGTCGGCCTGGCCACGCACATGGTGCCGGCGGCCGCCGGTGGTCTCGTCGAGAAGCTCCGCGAAGCGCTCGGCGCTCCGCCGGTCGAGAAAATCGAAAGTCACCACGGGCACCTCCCTTCGCTTGTGACTGTCTCGTCGGCGGCGTTGCCGACGGTCGCGACAGAACCGGCGGACCGGAGGTCCACCACGGGTCGCACCCAATCAAACGCGTGGCGGGCGGGCAGAGTTACGGGCATCGACGGTTGAAGAAGTGTCACCACTGGAACCCTTCGGGCAGCAGCCGGGCGAGTGCCCGCACCGCCCGGTACTGCAGGGCCTTGATGGCGCCTTCGTTCTTGCCCATGGTCTGCGCGGTCTCGGCGACGGAGAAGCCCTGCAGGAAGCGCAGCACGATGCACTCCTGCTGCTCGGGGTTGAGCTGTTTCACCGCGGTGAGCAGGGCCACGTTGGTGATGTGGTCGACGACGGCCGCCTCGGGACTGCCTTCGGGACCGCGGTCCTCACGGTCGGCGTCCAGCACGTCGCCAGTGGTCACCTCGAGGCGGTAGCGGCCCGATTTGAAGTGGTCGGCGACCAGGTTGCGGGCGATCGTCACGAGCCAGGCGCCCAGGTCGCGGCCCTGCCAGGTGAAGCTGCCGATCCGCTTGAGCGCGCGCAGGAAGGTGTCCGAGGTCAGGTCCTCGGCGAGCTGTCGGTTGCCGACCCGGAAGTAGACGAACCGGAAGACCGTGTCGACGTACCGGTCGTAGATCAGGCCGAACGCCTCCGACTCGCCGGCCTGGGCGCGTTCGACCAGGGCCCACACCTCGGCGGCGGCGTCGCCCGGGTCGGGCCGGGCCGGGTACTTCGGCGGCTCGGATTCGGTCGGTGGCCCGGTCGTGCTCTGGCTGGGCACGACCACCGCGGTCTGGTCGTCGACCGCGCCGGCACCGCGTTCGACCGGGCCCGGCTGGGTGGGCGGGCGCCCCGGGATCCTGCCCCCGACCGGCTTGACGTTTCCGGTGGGTGGCATGTGCCGGCTCGGCGACTCGTTGATATGCGGACGGTTGCGAGCGCGCTTGGTGCCGTCCCCTCGGATGGCGTGCGTGACCAACCCGTCCACGCCCTCCTTCAGAACGTTCAGTCCGTCCGTCAACGCGTTGCGCGCCGCCGTCACCTCACGGCGGTACGGGTCGCCGGCGTACACATGACTCACTGCGCCTCCTTAACCCGGGCGTATTTCCGTGCTTTCTGGGGCACCGGGGTCTCCTCGGGGTTGAGGGGTGTCAATCCACAGCAAAAGGGGTGGGGCTACCCGAACGAGCCGGGCTGGCCTCACCCATAGGTGTGGGGTCCGTTACACAGACGGGAAGTATCGCGGACAGCAAACGCACGGAGTCGCACAAAGTGTGCGCTGCGCAGAAAATACCCGAAGTGGCGCAGACTAGACATCAAGAACCTCTGCCATCATGTAGGACACTCTCGTGCAAGTCGTCGCACTGGTTGTCCGACAACCCGTTCGGGCTCGGCTTGTGTCAGACTCGGGCGCTGTGGAGCAAGCAGCCCCGGATCCCGTGCGTACGGCCGCGCAACGCCGGCCGGAGGCGACCGCGCTGATCGCCGGCGAATTCCGGATCACCTGGTCCGAGTTGGACGCCCGAGTCGACGCCGCGGCCGCCGAGCTGCGCGCGCTCTGCCCGGCGGACGGCGAGCGGGTCGCCATCGTGCTCGGCAACACGATCGACTTCGCCGTCACCTTTTTCGGGGTGTTGCGGGCCGGACTGATCGCGGTACCGCTCAACCCGGGTTACACCGCCGACGAGCTGGGCTACGCGCTGACCGACTCCGGGGCCACGCTCGTGATCGCGGAGAGTGCGCTGCACGACCGGCTGACTTCCGGACCGGAGCTTCGCGTACGCGAAAACGTCGGATCCGCCGCGGCCGGTGCGCCGCTGCCCGCGGTCTCGAAAGACCAGGTCGCGGTGTTGCTCTACACCTCCGGCACGAGCGGGCGGCCGAAGGGCGCGATGCTCACCCACGCCGCGCTGGCCGCCAACCATGCCCAGCTGGACCGGATCGAGCCGCCGGTGGTCGGCACCGAGGACGTGGTGCTGCTGGCCGTGCCGCTGTTCCACGCCTACGGGCTGAACACCGGGCTCGGCACGGTGGCCCATCACGCGGCCTGCGGGGTGCTGGTCGACCGGTTCGACGCGCCCGCCTCGCTCGAGTTGATCGCGCGGCACCGGGTGACGGTGGTGGTCGGCGTGCCGTCGATGTACGCGGCCTGGTCCCGCCTGGAGTCCGCCGCCGCCGACCTGGCCGGCCTGCGGACCGCGGTGTGCGGCGCGGCCCCGCTGGAGGAGACGGACGCGGCGCGGTTCGCGGCCGTGACCGGCAAAAAGATCATCATCGGGTACGGGCTGACCGAGGCCGCGCCCGTGCTGACCACCACCGCGGTCAGCGACCGGTCCAAGGCGCGCGCGATCGGCCGGCCGCTGCCCGGCGTGTCGCTGCTGCTGCGCTCGGCCTCGGGTGACGTGCTGTGGCGGGACGGGACGGCGTCGGTGGTCGAGGATCTGGCACCGCTGGACATCGAGATGCCCGACTCGCCCGGTTCGGAAGCGGGCGAGATCGTCGTACGCGGGGCGAATCTGTTCTCGGGTTATTGGCCGGACGGTCGGGACGGGCCGGATGCCGACGGCTGGTGGGGGACGGGTGACATCGCCTACGCGGACGGTGACGGCGACCTGGTGCTAGTCGACCGGATCGGCGAGTTGATCCTGGTGAACGGGTTCAACGTGTATCCGGCCGAGATCGAACGCGTGCTCGACTCGCACCCGGGCGTGGCCGAGGCGGCCGTGATCGGCGTGCGCGACCCGGTGACCGGGCAGACGCCGCACGCGTTCGTGGTGCCGGCGCTCGACCCGCCGCCGACCCCCGCCGAGCTCCAGGTCTATTGCGCGGGGCAACTCGCCCGGTTCAAGCTGCCGACCGAGATCGAGCTGGTGGACGAGCTGCCCCACTCGCCGATCGGCAAGGTACGCAAGGGGGCGCTGCGGTGACCCGGGTGACCTTGATCAGCCGGACCGGCTGCCATCTGTGCGAGGTGGCCGAGGCGGCGCTGGACCGGATCGTGGCCGGCGACTGGACCCGGATCGACGTGGAGTCGTCGATCGAGCTCGAGCGCGACTACGGCGACCGGGTGCCGGTGGT
>Ga0307508_10003983_pt1 | contig 14643 bp, 18 predicted proteins | sample 9_EM_MG_FD_203089 | JGI IMG/M metagenome (GOLD analysis project Ga0307508, IMG submission 203089) | Populus trichocarpa ectomycorrhiza microbial communities from riparian zone in the Pacific Northwest, United States - 9_EM | ecosystem: Host-associated > Plants > Roots > Unclassified | place... | reverse complement strand
GTAGGAAAGGGCGTCAGCAATGATTGTTGTATAGTCCCCGTATACAATATTGTTGTGGTTGTTGCCGGTGGTGAAGACAATTGAACCACGAGTAGTAACTCGAGCTCGGATGAATGGTGGTGCCAGAACATCCCCATTGTCCGCAAAGATAGAGTTGACCCGGCGAAGTGCAATATCTGCCAGTGCCTGTCGTTCGGTATAGGTTTTGTCAGTTCGGGTGGTTTCATCATCGGTCTTGTCATTCTGGAAGTGACATGTCACTTCACGTTCGGTCTGGGGGTATTTGGTTGGGATGAGTTTCGGTGTAGGCGCTTTCGTTGTTTTCGGTCTGCTCGGAATAGTTTCCCATCCTCGAGTGTTGGTGGAAGGGGCTGATGGTGTGGCCAATGGCACTCCAGGAGTGGCGGTGATGGTAGCAGCAGCATTTTTGGTAGCATCCTCACCAGTGGTATTCTTCTTCGTCAGCGTCTTCTTGAGGATCTTCTTGACTGGGGGTGCCATCGGTACAGTCACAGCAGGCTGTACAGGCCGCTGGTACACAAGAATTTGCTGCTGCAGCTGGGTGACCCGGGTCCCCAGTGAGCTGATCTGGTTGCGTAGCTGATCGGTGGTCTTCTGGAAGTTGATGGTGGCATCAGCAGCCGATTTCACGATGTCGGCTGTGATTCGGATGTATAGGTGCTCCATAGCCACTCGAGTGATAGTCTCGAAGTCCGAACGGAGGGCAGCATGCTCTGCACTAAGCGGGGGAGGTAGTTCCGAGGTACCTTGTCCGAAGTCTTCGTTACCCTCACCAATGGCCTGGGTAGCAGTGATATTTTCTGCATGTTGAAAGTCCATTTCATCAAAATCTATATCACTGTTATCACCTTTCTCGGAATCAGAGTCTTCACGAGGGCATTTTGCAGGGGAGTGGGTATGGTTGCCAGCCATAGCTTTGGGTGTGGATTTCGAGGTAGTTCCAGCAGCACCAGGACGAATGAAAGCATCCAGGGATCTCTGGTTCGGATGGGAGGAAGACATAGAGGAGTAAGGGAGGTGGTGATTGTCGGACACGCAAAAATCCGGAATCGCTGTGGTGGGGTCAAAGGGGGGTCGAAACTGAAACTTGACAGAACAGGCTTCTCAGCTAACGAAACTGTAGGCCTGCTCTTCAAGATTGTTTTGACGCTGTTTTGGAGGAGATCGATGGTGGCAGAAAGAAGTTCTTTTGCGAAAAGTTGCAGAGGGGTCGAGAGAATAGATTGCGTGGAGAAGAATCTCCAGACTAGCTACTGCACCCCTTCCTTTATACCTTTTCCTTCACTGTGGACATCACAGTCTCGTCCGCAAGACCAACACAGAATATCCCCTTCATGACTCAATCGCTGCACCCCAAAACACACGATCGTACTCGATTCTCACCCCCTTCGCCCCAAAACAGACTAACCCAAGGCAGACACGCAACAGTAAGGAAGCAACAAGGAAAGCATACAACCGGAAACCTGATAAGGAGAAAAGGAAACGCAAGTATAGTAAGGCAGACTCGCAAACAGTGAGGAAGCGACAAGGAAAGCATACAAAACTGGAAACGTGACAAGGACAAGGAGAGATGCAAGTAATAAGCTCAAGGTGAGTTCGCAAGGCAGATACAGATAAAAAGGAGATGAATCCTAGGCGGCCGGTGACCAGGTCAGGATTTTGTGGGACATCGCTGCCGGAGCGCTGTCGGAGAAACCAGGATGAGGCGCCTAGGCGTGTCGGACTATGACAGTGGCAGCAGAGATGAGGGACAGCCACAGGATGACCAGCGTGAGGGCGGCACCCGAGGCGACGCTGAGCCTGTCACACCAGATTCTTGACAGTACATCCCCTGTTCAGACCAAAGCTCCAGCGAGGTCAGGTCGGTTGAGCGCGAGTGGGTAGCGGTAGATTTGGACGGGGTGGTTGGCCTGCTGCCGGGATTGGATTTGTTGTTGATTCAGTCATTGTTGTTCGGTGATGATCTCGGCCTGGGTGTGGGTCATTGTCTGGAGTTGCTGTTGGTCTGCTGTGCTGGTCGCATATGGTCTTGGACAGGAGGCACTGGATCCCATGGTTTTGACGAGCCTCCTGGGTGACGGTTTGATGTATGGTAGTAACGATCTCTCCTAGAAGGCGGATTTGTTCATCCTGGAGGGTAGTGCTGGCAGGTGCGGCCGTGTCGGGGCTGGAGTTCTGGGCCTCACCAGCGGGTTCCGCATTCTCCTGCAGAGGTGGACTGATGTCAGCCAGCGGTGCCCGCTGAGCCGTGGTCTGACAGCGTTGGTGATGTTCGTCTAGGTTTACCAGGAACCGGCAGTCGGGACAGACCCGCTTCCCCTTCTGCCAGTCCGTGCAGGCTTTACGTGGGTTGAGGTGTCTGACGCCGATTACCTCCGCTAATTCATATGGGTGGGCGTGTGGGCAGTCACATTGTTGGTAGTTGTGGTGGCAGCGGTCGATGTCTCGTCAGAGGTAATAGTTGTTGTCTTTCATTTGGCGGTGAATGTCACAGTAGTTGTTATAGCAGGCTGTCCAGTGGAGGGAGGTGTGGTTGTTGATGCGGAGTTGTCCTACAGTGGACAGTGGTGGGGACGGCGTGGTGGGGGGCATGCCCCAGTTGTTGTCAGGCTCAGTCGTGGTGGGGAACTCGGGAACAGGGTTGTTGTCGGCGAAGATCCAGCCCTCAGTGGTATCGATGGTGGTGGTAGTAGAAAGGCTAATTGGTCGGGCCGGCCTTCTTGGGGTATTTCTCGTGGAATTGGCGGATGACGTCTGGTGAGTTTTCAAAGTTTCAGGCCGGATACCAGCTATGATCGGGGTCGTGAAAGCCGCTCCACTTGACTTGATACAGGATTTGGGTTCTGTGTCATCGGGAATCGAGGATTTCTTCTACTTCCCACTCTTGCTGCTCTTGGATGATAACGGGAGGGGGTGGTGCTTGGTTTTGTGCGGGTATGGGTTCTGTACTGGCTGTGGATTCGAGGAGGCTGATGTGGAAGACTGGGTGGATTTTGACATTGGCCGGCAGGTCCAACTTATAGGTGCGTCAGCCTACTCTCTTCAGGATGGTGTACGGGCCTATTTGCTTGTGGTCCAGTTTGTTCGATAGTCGGGTTGTATGGATGTGTTTTCACCGCAACCAGACTTTGTCGCCTGGGTTTAATACCGGGTCTGGATGTTGTACTTTGTTGGCCTGCTCTGCTTGAGCCATTTGCGCTTCTTTGATTTCTGTACTCAGGTCCTCGTGTAGCTTTCTTAATGCCTCGACGTATTCTGATACTTCTGGTGTTTCATCGTTCCTGGTGCTGAGGTCTGGCAGAAATCGCAGGTGGTATCCATAGTTGGCGAAGAAGGGGGTTATTTTTGTGGTTCCGGTTTGTGTGTTGTTGTAGCAGAATTCGGCAATTGGTAGTAGTCTTTCCCAGTCGTCCTGTTGATAGTTGCAGTATGCCCGGAGATACTGCTCCAGAGTAGCATTGGCCCTTTCCGTTTGTCTGTCCGTTTGCGGGTGGAAGGCTGTACTCAGATTGCGTGATATCCCGAGTGCTTTCGTCACTCATTTCCAGAAGTCAGAGGTGAATAGGGACTCTCTGTCTGATACAATGTTGCTGGGTAGTCCGTGGGGTCTAATCACTTGCCGGAGGAAGTGATCTGCCAGGTCTTCGGGGTTCATGTTGCCGTGGCATGCAAGAAAATGTCCCATTTTGGTTAGCCGGTCGATTATTACCCACAGCGCGTCTTTTCCATTGCTTATCAGCAGTGCTGTGATAAAGTCCATTGATATCGTGTCCCATGGTCGGTGCGGGAGTTGGAGTGGCTTTAGCAGTCCAAACGGCACGTGTTGGATTGGCTTGATGCGATGGCAGGTGTCACAGTTGTCGACGTATCTGTGGACATACTTTCGTTGCCCTGGCCATTAGAAATTTCAGCTAATGAATTCCAGGGTTCTTGCTCGGCCCGGATGTCCCGCGGCTTGCGCATCATGGTGGTCTCTCAATATGCGAAGTCGCAGGGTGTCGTTGTCAGGGATTCATATGAGGCCGTAGTACATTAGCAACCTGCTGTTTTCCTGGCATAACCCTAGCGCGATCTTCCCGTCACGGGTGGCCCCGTTGGCCTTTTCCCTCCGGATTTCTTGGATCTCTTTATCTGCGGCGCTTAGTGTTCGGATTTCATTCAGGAGATCCTTGTCTATCTCAAGGCTGATGGTTTCTGTTGTATTAGCCTGGAGCACTTCAAAAGCGTCTTCGGGTAACAGGATTTGGCCGTGGTTCTGCCGATGTTTCATATCCCCTTCCCAGGGAGAGTCTTCTGACTCTCTAGAGAGGATGTCCGGTTTACCGGCTAACTTCCCGGGTCGATATCTGATTGTGAAGTCGTAGTTGGCTAATCGCTTGCCCCACCGGGCTTGCCGTAGGTTGAGGTCTTTCTTTGTTTTCCAATATTCCAGGTTCTTGTGATCAGTAAGAATCGTGATTTTTTGCCCTGTTGTTTTGCAATATGTGTCCCATTTTCGTAGTGCATCTACGATCGCCAGTAGTACCTTGTCATGTATGTCATAGTTCCATTGTGGGTCCTTGAGTTTTTGGGAGTAATAGGCTACTGGATGCCAGATCCCGTTGTCATCAGGTTGTGAGCAGATGGCTCCGATGGCATAGTCTGAGGCGTCCGTCTTGATTGTGACCGGTCGCTCCAGGTCGAAGCGTTGTAGTATTGGTTCTGTAACCATTGCTGTTTTGAGCATATCAAAAGCTGTCTGCTGTTCGTCACCTCATTCCCAGCTCACTTTCTTCCTTGTCAGGCGGGTGAGGGGTGTTGTGATCCGGCTGTAGTCTTGTATAAACCTTCGGTAGAAGTTGGCGAATCCTAGGAAGCTCTGGATTCCTTTGACGTTTGTTGTTCTTTCAATTCCTTGATTGTCCTGATTTTTTCTTCATCCATTCGCAGTCCCTACGGTGATATGACGTATCCCAATTATTCTATTTCCGTTGTATGGAATTCGCATTTGGATGCATTCAGCGTGAGCCCAGTTTCCTCAACTTGTCTCAAGATTGTCTGGACGTGCCTTCGGTGGTCTTCCAGATTTTGCGAGAAGATGAGGATGTCGTCCAGATAAGCCACACCGAAGATATCAAGGTATTCGCTCAGAATCTCATTCATCCATCATTGGAACGACACTGGTACATTGGTCAAACCGAAAGGCATGACGCAGTACTCGTATAGTCCGTACCGGGTTCGGAAGGCTGTTTTCCATTTGTCTCCTGCTGTGATTCGCAGGTTGTAGTCGGCGTCTCGGATATCGAGGTTGGTGTAGATGGTGGCACTGGATAGTTGATCCAGGGACTCTCCGATTAATGGCAATGGTGTCCGGTCTATGATTGTGATCTCATTCAGTTGTCGATAATCCACACATAGGCGTAGTCCCCCGTCCTTCTTCTTGACAAAGTGTATTGGCGCCCCAGCCAGGGTGGTGAATACCCGGATCCATCCCCACTTATCATTTACTTCTAGATATTCCTTGAGAGCCTTCATTTTTTCTTCATTCAGGGGTCGTAGGGGCTCGTACAGAGGCATCTTTTCTTTCTCCAGTGGAATGTTGTGGTCATGAGTGTGGTGGGGCGGAGGTGCCATAGGTTCTTTTTCGGTGAATACTTCGAGGAACTCGTGATAATCTGGCGGAATTGGATTTTTGCTGGTCTTGGAGATTTCCTTGATTTTGTTGATGACGGTCTGTCATACTTCCCATGGGTCCGTTTCGCCAATCTCCCAATTTTCCGGTGTTTTCCTGTAGTATTGCTCCATGGCCTTTTCTTCCGGGCCCGTGTTCGCTCTTGGTGAACTAGGTAAGCATTTTTCGGCGCAGTGGTCTGAGTGGAATTTCACAGTATGATTTTTCCACCCTATCACTGAGTCATAGAGCTTGAGCCATGGAAGTCCTAGGATGATTGGCGCATTTCCGATTGTGACGCAGTATAGCCAGATGTCTTCTTCGTGATGGTTGATCGTGAGGTGGATTTGAGCATTGTGGGTTACCAGCCCGCCAGTGACCTCACTTCTGTCCACGGTCAGGACTCATCTGGGTACTGCTTTTTGTAGCATCTGTATTCATCTGGCTTCCGCATACGCTCTATCGATGAAGTTCTCGGATACTCCTCTGTCTACTAGGGCTGTAGTGGCCCATTCCTTGCCATCGGCTCCCTGGATCCTTACTTTGATCATTATTGTTTCCTCTCGTTCATATCGGGTTGTCCGGATTCTGTAGGTCGGTTCTTCTTCTTCTTTCGCAACTGGCTTCTCCCTCGGGTGACTGTTCCTAGGGTCTACTCCCGAGGGCTATCGTTTCCTGACGGTTCTTCCACCGTTTCTTCTTCAAATGTGGCTTCCGCAGCTCTATTTGGCTTTTTCCATGGGAGTCGTATTTTCTTGGGATGGGGGCATTCCCTCAAAAAATGCCCTTTGTTTCCGCAGTTGTAACATTCATCTGTATTCGTTCGTCAAGGGAATCGGTTGGGCGTTCTCTCGGCGAACTTGAATCGTTGGGTGGCGTCAAGGTCCATTGGATCCCCCAGGGGTACTGACGGGGGTTCCCTGGTGTGGACATGGAAGCGCGCTTCTGGGCTGGTAGCAGGCCGTTGGCTGATGACTCTGAGGTTGCATAGGCGGCTATTGGTTTTGATGGCAGCGGTAGCATAGTCCACCAGAACTGTAGCTGGTGCTTTGCTCATGACCAAGTGTGTTTTGACTTCAGTGTGCAGTCCGTCTCGGAATCGTGCAATGCATATGTTATCCGCGTAGGGGAGATCTGCTTTAATCCGCGGGAATTCTGCCCAGTAGGTTGCCGCTGTTCGATCATCAGGAAAAAAAAATTTTGCATCCAGAGCGTCCAGATGCACCAGACAGTCGAGACATTCTGGACGCAACCTCGCTAACTCGGACGCAGCTTACCATGGTGGTGGTCATCCGAATGCAGCTACCATGGCGGTGTGCGTTCGAACGCAGTGTGCCAGGGCACCGTACGTCTGGACCCAACTGGTATGGCGACTGCAGCCGGACGCAGCTGCCACAGCATATGCCTTCCGGACGAGGAGTGTCATGGCAATTGCGCTCTGGACACAGCGTGTCTTCCGGACACAGGGTGTCAAGGCAGATGGCATCTGGACGGAGCCTGCCACGGCACCACATGTCCAGACGCAGCTGTCAAGGCACAACGCATCGGGATGCAGCTGCCACGGCATATCCCTTCCGGACAAGGAGTGTCATGGCAACTGTGCTCTAGATGCAGTGTGTCTTCCAGACGCAGGGTGTCAAGGTAGATGGCATCCGGACGGAGCCTGCCACGGCACCACGCGTCCAGATGCAGCTGTCAAGACAATTGCATTTGGACCCAGTTGTCACGGCACTGAATATCGCAGCGAAACCTTCCATCACATCCATAATCTAGGATGCAAGTGGTTTTTGGTGGTTCTAGGGATAGTGACTCAATCCAGTTGTATTCATTATATCTAATATACAGCTATAAACGCAACCTCAGAGCACCCAGTGCGGGTACATAGCGTTACATCCATCGTGGCCTACCCAACATCCATTGACTCGTTCATTGATCGAAAGTATCACCACCTGCCTACGTGGTTTTTGACGTGGTTACCACAGCACTATGAGCGTTACAGTTGGAAGCTGGCGAGTAAGATGAGACGAGTATGTTGGTGAGCCTCGTGACGTTAGCACTGCTCTGAAGATGTCCGAACCAGTGGGAAGCTGTGACGTACGACCAAACGAGTACGATGCGAGTAACAAGCGACAAGTACGATGGCGAGTAGATGCGACAGGTGTGGTGCTGGTGAGGAGGATGGTGGTCAGGATCCTGCCGGCGAGTACGGTGGCGAGTAAGGTGCGATGAGTATGTTGGCGATCTTCGTGATGTTGTTAGCACAGCACTCAGTTTGTCAGAAACTGCGGGAAGTTGTACCAGACGACGTGACGAATACTATGACATGATTCGATGAGCACGATGTTGATTAGGATCGCGGACAGGACCCCAGTGGTGAGTACGACAATGGTTAAGATGCGATAAGTATGTTGACAATCTTCGTGACATTGTTAGCACAGCTCTCGGTTTGTCAGAAACCGCAAGAAGTTGTAGCATGCGATGCAACGAGTATTATGACATGATTCAACGAGTACGATGTTGATGTGGATGGCGTGCAGGACCCCAGCAGTGAGTACGACAGCGGGTAAGATGCGATGAGTATGTTGGCGATCTTTGTGATGTTGTTAGCATAGCTGTCGGTTTGTCAGAACCCACAGGAAGTTGTACCATACGACGCGACGAGTATTATGACATGATTGGACTAGTATGATGTTGATGTGGATGGTGTGCAGCACCCTGGCGGTGAGTACAACAGCGGGTAAGATGCGATGAGTATGTTGGCGATCTTTGTGACATTGTTAGCACAGCTCTCGGTTTGTCAGAACCCATGGGAAGTTATACCATACGACACGAGTACTATGACATGATTCGATGCATACGATGTTAATGAGGATGGCGGTCAGGACCCTGGCGGCAGGTACGATGGTGAGTAAGATGCGATGAGTATGTTGGTGATCTTCACAACATTAGCATAGTTTCTCGGAGTGTTGGAAATAGCACGAGGTTGTGCCATACAACGAGTACGATGTCGATGAGCAGAATGGTGGTCAGGACCCAGCCGCGAGTACGATGGTGAGTAAGACGCGGCGAGGACTATGTTATTGAGGAGGATGGTGTTGAGGATGCTGGCGTCGAGTACAATAGGGAGTAAGATACGATGAGCATACTACGAGTATGTTGGCGACCTTCGTGACATGGTTACCACAGCTCTCAATATAGCAGAAACAGCGGGAAGTTGTGCAATATGACGCGACGAGTACGATGTCGATGTGGAGGATGGCGGTCAGCATGCTGGCGTCGAGTAGATTGGGAGTACATAAGACACAATGAGTATACTGGCGACCTTTCTGATGTCGTTAGCGCAGCTCTCAGTGTATCAGAATCACCCGGAAGCTGTGCAATACGACGCGACGAGTACAATGGCGACGAGTACAATGGCGGCAAGTATGATGGCAATGCGGAGAATGACGACACGTGGTATGGAGAGTTGAATGCTGAGTAGATTGGTGACGAGCAGGATGTCGACTCTGAGGATGGTGGCGACCAGGTGACGCTGATGATTATGGCAGTCGAGGCCTGTACTCGAACAGAATAGGAGAAAAAAAAGGATTCGCTCATATTAAGCGAGCCAACCATGTTGCAGGCGCTAGTAATTTCTGCACGAAGGATCACTCGCAATGAGAAAACTGGAACTCCCAGTCACAGATACTATGGAACCCGTTTTCCTGAGAATGACGAAGGTGGAGCCGCGAGAGCTGCCACCGGAACCGGGGGGGGAGTAGGAGGAGGGCGATAAACGGTCGCAGTAGCTTCTCTTATGTCTCCTTTGGTGATTTTGTCACCATCATTACGTCTTTCCTAGTGCGACTTTGTCATTCTCTCTTTTCCTCTCTCGCTCTCTCTCTCTCTCTCTCTCTCTCTCTCTCTCTCTCTCTCTCTCTCTCTCTCTCTCTCTCTCTCCTTATTTTCTTGCCTTCTATTCCTCTTCTCGCCGGGCGGGGGGGCAGGGGGTGTTGCCGCGAGCCGCTGGTGGACTGCTCCAGGTTGCAGTGGACGGCGAAAAGAGAAGAACTGTATATAATATCGTCATGATCCAATAGAGTCGCACACGATCGGTGGAGCGTCATCGTCAGCTATGGGGCCTGTTTAATATCGTCATGATCCAATAGGGTCGCACACATTTAATGAATCATCAACTATGGAATCCGTTCTACAACCACACAGTTAGAGAACCGACAGCGGAGGTTCAGATTACAGCTACTCAGCCTACCACAGGGTGACCAGGCAAGGGAGATTGTGGGTACTTTATCAGACTTGGGAACAGGCAAGGGCGAAGGGTAGGGTGAGGGGGAGCCACAATGAGCTGCCTTTGGGTTGGACAGGGGACAGGAACCGGTGGGTGCAATCGCCATGATTTTGATAGGTCGTATGCGAATAATGAATAATTAAATAAAAAAACTATGGAACCCGTTGTTTTTAGCCGCGCAATTGGTCTCTGTGGTATCAGTCCTGCCTGTCCGAAAGTTTCAACCTGCTGACGAACTATTGCTTTGCATTATCCATGCTTTGTCTTGATTCTACGACTTGGCACTGAGAATCCCTGTTTTTACAGAAGACATCAACAGCTCCACTCGTGTCATAGTTGATTCCATACTTGCTATGTATCGCTCTCAACTCCAGACTCCTGATCCTGCCCCGCATCCCCAGACTCCTCGTCCTACCCCGTATCTCCAGACTCCTCGTCCTCCCCAACATTGTCACTCTCCGTACCCTTCCTAATCTCGTTGGTGTCATAGCCGTTAAATGACACACCACCAGTATCCTCACTGGTGGTGTTGTCGGGGATAATGCCATCCTTGGTGTCGATCAATTTTTCGTTGACTGCCAGCGGAATCTGCACCTGCTGATATGGAGGCATCACCGGTTTAGGCTCCGCGATCAGTGCCGACATCATGCCGACATCGATTTTCTCGGGAGACAGGTCGTCCACCACTGGCAGAGTGCCATTCATGGGTTTTGATTCGATGAGGTGCTTACGCAGCTCTGCGGTGATCGTCGTGACCACTTTGTCTCGGTATGCAGGTGGAAGCGCGTTCCATGTGTTAATCAACTTGGTATATACTGCTTGAAATGTTGTTAGCCTCGTTCCCCGAGTATCCAATGCCAACTTACTGCTGTCATTTGTCATATTGAATGAGTACATCCAAGGTGGTTGTTTAGTAGTGGCGGTCCTAGCTGTTGTCGCACCGTTCTTATTCTGGCATTCGCGCAGCATATGATGCAATGCTGTGGTTGCATAAATGATCAACGAAGGGGGAGGGCTCTGAATTATCCAATTATAAAGCCCAGGGTTGCGCTCTCGGGTTCTCTTGAACTACTTGATGTAGAGAAACCGGGAAATTTGACCCGCAAGAAAGTAGCTTGCTTGTAGCTAGGAAGCTGGTAAGCCCTACTGAGAACTGTGCGAACTCACCAGGAATGCTAGGAACAACCTACCCCATGTGCTAGGTCACGATCAGAATCTCTCACGGTGAAGGTGTTGCGTTCAAGCAAATTACTGATGGCGACTAATCGTTCAGCATCGTTAGGGAGCTCGTGTAGGCGATAAAGCTCGCTAATGCTCGACCATACCTTTTCAATCATGTGTGATAGTGTACCAGTTAGGGCATTCTTGAGCTGGATACACAATGCGTACTATGGAGTTAAAAGCTGCAAACTGTACTTTGGGGAAGGAAGTCATTACCACTGCAATGTTCGATTTTTTGTGAACGTCGAACTCTATATACGTTCTCATATCTACACATACTCGTGGCCACAATATATTTAATTGCTAAATTGTGTTGAGGTCAGCACGAAAGGTAAAATCCACACCTGGGATAGTATTCACGACTCACGCGTATAAATTCGTCTTCCCGGAGAAACGGCTGATCCTTCATGGTGTGCTGCTCCAGTAGCCTCTTAACCGTGTTGAGCACAAATGCCAGTAGCACACTACCTTGGTGTATGACACTTCGCCTGCCATTGGATGTCTCGGACGCCACCGAAAACACTTCAGAGGATGTTGGAGCTGGTACCAATGAATTGGGATGAGGACTTTGTACAGCCCGCCGTCTCATTGCGGAGGTGGTGATGCTGGGGCTGCTTGCAGAATCTGATGTGACATCCGGAGTCACTACGTCCAGTGTTGCCTTGACTTGTACGGCCCCTTATACTGCTCTACGGATGCTGTTTGTCACCTTGGGGACCTTTGTCCGGTTGTCTTCAGAGGTAGCAGTCCTTGGCCGCTTGGCCATAGGTACTGCAGGCAATACAAGGCGTTCTGGCTGCCAAGAAGTCAGAGTTTTCTGTGTCTTCTCTACTCTCTTTTTCTTCGACTCGCGCTGCGTTGTCTTGGACATGATGTGGATTGATGGGCGCGCTGCAAGGGGAAGCGGACGACCTTCGTGGTGGTTGATACGGTGGCACAAACACCTGCAATAAATACGATATCAATGAATAAGCAAGCTAATGTGGGAAACAATATCTAGATGATACTGATGACTCAAGCGATTGGACTCAGATAACCGCAGTGGAGAGCGAAGCAGACGACCTTCGTGGAGTGGTTCATACGGTGGTACCGGAACCTGCAGTGTTGTGAAGGGGTTGAAGCGACGTGACAAGGGATATCCGTATTGCACACCGACAACAAAATACACACACCTCCAGCCGTGATAGAAATACAGAATATAAACCGAAATGCAGAAAGCCCAACCGAACGTGCAATTGCCCTACTAGATGTGTCTTTCACCTACTCACGTGTGCTCTCTGCAGCATTGACCACTCCTCCGTCATTCTGGCTGCCCTTTTCTTGACCCGGCCTCGCCCAAACCTCCATCCTTGGCTTCGTCGATCATAGCGGCGTGACGCGCCCAGGTCAACCACGACATATTAGGGATGAGATTTCGACGTCTCGGTGTCGGTGGATTGAATGGCTCCCGTAAGGGAATCTCAGTCATACAAGGTGGCGCATTCCCATCACCCGAGTTTGCAGATTCTATGTGGCCCCCAGTACTGCTTGTAGAGCTATCCCCACCCTTCACACTGGGGTGCTCCCCAACCCCGGCGCCGCTATCAGAGGTCCTTGGGTGCTTCCTCTGGGAGTGACCGTCGCTGCCGTCGCTGCCGACGCACTCACCTCCCTCAGCGATGGGGTCTGAGGTGAGGCTTCTCTGCCGTTTCTTCGCCCGATGTGCATCTTCCGAAATTCCAGGGACGTAGTCTGCTTCATGCGGGTAGCAGAAATCGCGAAAGCCTAGCTCACTGGCTAGCAACTTGAGGTGGCGGGATTGGCAGTCGAGCTGGGCCTCTTGGCGGCCGATAACGTTGATGGATGCTAGGAGATTGGCCTTGCTCTGGACGCCCCCGTTCGGTAAGCGGGCGGCGCAGATAATCTGTCCCACGGCATCAAAGGTTGTCTGCACGTTGCGAGGAGGGGTTTCTCCCCTGCCACTTGCCGGATCACGACAGAGGATTACCAAGACCCAGAGAGGCATGTACGTTGACAGCGAGAAGAATGCCCGCACCGAGTTGTCGCTCCACAGCTACGTCGTGTCCTGCGGTGACAGCTTGTACGTTCCTCCCGACATTCTTGCCATCTGCTCCACTTCAGCCGGCGCCGTGTCGTTTCTTGCGGTGGAATACTGCCCCAGCTCCAGAAGGCATCCGTACATGGCGTGGGGCTCGCGCTTCGCGCAGAATCTCGTCACCGCATCGAAGAGAGCCCGGATGCTGAGGGCAGGGATGTTGGTGAGGTGCTTTTGCACGTCGGTACCGAAAATGTCGTAATCATCATGGACGCCACTCCTAGAGCTGTTGTCCATGCAGTCAGGGTCGATGATGACTGGCCAGAAAGACAGACGCAAGAGTCGCCATCAGATTCCCTGGGTTGTCGTCCAAGGAACTCCACCCTTCCCTTCCCTTTCCCAGCCAGTGGGAGGACGACAGATGGTTGTAGCAGGAACCACCTCATTGGTTCCTCCTTCCCCACTCCCTTCTCCACACCTTTCCCGCTGTCGCCCCGTTCCGTGCTTCCTTCCCCACCATCCCCACCAGTTCTACCGCTAGGTGTACATGGTCCCATCGGTGCCAGTTCGTCGCCATTCTCATCGCCGATAGTTGTGGGTGCCTGCGCAGCGACGGCATTAAGCTGCACACGGGTTTTGTCGAAACAATCCTGTAGGAACGCTTGGAAGGTACCCCACCACTCGTGGTATTCCCCTTCCTGATCGTTGCGATGCGTCCATGTCCCCTGGAATTGTGCGAAGTGCTTGGTAGTTGTCTCATCCACGAAAAGGATGAAGTATTGAAGGCTCAGGCTGTTCGAATCCTTGACACCGGTTAATCCACTGAGGCAGATCAGTGTCCGGATCTGCACCGCATAGAGCGACCTCACCCTCGTGTCAACGAAGCGAAGGTGCTCGAATATCCAGTGGGTTTTGGTCGGAGGGTTGGGGTCGCTGGTCTGCTTGGGGCCCATCTTAGCGTTTGAATGGGTGCGAGGGATCTCGGGAGCACGAGGGATCTTGGGAGCGGTTCACTCGGTTTAGAGTGGAAAGCACTGCTGGAGTGTTTGTGCGTTGGTAGTCGGTTGTAGCGTCTGGGAGTGGTGGAACGCTTTGTAATTGGGTCTGAGGTTGATGCACTTATAAAGGGGTTATATAGTATCCAACGATATCAGTATTGCCACCGCAGAATATCGTAGAGCCTTGGTGTTTGTGTCGCGGCTGCAATACGACATTCCCGAAGCGTGTAAGGACAACAGCACTTTCATTCAAACCAGCCCAAGACGCTGACATTAACGTACTGTAGGGGTTACCCGGCTACTACCTATTAGTCGGACACTATCAGAAATGAGAAAAAACGACGATACTCAACAACCATAGATCGGAGAGACACAAAATTTTGCAGACCGCATGTTTGGAGCTAGGTGAGATTCTATTAGGGTTGCTGTTGTG
>Ga0307508_10003982_pt1 | contig 14644 bp, 15 predicted proteins | sample 9_EM_MG_FD_203089 | JGI IMG/M metagenome (GOLD analysis project Ga0307508, IMG submission 203089) | Populus trichocarpa ectomycorrhiza microbial communities from riparian zone in the Pacific Northwest, United States - 9_EM | ecosystem: Host-associated > Plants > Roots > Unclassified | place... | reverse complement strand
CGCTGGGGGTACCGGGTTTCCGGCGAACGATTGTCACTGATATGATGGCTACTTTCAGCGACCCGCAACAACGCTCCAAAATCAGGTTTGAGTTTCTACGTATGGGGTTACAGTATAATGGGGATAAATGGAGCCTGTCCGGCCTGGGTGGACAGACCATTATCACCATTGTGCCAGCCATCGTGTGGGTAAGCCAACGCAAAAAATTGCGCGTGCCTGCCCGTGTGGTGCTTGGCAATGAAATCTCTCGCAAACTGGACTATACCCTGTTTGAGAACAAAGGAAAGTATTTCCTCGTACCCACGCGCTGCGTCCGCTATTTCTAAACATTCATTATTAAATCTTCAAATCAATCCGTTCACTATGCAATTAGCAATTCTGCAAACGACCCTATCCGAAAAAGGGTATCAGGAGTTTAGTCGGCCCTTTGAGCTGAACATCGTTGGCATCCGGGCTGACAGCACCATCCCCAACCGCTTTGACGACCATATCGTGGTCTATTACAAAAACACGACAGGCAGCTGGCAATACCATGAATTTGCCGCCACGACCGACCCCGGTACGTATTGGCTGGAAAACCCGCTAAACCCTCAGGGCACAGCTATCCTGAAAGAAGGCCAATACCCGCACTCCCACATGATCGGCCTGCATCGTAACAAGTACATGGCGCTGGTGCAACAGCGGGCGGTGACAGTTATCCGCGATTACGACCGCAATGCCGTGCTGGATTTTAACAACGGCCGTGAAGAAACGGGGGTGTTTGGCATCAATATCCACCATGCTCAAGAGAGCGGCACCACCCGGCAGGTAGATAAATTTTCTGCCGGCTGCCAGGTTTTTTCCAATGTCGATGACTTTAACGTGTTCATGCAGCTCTGTCAGCGGCACCGCCAGCTATATGGCAACTTCTTCACCTATACCCTGGTGGACGAGCGAGCCATCGCGCGCGCTTTAAAAAAAAATTAGTATTTGCACTCACCGGTGCCGCCATCAGCACGGTGGCGGCACTAATTACTTATGAACTCGTAAACGATTAACCTATGTACCATTTCCTGCAACAGCTTTTTAAGGACAAAGACGGCAATTTCTCGCTTCGTGAAGTTATTATCGCCCTGCTAACGCTGGCACTGCTCACCAGCTGGATTGCCCGCCAGTTTTTCGGCAAAGACCTGCCGGAGTATATGTTTTATTCCTTTACCAGCCTCATTGCCGGTGGGTGCTTTGGTTACTCCATTGAAAAACGAACAAACAACAACAATTAAATCCTTCCCCATGTCTAAATTAAAACTGTATGCCGGTTTGTTTCTGGCCGGCCTTGTCCTCGGTATTTTTCTCAGCTCCTTTTTTATTGGCGGTTCCGGCCGGCCGGCCAAGCCGGTTATCAAGCCTACAGCCATCGTCCATGAGGTGCGTGCCGCTGAAGCTACCAGTAGCAAGCGGCTGGATTCCCTTGAGCGCACCAACAAGCAGCTGGCCGGACATCTGCAAACCGTTACGGGAGAGCTACAGTCCGCTAAAAAAAGATCGAACGCCCTGCAAACGCAACTGTATAACCTGATAGATCGGACGGCGACCGCCGCCGACCAGCAGGACACGGCGCAATGGGTATCGAATTGCGACCAGTTGAAAGATACCGTTGCCGCCTATATCGTCGCAGCTGCCCAAAAGGATAGCTTTTACGAAGCCTGTACCTTAAACCTGGAAGAACAGCTGCGCAATAAGAACGCAACGATTACGGAGCAGACCCTACGTTATGATGCGCTGAAGGTATTCTTAGATAAAAGCCTGACGGGGCTACAACAAGCCAACGACGAAAACAAACGGATGAGTAAACAGTTCCGGCGGCAGAAATTCAAAAGCACGGTTAAAACCATCGGTATTGTCATCGCCACCGCCTTTGCTACCCACTACCTATCCCAACACTAAAATATGCTCAAAGAGAAAACCATCGTATCCTCTGCAACGCTACTGACTTCGCTGGTCGCTTATGTATATGCCCGCGCCAATAGCAAGGACGCCGTACCCTATGTCATGATCGGCGGTTTTATCGGCTCCATTATCGGAGAAACGATTGTCGAGAAAATCAATGCCAAAAACGATAAGCCTTCCTGATTATGGGGTATCAGATATATGAAAACGGAGCCAGCCTCTTTGTCCAGAACAATGGCCGCATCAAGTTGGTCATGAAAACCGCCATTGTAGACGTGCGGGTGGTCGGGGACAATGTGGTAAAACTGACTTTTGACAATCCACTACAGTCCATCTACCTGCGGTTTCCGGAAGTCGATTTTCCGCAATACGAGACAGCCAATGATTTACGCGACCACATCACAAGCTTAATCAGCGCTTGCGTCTGTTGCGATTGTGGCAGTACCCAACCACAGCCCTAATAATTATCTACTATGATTTATCAAATTTATGATGCGGGGGCCAGCATTCTTATCGAGGGTGATCGCGGCATACACCTTCTGAAACACCATGTAACGGGCATATCCATTATCGGTAACAACCTGGTTCGCATTGGTTCTGTTAATCCCCTGCGACATATCCTGCTCGATTACCGCAGCATTATGAATCCGGAGTTCAGTTCGGCTATGATGATGGCAAACTATCTGAATGCGCTGGTGACCAGTTGCGTGTGTGGTGGGCAAGGCGGGGGCGGCGGTTAGTTTTCTTTAAAAAATGATAACCTATTAAGGTCGGAAAAACGGAATGTCTTAATTCACCCCAAACAGGATTATTATATAGATATTGAATAAAAACCACGACTGTAGCGGCTTTCATAGGTAATCAACACTAAACAATTGATGAACTTAAATAAAAACAAAATGTCCTAATTACTGGCATTGGAACTGACTGAATAACTCGCAAATGACTGTCTATTAATGGAATTCCTTTTGCGTATATATATTTAGATGACCATTTTCTGACAAATTAGCTGTGCCCTTTAAAGAGAAAGAGTATTAAAAAACAGGACATTCCGTTTTGCATTTTTACGACATTTTGTTTTACCCCCCTTATTATGCTTACTTCGCTTCCCCTTAAACAAATCCCATCCCTACAACGAATATTAATACGACCCGTTATCGTATCGTTATTCGATTATTGCGGGAGCTGGTCGGAGCCGTATCGACGCGCTGGCTACCGGGTGTTGCAAGTGGATAAGAAGCTGGGCTTTGACATTTTTAAATGGAATTACAAAGCCATTAAACCGGGTTTGGTGGGCGGCATACTGGCGGCGCCACCCTGTGATGATTTTGCATCGAGTGGTGCGCAATATTGGGCTAAAAAAAACCACGATGGCAGAACCGCTGCCAGTGTGCGACTGGTCAAGGAGATATTGGTTATTGTCCGCTACTTTAAACCGCAGTTTTGGGTGATAGAAAACCCGGTCGGTCGGTTGAACACCTTGATACCGGCATTAAAGTCCTTCGGTCCTTGGTACTTCCAACCCTGGCAGTTTGGCGATCCCTGGTCAAAGAAAACCGGGCTCTGGGGTGTGTTCAATAAACCCGAACCGGCGCATATCACCCGCCCCGGAAAATGTGCGAGAAAAGATTCGTGGATACTACGGTTGGGCGGCAAGTCCGAAAAAACTAAAACCCTGCGGAGTGTCACCCCGCAGGGTTTTGCTTATGCTTTTTGTAAGGCCAATCCGCTGAAGGATTGCATCCCGGTAAAAGTTCAACGGAGAACATCATGAAGCAACTGAACGATACAGAAGTCGTGCTGGGGGACGTGCCGGAAATCAACGTTCCGGAAATTAATATTTCCTATTCCCGAACGGAAGGAAGACCCTTTTTGGGGACAATCACCACCTTAAAGGACGTTGCCGATTTTATCCGCTCGACCTTTGACACGGATACCTTAGAACTACAGGAACAACTGGTGGTGTTATATCTAAATCGTGCCAACGATATCATCGGCTATTACCGGCATGCCAAAGGGGGTATCTCTGAAGTCGTTTCTGACTCAAGGATAATTCTGGGCGTGGCATTGAAATGTGGTGCCGTTTCCCTGATCATTGCACACAACCACCCGGCCCAATCGTTACTCCCCAGCAATGCCGATCTGAAGGTGACCGACCGCCTTAAAAAAGCGGCCGCGATTAATGCGCTGGAACTGATCGACCACCTGATCATTACCCGCACTGGTTATTACTCCTTTGCCAAACATCGGCATTTTGGACTATCGGGTGTAGAGAACCTGGGCAGTCCTATTGACAGGTACGGGACGTTTGTGCAAAAAGTGGAAGGCGACGTGCAATCGCAGGTGCCGCACAACAAACGTTCCATCGAAAAACTGGCCGGGGCCTTTGGCATCAGCGACAAAACATTGGTAAAAGAACTGACCGAACTGGCCATTGTTAACATGGCCCGGAAACTGGCTCATAGTAACGGGGATACGGTAAAACGATTTGACAGAATTGTAGAGCTATACAGTAACCAGGTTACACTATCGCACCGTACTTCCCAAAGCATACTCCTGCAACAGTATTCTACACCGGCCCCCATTGCTTACCTGATGGGCGTATTTTGTGGGATTGACCGGCAAGCCCCCGGCCAATCCTTTTTTGAGCCATCAGCCGGTAATGGGTTGCTGACCATTGCCGGTTCGCCCAAGGGTTTTACCGTGAATGAAATCGATCCTGTCCGCAATAAAAACTTGCAAACCCAAGGGTTTTCCGCCATTACAGCTGTCGATGCAACAGCCCCGTTTACGGACTATGCCAAACGGTTTGACGCCGTACTGACTAATCCGCCCTTTGGTAAGCTGGAAACTAAGGTGCTGTATGAAACTTTTGCCATCCAACCGTTAGAGCATGTGATGGCCTTGCGGGCATTGGACTGTATGAAAGACGAGGGTCGGGCTGCTATTATCATCGGCGGGCATACACGTTGGGACGAAGAAGGACGCATACAGGCGGGCAAAAACCGGATTTTCTTTAACTATCTCTATAGCCGTTACCATGTGGCAGCGGTTATTAATATCGACGGGCACAAACTCTATTCCCGGCAAGGCACTGCCTTCGATGTTCGCCTTATACTCATCAATGGCCGGAAGAAAACACCCGCTGGTGCTGCTCCCTTACAAAAAAGAGGCGATACAGTCGTTACCTCCTTCAACGATTTATTCGACCGGGTATCGGATGCCCTAACCGCTGCCCCTGTTATTCACCCCCAAACAAACCCTATGCGATTATACGAGCTGGAAGCCGAAGCGCTTGCGCTGGAACTGGAATTACTCAAACCCATGAACGGTTTGGGAGAGGCATTGCCCTTTAATATCAATCGCCACACCTACCAACTGTACCAGCAAGCAAGGAACAAACACCGCGCTGGTCACCGCACTATCATCCTGATTAAAACGGGCTGGAACTTGTATGAGACTTTTGATACGGACGCGGAGCGACTGGTGTATATGTTTTCCCTACCGGTTAGCCTGTTTTCCGTTATTCGCGGCAAAAAGGTCTATGGCACCACCGTCACCCCCGAAAAACTGGTATCAATCAGCGACCGGCTAACAAGCGCCGGTTACCAACTCCTGCTGGTAAACAAAGACGGCTCGCTGGGCACGCTCGACGCGCCGTATCAACCTGCATCCCAAGCCTGTACGGTATTCAATACGCAAGTACCCGACAGCATGGCCTATGAAACGCAGGCAGCCCTACAGCTCATCAAGGAAGAAGTAGGCGGTGATATGGACAATTTTGTGCGGCACCGCCTGAAATATCCTTCCAAAGCATCGCTATGCAATGTCTTATCAGCGGAGCAGATAGATGCCGTAGCAATGGCCATCTATAACATTGAGGCGCGCAATCAGGGTATGGTTATCGGCGACCAGACCGGTATTGGCAAGGGCCGGGTAGCCGCCGCCATGATCCGCTATGGCGTTCTGCACGGCGTGAAACCGGTATTCCTGACCGAAAAGGCCAACCTGTTTTCCGATATTTACCGTGACCTGGCGGCCATTGGTTCTGCCCACCTGCGACCGCTAATCATCAATACCCGCGAAACAAAGACGGATATAAAAGATGAAGACGGTGAAGTGGTGTACCAGGCGCCGCCACCCGCTGAACAGCAATCAATCATTCAATCCCATGAAATACCCGCCCGCTACGATTTTGTCATGGCGACTTACTCGCAGTTCAACTCGCTGGAAAAAAAGCCGGAGAAACCGCAGTTTTTGATGCGCATAGCGCAAAGCAATCTTTTTGTGATGGATGAAGCGCACAATGCCAGCGGCGCGTCCAATACGGGTGAGTTCCTGCAATCTGCCGTTGCTAATACCCGGGGCGTGGTATTCCTGTCGGCCACCTTTGCCAAGCGGCCCGACAATATGCCCATTTACGCGATGAAGACAGCTATTGCCGATTGTAATATGAGCAAGCTGGAACTGGTGGATGCCATCACCCGAGGCGGCGTAGCCTTGCAGGAAGTCTTATCAGCGCAGCTGGTGTCCGAGGGGCAAATGCTACGGCGGGAACGCTCCTTTGAAGGTGTGGAAGTGAATTATATCAACCTCGACGATAAAGCGGAAGAACACAGGGCTATTGCGGATAATATAACGACTATCCTGCGCGACATTATCGGGTTTCAGCTGACCTACGTAGACAACGAAGTAAAGCAGCTGGATAAAATCGCTGCCGCTGAAAGCAAAGAAGTCGGCGTTCGGAAGGGTACCAGCCAGGCGGGGGTAGACAATACTCCATATTTCAGTAAGGTGTTTAATGTCATCAACCAAATGTTGTTCAGCCTGAAAGCAGAAGCCGTGGCCGAAAAAACCATCGACCGGCTCCGGGAAGGTAAAAAACCCGTGATCGCCTTTTCCAGTACAATGGGTTCCTTTATTGAAACGATGGGCGCGGATACCGGTATGCAGGTCACCGATGGTGATACCGTCAATGCTGACTTTGCCGAAGTGCTGCGGCGAGGGCTGGACGGCGTACTGCGCTACACTGAAAAGGACGTGAATGGCGATCCTATTTATAAAAAATTCTCTATAGACGATTTTAGCCCGGAAGCGCAGGCATTTTATCACCGCATTTTAGAAAACATCGATTCTGTATCAACCGGTATCACGATTTCACCGATCGATGTAATTGTTAAAAAAATCCGGGCAGCCGGCTATTCCGTGGTGGAAGTAACGGGCCGTAAATTCGAGCTTCAGTTGAATGCCAAAGGCAGCAAGGGTCTCGTACTAGGCCGTAAAAGAGTTAATACCAATGATGCGTTCCGTCAGTTCAACAACAATGAAGTGGATGTACTGTTGATCAATCAGTCTGGTAGTACCGGTGCATCCGCCCATGCCATCCCGACTGCCAAAGTACCAGCCAGTGAAGTACAGCAACGGGTGATGATTGTTCTGCAAGCAGAGTTAGACATTAGTACCGAAGTGCAAAAACGTGGACGTATCAATCGTACCGGCCAGCTGCTCAAGCCAATTTATGACTACGTATCGTCCGCCATCCCTGCTGAAAAGCGGCTCATGATGATGTTGCAGAAAAAATTAAAGTCGCTGGACGCCAATACCACGTCGAACCAGAAACAATCTTCCAAAATCCTCGATGTACCCGATTTTCTGAATAAATACGGCGATAAGGTCGTCATGGAATACCTGCAAGATAATCCCGAGGTCAATAAACTTCTGGACGACCCGCTGTACCTGGGCGAGTCGGCCGGGGATGGCGGTGGCTCCAATACTTCCGTACGGGAAGATGCCGCCATGAAAGTATCCGGCCGCGTCGCCGTGCTGTCCACCCAAATGCAGGAAGACTTTTATGGTGAAATCATCGAACGTTACAAGGATTATGTAGAGTATCTGCAACAGGTCGGCGAATACGATCTGGAAGTAGAAGCGATGGACCTGGAAGCAGAAACTGTATCGGCCAAAATGATAAAAATGGGTAAAGGTACCGGCAGTCCATTCGGCGATGACAGCATGTTAGAAACGGTCAAGGCAAACGTGCTCAAAAAACCGTTCTCCCGGTTGGAACTGGAAAATATTCTGAACGAATCCCTGAAAGGACAAGACGCACAAGAGCAGCAGCAGGCTTTTATCAACGAGTATTTGACCGAAACCGAAAAAAAGCTGGAAGAATTGCAGGGGGAGACGGAAAAGAAATATGCCGCTTTGATAAAAGAGATACCGAACGAAAACGGCATCAAAAAATTAGAGCGCAACCCCAAAGTATGGGCGGAAGCCATTAAAGAGCGCGAAAAGGAACTGACTGAAGCGCAAGAGGCTGTATTATTAAAGAATCAAAAGACATTCACTAACCGCCGGGCTTATATGGAAAAGGCGCTGCGTTATTTTTATATCGGGCGCTACCTAAGCTATCCGATGGAATCATTCATCGGTAATAATGAACTGGTGCCGGCGGTCTTTTTAGGGTATCTCGTTGACCGGAAAAAGAAAAACCCTTATGCTGCCTCGGCCATCAAAATGCGCTTTGCAATTGCCAATAGCAGTAAATATCTTGCTATTCCCGCCTCTTATAGCGAAAACATCATGGCCATTATTGGGGCTAGTTCCGACTTGGTACAGCCCGATCTTTCTAAACTACTGGACGCCTGGGAAAAACATGTCAAAGAACAGCACGTAGACCGCAAGACCCGGCATATCGTAACAGGCAATCTCCTACAAGCCTTCAGCGACCAAAAGGGCAAGCTGGTCAGCTATACCACCCTGGACGGACAGGTTAAGAAAGGGATATTGTTGCCTGAGTATTGGGAACCGGCTGAGCAATTGCAGGATAAGGTGGTTGTCCCTATTTTAAAGACGTTGCCGATTATTAAGTCCTTGCCAGTAGAAAAGTTCGTGGTGACCAATAACGGACTATCCATCTTCCGCATGGAAAACCAGTATAAGCTGATCATCTCGGGCGCGCGTTCCAAAGGCGGTGACATTTACCTCGATAAAGACATCTTACCCCTCGTCGATAAAAACAACTTTGAAAAGGTGTCCGATAAAATGGTCGCTCACCTGCCGGTGGAGAAAATTGGGCAGTTGGTGGCCGCCCTGCAAAACAACCATAGCTGTTCTATTACCATTCAAACGCACCAACTGAAGGAACTGCAAAAATCGGCGCTGCGGGTCGTCACTCGAAAAAAGATCGATCTGCCGCCGGATGCAAAAGAGGATGAAACGATACCGAGTATTCGCATACTGGAACTGGAAGCCGAGGCGCTGGCATTGGAACTAGAATTGCTCGCCGCATAACCTATTGTTGAAACCACTTTTAATCTACCCGTATGATTACTATTGAAAATTATTATCAGCAAATTAGCTCCATCGAGTTTAGCAAATTGCCCGAAGTCGTGCAAAAAGGCAGGGACTATGTGGACAAGGTGACCCAACACGGCAGGGACTGGTCACCCTATCACAGCAGCGAAGCGATAAAGAAAGTTATCGACATTTACCTCGAAAAGCTCAATGAGTTATCGCTTGCCCCTACCAAGCCGCCTTCGGGGAATGGCAAGCAATCCAAGCCTGCAAAGCAGCCTACCCCTAAAAAAGAGCGGCCCCAAAAACAGCCTACGCCTAAAGCAGCGCCGGAGCCTACACAACCGGCAACACTGGTGGAACGCATACCGGAAGAAATCCGGTTTATAAAGCGCTTTGTGAACCTCAACGGAAAAACGAAAACCAAAGACGAGATCCTGCGCTTTTTAAACTCCCTACAAAAGTCTATCCTGGAAAAGCGTATCCGTAAAACTTCCCCCTATGCGGAGCAAGTTTTATTCATACAGGATAAGCTGGTGACGGTACACAATACGATGGGCCGTAGCATAAAGATTGAGCTGAAGCCCGATACCGTGGAGCGACTTGCCGAACTGGCCAAGTCTGAAAAGGTGATGCCCTCTGTCAACTTCATTAAACGTTATATCAGCCTGAACGGTAAAGCCGGCACCAAAGAGAAAGCAAAGCAACTGCTGGCCCAAATCAACCGCGCGCTGGACAAGGGGAAAATAGCAGACAACGATACCTATACTAGTGAAATACACACCCTGAAAAAGCATTTGAAGGCATATATCGTCAATAAGTCCTCCAAAACACTTGAGATAGAAAAAACGGAACTGAACGGTTTGCAGGGTTTGCTGGGTTGCTCCTGCCAGCTGTATCACGGGTTGGATGGATCGCCGGAAGTGATGAACAGCATGGATTTTGCCAACATGCGGTTTAACACTATTGGGCTAACTGGTAAATGGTATGATCTGATAGGCGATCCATCCACCAATTTTACTGCAATGGTCTTTGGCAAGCCCAAGATGGGTAAATCATATCTATGTGTTGATTTTGCCGGTTACCTGGCTCGTCATCATGGAAAAGTGCTATACGTAGCAAGGGAAGAAGGTTTGGACTTAACGCTGCAAACCAAGCTGAATGAAACCAATGTTCAACACCCTAATCTATTTGTAGCAGCAACTTTACCGGAAAATCTTTCCCAATTCGATTTTATCTTCTTGGATAGCGTTACTAAACTAAGCCTAAACCCAGATAACCTAACTCATCTCCGCAGGTCTTACCCTACCAAATCTTTCATATTTGTTTTCCAGACCACAAAGTCTGGAAATTTCAGGGGAGCAAATAGTTTTCAGCATGATGTTGATGTGGTAATAGAGGTACCGGAAAAAGGTAAGGCCATCCAAATGGGCCGATTTAACCAGGGCGGCGAGATGGAGATATTTTTAAACCAATAAATACAAACTTTATTTTTATGATAAAGCATGATGAATTAATTACAATGCGGGCCATAGCCATCTGTTTCAAACCATTTTTGAAACCCGAGGAAGCTCTTATTTATACCAATCTGGGCCGAACACAATTCGCTAAAAAGTGTGATGAATTTGGTGTATTTAAAAACAATATGGGATATTACAAAAGAGAAGAAATAGATAAAATGCTCGCCGGGGAAAAGAGTTCAATTATTGAAGCATAAAACAAAAATCACTTAACTTGAGTTACATGACAGAAAATAATAATAATTTCCTGCAACAAATCATTGATTATGCTATTCTCCACCTCCAGCTATTGAAGGCGAAAGGGATTAAAAGAGAATTGTCTTACCCGTTACAATGCGGCAGCTTGGAAGATTTTAATCACACTGATATAAGGCAGGCTCCTGCTTACGAAAAAATGTTTGCCGAATTGAAGGAGGCTGATGGGCCCGTCCTGTACTGGTTTGACATTGTGGAAAACACCGATACGAATGCAATTATTGAAGCTTTGAAGGCATATAAACTACGAAACGAAAAAAATACGCCAGCTTTGCGATCGAGAATAGAGTATGATACCTCCACCCTATATGTCGGTAAAGTAAAAACTGGTGTCTGGGGCAGGGTCATCCAGCATCTTGGATTCTACAGGGTGCCGCAGACACAGGGCCTGCAGCTATATTACTGGGCAAAAGAACAGGGGCTTTGCCTGACACTCAATGTACTGGAATTCGAAAAAGGGATGGAAGACATCCTTCCCATATTTGAATACTCCTTTGCGAAGAAATTAAGACCTTTGATCGGCAAGCATTCATAATATATGGCTACGATCATCCTAGTTTCCTGCGGCGCATCTAAGAACACGAATCCTTCGCCAGCCCGTGAACTGTATACAGGTGCGCTTTTCCGGAACAGTCTCGCCTACGCAGAAAAGCTGGGCGGTGATAAAATATTCATCCTATCAGCGCTACACGGCCTGGTTGAACTAGACACTTTGATTGCGCCATACAATGTTACTCTGAGCCCGGTAAGTAAAAAGGTAAAAAAGAAGCACCCGGATCTCCGAGTTCTGGACGCAAACGAGAAAAAAGCATGGGCGCTGACGGTCACCGCTCAGTTGGCAAATGTGGCAAACCTAGGAGAAGATGTTTTCATTTTCCTGGCAGGAGAAAGTTATATAAAGCCGCTACGGAAACATATTGTCCATCTGGAGGAACCGTTGAAAGGACTTCGTTTCGCTTTCCGGGTGCAGCATATTAAACAGTTAATCCTGGTACAGGAAGATTGAGTCGGGATTGCCACAATACCAAAGGAACCGGAGGGTATTTTCATGAGTGGTCATGTAGGCTTTCTAAAAATAGAATTTCTACGTGGTAACCATTAGTCGTATTGTAGGATCAATAAATTTCCCGTATTTTAATTTTATATCCCTTACGAGAAAAACGATGGAACCCACAAACAAAGAAATCCAAGAGGTAAAGAATTTCCTTGAGGAGCAACATGGCCGGGAATTTACCTGGGAAGAAGCAACTAAGGGCGTTAGAGATTTAAGAATGTTTGCCGAAATAGCCCTAAGAGCTTGGGAAGAAGAATGTCGCAGGAAAAAATTGCTTGAAGAATCTCCAAAAGGCTTTCATCTTGACCGAAGTGGTACTTGTAAAATTTGCGGAATTATTACTTCAGGAGAAAACTCATGGTATGATAAAAATGGCTTTAAATGCATGACATGCCAGAAGGCAATTAATCAAAGAATTATTCCCATTTCTGTTGTAAAGAACGAAGAAAGCTGGTACTCCCAATATGATCTTGAGAGTTATTTTAATATATACGGGCCATTTCTTAAAAAATACATAAAGCAAGGCATCCTAAAAGAAAGAGTTATTCTTACAGAGAGTAAAAAAGTTCATTGCCGGCTTTTTCTTATTCGAGATAATAAAGACACTCTACCACCAAAAAAGATTCTAAAACCACAAGCAGCAAAAACTATGCACAAAGGTGAAGAATATTATACCACGGAAAATTGGTATGAGTTTGCTGATTTTACCGTTATTGAACAGGTAAGAAAATATAAGATTGTAAATTGTCTCGCGGAAACATTAACACAGCCAATAAAGAGTGGTCGGCTCCTAACCAAAGCAATAAACCCCATATTTGTGCCAACGTAGAGTAATGTCTCTAGGGTAGTGTCTCAGTTTGAAATTTGATGCTTATAAAGCCACCATGTTTTTTCTACGACTAAATCAAATTTTTCCTTATGCAATGGGCCTGCTCCTGCATTCAGGCCCGGCAGATTGGCCGGAATGGTCGAACCCACTAACCGGAGGCCGAAAGTTCTACCAAGTATTTCCCCTACCCTTAAAACCACGTGATTCTGAACGTCTTTTACCTCGACTTCTTCAACTGGTTCACCGAAAGTTGGATACTTAACTAAAACATCCCCCCTCTTTACATTGCTTATATTTTGCGAAGTAATTTTTTCAAACATAAAAATTCATTTTTGAAGAATTAAGTTACAAAAAAAACTGATTACTCAACCTTTTTCTTTTCCGGTCAAGCATCAAATTTCAAACCGAGACACTACCGTCTCCACTGCCATTTTTTTAATAACTTAAAATTCGTAAATTACACCTATTCTTAAAATTATAATCAACTTTAAATAAATATTCTATGTTAGCTAAAAACATATACCCTACAGCGGCTTACAATCTTGCTCTCACCTATAAAGGTCAAATCACCGTCATTAAAACGGCTGACAACAAAGAGTACTACGGATTTTTCCAAGGCAATCATTCAAGCGAAAGACTTGATACAAATAGATGGTTGTTTCATTCATTCTCGGACAGAATGGTTATAGAGGTTAACGGAAGTGATATATCCTCTATTGAGTTACTGGAAAATGACCGAAAAATATATTACGTTAGTGATGTCGAAAAGGAAAATAACCTGCATTTATCGGCGAATAAACATACTGTAAAAAGTAATTATTTTTTCACTACCTACCCCTGCAATTAGCAATAACAAATTAGATTACTTCTACCCGGTGGCCCCTTCAGCGAGGTTCCTTATTAGCAGGTTATCTAATGGCCTTAAAAGGCATTTGCAGCCCCTAATCCAGTTTTCTGGCCTACCCCGCGGGCTCTACTTTGGCCGTAAAGGCTTAAAAGAGCTATTTTTGCCTGCAAAAAAATCCCCAATGGGCAAGCAAAGTAAAAGAAGGAGGGTGAAAAGGAAATTAGAGAGAACGGAAGGGAGAGCCGCCTTAAAAGCAGCAAAAAAAAACCTACCACCTCCTTTTTTTAAAGATAATGGTGGCAACATAATCGCACCAATCGAATTAGTTTTTCCGATAGTTCGATTTAGAAATCATAAGTTTGAGACGATAGGAACAGGTTTTTTTGTTCATCCCGCCGGTGGTTTTGTAACAGCCAGGCATTGCCTTTACATTGGTAATACCTACGATGATAATTGTTATGCAATACAAACTGTAAAAGGATACCAACACGTTAGAAAAATTCAATATTTTGAGGCCCATCCCGAAGCTGATATTGGAATGGGTATGTTACGGGGAGAATTAAAAGATCGCCGTAGCGGGAGAATAAGTTTGAGGCCGACGCTTCCTGTTTCACTTACCCCTCCCAATATTAATGATGAAATATCAACACTGGCTTATCCGCGAATGAAAATTAAAGAAAATAATGTTGCCGTTTTCCCATGTGACAGATATATTGGCCAAATATTAGATCACCTGCCAGATGGTACTGGTATGCTCAAATCTCCATGTTATGTAACAAACATGGAGATTAAAAGCGGGGCAAGCGGCGGTCCAGTATTACGAGGTAAACATATTATTGGCGTTAATTCTGTTTCAATGGACATCTCGGATGGTGGAGATCCCATTTCTTTTATTACTCCGATCCAACAGATTT
>Ga0307508_10003981_pt1 | contig 14646 bp, 11 predicted proteins | sample 9_EM_MG_FD_203089 | JGI IMG/M metagenome (GOLD analysis project Ga0307508, IMG submission 203089) | Populus trichocarpa ectomycorrhiza microbial communities from riparian zone in the Pacific Northwest, United States - 9_EM | ecosystem: Host-associated > Plants > Roots > Unclassified | place... | reverse complement strand
GGGCCGGCTGTGCGATGGGGGGATGGGCGTTGGCGGAGGGCTGGCCGGTGGAGCGTCGACGCCTGAGGATGTTTGAGATGCCGAGCGAGGCCGACTGGGGGTTTCCGTGTCCGTTTGCGGCGAGCTGCGGGATGCTGGGGACAAACGACCTGCGACGGTACGCACGGGCGGTGGGCGGGTCGGGGCTGGCTGGCGGAGACGGGGACGAGTCTTGTGGTGGGTGCGAAGTCGAGACACCGCGCGGTCGTCCGCGAAGAAAGGAACCCAAAATAGACGCACGCAACGCTGGCGGAGACTCGACGGGAGAGCTGGATTCCATTCTTCGGCAAGTCACTACAACAAAAGACGGGGAGCGGGAGGAGGAGGAGGTCCACGCTGCTGGGCTTGTATATTTTTTTCGGGTTTCAGTCTCGCCGGGGCTGGGCCAAATCAAGGCAGTACTGCTCGCAACTAAACCTTGCACTGAGTAGAGGCCCAACACAGCTTGTTGCGTCAACTCAATGCAAGGCGAGTGCTGGTAACGATCACCGGTCGCCCCTATCACAGAACCGCCTCGTCGTCGTCGATCTCGCTTCCCAGCACACCTCGTCAACAACCGGAGGACACCCGGAAACCCCCTCCACGAGACTCGCATAATTACCTCATCTGTGATTGGCTACGGCAAATTCCGGATCCAGCCGTCCTGCTGAATTCATGCGACAACTCGTCCCTCCCACCATGCAGTCCATCCTCGCCTCCCCCCGCTCAGGCCTGCTGCGCGCCTCGTTGCGCTCCTTTGCCTCCTCTGCCTCCAGGTCCCAGGCAGTGCCTACCGAGAGACCCACATTGATGAAGGAGTTCAAGATCTACCGCTGGGTCAGTTTCCCCTCTTTGCCAACATGCACGCTCACATTCTGCACTAGAATCCAGACGAGCCAGAAAAGCAGCCCACCCTCCAGTCCTACACCATCGACCTCAACCAGACCGGGCCCATGGCGCGTACCCACCCACGTTCTCGCTTACTTGCTGACGTTTTCGTTGCGCGCAGGTGCTCGATGCCCTCATCAAGATCAAGAACGAGGTAGACCCTACCCTCACTTTCCGGCGTTCATGCCGGGAGGGCATCTGTGGTTCTTGTGCCATGAACATTGATGGCCAAAACACCCTCGCCTGTCTCTGCCGCATCGACAGGAATGCGACCAAGGACTCCAAGATCTACCCCCTTCCACACAGTTCGTATTTCCCTTTCCACACGTCTCTCGGCTCACGCCTTGCTAGTGTACGTCGTCAAGGACCTCGTCCCAGACCTCACTCTCTTTTACAAGCAATACAAATCCATCAAACCCTACCTCCAAAACGACAACCCACCCGAAAAGGGCGAGTTCTTGCAATCACCAGAGGACCGCAAGAAGCTTGACGGTCTCTACGAATGTATTCTCTGCGCCTGCTGTTCGACCAGTTGCCCGTCTTATTGGTGGAACCAGGACGAGTACCTTGGGCCTGCGACGTTGATGCAGGCCTATCGATGGATTGCTGATTCACGGGTACGTGTCGTGTCGTAGTGCGCGCACGCGACTGACGCCGTGGGATCAGGATGGATACGGAGCCCAGAGAAAGGAAGTGCTTCAGAACGAGATGAGCATGTACAGGTGTCATACCATCTTCAACTGTCCGTCCTTTGCCGTCCTCTTGTGACCCGTCACTCATCGATTCTTAGGCTCGCGTACGTGCCCCAAGGGCTTGAACCCCGCCGCAGCGATTGCCAAGATCAAGCTTGAACTCGCCGCAGAATAGGTGTCTTAACGCCGTTCCGCGTCGCGTGTAGATCGGGGTTAACGCGTGGGCTGGCTCGAGCACGATTGGATGCCTTGTTTCGTGTTGTCGTTTTTATCATGATGCGTGTTATTCATGTTGACCCATTGGCCATTAGCCTACAATGCGAGATTCTCGATTCACACACTTGAGCGTGTGGTTCGACATGCGACACGGTGTCCTTCCGGAAGAATATCACCCGGGTGGAATGTAAAAGAAAAGTTGCATATGTGATACAGGATTCGGATTGGAGTATGAAAACACGAAGTAGAACACACGTGATACCGACAACGGGGACTATGACAGGATTGAATATCACCGGGGCACCGGGGTGGAATGTAGGTTTGCATACGTGATACAGAATTCGGATGATAACACGGGGTCGTATACGCTCCCGAATAGGCGCGAGCGCAGCTCCTCTCCACACACAAGAACGATTGACATGGTCCGCGCATGTCGATTCGCCACCCTTACGATCCTGTGATCTATTAATTTCTCATCAATTATTATCCCCCAACGTACGACTAGTAGATACCAGAAACGAATCCTTACTCCTAGGGACCCTTCAAGTGCAAGCGATTTTTCGACGACTACCACCGATACCCCTCCAAGTCATACCCCCGGGGGGACTCTCGAAATGCAACAGGATAGCACTGATGATTCCTCGATTGCCACCTTGCCACTTGGAATCTCTGCAGATATCCTTGATGCCAGAAGCATCGTGTGCGTGGTGTGACGTCCAAGTCACTATTCACGAATGGCACATGGTGTTTAGCATGACAATTCGTCCTTGATCAGGTACTCATCATTTGTCCCAATCCGAATCAATTTCGAGACCATTGATCATGTGTACCAACCTGACCCAACAGTCGGGAGCATATGGCAACCTCCTTGTTCCTTGACCTGGGGGGGGCTTCGTTGAGCACATTCCTGACGAGCGAAAACTCATCTCATGCTTCCTCGTAGGGACCGGGCCCCACTTGGAAATCGTTGTCATCGAGGACCGCAAGCTTTTCCGCTCTCATTGACAGATTCGACGTGACTAGATCCGAGGTGGAGGTATGTACCCATTTAAACGCAAGGACGACCTAGGAGCTGGAAACAAGCCCAATCCAATCCATAGCCTAGGTCTCTCTCGACGAAGCTCAGTCAGACTCCTCAACGAAAACACACCCGGATGCGTCGCTACCATCCTGTACGTGTCGCGAGTCAGAAGATCTCGTTAGAAGAATTGACACTGGTAAGCTTTAGCTACTCACAACAACATCACAACATAAGTGGTTGGTCAAGCACTGGTCAACGTCAAGCGAACAGTCTGATCCCAGCAAATTATTATCCTGGTCCTGGTGGCGCACAGGTCAATATGGCTCAACAGTAAACGACAGTAAAACTTACGAAGCTGGTAGACGTGCAGCATACATCCGTGCAAGCCTCAGGAGCAGCAACAGCGCCAGTCACAAGGACCAGTGCAATGAAAACGGAGGCGAGACGTGCGAACATGATTCGGAGGAAGTGCTGGGTTTGTAGAGGCGAACTCTGCAGCCTGAACAGAGTGAGTGGGCCCTTTTATAAGTTTTCGGCTGCATCACCCGACCCAGAAATGGTCAAACACTGATCAAGGGTAGCGTCCGACAACATCACATTTTTTATGCAATAGTACGGCACTTCAAAGTCGCTTCCGCACTAATAGCTCTCAGAAGACACGCCTTAGAGTCAGTTCGGAATGGACTTGTGTAGTTGTTACTTACCTCGCTTAACTGCTAAGTGCGGCGAACTCTAAGTCGCCGTTGGTGGCGCGGGGTTGTAAAGATTCAAGCTCGAGGGCGGTGAGCTTCTCATCCGCCTTGTTGTCCACAGGCCATTGTTGCTCAGCCAAGGATGTCTCCGTCGTGTTGATGCACCAGGAAGATCGCAGCAGTTCGATGCCTTCATTGTAACGATGAACACCTTGGTTGCGCGTACGCCAGCACCCCAAGCCGACTGAGCTTGAATCTTTACAACCCCGCGCCACCAACGGCGACTTAGAGTTCGCCGCACTTAGCAGTTAAGCGAGGTAAGTAACAACTACACAAGTCCATTCCGAACTGACTCTTACAGCGGTGCCGACTCTCACCCATTGCCATGAGCTGCTAGTGAGCGAACTAGCAGAACAGCAGGTAACGTGGAATCCATTGGCTATTACAGATCCCAAACTTGGCCAAGGATCATGACATCGTCGGGTCTAGTTGGCGAATTTTATCCCGGGTATGAGTTACTGATTTGAACGTCAAAGTTTTCGGCTCCTCACCCGACCCAGAAATAGTCAAATACTATCGAACGGTGACGTCCGACATATGTACATGTTTTGTTATACAGTGGTACGGAAGTTCGGAGTCTCTTCCGCACTAGAACTACACATCAGGTCGCTTGCGAGAGATCCGAGTCAATGAAATGTAAACGTACCCGAAAACGGGCGTCCATATACAAGTGATGCGGTGGTGCGAGCCCTACTATTTCGACGCACTACTTCACCGTGTGGGTCATCCTCGTGGAGTAGAGTGGACGACACCAGCGCAAGGCGCTACTGGGTAGTATGTGTGGTCCGTTCGTTCGCTATGCCCACATTATGGGGGACTCGATCGCAGCCGATGATCAGTGGCAGTCTCGAACTTGAAGCGGATGAGTACAGCTTACCATTCGGTGCACATGCATGCGCAAGTCCATGCAGTTTCGTCGCTGCGTCCTCTCGACGACGACTCTGGCGTACGGTGGACCAGCCTCCAGAGAGGGACCCAGGGCCGAAGCGCTAATGGTGTCCTCAGGACTCTTGGCAGTCCCACGGACCACTCCTGCGTACGGTCGCTGCGCAGTATTGCCTAGGGCGAGACGCCCCGCTCTTATTTGTGGTGCGAATCCTCAGCGCAAACGGTAATCGCCAACGACAATCTATTCCCTGCCAGGCGCAACGACCAAATGGCCAAAGGCAACAGAGACCGACACACCGACGTTGACCACTGTGAAAGCGAGTAGAACGCACGACTCAGGGAGGAGACACCTGCGAAACCGTGAACCGAGACGGATGCAGACTCTGGTGCCGGTGGGCACAAGACGAACCCCGGGTGCGTCAGCTTCGTAGCTGAAAGTACACGCGAGCAATTAGCACCGTGGTCTGTGATTGGCTACGGCGACTTCCGGATCCAGTTGCCCTGCTGAACTCATCCTCTCCAGGCCTGCTGCGCGCCTCGTTGTGCTCCTTTGCCTCCTCTGCACCCAGGTTCCAGGCAGTGCCTACCGAGAAACCCACATTGGTGAAGGAGTTCAAGATCTACCACTGGGTCAGTTCCCATCCCCCTCTTGGTTGAACGCGCACGCTCACATTTTGCACTAGAATCCAGACGAGCCAAGATCAAGCTTGAGCCCGCTGCAGAATATGTATCTTAACGCCGTTCCGCGTCGCATGTAGATCGGGGTTAACGTGTGGGTTGGCTCGAGCATGGTTGGATGCCTTGTCTCGTGTTGTCGTTTTTATCACGATGCGTGTTATTCATGTTGACCCATTGGCTACTAGCCTACAATGCGAGATTCTCGATTCACACACTTGAGCGTGTGGTTCGACATGAACGACAAGGGGCCTGGCAGGAAGAATATCACCCAGGGTGGAATGTGGGTAATCCCTCGATTGCTACCCCACGACCTGGAGTCTGCAAATATCCTTGATGGAAGCATCATGTGTGCATGGCGTGAGGTACTTGCCATTTGTCCCCTTCCAAATAAATTCGATCATTGATAACGTGTATCAACCTGACCCAACCCTCCCAACGAAAAAAGGTAGTCGAAAGCATATGGCAACCTTCTTTTCCCTCAACTCGGGGCGCTTCGTTGAGCACATTCCTGACGGGTGGAAACTCTCATGCTTCCTCGTAGGGACCTGGCTCACTTGGATACAGTTGTCGTCGAGGACCGCAAGATGAAACACCACTTTTTAGTTCTCATTGACAAATTTGATGCGACTAGATCCGAAGTGGAGGTATGTAACTCATTTAAACTCAAGGATGACCTAGGGGTTGGAAATACCACAACCCCTAATGGGCCCATGCATTTCATAGCCCTGGGTCTCTCGACGGAGCTTAGTTATCCTCTAGTGGGAACGATTGGAGTGCACCCGGATGCCTCTCCATCATAAAACTGTACATGTTACGAGTCAGAAAATCTCGATACAGGAGTTGCCAGTGGTAAGCTTTGGCTACTCACAACATCAACACAACACAAGGGGGCGTCCCGGCACTGGTAATCGAGCGGCCAACAGTCTGATCCCTGCAAATTACCATCCTAGTCCTGGTGGCGCACAGGTTAATATGGCACAACAGCAAACGACAGTACAACTTACGGAGCTGGTAGACCCGCAGCATACTTCCGTGCAAGGTTCCTGCTCCTGAGCAACAGCGCCAGTCACAAGGACAAGTGCAACAAAAACGGAAGCGAGACGTGCGAACATGATTCGGAGGAAGTATTGAGTTTGTAGAGGCGAACTCTGCAGTCTGAATGAAGTGAGTGGGCCCTTTTTTACATTTCCGGCTCGCCACCCGACCTAGAAATAGCCAAATGCTGTCGAGGGGTAACGTCCGACACACATAACATTTTTCTCCAATGGTGCGGCAGTTCAAAGTTGCTTCCGCACTATCAGTTCTCAGAAGACACGTCTTACAGCACGACTCACTCACTGAAGTCCCTGCCACCAATTGGTACTCAAAAATGGGCTCAAAAATGGGCTTTGGTCGTTTTCCTTTGGTAGGACCCTGAGTTATTGACCCCAAATTTCCTTTCTGTGAGCCCTCGTCCAATCATATTTCTCAAATGACCTGTTGAAGAGTCGTCACCGATGATATTACATAGCAAGATTCCGGATCGGCGGCGAAACCGAGAGGCCCAAATTGATTATATAACCCATATACGGAGCGGAGGAATGAGCTCAGGTGAGGTGTTACCTCATATCACCCTCGAGAGCCCCTTTGAAAATCAAGGCGCCTCCTCATTGATGCATCCGTAAGCTGTTTTACGAGACATGGTGTATTCAGCCGAGACATCCAGAAGAAGCCATCCTTGGAGACCCACCGCAGGTTGACGAGCAGCCATAGTTCAGCTCCACCATCTTCGAAGCCTTCATCACGGAATGCGTCGGGAAAAAGACGAGTTAATCTATGTGTGCGATGACTCTAATGAAGATCGACGTCAGTCACATCATTTGTTCTCGCCGTTTCGTTATTGAAAAGACGGACTGATCTATATGTCACAATGAAGATGGCGATATGCATCGCAACTCGAAACAGGTTGAAATGTGCATTTGAGGTCGAGCACTTTTGATATCAATATCGGAACGCCTTTACTGAACGAAGCAGGTTCAGTGAGAGCCCCTCGCGAACTAATCGACGATATATGATACCGTGTAATCGTCCACAATGAACGCAAACCGGCCGGTCAAAATTTGATTCTTATAGCAAAGACCTCCGTCACAAGTCAGCGTTGTCTGGTCCAAGAGCCAACATAAAAGTTCGTGCAGGATGACCTCCCATATATTTGCACCACGGTCGTGACGTCTCCCCCCGCTGCCCGACCGCTCGCTCTTTCCATGAACTCGTTTCTAACGAGCGTTATGGCGCGATCTGTGAGCTCTGATTGATTGGCCCTTTCGCAAATAAGGGAATCAGGGCTCTACATGATCGTAAGGATAAACAACAACTGCAGATCTGAATTATTCTAAAGCGCACGTACTCACGTTCGCTCTCAGCTCGCAACAATACAGCTCATCCCAAGGAGACAAGCTCATTCTTCCGCTCCATATGGGTTATAATCATATTGGGCTTCTCACTCTCACAGGGACTTGAGTAAGTTGACACTGTTGTAGGTCGCCTCACTTCTGGGAGCTACTACCACCACCGCATCACTTGTATATGGACGCCCGTTTCTGGGTACGTTTCCGTCTTTCATTGACCATCTCGCAGGGGACCTGATGGCACATAGTGCGAAAGAGACTTTCAACTGCCATACCACCGTGGCAACACATGTATCGGACGTAATTATTCAATAGTATTTGACTATTTCTAGGTCGGGTGAGGAGCCCAAAACTGGCAACTCATGACAATGCACCATTGGGAGACTCGGGCGACGGTACGGTAACAATATTTGTAGAGTTGAGAGCCGCCGATCAGCCAACTCGGTCGTCGCAGCCGATTTCCGGCGAAACTGTAATCAAGTAGTCAGTCAGGTTAGTGCGTGATTATGTTGCACGAGCAAATTCCGCATTTCCGGACACCCCGCTGAATTCATGCGACAAGTCGTCCTTGTCTCCAACCATGCAGTCTATCCTTGCCTCACTGCGCTCAGGCCTACTATGCGCCTAACCAAAGTAGTTTGGGACGCATCAGAAGTGCTATGGGTTATGAGGGAGTCGATTGAATCAACCTCAACCCTCCTAACGAGGAAGTCAGTCGAGAGCATAGTGCAACAGCCTTTTTCGCTAACCTGCCATGGCGCTTCGCGATCGTGCGCACAACCGGACGGATGGGAAAAGCGCATCTCATATTTACCCGTTAGGGACTGGGCTCCGCCTGGATAAAGTTGTCATCGGGGACCGCAAGACGAAAATCCATTGTTCAGTTCTCATTGACGAATTTGACGTGACTAGATCCGAGCTGGAGGTATAACAAGCCCGATCCATTCCATAGCCTAGGTCTCTCTCGACAAAGCTCACAAGGATACACTACACTCGTTTGCGTTGCTACCCTCCTGTACACGTCGCGAGTCAGAGTCTCGTTACAAGAGTTTCCACTGGAGGCATTAGCTACTCACAACATCATCGCAACACATGCTATGGCCCAAGCACTGCACACCGGAGGTGGCAAGCGAACAGTCTGATCCATCCGTACCACTCAAGGACTGGTCACGCACAAGTCAACATGGCTCAACTTGAACAGCAGACGACACCACGACTTACTATACAACATACGTTCGTGCAAGCCTCAACAGCACCAGTCACAAGGACTAGTGCAATGAACATGGAGGCGAGACGTGCGAACATGATTCGGAGGAAGTGCTGGGTTTGTGGGTTTGTAGAGGCGAACTCTGCAGCCTGAATGAAGTGAGTGGGCCCTTTTTATAAGTTTTAGGCCCCCCACCTGACCCAGAAATAGTCAAATGCTGTCGAACGGTAACGTCCGACACGCATAACATCTGTTATGCAACGGTACGGCAGTTCAAAGTCTATTCCACACTATCAGCTCTCAGAAGCAAGGCGTCTTATAGCTCGACTTACTCAAGTCCCTGCGCAATTGAAAGGGCCAATACGGAGCAGAAGCACGAGCTCGTCTCTTTGCGCATAAAGAGCTGAGAGCAAACGTCAGTGCTTACGCAAAAGAAGAATTCGAATCTGCCATCGTCGTTTACTCATGATTAGAGCCTCAATCCCCTTATCTGCGAAATGGGCGACCAATCAGAGGTCACAGGTCGTGCCGCATAACGCTCGTCGACAACGTTACGCGACGATACAATCGGCTGATTTATCACAGGCCCCTTAAGACTTATTCGGTCGACCCCACGTTCTGGAAGAAGGAATCCTGTGGGCAGTTCGAGGAAGGTTATCTCGATGGTATGATTGCCTGGTCGTCTGTATATACTTACGAACATGGGTAACGTTGCGTCGTTCTGCATATGGAAGTTAACCAGTTCATGGAAAGGCAGCGAGCGGTCCGGCAGAGGGGGCACTGGGGCAGACGGCATGACTGTGGTGCAAACATATAGGAGGTCATCCTGCACGAACTTTTATGGACCAGAAAACGCTACCTTGTGACGAAGGTCTCTGCTGTAAGAATTAGACCGGCCGATTTTCGCTCACTGTGAACGACTACACGGACATATTGTCGATTAGTCCGTGAGGGGCTCTCACCGAGCCTGAAATCAAAGAGCTCGACCTCGAATTCCACACATTTCCACCTGTTTCGAATTGGGACGCATATCGTCATCCCCATTATCACATATAGCTTGGTTCGTCTTTTTCCCGAGGTTGCTCGTCAACTCGCGCTGGGTCTCCAGAGCTCCAAGGATGGCTTCTTCTGGATGTAGATATATCTCCGCTGAAAATTTCACCACGTCTCGTAAAAATAGCTTACGGATGAGGGGGCGGTTCCTTGATCTTCGAAGGGGTTCTCGAAGGCGATACGAGACAACACCATTGGGAGACTCGGACGACGGCACGGTAACAATTTGCGGTGTTGAGAGTCCACTCCAGTTGGAAGTAGTTCGTGATTAGGTAATCATGGCTGAACGATCGACTTCTCGATGAGTTCTATCTCCCCACATACAGTGGTACCAAACGGTTGGCCACCGAAACGAATCCTCCCCCGTCGAGAGATTTTGACTACGACCAACACTCAAACCTGAATTCAGCACCCGCCGTTACGCTCTACACCGTCACATTTGGCCTCGGAAACCCCTCGTAGATGAGCTCCCGAGGGAATCATCTATCCCTCAAGCCCTAACTGCGAGGCAAAAGGGGGCAGGAGTACCGCTGTCCCCCGCGTCACGATGTCATTGTGAAGCTGAATTGGTGAAAGCCCGCCACACCCAGGCTGGGCGAGACTAGGTCGCGAAATAACTCCCGACGAACACCCTGTGCATGCAGATTTAGCAGAGGCGTGTTCTTAACCGGGACAATTTTTCTCCGTTTACACCGGATGGGGAGAATGGACTGTAGTAAAACCACCGTCTCGATGCGGACCAAAAGGAGCTCGGGAAGCCACGACGCGCAAGACGCATTGGGTCCAGGGGCTCACTGCACGATGTAGACAACACGTCTGGAGACCATAGAAGGTCTCGTCCGAGTCGGAGGGAGGTCGAGCCTTGAAGAGTAGACCCCTGGAACCGGAGAACTGTTCCTTAGCGACTAGGAGGCAACCTGGGCCACCATCATTACGTCTGAGTTACCACCCGGCTGTATGACCCTACTCTTCATTCTCGCACCAGAATTCCCAGTGTGTCCCACCCCCGCGGTTCATTAATGTCAAGTACTATTGTCCCCCGTCCGAATCAATTCGATCATTTATACCTGATCCGACCCTCCTAGCGAGGAAGGTAGTCGAGAGCATTGCAACAACCTTTCCTCAGCTTGAGGCGCCTCGCGATACATTCCTGACGTGTGGACATTCGTCTCATCCTCGTAGGAACAGGGCCCCACCCGGATAAAGTTGCCATCGAGGACCGCAACTTCCGCAAGACGAAACCCCACTTTTCAGTTCTCATTGCCAAATCCGACGCGATCTAGGATTAGATCCAAGGTGGAGGTACTCATCAAAATCTAAGGATGACCGAGGAGCTAGAAATATACCAAGCCCCATCCATTCTATAGCCTAGCTCTCCCTCGACAAAGCTCAAATAGCTCAGGCAGGCATGCACTGATTAGCCGGGGGGTTGAGTACACCCGGATGCGTTGGTACCATCCTGTACATGTCGTGAGTCAGAAAATCCGGTTACGAGAGTCGACAGTGGTAGCTTTAGCTACTCACAACAACATCGCAACACATGAGGTATGGACACTGGTAATTGGGGTAGGCATCCCAACAGTTTGATCCCTCCCAACCATTCGTGGCCTGGTCGCGCATAGGTCAACATGGCTCAACAGCAGACGACACCACGACTTACAGCTTCAGCACTCCGGCAGCATACATTCGTGCAAGCGTCAACAGCGCCAGTCACAACGACCAGTGTAATGAAAATGGAGGCGAGGCGTGTGAACATGATTAGGAGGACGTGCTTGGTTCGTAGAGGTGAACTCTGCAGCCTGGTTGAAGCTATTGGGTCCTTTTATAATTTCTGGCTCTTCATTCACCAAGAAATAGCACTGTCGCATGGTTACGTCCGACACACATGTTGTCTTATGCAATGATGCGCAGTTCGAAGATTCTTCGCACTGTCAGCTGCGCTCTCAGAAACGAGGTATCTTACAGCACGATTTACTCACGTCTGTGCCAAATTCTATAACCCATTCGGAACGGAACAACGAACCCGTTTCTTTGGGATCTGAGCGCTGAGCTGCATCAAGGGCTGAGAGCGAGGGTCAGTCACGGTGCTTACGCAAGGGAAGAACATTCAAGTTGTTTACCCTTACGGTTAGAGGCACATCAGGTAATTCCCTTATCTGCAAAGTGGCCCAACCAATCGGAGTTCGCACATCGTGCCAGAACGCTCGTCAAAAATGTTCTGCAGCGAATCGATACCGCAGCTGATTGATTCCAAGCTCCATATAGGACTTACTCAGTTGACCCCAAGTCCGGGATGCAAACCTATGCGCAGCGTGACCGCATCTTCGAGGACGGTTATTTCGGTGGTTTGATCTGGTCGTCTGCATATACTTACAAACATGACAACGTTGTGTTGTTCTGCATACGAGGGTTAGCCAGTTCATGGAAAGGCAGCGGACGGTCCTGCGGCGGAAGGTACTGGGACAACTGACATGACTGTGGTGATCATCATCTTCCCATCGATGGGAGAATACAGCGAACTTGATCAGGCTGCGGACGTACTGAAAACGAAGTAAGAAAATTGTCGGAAGCGCCGTAGGACGACATGATGTCTTACTTTATGTCCACAACCTTACCATCCCAAATGCCAGATTTGAAGCCGCGCGAAGGGTCGCCTCGACTGCTGCGCCCCCTGGATCCCACGAACTCCTGGACACCGCTCCCCAAAACTCGGCCCTTGTAACAAGCGTCATGTAGCTGATCCAAAAGTGTGGGTGTGTAGTAGGAAGATGACCCGGAACACATCGTTTACAGTTTTTGAGAAGCTGTTAGGTCGGTTGTCCTGTCACGCTGTGAGGCTGGTGGGACCATTTGAATAGCAGAGAACCTTTGGTGGAAGTGGAGGACGATGAGCGTCGCAGGTATGCTCTTGATCGTGTCTCCAGGAAGTCCTGTAGTGCCAGTGGCGCATCCGGAAGTTGTTGTGGCGGACTCCAAAGTCGTACCCGGCTCCAACTACTAGGGAACGGTCAAGTTTTCATTCGTCTGGCAATTCAGAGATCCCCAGACATTTCCAACGTTCAACAGACGAGGCGGTTTGAAGGAAGTTCGGGTTGAGGCGAGACAAGCCCCACTCTGCTCGGCCTCGCCCGACGCCATGACGTCGACAACTCGACTTCACAAGGCGACCACATAAAAGAGCGCACACTCTAGTTCACCATCCGGCTCTATCATGACCACCTCGCTTGACTTTCTCAAACAAACGGGCACAACTGTTGTCTCGGACTCTGGCGATTTCGAGAGTGAGTTCAGATAGCCCCTATTCCCTTCAAGGTGCTCAAAAGCCGGATGAATAGCCATTGGCGTGTACAAACCACAGGTAACAATATAGCCTGACAACACGGATCCGTCGCACGCTAATCCTGATCTCTGAGGACGCCACAACGAATCCGACCCTACTCCTCGCCGCCGCGAACAAACCTCAATACGTGCACCTGGTAAATTCCGCCATCAAATATGGCAAGAGCAAGGGCGGAAGCCTTCACGATCAGGCGTGCTTCGCCATGGATCGTCTGGTGAGTCTTTGTAGCATATGCGATCTGGATGCCCTGTTTGAAACTCCCTGCGACGCCAACAGCTGGTCGGATTTGGGAAGGAGATTTTGGACATTATCCCTGGTAGAGTATCCACAGAGGTTGATGCCCGCCTCTCGTTCGATCAAGAAGCGACGAAGAAGAAGGTGGGTCAATAACAGCGTTGTGTTCAAAACATTCATTGCTGTCACGTTATCTGCTTTCCAGGCAAGAGAAATCGTTGCGCTCTACGAGTCCGTTGGGATCAAAAAAGACCGTCTCCTCGTCAAGATCGCGTCTACGTGGGAGGGCATTCAAGCTGCCAGAGAGCTCGAACAGTCGGACGGCATCCATTGCAACTTGACGCTCATGTTTGGCTTTGCTCAGGCCGTCGCGTGTGCTGAGGCTGGTGTTACACTCATCTCCCCATTTGTTGGGCGCGTGCGTTTGCGTTAAACCCTATATATGGGGAGCCACTCACACTCACCAGCAACATAGATTCTTGATTGGTATAAAAAAACGACCGGAAAGGACTACGAGGGCGACGATGATCCTGGTGTTCAATCGGTGAAGAAGATTTTCAACTATTTCAAGCAACATGAATACAAGACAATCGTCATGGGTGCCAGTTTCCGAAACGTCGGTAGCCTGTATATCTTTCCGATTCGCATTCATAACATATCCTCATAGCTGGGAGAAATCAAGGCTCTCGCTGGAATCGACTTCCTCACCATTTCTCCGAAACTGTTGGAGGAATTGAAGGGCTCCTCTGAGCCTGTTCCGAAGAAACTTGACGCAGAGAGAGGTAGGTGCTCTGCCATGGATTAGCCATATGTACTGGCTGCCTTTCTAAACTTCCGGCAGCTGCTCAAGCCGAGCCCATTCCCAAGGTTTCCTACATCAACAACGAACCCGAGTTCCGCTGGGCACTGCTTCAAGACGCAATGGCCTTTGACAAGCTGCACGAGGGCATCACAAAGTTCGCAGAAGATGGTGATGCTTTGAAGGACGTTTTAAAGGAAAAGTTACAGGGGGCTTGAAGGCGGTTCCAAAATCTTCTGTACTTTTATTGTACGTATTGGTAGCTCGATATAGCAGCTGTAGCACTACTCGTATTGCAGTACAAATGATGCAAAGGAGCACTTAGGAGTTGTAGTAAGATCTATCTCACTGCAAAAAGTAAATCGACTAATCGGCAGCGTCCGTGACGCTGGCCTGCGCAAAAGGACTGTCTATGACGCTGGTTCTAGGGACGCGTGAACCCAGCGTCATCCGATCGGCGCTCATTCGTAGCG
>Ga0307508_10003980_pt1 | contig 14648 bp, 8 predicted proteins | sample 9_EM_MG_FD_203089 | JGI IMG/M metagenome (GOLD analysis project Ga0307508, IMG submission 203089) | Populus trichocarpa ectomycorrhiza microbial communities from riparian zone in the Pacific Northwest, United States - 9_EM | ecosystem: Host-associated > Plants > Roots > Unclassified | place... | reverse complement strand
TGCCTTCGGTTGTTACTGGGGTATATATTTTAATATATGTAAAAACAAACCCCCCCCCCCCCCCCAAGGAACCCTTCTAGATGGATACCCTGCCTGACACGACATATGTGGTTACAGCACCTATCTATCTATGAGATATCCCGAGATGTGCGACGATGAAACGAGGAGACGAGCGCCCAGCCATCGCACCCGCCTATGGTCGCCTCCACGACCCCGCGCCTGGAGACACGCACGGCCCCTCGCTCCGCTGCACGTCGACATCTGTCAGCACACAATACGTACATACTTGCGCACACACTTGCGCACACTATCCACATAGTCGGGCACATATCTAGGTAACTGGGTACATATGTATTATGTACCTACATACATATACATACGTGCGGCGCATGGGAAGCCGCGCGTACGTCGTGCGCCCCCTGCTGTCCGCCGTCGACGAATCAACTGCATGCCATGTGTCAGAGGACACCGGTACTTACCGGGTGGTAGTTGCACGTCGGTGTGCGGACGCGCGTTCACTCGCGCCCAGCCTGGTAACCGACTGGAGCTCCCTCCGCCGCCAAGTAAACACCGCCGCCAGATACGCTTCTTGGCGCGCCGTGCGATGTAGATATGTTGTTATGTGTGTGTCCAGCACGGTATCTAGCGTGCCGACTTGCACTGCCTTCGTCGCCACCCTGTATCTAGACATACATCACACATACATACATACCATACATATCCACAGTGCATGTCAGCTGCGGATCAGCCTCGTCGTCGTCGTCGTCGTCGTCGCCGTAGTCGTCGTCGTCGCCGTAGTCGTCGTCGTTGCTATCGACACGAGACGGGGGGGTGACTGTGGCATGTCGGCGCTCTGGCTGGCTGGCTGGCTTTTAATAACCGCCACGAGGGCTATACCTATTAGCAGCAGCGCACAGAGATATATACTCTGCATACATGCACATCTCGGCATCTCGATCGCACAACCTCAGAGTCTCAGACAGCGTTGCGTGCCGCCGCCCGCCACCTCTCTAAATCGACGCCCGGCGCTGCGGTCTGCGCCCGGAATACATAGAGCAGGGCAGCGAGTGGGAGCAAGGTGTGTCCATAGAGTATGTGTCTGTGTAGATAGATATTGAAGTCTGTGATGATGGGGAGGGGGGGATAAAATGGATGGATACTAATAGGTAAAAGTATGTAGAATGTAGATATGTGCTGGGTACGGCTATGCAACATATCTCGCTCAACCACTCGCTTAAGGGTGTTTTGTGCTGACTAACCCCTCGATATGCACAAGTATCTACATTGAGTTATCTATGTATTTATGTAGCTATGCATCTATGTGGCCCCTGCATCCTCCCAGCCATGCACGTAGATATGTAGATGGGCGGTATGTACCTGAGTCAGCTCCAGCTCGGGTGGCGGCGGGGAGCATGTATGATTGACCGTATGGCTGGAACGTCTGGAGACACTATGTATCTCCAACAGCAGTCGTTTTTTTTTATATATATATATGTATAACTATATATACATAGCCTGGAGTGGCCAGCCTAAAATCGCCACTCCCGCCTTTAAGAGCGGCCCAGACTCATGGGCGGGGGGGGATTTGCGGAGACTGAAGGCCACGAGTCGTCACCGTGCTGGCTGGGCCAAAGCGACCACACTGGACGGGCGGGCGGGCGGGCAGGCGCGCCGTGCCCAATCGCTAAATACATCCAACGGCGGGGATGAGGGTGGGTATTTATATATGATATGCGTCTGCTGAGGAGGCAGATTGGGTCCCCGCTCTCGCATACATATCTATCCCTGGATCTTGTCTCGGAGAAGAGTGGAAACATGTGGCGGCCAGACGATCGAGCACTGGTGGCTGCAAGACGATCGAGCACTGGTGGTGGCATGGGAGGAAGAACACACGCTCGCGGGACGCCTGCCCACTGGCACAATTGCAGTGCAGCCCAACACATTGCTGCGACAAACCCTCTCCATCCCACCGTACAGATTCTCCTGGATTTTGGTCTCGTCTACATAGTTACATAGATGCACTGTCTCGAACCGCGGAAAGAAAAAAAAGAAAAAAAAAAGAAGAAAAAAAAAACAACGCATTTATCTATCTAGCCAAGAAACCCGTGCAAATCGCACGGAACAAAGCAAAACAAAAAACGCTCCGCATTTCGCCAAACTCCCGCATCCGTCCCGGTCGCTCAGAACATCGGACACCACCCGATATACATGGCGCACAGATTCCCAGGGTCCGTCGACTTCTTGATCAGCACCTCGACATGGCCCTCGATGCTCAGCGGCACGGTATCCTTTTCCCAATGCCCTCTAAGCTTTGTCTGGATACTCTCGAGGATCTCCTTCGGCGTCTCCGGCGCCGCGTCCAGGTCGGGTGCTTTCGGAGGCTTTTTCGCGCTGCCCGTGCGCTTGACCATGTCGACGCTGGGGTCGTGGATGAACGCTTCCAGAACCGTCATCATGGTTTCCTCGTTGTGTCTCAGGAGTCGCATGGCGCTCTCACAGGCCTTGCGGTAGACACCCTCGTAGCCCGTGACGCCGAAGGCGTCGACCATGTTCTGCGTCAGCCGGAACGGCACGCGCTCGGGCTTCTCGAATCCGAGCCCTTTGTCGAAGAGGCAGTTGAAGTCCACGTGCACCGTGTCGCCGTTGAGCTGGTCGAAGAGGATGTTCTCGCCGTGGCGGTCGCCGAGGCCGAGGACCGTGCCGGTCATGGACATCACCGCGGACGTGCGCGTGTATCGCAGCCGTGCGGCGAACCAGGCGGCGGGCTCGGAGAACATCTCGAGGAACCATTCGTGGAAGACTGGCGGATACGCGGGGAGGATCTCGTCGGAGAAGACCTCGGGCTTTTTGCTCTTGGGGTCCTTGATGTCGCCTGCGGCTACGTCCAGGAGCGCCCGAACGATGGCGTAGTTGATGTGGATGTTCTTTTGCTTGTAGTAGAACAACAGTATCTCGCGTAGCGTCTGAACGTTGTTCACCCACTCGATCACGCCGCATTCTTCGTTGAGCGGGGTGACGGAGTACGTGCGGATGTACAGGTTCCGCCGACTGGACTCGGCGTCGCGCTTGAAGAACCGGTTGATCATGTTGTTGAACTCCATCAGTCGTGCGTCCTTGCGGAGGTCGTCTTTGGGCTTGCACAGGAAGGGATACACACGGCCATCCGTGCCCTCGATGCTGATCTTGCGCGGCTTCTGCAGTGACGCCATGATGTGCACGTCATCGAAGAACCTCTTGATCGTTGGCGGGCTCGCTGCAAACGCATAGTGTCCGTGGCTCTCGATCGTGTCGGTGGGCGAGGGAAGCGTGACGGTGAGCACGGCCTGGGTAGGAAGCACCAGCTGGCACGGCGCCACCTCGTGGCGGAACCTGAAATCCTTCCTGAGACTGAGATGGGCCAGGCGGGTGTTGAGGTCCATGTTGCAGAGGTCCAGGAGCTGATCGGTCAGTTTCCGCGCTTCATTGATCAGCAGCTTCGTGTCTACGCTCCCGGCAGAGCCCCTTCCCTTTGGCAGCGACTCCCTCAGCTGCGCCAGCACTCGCTGGCCACGTTGCGAGCGCTCCTTAGACGTTGACTTCGTGACGGCCATGAGCGACCACATCGACTGCTGCGGGTACGTCATGACCACCTTGACGATGATATTCTGGATCTGCGTGTACACCTTCTCGTTCGAATGAATGATCCGCGACATGAGTTGCGGCAGTGCGGTAAAGAACATCCACGCGCCTAGCTTCGCCATATATCGCTCGGTTGATTGATGCAGTTCCTTAAGCTGCCTCAACCTCAACTTTTCCGTGTGCTCTCTGAACTTCTCGGCGCCGTGGACTGCATCCAACGGTTTCTTGACCTCGTCGCCGAGATCCATCCATACGGTGAGCAGTCTCGGCATGGTCTGGAAGATGTATTTCGCCCCAAACGCAAGCGCACGCATGTAATTCTGCACGATGAGCTTTGCGTGCGTGCCACTCAGGTAATGCGGTGACTGCCGTTGCGGTGGGAGAGCCTTCTCGGCCTCGTACAGCTTGTTGTAGTGGCGTCCTAGATAATAATGTGCCTTCTCCCACCGTTGAAACCACGTAGTGGCATCCTTGTACTTGTCGAGCAGCGCCTGTGAATGCGTCTGGCCACTAGCCTCGAGCCACCTCGCGAGCAGCAGCTTGGCCCCGGCCACCCTCAGGTTCTGCTGCGGCTGCAGCTGCACCTCGAGGCTCTCCGTCGTCACCGTGGCGCCCGAATTCGTCGACACCCGAGCGTTCTTGGAGAGCACCAGCGGCGCCTCGGTCCCGATCTCTAGTATCTTTTTCGCGATGGCGCCATCGAGATTGCGTATCGCCTTCTTGTGTTGACCCTCATGCCACAGGAGTTTAGCATGTTCTATTGTTGCGAGCGCCGGATTCAGTAAGGTAGCGTGATGGACGGCATTGTACGCTTGCTGGGTGTTGTCGTTCTTCCTTGCGAGTTTCGCGGTGTTCAGCCAGGCCGACATGATCTCATCCGTCATATTCTTCCCCGAGAGTTGTAGCGCAGCCCTCCTCACCGCCAGGATATACTGTTTGTCCGCAGGGTATGTGCCCATTAGGTTCAGCCGACTCTCGAGGGACCGCGTGAGCACGCCAGCGTCAAACTCCGGCTGATGCAGAACCTCGCTAACGCTCTGCAACTCGGAGAGTGCGTGCAGCTGGACCAGGAAGTGATGGCACTGGCGGATGCTCCCAGTGGCCGACTCGGTCATCGTGCTGGCCACCGTCTCTCGCGCACTATTGACCCATTCGACGAACGCATCGATGTTCCGCTTGCGAAGTTCCGACAGTGCGTAGCCCATGCGGATGTCGTACGTGCCATTTGTATGCTCGTTGGACTTCGACAGGTACTTGTCCAGGGCAGTCCAGTTCCCAGTCACCCAGGAAGCTTCGACCGCAAACGGAAGCAGCCTGGTATGCGCCTGCGCCGAAGTCGCCATCATCCCATCGACCCGGTGGAGCAGCGGAACATACTGTCCCGAGTCCCGCAGCGAACTGACAAGGTTCACCTGGACATTGACATCGCCGGGCTTCTTGGACAAGAGCAATTCGTACCAGCTCTGCACCGCCGTCCACTTCCCCGCCTTGCGATGCTCGAGAACCTGCTGGTCGATGTCCAGTGTGGGGAGTTTCGCCGAGATTCCCGACATCCCGTCCGGCTCGTCAATGTGCGTGTATATGCGCTGCAGCTGAACATACAGTGCCTCCATCTCGTCCTCTCGCAGCACGTTCCTCTTGGCTCGGATGTGTTGCTCCCAGTAAAGGAGAGATCGAGCGTACGACTTGAATTCGAGTGATCGCCTTCCCATCAGCTCCGGGGGTATGGCATCCAGGATGCTCCGGACGCGACGAATGGCAGGATCCAGTCCGGAATCGTCTTCCAGGGAGTAATGCCTGTTCTGTTGTCTCGCCGCCGCCGTTTTGGAGCTCAGGTCGTCCTGCCGCTTGTCGCGAAGCCACTTTGTCATGTGGTCGATCGCCGAGAAGATAATCTCGACACACTGGCGCAATGTATCCTTCATCTTGACGGTATCGTGCGGCCCGGAACGGTGCCTTAGCACGGCCAGGAACTCCTCTGTGATATTCCGCCGATCCTCATTTGAGCCCGCAATCGCGGTATGCAACACGGCGACGGGGAAAAGAAACTTCGAAATGGAAATATCCTGCCCGCGGCAGATCCTTACGCACGCATGGAAGATTTTTTTCGCATTTAGCCCGGAGGCATTGCACAGGAGCTCCGTAATGATGGTCACGAGCCACTCCCTGAACGTTATACCGGGCTTAAACAGCGGGTAGGCGAACGGCGTACGCTGCACCTCTCCACTCAGCGAGTACTTCGACTTCAGGAACGGCGTCAGCGTCTCTCGCGCAGCCGGCGGAAGATTGTCCCATCGTGTCTGCGCAGGCGACTTCACCAACGACTGCGACTTCCGCGGAACGGGATTGATCTGGTTCGTCGTCTGGCAGAATTCCAGCAGCTGCTGCGCGCACCATGCCAGGAAGCCTTGCGATTTGGTATCCTGCGAGGAGAGGAACTGCTTCACGACGATCCTCTCGAGGAAGAACATCGCGAACGCCGCGCTCTCGTCCGCACGCGTGAAATTGTGGAGCACCGTCATCTCCTCCTTGACCCTACTGGACTCAACCGTATTCGGATTGACGGCTCCAATCAGACCGAGACATTCCCCGCATAGCCGCTCGATTCGAGGCCTCGCCGGTAGATCTGGATCTTTAAAGGTGATGATGACATCCAAAAGGCGCCGTATCAGTTCGGGCACCACGGAATCCGGCTTCTGATTGCCCCCAGAGGTGTGGATGAACGTCTGGTTCTCCTTGATGCAGTCCCTGAGCTCGACGAGCGCATACTCCACAACGATGACATTCTCATGTCCACAGCGGAGCGCGAGTTGATGGAGTCGCTCCTGCGGCTTGACGCCCTCACGCCATTTCTTCAATTTGGCTTCAAACTTGCTGAGGAGGGCGATGGAAGCGCACGAAGGTATCAACGCGACCGATTCTTCCAGCAGCTTGGAACGCGATTTAATCATCTGAGCGGCCATCTTCCGGGCAATTTCGCACGCCTCATCGTCGAACAGCGACCAATACCGCAAGAGAATAGAAAACGTCTGCGAGAGCAGTGGGACCAAGTCCTCGTCGTCGAGGTGCCTTACCATGATCGACCAAGTCCTCAGTGCCGTCGTGCGGAGAGCATCTGACTCCAGTGCCGACTGGCAGCATGCGCAGATCTGCGGAAGCGCACTCGTCACAGATCCGGAGGCGAGATTGAGCATCTCCTGGATCGCCTTCAAACACCGGATCTTCTCCATGTCCGTGGTCTTGCCTTGGGCATTCTTCAACGTGTCGCTGAACAGCGTGCAGAGTCCGAGAACGTGAGTTTCAAAGAAGTCGACCAAGTAGTCGACGTTCGGGGGTGGCTTCGTCTTGCGGCTCGAGGTCGCTGGTGCCTGCGGCCTATACGACAGCTTGAAGACGATCCCGAGAGCTTTGTGGATCCTCTCCTTCTGCTGCAGCTCTGCCGGCGGACATTCCCCCGCCGTCTTTAGCAGCTCGGCGGCAATCATCAACGAATCCGGCCTGACCAGCTCTTCGAGACTGGACGTCCTAAACCCCGACGAGATGGCCTCGAGCTGTTGCATGGCATGTTTCTCGACGTTAGGTACATCCTGGACGAGCAAGACCGGCAGAATAGAGGCAATATTATCATGGCAAGTGGCTTGTATGCTACGATTCTCTCCGGACGCCTGCGCGATCTTCTGGATGACATCTGTCTTACCCTGGACAACGAGATACGGAAGCGTATAAGCTTGAGTGTGCGTCAGGAATTCGTTCAGGTCCATCGAAATAAACTGGATCAGTGTTTGCACGATCTGCGGCTTGGTCTGGAGTTGCTTGACCGCTATCACGCTGACGGTGCGCCAGAAGGGTGTGGCCAGTTTCCGTGGCTGGGTCTCGTGGGCTTGGACCAATGCTTCGAGCTGGCGGTCCGTAAGAGAAGAAACAAAAAATTCTCGCCACCAATTTCCAGCCGCTTACCTCGTTCAGCGCCGCGCCGATCACTAGGTCATTCGGATATCCCAGGTATTCGACCAGTCGAAGAAGCACGATATTCAGCTCCTGCTTTACGGAAACCCTTTTTCCGGGATCAGCAATGCGCACACACGGTTCGGTTCCACGAGCCCCATTTACCTTCCTACCTGGCCCCACACAAGCACTGATGTTTCCGGCGTACGGCCGTCGTCGGCGTTCGACAGGATTGTGAGTCCCTCGAAGATGAGCGTCTTGTTCCTCGCCAGTAGATCGGCATCGTGGGAGAAGTTCAAGAACGACGGTAATGCCCGGCTAGCACCAGCGCATATCAGCACCGACAATCCCCTATACATCGCACGTATCGAACCACATACCCGGCAGCAATCCTGAGCTCTCTTCTCATGCTCTGCAGTAGTCCCATACACCACATTCCCATGACAGACACTTGCATATCCAGGTGTACCGTTTCCTGCGTATGGTTCATCATGCGTCTGACCGCCTCGATACCCCACGCCCTGATCTGCGGGGATTCGGCGAATTTCTCCAGCTCGTGGATAGCTTCGAGGGTACTTATGAGTTTGGTCACAGCTTCAGAGGCGAAGCCACGCTCTCGGCGGGGATACGGCGCATCGGAGTCACAGAAGCGGCATCTGTACGCGTACTCCCCTTCCGACGGGCCCCCCGTCCGTTGCAGATCACCGGCGGACGCACACGCGGCGAGTCCCATGGTGCGAACAGCCATGCACCGGTCGTGTTCGGATGATTTACCGAAGCCCTCCACGGCGGCACTCTTAAGGTCCACGAGGCTTCCTGGGTTTTCCTGGTTTCCATCCTGAAGCAGGGAATAAACCCTTCGTACGAGCGAACTCATCAATACCTCTGGAATGGATATTTCGTCCGCGACGAGTCTCCGGCGTTTCCTAGGGCGACAACCATCGTCGATTTCTACCTCTTCTTCTTCTTCCTGCACTGGCAGCAGGATCGTTATCGCCTCCAATTTTTCGTTCAGCCCCGCGTGCTTGCATTTCCACTCTCCGCCAGTGATAGCGCCCAGCGCCTCCTTCGCCTTGGTGACAATTGCGCGATCCCGGGTGATATCAATTACAAGCCTCAGCAGGACAACCTGCATGTCATGTCTCAGCAGCTTCCAGATCCCATCATCCGAGACCATCGCCAGCGCCGGCGAGAGAACGCGATCTTCGAGAAGCTCTTGGACGATTGGCGACCCCCCCTCCGTCGAAGCCACCGCCATCAAGCTCAGGATGATGCCAGCAGTCGCTTGCTCCGCGATCTGGTTCATCCGGTCCATCGGCCGCTTGAGTGTATCCACGACGCAGCGGACAGCGAAAATGTACAGCCCATCGTACTTCCCCTGTTCCCGCGATCCAGTGGCTCCCACCGCGTGTAACTCTAGCGCCGTAGCCGCAGCCGCCAGTATATCGGTACATATCCCGCCCGCCTTCTCCCGCATCACTGGCAGCGACTCCCACGATGTAGTCATCACTCCCCAGATCTTCGCCAGCCCCTGTTGCGCAGCGGTGAAGTGATCCGCGATGCTTCTGATACCAGGAACATTCTGCTTCTTCCTTTCGACGGAGATAACCCTCGCCAGGATCGTAAAGATGTTTACCGCTAGGAGCGCCGCGCTCTCCGTGTCCGAGAGAGTGAACCGTATCGCGCGAGGATCGAATGTAGGTAGTTCTTTCTGGACCGCTCCGTCTATGTTGAAGCCGGTCTGCGGGAGCTCGAGCTTGTAGATCCCCGCCAAGGTGTCCTTGACCGTCGCAGACGTTTGGAAAGAGGAGACAATGCCTTTACGATCCACGAGCAGCCAATCAGCGCAAATCCTCCATGAAGCCGCAGCAAGCAGCAGGAGGAAACAGTGGAAACACGTGGAATTTTAAGAACGCTTGCATGGATGCAGAAGGAGAAGGAGAAGGAGAAGAAAAAGAAAAGAATGAAAAGTTTACAATTTAAGCAACCCCGGAAGTAGCCCGCCACCGTTCTAAGATGTTTCCAATGCTGCGACATGGAGCCGACAGCGAGGAAGATAGCCTCCAGGGTCTCCAGCAGGTCCTTCGCGATCGGGCGCGCCTTCTTGTGTCCCAGCAGCGGGAACAGCCTCGGGAACAGCCACAGGTACAGGAACAGCTGATCGGGCTGGCTGTTCTCGGCGGGCGCGAGCGGGAGCGAGGGCGGGGACGGACAGAACAGCACGGCGGGGGTCCGCTGGATGGTGAGTCTGATGACGAGGAGGCTGTTGCTCGCCTGCAGCAGGGGACCACGCATGTCCGCGAACGGGTCGTCGTCGTCGTCGTCGCCGCCGTCGTGGGCGAACAGCACCGAGAGGCCGGCGCTGGTGACGACCTGGAGGACCTTGTAGTTTGTAGCGACGTCCTCCTCGTGGCTGCCACCGATGCCGCCAGCACCAACGCCGTTGCCGTTGCCGTTGCCGTTGCCGTCGCCGTCCTCGGGCCCCAGGATCTCGGCCAGAAGCTGCTGGAACGCATCCCGGGTCGGCAGCCCGCCCGTCCCGCCGCTGCCCGCTTTGCTGTAGTTCTGTACGATTGCCGCGAGCGACGACGACGGCGCCGCCTGCTGTTGCTGCTGCTGCTGCGTAGATGTCTGTACTGGGAACGGAGCTGGTGGTGGTCGCATGCTCCCGGCCGCACCAACTGCCCCAGATTTACGCCGCGATATTGACATTGCTGCTAGGGTGGGGGGGGGATTGATAGCTTAGTGCAGCAGCGGGAGCACTTGCTTCATCGCCTGGCGTGGGTGGTAACCAGGTCTCTGCTCGTGCGGATTGAGGTCAGTGTGCGTGTGTGAGTAGAGCTGGCAGTTGAGGTTCGGTGGGGCACAGTTTATGGTGGTGTGGTAGCTGGACAAACTTTGGTAGACGCGACTTATCGCTCAGCATCACGTGTCGGGAGAGAGTGTTACGGCAGGTTCCGGCTCACGAATCATGTTTCGTGAGAATGGAACGTGAGAATGGATCACATATCATACGCCACTGTTTAGGTTCTGAAAGTATTTGCTGAGCAGTGTGAGCAAAGGAGGAAAAAAAAGGAAAAAAAACAGGTGCACAATCAAAACGACAGACTACTATACGATGGATGCCGTAGCATCCATGATCGCACATACATACATACATACATACATACATACATACATACATACATACATACAGGTTATAATATATAAAACATCGCCACGTAAACCCGTACACTCCCCCGCCGTCTCCGCTCAACACTTCCACTTCCTCCCGACAAATTCCAAGATCAGTTTGGTGAGCGTGTCCTCGTATCCCATGTACATTTCGAATCGCGTCCTGCTCCACCGCCTGCCGCCCTCGATCTCGTTGAGGGCCTGGGCGACACTGCCGGCGATGAAGTCGAAAAACACCACGTCCACCTTGCCCGGCGTGGAGCCGTCGGCAGGGAACGAAGCGTTCGACTGCAGCACCTTGGGCGGCGGGAACTCCGGTGTGCTGATGTGCACCACGTCGTCGCCAGGATCGGTGGTGGACAGAGCGTCGTCAGTGGTGTAGCCCCTGGTAAGGTTGTAGGTCTTGCCCAGCACTTGCTGCTGCCGCCGTTCTTGGCGGCGCAGACGGTGGGGCGGGGTGTTGGTCGTGGCGGGGGCTTCTCCCATTGCTGCCGCTGCGGCGGAATAGGGCGAGGCGTCGTCGGTAAACCACTGCAACAGCTTTGCCGCCACATCATAGTCCACGTCCCTTGCGAAATAGAAGCGGCTGGTGAACGGAGACACCAGGAACGACGTGTCGTACGTGAAAGCCCCCTTGAACACATCGAAGCGCTGGCTACCACCGTTGATGAATATCATCCGAGGGACCTCTGCGCGGGCTGGGTTCCGGACCATCGCCGGCAGGAGCGTGGTGGTAAGGTAGGTGTACCAGTTGGAAGCGCTGGGATACGGCGATCTATGTCATATCAGGAGAGAGACGACGGAGGGAAGATCGTAGGGGGCAACTGACTTGGATAGGGTAAAGTCCTGCGGAGCACACCCGATCAATTTGTTCAGATGCAGCTCCTGTCGGTACGCCGTGATGTCCTGCGTCATCTGAATTCCTTCCAGTGTGTCGAAAGTGTCCTTATCCGTGCCGGAATGATGCATGAAGCCGTCCCGATTGAAATCGATGTAGCGTCTACTCGTGACCACCTCGGCGTCCTTGCTCCCTCGCCACAAGCCCTCGCCCGCAAGACTCAGGAACCCTGCGGTCTCGCAGTACCGCCCGGACTGCAGCGCGCTCGACTTCTCGTCGAACACCTTGAAGTTCCGGATATGCGAGTGCCCGCCAAAGAACTGGATCTGCTTATCCGGGTTGACGGCGCGGATGGCGTCGTGGATCTCCTGCATCTCGCCCGTGTTGAGATCGATATGCGTCACGACCAGGAACATGTCGACGTCGGGATTGTTTATCTCCCTGACGAACCACGGTTCCTTCAGCACCGAGGACGCGGGCTTGACGCGCGCGATTGGGTGCGCCCCCGTGAAGTTGAAGAGGAAGCCGAAGGCGGTGATGGTAAGGTTTTTGCGCGGGGTAGTGAACGTCAGGCTGCGGTTGGCGAAGGGCTTCCATGTGCCGCCGATGTCGATATCGATGTTGGACGAGAGATAGCGGTCACCAAAGTAGGGGACCATCTCGAGATGTTCGAGGAGGGCAGTGCTGCGGTTGTAGAGCTCATGATTGCTGCATCATCATCATCATCGCCAATCCATCCATCAGCCACACCCCATGCCCCTCGAACTCCTCTCTTCCCATGGATGAAACTTACCCAGTCGTCAGGATGTCCACATCCCACCCCCTCAGCAGACCCCGGGTGACATATCCTTTGGGATTGCTCGCATCCCAGAGCCCGTTCCCCTCCGCGCGGTCACCGCTGTCCAGCACGTACAGGTCGACGTCCTTCTCGGCCGCTCTCCTCCGCATGTGGCTGATGAACGACATGTAGTCCCCCAGGTCCGCCGAGTACTGCGGCTCTTGCAGGTGACCCGCGTGCCAGCCGTGGTTGTCGGTCGTGTGCAGGAAGTTGATGTCACCCCAGACGAGCTCGCGGATCTCTTGGTTTGGGCGCGGGCTGTGCGACTCGGGTTGGATAGCCGTACCTAGCTGCAGCAGCGTCGAAAGGAGGGTGGCGATCGTGAGTTTCCTCATGGCTGTACCGTACGTAACACTGTAAGGAGAGTGGACGAGAGTGGAGGAGAGTTGGAGGTCGTCGGAAGGAAGACGGAGGAGTTTGGACGGCACTATTGGAGCTCTTTATAAGGCGCATGGCTGCCGAGCTATCTAATGTCCAGAATCAAGAACCCTGCACCCCAGATGAGGGATCTGACAAGCGGGGAGCTAACTCACATGCACATCTGTCTTACCCCAACCTGGTATGAATCCGATTGCACACACACACAGCACGGATTTTGAATCATAGATCATCACCTTTGTCTGATGGGATCTTTATCTGATACTCGAAATCTACGAGGCGCTCTATATGACGTGACAGTGAGAATGACTAGCCCAAGGTAACAGAATAGTCATTGAGTACAGAAGGGTCCGTTCGTTGGTCCCAAACCCCAAGAACCGAAGACGTACAAAGAGGGGGGACAGTAGAAAAAGAGAAACACTTTGGTCCCGGGTGCATCGAGAAACAGCAAAAGATTCGGCGTCTTCGAGAGCGTGGGGAAGCATAGAAAGGTCAAAGTCCATCACAAATACGTGGTACAAAGTTCAGTGTTCACCCGCAAAAAAAAAAAAAAACAAGTGGGAGGGAGAAACGACCTCGACACCACCCCACGATCATGACCCTCCGGCCTTATCGCTTCCCGCGGACGCTGCTGAGCTAGCAGCACCGGTGGCAGCGAGCTCGCTGTTGATGTCCTTCGAATTCGCCACAGGACTGCCAGAGTGCGGGGTCAGAATTCCGGGGGACGGCGTATCGGTGGTGACGATGGGCCCCATCGTCTTGGGTGGGGTTCCCTCGCCACTGCTCCGGTCCCCTCCCAACGTACTGATGGACGCATTCGACAGCCCCTCCGTGATACCTGCGAGGCTATGGCTCTCGTCAAGCATCAGATTGCTCTGCTGTAGCATATCTTGGTAGACTCGCCTCCCCGGATCCGCTCTGCGCTTGGCCTTCTTCTTGTCCCGCTTCGAAGACGGCCGGACGACGATAACGGGGACCGGTGAATGCTGCAGACAGTACTTGGACACGGAACCAGGAAGGAGACCCTGCAGGCCGCCTAGAGAGCGGCCACGTGTTCCGACGATCAGAATGACGGGCTCATAGATATGGATCTGAACTGGGGTGTCAGCGCGCTCCGGTACCCCCGGGGGGGAAGGGATCCGTATGTGGTGACATACCATTCGCTGGATCGTCTCGTGCACTTTCCCGACAGAGTACTCGAGGATGATGGATATGGATTTCTCCTCTTCGTTCTTCTCGATGATCTGATCGAGCAGCTTCTGCGCCTCCAGTCTGTACAGCCTCTCCTGCAGTGCCATGTCGCTGCTGATCTTGCTATCCTTGTCGACGACCCGGAGGCAGACGATCTCGTCGCCGTCGTCGACCAGCTCATCGATCAGCCATTCGAGGGCGAACTCCGAGTAGTCATTCTGATCGGTGCCGCACAGAAACGTGCGGGATCGGCGGCTGTAGGAATAGTCCCGATGCTTGGACTTCAGCGTGAGAGAGAAATCGGATGCATCCTTATTGTCAAAGGTATCGAACGAGACACGCTTCAGGAATGCACTGTAATCAAATCCATGTAGGAAAAAAGTTAGCCTCGAGTTTCACGCGGGATGCGGTTGAGGGTGCTTTTTTTTTCTTTCTTTCTTCTATGGTACGCATATCTGAGTTCGCGAGAGATCTCATGGGGACATCACGAGCGTGGCGGCATGTGAGAGGGTACAGAGCGGGGGGGGGGGGGATGGATAGCAAGAACAGGGAAGAATGAGAAGAAGAAAAAAAGAGTGAAGCGTCAGGCGGCGGTTGGGGGTAGTGTGTGTGTGGGGGGGGGGGGGGGGGGGGGGGTTTTTAAAAAAAAAATTTTAAGTTTTAAAA
>Ga0307508_10003979_pt1 | contig 14649 bp, 20 predicted proteins | sample 9_EM_MG_FD_203089 | JGI IMG/M metagenome (GOLD analysis project Ga0307508, IMG submission 203089) | Populus trichocarpa ectomycorrhiza microbial communities from riparian zone in the Pacific Northwest, United States - 9_EM | ecosystem: Host-associated > Plants > Roots > Unclassified | place... | reverse complement strand
GCTTCCGGCGGATGCCATGTACATAGGTATGCAGTTGGTTGGGTTGGATGGTTGGATGGTTGAGAAAGTTGGTCCCGGCGGGGATGCTGGCGACGGATCGGCGGGAGTACATAACCACCTAGGTAATTACTGGATAGCACAGCGCTTAACGTATGATATCTACTGGAAGATGGATAGAGCCCCAAGCCAATCCTGGCTGGCGGCAGTTACAGCCAGGTTGGCACATCACATGGAGCGCAACCGATGGGTGTTATGTATGTACATAGCAAAATATTATATTTGAGTACATAGCATAAAACTTAGAATTACATCGGACCCAAGATAGCCTCCCTGAAACACTGTCCGGCCCATCTAGTCGTCTCCTCCCGGTTTCCTTCCCGTAACGTGCCACCTGGAGCACGCCGCTTCCCGTCAGCGGTGGTCGAGGACACGTGAGGCGATTAGGGGGGGGGGGGGGGGTGGGGGGAACGCACGTACATTATCTGGTAAGCGTGGACCTTCTTCGATCCGACGTCCGCCTGCGCGAGTCTGCACAGCGCCGCTACTTCGTCGGCGGGCATGTCCAAGTACCGCGTGAACAGAGCCATTGCGTACGCCTTGTCACGGGGTTCGGTCAGTCCGAGCGCGGGGGATATGAAAAATGTACGTACCTCGAACCCTCCCTTGCTGACCGCGAGCGCAAAGATGTCGCCAATCCGCTTCATCTCGGGGTGTTTCGGCCATGCGCCCCACGGCTGTTTGTAGTAGTGGATCTGCACCCGTGCAATCGTCAGCGCTCTCGTTCTCGGTCCGCGTCCGATGCAGCCCCCGGCCAACTGACCTCGACGTTCTCGTACCCTGCGTCCTCGGCGTACTGCTTCAGCACGTGCCCCTCGGGCGCGAGCAGTCCCGCCTTGGCGCTGGCTCTCCAGAAGGTGTCCATGTAGCGCTCGAGGTTCGATCCCGCGTACGTGCCGTCGTCGCAGTGCAGGCGGGCTTCGGTCTCGGCGAGCTCGACGAATCCGCCCGGCTGGGTGGCCCGGAACATCTGGCACAGGTAGGTGGGCCAGTTGCGGATCGACTGGGCGATGTTGCGCGAGTGGATGAAGTCGAAGTAGTTCTGCGTTTCAGACGGGCGCCATTGCGGTCAGAATGTGGGGGGAGAGAGGTTGGCTGCTGGAACGGGGGGAAGGAGGGGAAGGAGGGGGAAGAAGTACCTCGTTGTACGTCCACTCCAGCTCTAGATCGTCAACTTCGAATTTGACCTAGAAAGCAAAGGGATCTGACTTAGTTAAATTGGGTGGGATGGGGCGCAGATGGGCTGTGGAGGCGGCACATTTGGGAATACCCTGAGAAACTGTCAGCGAGAGTCGAGATGGGGGGGGGAGGGAGCCGCCTACCATGTCGGCTGTATTGGGCTCAGGTCTACGCCGACTACCTGTGCTGAGGGGAACATCTCTCCCATGTCCAACGCCCAGATGCCGGTGCCGGTGCCGCAGTCGAGGATGTTGTGCGGGTCGCGTGTGAGCGGGGCTGCGTACAGGTTGCCGCGAAGGGAGAGGAATTGGAGGTGGTGGTAGATGTCTAGCCTGGCAGCAGACGGGGGTGGAGTCAGCACCCGTGTCCTCCCCGTGATCCGCTCCGAGGGCCGGGAGGGGGGGAAACATTACCGATCCTGCTCGGTCTGTCCGGCGGCGGGGAGTCAGCAGAGGGTTCCGTCGGGATGGCGTCAGGGTCGCACCTCGTCGTTCGGCATCATGTACTTCCCGGCCTGGAATCGGTGATACCGACGGCCTACCGGGCGAGGGGGGGGGGGGTTAGCGGCGGATGCAGCGAGCTGAGGAGGCGGCAGACGCGGATGGACGGACGAACCGTTCTCGTACACATAGTCGATGACCGACGCGCTTAAGCTTTTCGTCGAGCTCGCTCTGGTGCGCATCTCGGGTCAGTGCGGCACACACACTGCGGACAGCCGCCGGGCGCACGTACAGACTGACGCCATAGTCCGAGTTCGCGTCTCCGCCGGGGCCGTGGGCGGGATTCGGCGCGGCTTCGTCGGCGGTCGACTGGCCGTCGCCGTCCGCTTCCAACTAGCAGGCCGCGAGAGCCGTCAGAACGTGGGGCGGCCGAGAGGGGGAAGAACCGACAGTTGGACGAGAGGACGGGGCGGTCCGGATGCAGGAAGAGGAAGCAGGTACCTCAATGTTTCCCCAGTCGGTCGGGGCAAGGGGTGGCGGGGCGGCGGCGGTGGCAGTCTCGTGATCGGACGTCATGCCTACGGGTGGAGTTGATTCCGGATCCATTGTGCGGGACCATGTACATGTAGGGAGCAGGTAGATGATAGACGTGGGCGAAGGATTGGCCACCCCGGATTATATGTACGCATCGACGCTGGGCAGCCAGCCCGTCCGCACGCCACTCTAGTGCCGGAGCCGGGTTGCGGTTAGCGGGCAGCGACTGAGCGCCGGACAGCCCGTTGGTTCGTTCGTCCCAGCGCCACGACGCAGGTTGGATGCTGCCAACGGCGAACACCACCAGCGCACATGCACATCGTGGGGATACATATATGGCTGGTCCGCGAGTCCGTGGGCACGTTGTTGATCCCGATCCACGCCTCGGATACGATCAAGTCAATCCCGCCCGTGAATCGCCCGGAACGCCCCTTTCTGTGTTGGGGAGCCAGGGCGCGGCATCCTCCGCGCATCTCGTTGGGATCAGACCATCCCCACCCAGCCTAACGCCGCAGCCCAGCAGCCGGTGTGCAGCTCGTCACCTGCGTGTCCCGTGTCGGTTAGTCCGCCAACACGCTCGCATTTGCTGCGCATCGTCCGCTGCTCCTGCATGCCGCCCAGAAGAAAGGTCCACGCAAGCAAGCTGAGCGGCCTCGGCCATTCGACTTATGTATGTGTGTACTTATGCACGCGAAACGGGATATCCCGTGCGCAGCTCTCCGCGCGAATTCGGCTGCCGCAACTTTGTCTGTCTGCCAACACCCCGAAGAAGTGTCAATATCCTCGCTCTCGACAGGGCCAGTGATAGGTAGCGCCGGTCTGAGGCCCATGGACACTGTGGACGTACATACGCGGGCGACGAAGACGAACGGAACGGACGGAGTGGCTGGATTCGACAGGCGAATCGGAGCTGTTTTTGCGAAGAAGATCGGGAAGCCGAGCGGACACCCGAGACCGGGGACGGGGTGGGGCTTACCGAATTGCAGATGCTGGAGATGTTTCGGCACCTGTGGCTTGAAGTCTACGCGATGACAGCGGGCAAACATTCCGGACCGGGAACTCCGCACTGCCGCCGCACTCGGAGTACATAGCTGCCCACCGACCGCGGTAGCCGTCCGCCCACAGCCACAGCCACAGCCACAGCCACAGCCACAGCTAGTTGGGCAACTCCGTTCGCGTCAGTGGCCTCACCAGGTCGACAGGCAGACGGGCAGCCCACATATACCGACACCGCAGCAAACATCCGCGCCGCCGCCGGTCGCGAGTGCGCGGGTCCCCCTGGCGGAGCGCATGGTAGATGCATTCCATCTAGACCTAGACGTTGCCATCGCCGGTGCGGCATCACCAGAGATCACCCACGCGTCCACCCGCCACGCACGCGTGTTGGAGCAATAGACGGAAAGTTACGCACACGATTAATGAATCATCACCATCGCCATAGACGGAAAGTTGCTGGTCGGAGAAGAGGATCAAGAGGAAGAAGGTACAAGATGCCGGAAAGGCTGAGGCAAAACGCAGCAGTAGCGCGAGGCCCGGAAAGGCTGGCAGAGCGGTTCCATCAACTCAGGACGGGGCACTGCAAGAGATGGAAGACGCAGCAGAAAACACTGTGGGCAGAAGTCCGAAAGGAAACGGGAAGAGGCAAGAACCGCTTCACGGTCCGAGACCTGCCCGGCGGATGAGCGGTGCCCCAGAGCAGTCCTAGCCTTCCTACGCAGCACAAAGGTGGGAATCAGGGTGGGACCGCGCGCAGTACCACCGAAGCCGGGTGAGGTCGAAGAAGCAGTGCAGGGAGGAGTAGGGGAGGCGGAGCGAGGGCAGGAGGCGGGCGACCGGGCGTGAAATACTGTCTCCTTTGTTTTCCGTGTTCCTTCGTTCTTTCTTTCTTGTTTGCTCTGTCTTTCTTTCTTTTCTCTCGGGACAGGTCGGGCGGGGACAGGAGGAGTTGCCGCGAGCCGCTGGCGGACTGTTCGAGGTCGCAGCGGACGGTGAACCGGAAAGGACTGTGCATAATATCGTCATGATCCAATAGGGTCGCATACGATCAATGAATCATCACCACCATGATAGACGGAAAGTTGAGATCCGTGTAGTGTCTAGTCTCGGAGAGAAAGGAGAAAGATCTGAGTCCACGCAGAGTTGGCAGCGTGCGCTCCACACGACTAAGCAGAACGAGCGTAATATTACAACAAACCCGCCGCGGGAAGGCCATCCGGACATGCGCCACGAACCCCGCAGCGACACCACCTCCTGGCACGATGGCGCGACGAGGAGATGCGAGAATGTGCCGGCCAAGCTCGTGTTCGCGCTCGCGCGGAAGCTGGTGGCAACCGGCAGCACCGGCTCTACAGTGGGCGCAACGGCCGCGCGATGCGCCCCGGCGTGGGCTCACGGGGGCTCACGCTGGTTCCACGGTCCTCACCGCTCCCGCCAGAAGCGCGAGAAACCAAAAAAATCCAATAACACGCACGCTAGATTATGCTACCAAACAAAAAGCACCAGCGCTCGTCACCAGCTTTCCCGCTCGCGCGTGGCGGCCGTCAAACCGCAGCTCTGTTCCCAGAACCTGGCGATGTCGTCGATCTCGTCGGGCACCTGCAGTCGTGAGTCCAGGCAGCGTTTCGCCGTCGGCCGGAAGAGACGTGCAAACCTTGATGCGGTGCGGCAGCCCGCGGTATCGCCTCCACACGACATCCATGCCGAGCGCCTTGAGGCCGCCGTAGATCTCCCTGCCGACCAGGTACTTGACCACCTCGTCCGAGTCGCCGTGCCCCAGCCACGCCGGCGTCTGGAGCACCTGCGACACCACCTCCATCTCGAGCGCCTCCTGTCCCAGCACGCGCTCGCGCAGCACGCCCAGCACCCGGGCTCGCTCGCGCAGCTTGAGTCCCTCGTCGGCATCCCAGGCGGGCACGTCGACGTCGCGGGTGCCGGTCACGACGGCGCCGACGGGCATCCCTTTCCGCGCCAGCTCCCTGCGGATCTCGAGCGCGAACGGCAGCCAGCCGCTGAGGCCGAGGACTCCGCCGAGCCGCCGGCCGCCCAGTAGCAGCGCCACGAGGGCGACGGCGGCGCCCTGGCTCAGGCCGCCGAGCAGGATGTTCTCGGGCGCAATGCCGCCGGCGATCTCGTCCTCGATGAGCGCGTGGATGTGCTCGACGACGGCGCGCAGGCCCTCGAGCTGCGTGGGCGTGTACGACTTTGGGTCGGTGCCGTTGTAGAAGTCGAACCACTGGGCGATGTGGCGGTGGAAGGTCGCCGAGAACGTTTCCGACGGCGTCGGGAAGACGAGCTTGAGGTTCGGATATCGGCGCGACGCCGTCAGGTCGGCCGTGAAGGCGGGCCCGAACACAGACGCGCTGTCGCCGCGGCCGTGCAGGAAGATCAGCGTGTGCGTGTGGCTCGTCTTCGCGGGGATCGTCAGTGGCGTCAGGAACGCGGACGGCTGGTGTTTCGCCGGCGCGGGCGGCTGTTGTTTCGTCGTCGCGGCCATCGTTGGTTCCGGTCCGTAGAGCGTGTTGCTGGGTGGCGGGGGTGGATGTTTTTGCGGGATTCGGAGGATCGCGCTGACAGGGTGCGGAATCCGTGGGCTTGCGGCTGAGTGGAGTCGGTAGTGTCGCAAGATGCGGGGTATCGCTGGATGACGTACCTAGTCAAGCGACTTCCCGGCGTCTCGCCAGACAAGCGAACTGGACGGGGACCAGGACTCCATGTCCGTGATGGCATCTACAACAGCGCACGCGTAGCGGCCAGACCGGCAAGCGGACATCGGGGACATCGAGGTATTGCTACAGCTGTCACTCAACGGTCTGTGGAGTGCTCAAAAAGTCTGTATTATCGTCTAGAAGTCTGAACTATCAGAGTAAAACCAGGCTGGTGCCAAGCTCTGCCAAGGCGCCAAGGGAGACCATGCTCAATCGGGCTAGCGTATATGCAGGTCCTCCGTGTAGGTTATTTCGCGTCTATGAGCCTTTGCAGACTACGGCGAACGCCAACAACAACACCAACCCATATCCGTCCGCGAGTCTAGCTGTGCGGCTCTCCCTATGGCCCTGCTGGCCCACTAATAGGCTATCGTACACTCCACCACCACCAGCGCCCTCCACCTCCACCTCCATCAACTCCTCCTCATCACCCATATCCACAACATCACCGTCCTCCTCCAGAGAGCTCTCACTCCCATTCTCCCAATCCTCTTCTCTAGCTTGCCGTCCCACATCGGTCGTTTCTAGAAACGTAAGTATTGCCTCCGTGCAACGCTCGTCCGCAAACAGATCAGCGATTCGAAAACGATCTCGTCCACGTCTAGTCTGCAGTCGGACCTCTTTCCAGAGCACTTTCTGCTGCCGTCGCCATGCAGTACATGTCTTGAAGAGATGTTCACGTGTCTGGGTGCTACCAGGTCTGTGGCACCACCTGCATGTATCATCCTCTCTACTCCCGATCCACTTCAAGTACATCCCTGTGAGGGCGCGTCCGGTCTTCAGTTGGTAGTAGCGAGATGCTATATCCTTTCTTGCCTTAGCCGGTGCTGGGTCAGGTCGGGTTTTCCGCCTCTGACGGCATTTAACGTTGTAGCTCGGATTGATTATACGTGAGTACGCCCAATCTAGAGAGACGAGCCAGAGAGACAGGGGGCATACGCCTTGGCCGGTTGTCAATTGTAAGCCACTCCACACCATGTGTTTCGGGTTGGCCTGCGGCAACTTTGGCCCATTCATCTGCCTTTTCATTGCCAGCGATTCCTTCATGGGCAGGACACCATCGAATCTCCACTGGACAGTCGATCTCCGTCAGGATCCGTTGAGCCTGAAGGGCATATATCTGTCCTGGCCCAACTTCCAAGGTCTGCATTCGTTTTATCGCTGCTTGAGCATCTGTGAAAATCGTGATTTTCGAAATCCGCTGTTGTTTCCAACGATCACGACCGACTCGCAGTGCTCTGACAATTGCAGCACACTCTGCATCATATGCCTCCTGGTTGTAGCCCAAGTGGACCCGATGTCCCTTCCACACTTCTCCCTTCTTTCTCCACACAACAGTGTATCCGCAGGCACCATCTTCAGTGCGGGATCCATCCGTCCACAGAGTCACCCCATCTCTTTCCGTTTCTGCTTCTTCCATTGCTCTCTTTCGTTCATCCACCACAATTTCCGCCTGTAGTGCTTCCTCCTCACATACCACGGTTCATTCACGTTCATTCGTTCCATCTGGTCCAAGCACATTGCCAAGCGCTTCCCCAGCTCGCTTCTTCCACTGATAATTTCTCCAGCTCCATCACCCTGAGATAGAGAAGCCAGCCGTAAGGCGAACCGTCGTGCTCGATTATTGAGTAAAGATGTTGCACATCATAGTCCAGATTCCAACATCAATTCTCCCTGATTCATCGAGCGGATGCTGCCTGTCACAGCGCGTGCCTGCTGGTTGACCAACTTCTGTAGGTCGTTTGCCTTTCCAATAGTACCGTGTACATCTTCTCCTTTCCACCACAGTTCTGAACCATATAGTGCCACTGCTTGCACACAGGCTACCTGGGTACGTCTAATGCCATCGGGTATCAGTCCCATTCGTCCAGCTACCTGCGGAGTCTCGCCTGTGCCTTCCTGCACTGTTCATCATTGCATCATGATGCTGCCGAAACGAGAGTGTGCAGTCGATCCACATCCCTAGCCACCTGGTTGCTGACTTGTTGAACGATACCTTGGCTGGGCCCACCTGGATCGAGAGGTCGGTCTGCCATATATTTCTCTTCCGCGAGAGCCACATAGCTTCTGTCTTTTCTATGTCGAAGGAGACTGCATTGTTGCTTGCCCATTGCAACGCGTGTGGGCCGCTTCTTCCAGTTGTTGCTGTACTCCCTTCGTATCCTTAGCGCTTGTCCGCCACGCTATATCATCTACAAATGATATGGCTCGTATACGATCGCCCATTTTCTGCTCGACATAGTCAAACAGCTCTGACATGTAGACGGCAAAGAGGATCGGAGACACCGGAGATCCCTGTGAGATACCCGAATTCAGCTGATGTTCAGAACCTAACTCATTGTTGATTTCGACAACCATGCGACGATCCTCCATTGTAGGCCTCTGGGTCCGTGATGGCATCTACAACAGCGCGTGCGTAGATAGCAGCCAGACCGGCAAGGCGGACTTCGGGGACTTGGAGTACCAGTGAATTGCGCACTGCGGCCGGCGTATCTATTCCTCCGCTGCACAGACATTCGTACCAGCTCCACGGACACCGAACAACCGGCACACATCAGCCGTTCTTCCCAACGCCCAAATGCCAGCTCGCCATGCCCCCACCGAAACCGACCGCGAGCTCGACGTATAGGGATATCCGCCCAGCGTTCGTTAGGGCCCGGTCTTCCGGCCCACGCTCCACGTCCGTTTCGCGGATATCGCCGCTGAGAGTGGCCAATGCCGAAGCCGATCCGTCGCACCAGCCGTCCACCGAGATCGACAGCAGCTGTGCATCCGGATTTCGGACAACACTACAATGTAACATCACCGAGGTGGTGGATGATATTCCAGACCGGCGCGCAGGCTCAACCACCACGACGTCTCGGACCGTACATCTACATCCGTCGCATCTGCATACATCGGGCTCCGCAGGTATGTACTCCGCGACGACGACGATGTATCGAATCCATGGACGTGGCGAAAGACGAGGCCGCCGGCCGTTCGCGCTCCGGCACCGCCACGCGTAGACACTGGGCCGGCACCGGCGATAGCAGCAAACGCGGAGGCGGCGACGGAGACGGGGTGGTCGCGCAGTTGTCGTTCTGGCCGGTGAGCACGCCGCAGCGCGTGTGGAGCGAGGCGATCCACGGGCGTGTCGAGCTTAGCACGGCATCAACAGGCGAGGCCACGAAGCCATCCGCTCCGATGCTCGGCGGCGCGTTCTCGAGGTTGGCGAGCTGGAGGAGAAAGCGGGCTGCTTCCGGGGAGCGGCCGGGGAGAGTGAAAGTGCGGACAGACGCGGAGACGAGGGACGAGAGCCATCGGCGCCGGCAACGCCCGTGGGAATTGGTGCCGCCGCGGAGGCGCAGGCCGGAACGACGGAAATCGGCGGGACGGAAAGAGGAGAGCAACAGGCCGAGAAAGGTACGATGGGAGGAATCCCAACCGCCGAAGACAAAAGTGCAGCGGACACCTATACCGGCCAGCGGAGATGCTGCAGCTATGCAATAGCTACCACACATATGCATCCGTCATACAAGCCGACATGCGTTGTTTCTTCTTTTTTTGTTTCGCGCTGCGCGGAGGGATTATCCTGTGCCGATGCACCGACATGGAGTTCCAGTGTTGGTTGCACAGTCTTCATCTTCAGGCCTCGGGGTTTAGCGCTATCACCTGACTAGGTTGCCGATAATATGCCCAGCTGCCGTCACGATAGACCCCGCAGACAAGCCCCGCAGTCAGAAGAGAACAACGCCCACACTCACCCACGGTCCTCACGCCGATCATACTGCTTACCCTTCGCAAGCGATACAACTCATTTTCCTCAGCACACGCATCTCAAGATGCGGTCTTTTTTGTGCAAGGTGGTGGATATCGCGTGGGGACCGACGGGCGATCTACTGAATGCGTCCGAGAATCAGGGGGAGAGCGGCCAGCGAGCTGGAAGCACAAGTGTGACGGTCAGTATTGCCTTCCGGATGCCACCAGGGTCCTGGTGTAGCTAATATCAATCTCATAGCCGGCACTACTATTGCGGGATAACTCGAGCGCTGGCTTAGACGCTCCACGGAGCATCTACGATCAAGCTACTGGCTGCGGCAACACCAACAACAGCAACAACGTCAACATAAACAGCACTGTCTACGAAAACTCGAACCACATAGAGAATCACTACGGTGCGACCGAAGATCCCTTGAGAGAATTTGGTATGCTCTAAGCTGCTCTGATACTGTTTACTTCACTAACTTGAGTCGTCCCGTAAAGCCAAAGCGAGTTCTGCCGATGGCGCCGCGTTCAATTCGGTGCTATGGCAACACGAATCTACTTGCTTGCGGAACACCCGATACGGACTCCTTACGGACATTGCGTACTGGTCGAAAAATCCATATGATGCCTGCATCTTTTGGCTGAGTGGTATGGCGGGTACCGGAAAATCTACCATCTCACGTACGGTCGCTCAGAGGTGGCGCGATGAGAAACGACTAGGAGCGTCCTTCTTCTTTTCTCGTGGCCAGGGAGATCTAGCAAATGCGTCGAAATTCTTCGCAACCCTCGCCTGCCAGCTGGTATATACACAGCCCAGCCTCGCTACCCCCATGCGACAAGCGATACTCAATAACCCCAATATCACGAAACAAGGCCTACGGGACCAATGGGAACACCTAATCCGCCGACCGCTTTCCCAGGTTAATGATCTACCATCTGAATTAATATTGGTTATCGATGCATTGGACGAGTGCGATGGCGAAGAGGATATCAGATTAATCCTTCATCTCCTTGCTCAGGCAAATTCTCCCGGCTCCGTGCGGTTGAAGATATTTGCGACTAGCCGACCGGAAACTCCGATTCAACTTGGTTTCGCCGATATATCGAATGATGCCCATCGAGATTTTGCTCTTCATGCGATCCACAATGCGGTAGTCGACCACGATATATCCGTCCTCCTCCAACATGAATTTAAAATCATCCGAAAGCGTCACGGGTTGCCTGACGCGTGGCCGGACACATCGTGCCTAGGCCAACTTGTTCAGAAGGCTGGTGGGCTCTTCATCTACGCCACAACCATTTGCAGATTCATCGGGTATAAGTTCAATCATCCACCAGACCGGCTCATTTTGGTGTTGAAGGGAACCAAGGAACGCGGATCTTCGATGGGGGAACTTGATTCGATGTATACGACGCTCCTACAACACGCAGTAACATCCAAAGATGGCGAGCTTGAGGAGGAAGAGCTACTGTCACAGCGATTCAGGCGGATTATTGGACCCATTGTGGTCCTACGTGACACCTTGACCGCCTCCGCTTTAACCGAACTCTTATGCGCTAAGGAGTGGGAGGTGAAGCAGACATTGCAATCTCTGGGCTCTGTCTTACGCTATTCTGATGGCGACGGCGCTCCAATCACGCTGCTACACCCGTCTTTCCGCGACTTTCTATTGGACAACCGGAGATGCCAAGACCCCCGGTTCATGGTCGTTGCCGAAAACACCCACAGAGAACTCGCGGTGAGGTGTCTCGAGCTGATGTCAAGAAGTCTACGACAGGATATCTGCTCTCTAAAATATCCTGGTACCATCAATAGTGATATTGCTCCCGAGACACTACAGCGTTTTCTTCCAGCAGAGCTTCGGTATGCGTGCCGGTATTGGGTCGATCATCTTCAGCGAGGCAACGTCGAACTCTACGATGGTGAACCACTGCACGATCAGGTCGACGCTTTCATGAATGGACACCTACTCCATTGGCTCGAAGCGCTAAGCTTACTGGGGGGTATGCATGACTGCATTCTGATGGTCAGAGTCATCAACTCCATGCTTCCGGTTAGTAGCCCGAAAAATTCCAAGTGCTCCCGCTTCTGGAGGGCTGCCGTCGAGCACAAGTCAGAAGATATTTCTGTGTGCGATACCCAACACCTCAGGCAACAGAAACGAGAGAAGGAAGCTTTGCCGGGGTAGAGGTTGTCCGTTCAGTGATGACGGCAGTTCCCCAGAAATACCGGGCGTGGTTTTGAAGTCATACTGACGTTAAAGTGAAGTCCAATGCCAATCCTCGCTTACTCGCGATGGCTAGAGATGCAGTGCGATTCGCGCAGACGTTTCGAGCGGTCATCGAGATTGCACCTCTCCAAATATATTGCTCGGCGCTCATATTCAGCCCAATGCGAAGCACAGTGAGGGAACAATTTTGGCACAATGTCCCTGATTGGATCGAAGAAACTCCGATGGTGCCTGAGGATTGGGGCTCGACTTTGCAGGTACTCGACACGCATAGCGGTGACGTCTTTGATGTGAGATTCTCGCCCGACGGCAAGCTCCTCGCGTCAGGGTCGGACGACAAGACCGTCTGGCTGTGGGATTCGGCGACGGGGACCTGCCGCAGCACTCTGGTGGGCCATTTAAGCAGTGTCTTCTCAGTGGCATTCTCGCCTGACGGCAAGCTCCTCGCGTCAGGGTCGTGCGACGAGACTGTCCGGCTGTGGGATCCGGCGACGGGGACCTGCTGCAGCACTCTGGAGGGCCATACAGACTGGGTCGTATCAGTGGCATTCTCGCCCGACGGCAAGCTCCTCGCGTCAGGGTCGGACGACAAGACTGTCCGGCTGTGGGATCCGGCGACGGGGACCTGCCATAGCACTCTGGAGGGCCATTCATATCCGGTCGAATCGGTGGCATTCTCGCACGACGGCAAGCTCCTCGCGTCAGGGTCGGATGACAAGACTGTCCGGCTATGGGATTCGGCGACGGGGACCTGCCGCAGCACTCTGGAGGGCCATTCATCCGAGGTCACATCAGTGGCATTCTCGCACGACGGCAAGCTCCTCGCGTCAGGGTCGCACGACAAGACTGTCCGGCTGTGGGATTCGGCGACGGGGACCTGCCACAGCATTCTGGAGGGCCATTCAGACTGGGTCTCATCAGTGGCATTCCCGCCCGACAGCAAGTTCCTCACGTCAGGGTCGTATGACAAGACTGTCCGGCTGTGGGATCCGGCCACGGGGACCTGCCGCAGCACTCTGGAGGGCCATTCAGACGAGGTCTCATCAGTGGCATTCTCGCCCGACGGAAAGCTCCTCGCGTCAGGGTCGTCCGACAAGACTGTCCGGCTGTGGGATCCGGCCACGGGGACCTGCCGCAGCACTCTGGAGGGCCATTCAGACGAAGTCTCATTAGTGGCATTCTCGCCCGACGGCAAGTTCCTCGCGTCAGGGTCGCCCGACCAGACTGTCAGGCTGTGGGATCCGGCCACGGGGACCTTCCGCAGCACTCTGGAAGGCCATTCACACGACATCGACTCAGTGGCATTCTCGCCCGACAGCAAGTTCCTCGCGTCAGGGTCGTCCGACAAGACTGTCCGGCTGTGGGATTCGGCGACGGGGACCTGCCGCAGCACTCTTGAGGGCCATGCAAGCTATGTCTGTTCAGTGGCATTCTCGCCTAACGGCAAGCTCCTCGCGTCAGGGTCGCACGACAAGACTGTCCGGCTGTGGGATTCGGCGACGGGGACCTGCCGCAGCACTCTGGAGGGCCATTCAAGTTATGTCTTTTCAGTGGCATTCTCGCCTAACGGCAAGTTCCTCGCGTCAGGGTCGTCCGACAAGACTGTCCGGCTGTGGAATTCGGCGACGGGGACCTGCCGCAGCACTCTGGTGGGCCATTCAAGCAGTGTCTTCTCAGTGGCATTCTCGCCTGACGGCAAGCTCCTCGCGTCAGGGTCGTATGACAAGACTGTCCTGCTGTGGGATCCGGCGACGGGGACCTGCCGCAGAACTTTGGAGGGCCATTCATCCGAGCTCACATCAGTGGCATTCTCGCCCGACGGCAGGCTCCTCCGATCAACCGCGAATGATAACGTCTTGTTCTGGGGTGTCGATCAGGGAAAGGTTTTTCAGGAAGCGCAAGCCAGCGACGCCCCCTGTTTGCCGTTACTCACCGGTCGTGGCCTCGACTCAACCCTCGGACTAGTGGAAACGAGCTCTGGCATTCAGGGTGGGTCCCAATTGGCGGCCACTTCAGCGTTTCTATTGCATGTAAGCAAAGGCTGGATACTATTAGGGGAGCGAAAATTACTTTTCCTTCCCCGTGATCGGGGTGAATCGGTATGTTTTGCGTGCAGTGGCAGCGTTGTTTCCATTGGGTATAATACTGGGATAGTTTCCTTCGTGGGATTTAATGTAGATTCCATTCCTTAGGTGAGCGAAAGTGAATTAGGCAATGCTTCATGTTTGGCTGTCGTCAGCGTTCAAATTTGGTTCGGTGTCGGGGTTCGTCTCTGGTTTTTTCTATGTTCGGAATGTCCTTTTTTGTCGTTCAATGCTTATATTTGAGGCTGGAGCCTCCAAAATGGTGGTCGCATAGGTTTGGCCGCCGTCGTTACACGCAAGGGGACCAGTTTGAAGGATTTGCGAATATTTGTATTTAGGGTCATTTGTTTGTGCTTTTATATTGTCTTGCTCTCCACATGGGGAATCGCATTGCCCCTGACCATAGCAACACCAGGGTTTGGTCACCGCCGCGGTTCTCATGCTGTTGTGGTGACGAATCCACTGCTGGGGACACAACTCGCGGAAATACCGTGGCCGCCGCTGGTATGCCTTCGCTGAGATCCAGTTATCGCTGCCGGTGTCTAAACAAAAAATAAATATAACGGCAAGCCTTTGAAATGCCGTCGTTTTTGGTGCCCCCCTCCAAAATGCCACAGCTGGCGCTTTTCCTTTAGAATGCCACCGGCTTCGGGCGTAGGCAGCAACTGCCAGAACA
>Ga0307508_10003978_pt1 | contig 14650 bp, 8 predicted proteins | sample 9_EM_MG_FD_203089 | JGI IMG/M metagenome (GOLD analysis project Ga0307508, IMG submission 203089) | Populus trichocarpa ectomycorrhiza microbial communities from riparian zone in the Pacific Northwest, United States - 9_EM | ecosystem: Host-associated > Plants > Roots > Unclassified | place... | reverse complement strand
CGGTCGGGCAAGCCGCTCGCGCAGGTCGCGAGCGATCACGATCGCCGGCCCCCCGCCGCCCGAGCACAAGTCCACCACTCGCTGATCGCCAGTGCGGCGCATGGCCTCCGCCAGCCGTTCGGTGAACGGCAGATACGGCACTTTCGACCAACCACCCATGTGGCTGAGAAAATCCGTCATGTATTCGCGGATCACGCCCGGGAACCAAGCTTGGTCCTCGAACTCGAAGGCGTGGATGCGAGCCATCCGAGGGGCTAGCCTAGCCCGAGCCCTTGACAGAAAGCATAGCGAAACCCGCTCCCCCCTCCCGCCAACCGCTGGGCGTATACATCCACTTTCCGTGGTGCCTCAAGAAGTGCCCCTATTGCGACTTTCTCAGCGTCGCGGCGGCGCGCGATGCCATTCCACACGCCGCCTATGCCGACGCGGTGTTGCGCGAGCTGCAGGCGCGACTACCGCTCTTGGCCGCTGACTACCGGCTCGAGACGATATTTTTCGGCGGCGGCACGCCGTCGCTCTGGGCGACCGAAGAGCTCGGTCGGGTGCTCTCCGGCGTGCTCGGCGCCTTCGCCGGGCGCGCGGCCGCCGAAGTCGAGGTCACCGCCGAGTGCAACCCGACAAGCCTGGATTTGGACAAGGCACGCGCGCTACGCGATGTGGGCGTCAATCGCCTGAGCCTCGGCGTGCAGGGGCTCGACGCCGAACGCCTGGCGTTCTTGGGTCGGCTGCACGATCCGAAAGGAGGCATCGACGCGGCGCGCGCGGCGCTAGGCTCGGCCATGCCGCGCGTGTCACTCGACTTCATCTTCGGCGTGGCCGGGCAATCCGCCCAGCAGGCCGCCCGAGAAGCGCAGACGCTCGCCGATGTCGGCACCACGCATCTCTCGGCGTATGCGCTCACCATCGAGCCTGGCACCGAGTTTGGCGCGCGCGCCAAGAAGGGGCGCTTGCCCCTGCTCGAGGAAGCCGCGGTCGCTGACTCGTTCGAGGCCGTCGACCAGACGCTCACAGCGGCTGGCTTCGAGCACTACGAGATCAGCAACTTTGCTCGCCAGGGCCACACGTCGCGGCACAACCTCGGCTATTGGCGGGGCCACGACTATTTGGGTCTCGGTACGGGAGCATGGGGCACGCTGACGCTCGGCAGCGGCCGCGTTCGCTATCGCAATTGTCCGTCGCCAGAGCGCTACCAGGCCTCGCTGTTCGCGGAGCCATTTCGAGAGGCAACCGACGCCTGTGCAGTGGTCGAGCCGATCGACGCCGAAACGGCGCTGCGCGAGCGCATCATGCTCGGGCTCCGGCTGTCCGAAGGCATCGATCTGCAAGCCGCCGGCGACGAGCTCGGTATCGACCCGTTACCGCGCGCACGTCAGACCGCGCTCGATCGACTCTTGGGCAGCGGCCGCGTGGAGCTCGACCGACGCCGTCTGCGAATTCCCAAGGCCAAGTGGCTGTTCGCAGACGGCATCATCAGCGAGCTGCTCTAGGCTCAGCGACGGCGACGCGAGAGCGCGAAACCGAGGCCGAGCACGCCGAGCGCAAGCGCCGCGCCGCCGCGACCGCCGATCGGCGCGCTGACGCTACAGCCGCTGCTGGTGTTCGACGCGGGCGCGGCGGTCGAGCCGGTCCCGGCCGAAGCAGTCGGGCCGGTGCCGGCCGTTGACGTCGTGGTGCCGGCCGTTGACGTCGTGGTGCCGGCCGCAGATGTCGAGCCACCAGCCGAGGAACCGCCAGCCGAGGAGCCGCCGGCGGCTGAGCCGCCCGAGCCTGCCGGAGCGTCGCCCGGCTTGGTGAAGGTGCAATGGGGGATGTTGTTCCCCGCTTGACATTTCGCGCCCAGGCTCTTGCACTTGCAGTCGTCATCCGTCGTGCACCAGCCGTCCATGTTAACGGGTGTCTGGCTGCCCGCCGGGTTGCAAGCGAAGGCCTTCATGCCCACGGCCGGCATTGCGTACTTGGTCCAATTGCAGACAGCGTCGCCGCAGGCCGTGCCAGGGCAGTCGCTGTCGTTGTAGCAAGCCTCACCGTCGGCCAGGGCCGTGGAAGCGACGAACAACGCCATCGAGCCAACCAATGTCGCTAACGAACCGCGGAAAAAAGCTTTCATACGGATAACCTCCGGGGAGCATGTAGCACAACCCGCGCCTGGCGACCTACTCTGCGACGAGGATTGGATTGCAGTTCGTGAGCTCGGTCGACGTTTCTGTGCGAAATGTGAGACCGTTGTTGTCAACCGCGTCGAGGTCGATGGATTGGCCGTCCCGCTGGCGAAGCGCTCAAATCGCCGGTCGCGAACAGCCAGCGATCGTCGCCGTCTGCTGCAAGCGGGCACCTGACCGCCTTTCACCAGAACTACGTAGGCAGGCCAAAGGCTCGCTCGAAAGTCTCCGCAAGCGACGATGTCAGAGCGCGGAGCAGCGCCGCGACTAACGGCGCGCCGCGCTCGCGCGCCGACCGCGCAGCACCACTTGGTATTCGCGCACGTCGAAGCCGCGCAGTGCGTCGATGTGTTTGACCTGCAGCGCGTCCCACGGAATGTCGACGATGTTCTGGGTCTCGTCGTCGATGAAGTGATGATGCGGTGAGAGCTTGGGATCGAAGACGACTTTGCCTTCGGCCAGCACCAGCTCGCGCAGCAGCCCCTTCTCGACGAACAGATTGAGCGTGTTGTAGACGGTGGCCCGCGACAACATGGGGAAGCGCTCTTTCACCCGCGCCCAGACTTGGTCGGCCGAAGGATGCTCTTCCGTTCCGAGCACGTAGTCGGCCACGGCGACGCGTTGAGCGGACGGCTGAATGCCGACTCGCTCGAGGACTTCGACCGCGCTGCCAGGCATGCTGTTTAGACTAAGTCTAAGCGTGGACACTGTCAAGGCAAGCCAGGGCTTTTTGTGGGTCCGTCGCGACGACTTGCGGCTTCAGCTCAGCCCTTCCAAGAAGTCGTGCAAGAGGTCGCGGTGATCTTCGACGCCGATCGAGACGCGCACCAGGCCCTCGCCGATGCCATAGCGGCCGAGCTCATCTGCCGACATTTCCGAGTGCGTGGTGGTGCGTGGATGGCAGGCCAGAGTCTCCACGCCACCCAGACTGACCGCGTTCTTGGCGATGCGCAGGCGGCGCAGAAAGTCGAAGGCTGCGCTGCGTCCACCGCGCAAATCGAGCGCAAACACGGCGCCGGGATAGCGACACTGTGCGTCCCGAATACGGCACTGCTCGGGGTCCTGGAACAGACTGGGATAGTACGCGCGCTCGACTTTGGGATGCTGCGCGAGCTGCGGCACGATGCGCGCGGCGTTCTTGCTCTGGCGCGACATGCGCAGCTCAACGGTCGGCAAGCGAGTGTCGAGGCTCCAGCATTCGTCCGGCTGCAAGATGTTGCCGAGGATCGCGCGCATGCCGCGCAAGCTGGCGATCAGGGTTGCGTCGTCGCTCAGCGCCACGCCCGCCAAGATGTCACTGTGGCCGGCCAGGTATTTGGTCGCGGAGTAGACGCTGACATCGGCGCCGAGCGACAAAGGGTGCTGAAACACCGGCCCCATGAAGGTGTTGTCGACTGCGACGCGCGGGCGCGTGGCTTGGCGAGCCGCCGCATGTTTCACAGCCGCCGCGATGTCGGTCATGACAAGCGTCGGATTGGCGGGCGTTTCGATGAACACCAGGCGCAGATCCGTCGTTTCGGCGATGGCCTTGGCGATGGCCGCGCCGTCGCCGGCCGGCACCGGCACGGCGCGAATGCCGAGCGGCTCGAGGAACTGATGGATCAGGTGCTGCGTGCCGCCGTAGATCGGCGTGGTGTAAACGAAGGCCGAACCGACTGGGCATAGCGCCAAAAACAGCGTCGAAATCGCAGCCATGCCCGAATTGAAGACGGCCGCTGCCTCCGCGCCCTTCTCGAGCGGCACCAGGTGATCTTCCAGGATCTCCGCGTTGGGATGCGACAGGCGCGAGTAGATGAGATCGACGCTCTCGCCGTCGGCGGCCTTGGATTTGCCGAGCGCGATCGCGAACGCGCGCTCGGCGGCCTCGGGGCTCGAGAACACGTAGGTCGACGAGCGAAACACGGCTGGCCGCGCCGACCCCACCGACAGCCGCGGATCGAAGCCGCGCGTTAGAACCCCCGTGGCAGGACGCACCAAGTACGGAATCTTGTCTTTAGCCATAGCGAATGCGCTCGTCTTGAACCTACCACGGCCATCGAGCGCTCGAGATTTTTTCACAAAGAGATCAGGAGCTGAGGAGGCGAGAATTTTGGGTTTTAAAGGCGCGCGGTGCCGCACGGCACCTTGCGCAATCGCCGCACACCGGCGCGCGGTTCGAACCCCCAAATCTCCCGATCTCCCGATCTCTTTGTGAAAAAAATCTGGGACGTGCGAGGTGGCCCGTCTCCGCTACAGAAGCTTCTGCGAGGATGGCTGCGAGGCGGCAGCCCTATTTGACCACGGGTGGCGGCGTGGCGCAGCGCGCGGCAATGCAGAGCATTTTGCTGCTACAGCAGTCCGTGGCTTTCTTGCACGGTTCGTCGACGTTGGAGCAAGTGTTGGCGGGCGGCAGCGAGCACGACAGCACCGGAACGCCGTCCGCATCGCGGCTGGTCTCGCGGCAGAAGCCGTCGCAGCATTCGGCGGCGGATTCGCAGGCCTTGCCCTTCTTTTTGCAGGGCTCGAGCGCCGCGAACGCGCGCATGTTGCCAGACTCGAGCTCTTGGCCCGGCAGGTAAAAAGCCGGATGGCTCGGATCGAGCGCGCCCTGATGATCGAGATCGATGGCGGCGACCCAGAGCTTCTTGCGCGGGCTCGGCGTCTCGGCGTCGGGCGGGACCGGTACACCCCAGATGTCGTCGCCGCGCGCGAGCGTGCCGCCGGGCGCGATGGTGTTGCCGTAGGTGCGGCGACTGGTGAAAAGCACCCAGTAGTAGCCGCCGACAGGCACGGGCAAAACGCTTGGTTCGTAGTCGAGGTGCGCTTCTTGGCTCGCGCCACCCGGCAAGTAGAGCTGGCCGTCGGCGTCGTAGCCGTTGAGCGCGGCAAGCGTGTTCACTTGCTTGGTCTCGACGTCGACGAGCTCGACGTCGGCGTACAGCGCACCGCCGCCGGGCTTGGCAGTGTCGAACGAATCGCCAGCATGAAACACCACCGCCGACGCATCCGGCACGAAGCTCGGCCAGGCCACGACGTGCTGCGCGTCCGTCACGACGTTCGAGACGGCGCCGAAGGTCGGCGGCGAGACGGCGGCGTCGAAGCTCGCCACGCTCAGCACGTGACCTTGCGCGCTGGCGTCGTGATTGTTGAAGGCAACGCGGCTGCCGTCGGGCGCAAAGTTCGGCGTCATGGCCAGCTTCACGTCGAAGCTCGGCGCTGCGACCGTCGAGCCGTCACTGGTATCGACCAAGCGGCTGAACAGCTCCCCGCTCATGCCGCGCATTTTTGCGCCCGAGGCCGGTACGCCGCTCGTGAGCATCAAGCTGCCGTCGGGCGTGAGGCCACCGAACGAGTAAACGCGACCTTCGGCCTGCTCGTTGCGCAGCGCAATGCCGCCGTTCGACGGCAGATCGAAGGCGCGGCTGACGACGGCGTTCGCTTGATCCCACTGCACACCGGCGACCATCACGTTGCCGTGCGCGCTGACGCCATGGCACACGGTGCAGCCGCTTTGCAGCACCGTTGCGCTCTCGCCGAGCTTCATGCGCATGACCGCGCCGTTGTTGCCGGCCAAGAGCGAGCGGTACGTGTTGTAGTAGACGACGCCTTTCAGGCTGCCGGGCGCGATCAGCCAGCGCTCCGCCACCGGACCTGTGACTTCACCGCCACTCGACTTGGTGACCGCTACGTCGACCCATTCGCCGGCCGCCGCAGACAGCGTCACGCCTCGCCACACGGGCTCCGGCACCGTGACGCGCGTGAGCCCGCCGGCTTGTGCGAAGGCCTCGTAAGACAGCGTTTTCGTCGTGATCTTGAAGTAGGTGGCATCGGCGTCGCTGCCGCCGAGCTGGAGCAGCGGCGCCGTGAGGCCGCGCGGAAACACCGTCTTGTCGTACGGGTAAAGAAAGCGGAAATCGGGATCGGCGCCGATGCCGTTCGGTCCGTCCTGTCCGCCGACCAGCAGCGCGTCTTTGAGCTCGGCCGCTAGCTGGTCCGGATCGGCGACGATCGCCACCGTGACGCGTAGCGTGGCCGATGCGCTTTGAGCGCCGACGCTGGCCGTGATCGTGACGTCGCCGCCGGCGTAGCCGTTCGAGCGAAACTCGCCACTAGCGCTGACCGAACCGAGCCCGGCGTCGTCGACGCTCCACACGACCTTGTTCGGCTGCGAGCCGTCGTCGAAGCGGGCGCTGGCCTGCACGGTGGCAGGCTCGCCGCTGACTTCGAGCATGTCTTCGGCCAGCGTGACTTCGAGCTTTAGCGGGACCGCGGCGGAACCGGCCTGCCCCGCGGCGACAGCGCCACCGAGAGTCAGCTCGACGCCGCTGCCGCCGTCACCCGGTCCAGGAGCAGCAGCGCCCGCCAAGGGCGAGCTGGCGTCGCCGCCTGCCCCTGCCGGCGGCGAGCTTTCAGGATTGCCGCCGCATGCCGCCGCGATGACCACAGCCAGGCCGCTCACCAAAAGCAGCCCGGTGCGCCGGGCGGACGGCTTCAACGAGACGGGCACGATGCGGGGCCTCCTCATGAGCTCAGCTCGAGCATGCGGCCATTCGAGCCTGCGCTTTAGCGCGCCGAATTCCCTACATGTCGTTAGCCAGCGGGCCCACTGGCCGAGAGGACCGCGAAGGTCGCGAAGGTCGCGAGGTCGCGAAAGGACGCGAAGGACGAACCAGCCCCGCCGGGCGCCGGCGCGGCCGGCCAAGTCACCTACTGCAACCGGTTCCCTCTTAGAACCACATAGTTCTATTTTTCCAAATATTCCGCGCAATAACTTCGCTGAAACCGGTTCCCTAAATTGTCGGCATGAGCTTCGTTTCCCCTAGCCAGCACGGGCGTTAGCTGGTTCAATTGGGCGAGAAACGGAGCGCCAAAGCCCGCGCCATCCGGGCGGCCACGCTCGGCGCAGTTTCTCTGCCCCTCGGCGGCAGGGTCTCCGGAGAGCCATGAAATACGGACATTTCGACGACAGCGCCCGCGAGTACGTGATCGAAAATCCGAAGACTCCGGTCAAGTGGATCAACTACGTGGGGTCGCTGCGCTTCGGCGGGTTCGTAGATCACACGGGCGGCCTGCTGCTCTGCAAAGGAGATCCGGCGCTCAACCGCATCACCAAGTACCTGCCGCAACTACCGGCCTCGCAGCTCAAAGGGCACACGCTGTACCTGCGCCTGCACACCCCGACGGGTTATCGCACGCTCAGCCCGCTGTTCGTCCCTTCGCTCCAGGCGCTCGACCGCTACGAGTGCCGCGTGGGCCTGGGCTACAGCCGCTTCGTCTCCGAAATCGCCGGGCTGCGCGCCGAGATCACCGTGTTCGTGCCGACCGCGTCCGAGGTACTGGTCGAAGACGTCACACTGACGAACATTTCGAGCGCCGCGTTGACGCTCGACGCCGTGCCACTGGTCGAATACACCCATTTCGACGCGCTCAAGCAGTTCACCAACGCGGACTGGGTACCGCAGACCATGCAGAGCGTGGCTCACGACGGCGGGGGCGGTCGCAAGCTGCTCGCGCAATTCGCGTTCATGAACCGCGACCTGCGCCAGACGTACCTGACCGCCAACTTGCCAGCGTCCTCCTTCGAGACGTGCCGCGCCCGCTTTCTGGGCGACAACGAATACGGCACCTTCGCCGACCCGCTGAGCCTCAAACGCGCCGAGCTGTCGAGCTACCAGGCCCTGCGCGGCGACAACATCGGCGCGCTGCTCTTGCCGCTCGGCACGCTCGCGCCCGGCGAAAGTCGCCGCTTCCGCGTGTTGCTCACGCAGCAAGAAGGCAGCAGAGCCGCAAGCCTGGCGCGCGCCAAGACCAGCTTCGCCGCCTTCGAAACCGACGCCCAGGCCGACGCAGCCCTGCTGACCCTGCGCAAGTTCTGGGACGGTTACCTGGGCAAGCTACAGGTGAAGACGCCGTCGGCGGCGTTCGACAGCATGGTCAACATCCACAACCCACGCCAATGCTTCACGACCAAGAACTGGTCGCGCGACCTATCGCTGTACCAACTGGGCTTCGGCGGCCGCGGCATCGGCTTTCGAGACAGCTCGCAAGACGTGATGGGAGTGTTGTCGTCCATGCCGGGCGAAGCCAAAGAGCTGCTCGAGAAGCTGCTGAGCGTGCAGAAGCCCGACGGCTCGGCCATGCACCAGTTCTACGCTTTCACCATGCTGGCCAGCGAAGGTGACTCGCGCGAGCAGCCCGAGCGCCCCGACTACTACGCTGACGACCAGCTGTGGATCGTGCTGGCCGTCTGCGCCTACCTCAAAGAAACGGGCGATTTGGCATTTTTGAAGCAAGATTTGCCGTTCTACGACAAAAAACTCGAGCCCATCGCGCGCCAACGCGGCACGGTGCTCGAGCACCTGAAGCGCGCGGTTGACTTCACCAAGCACGACGTGGGTGCGCACGGTTTGCCGCTGCTCGGCTTCGCCGATTGGAACGACACCGTTAACTTGGAGCGAGGTGCCGAGAGCTTGTTCGTCGCCAACCTCTACGGCAAGGCGCTGCTCGAGCTGATGGAGCTGTGCGGCGAGCTCGGCGACGACGCGCAAAAGCAAAAGTACAAACGCGACTACCAGCAAATGCGCGCCCGCGTGAACGAGCACGGCTGGGACGGTGAATGGTACCTGCGCTACTTCGACCACGATGGCAGCGCCATCGGCACGCACAAGAACCAGCACGGCAAGATCTGGGCGAACGCTCAGAGCTGGCCCATCATCGCGGGCTTTGCCAGCGCCGAACGTGCTCAGCAGGCGCTCGAGTCGGTGGCGCGCCACCTGAACACCAAGCACGGCATCAAGTTATCGGCGCCCGGCTTCGACGGCTACGATCCGAAGAAGGGCGGCGTGACCACCTATCCGCCCGGCGCCAAAGAAAATGGCGGCATTTTCTTGCATTCTAACCCATGGGTAATGATCGCCGAGACGCTGGTCGGCAACGGCGACCGCGCCTTTCGGTACTACATGCAGATCAACCCAGCGGCGAAGAACGAGCAGATGGAAGAGTACGAGCTTGAGCCCTACGTTTACGCGCAAAACATCTTGGGCGACGAGCATCCGCAGTTCGGCCTGGGCCGCAACAGCTGGCTCTCGGGCACGGCCAGCTGGTGCTACCAGGCGGCGACCAAGCACATTCTGGGCGTGCGGCCGACGTACGCGGGACTCGAGATCGATCCCTGCATCCCCAAGGCGTGGGACGGCTTCGAGCTTGTGCGCGTGTTCCGCGGCACGACCTACAAAGTGCGCGTGAAAAATCCAGAGCACGTCTCGAAGGGCGTAAGATCGCTGGTCATCGACGGCAGGTCCTTGTCAGGCCTGATCGTCCCGCTGTTCAACGACGGCAAGACACACGAGGTCGAGGTGCTGCTGGGCGGTGCCGAGGCGACCTCGCATCCGCACGCCGCTACCAGCGCGCCCGCGCCGGTGCGGCCGTCGGCCATCGAGCTGTAAAAGCCGGGCCAACGACCACGGTCACGCTCCGGCACGAACGCTCGACGACGCCGGTTCCCGCTCGGCGCGAGGGCATCAGCGCTCGGGGGGTGGAGCGTCGAGCAGTAGCCGTAGCTGCTGGCCGAGCGCGTCGGGCGTAAACGGCTTGTTGATGAACGCGGCCGAGGCATTCAACGTCGTGGCGTCGACGATTTGCCGGTCGGTGTAGCCCGACATGAACAAGACCTTCAGGCCGCGGCGCAGCGCGCGCAGGCGTTCGACCATCGCGACGCCCGAAATACCGGGCATGACCACGTCGGTCAGCACGGCGTGCAAGGTACGCTCGTCCGCCGCGCAGATCTTGATCGCGTGCTCGGCGTCGTTCGCCACCACCACGGCGTAGCCGAGGGCGCGCAGCGTGAGCGCGCACACCCGCCGCACTTCAGGCTCGTCTTCCACGAGCAGGATGGTCTCCGAGCCGCGCGTGAGCGGCAGGCTACCAGCCGGCACCCAAGGGTCTCGCCCTTGAGTGACCGGCAAAAAGACGCGAAATGCTGAGCCCTTGCCGAGCTCGCTCTCGACCAGCAGCGAGCCGCCGCTTTGATGCACGATGCCGTACACGGTCGAAAGCCCGAGGCCGGTGCCGCGACCCTCGGCTTTGGTCGTGAAAAATGGCTCGAAAATTCGAGCCTGTGTCTCGGCATCCATGCCGGTGCCTTCGTCGCGCACGGAAAGCTCGACGTGCCGACCGAGCTTGGCGTCCGGATGAGCGAAGACATGCTCTGGCTCGAGGGTCAAAAGGCGCGTCTGGATCCACAGCTTGCCACCGTCGGGCATGGCGTCGCGCGCGTTGATGGCCAGATTCAAGATCACCTGCTCCATCTGCACCGGATCGACGCGCACCGGACACGGCGCGTCGTTCAAATCGATGCACAGCGTGATGTCGTCGCCGATCACGCGCTCGAGCATCTTTTCGAAGTCGCGCACCAAGTTGCGCAGGTCGAGGTGGCGCGGACTCACCACTTGCTGGCGACTGAAGGCGAGTAGTTGCTGGGTGAGTCCGGCCGAACGCAGCGCGGCCTGCCGAATCGTATCGAGCGACTCATAGAGCTCACCGGCTTCTTCCAATCGACTTAGCGCCATCTCGGTGTGACCCAGGATGACCGACAGCATGTTGTTGAAGTCGTGGGCGACGCCGCCGGCCAGCCGTCCAACCGCGTCCATTTTTTGGGCGTGGCGCAGCTGCTCCTCGCTCTTTTGCAGAGCGCTTTCGGCCTTTTCGCGGTCGCTGATCTCTTTCTCGAGCCGCGCCACCGTCAATGACAGCTCGCGCGTGCGCTCGATCACCCGGCGCTCGAGCTCGTCCTGTGCTCGCCGCAGGGCTTCCTCGGCCTCGTGGCGATCGGTGATATCCAGCGAAATGCCCAGCAGAAAGCGCGCGATGCCTTCCTTGTCGAGCACGGGAATCTTCTTGGTGTGAAGCCAGCGCCGCCCATTGGCGGTGTCAATGGGCTCGAGCGGGATGTCGACCAGCTTCTTTTCGTTCAAGACCCCGCGGTCCTTTTCCTCGAAGAATGCGGCTTGGTCGGGCGGAAAAAAGTCGGTATCGGCCTTGCCGATCATGGCCTCGCGCGGAATGCCTAGCAGCTCCTCCCCCGCCTTGTTGAACAGCTCGAAACGTAGCGTTTCGGCGTTCTTGACGAAGATCATCGCCGGGATATTTTCGACGATGGACGAGAGAAACGTGCTGACGCGCTCCAGATCGCGCCGCGAGCGGTTGATGGGATCGTCGAAGTCTCCGGCCAAGCGGTGCTCGGGGCGTGCAGCGCCCCGCCCTCGTACTGCCGACACTAACACGCCACACGGCGCGCGAAAATTGAGGGCAAGCCGCGCGAAATCGGCCTAACCTAGAGGTTTCTTGGCTCCGGCTGCCGCTTGCCGCGGGGCCGCTCCTCGACCACATGCTGCGCCGCCTGCCAATTCGCTTGAAGCTCATCCTGCTTGCCGGGCTGCCGGTGCTGGGCGCGCTCATTTTGGCCACACTGATCGCGCGCGACGCTCAGCATCGCGCTCAAAGCGCAGCCGCCCTCGGCTCCATCGAAGACCTGGCGCGACTTTCCGCGCACATGAGCACGCTGGTGCAAGAGCTGCAATTCGAGCGCAGCGAGCTCGGCCTGCGCCTGGGGCTCAAGACTCCGGAGGCCAGCGAGCTTGCCGCCCGCTTCGCGCGCACCGACCAGGCGAGCCAAGAGCTCACGGCTTTCTTGGCGGCACGCAGCGTGGCAACTTTGCCGGCGCGCCTGGCCCGTGACTTGGGGCAAGCCCAGCAGCAGCTGACCCGCCTGCCCGAGGAGCGCAAACAAGCGCTGGCCGGCGATCACGATTTCGTGACCTGGTTCGAGCGCTACGAAGCCACCGATCGCAGCCTGATCAGCGCGACGGCCGCGTTGGCGCAGCTGAGCGACGACGGCGAGCTGATGCGCGCCATCTCGGCGCTCGTCTCGACCATGGAGATCAAAGAGCGCTCGAGCCAGGAGCACGCGCTCTTGAGCTACGTGTTCGCGATCAGCGAGTTTCCGCCCGGCACTTTCAAGCAGCTCGTCACGCTGACGACCGAAGAGGCCGACTACATCAGCGTGCTGGAGCTAAACGCCAGCGATCCGGTCACCAAGCGCTTCCGCGGGATTTGGTCGGGGCCCGAACAAGCGCGTTCCGCCAAGCTGCGTAAAGTCGCGCTGGACGCCGTCGACGACCAATTCGGCGTCGACCCGCGCGAGTGGTATCGGGTGCAGGGGCAAAAGGTCGAGCGACTGCGCAGCCTCGAGGTGGAGCTGAACGAAGCCGTCAAGGTCGCGGCGCTGGCCAAGGTCGTGGCGGCACAACAAGCGCTGCGCATCGCCTACAGCCTGGGCGGCAGCGTGATCATCGTTTCGGCCTTGCTCGCGGGCTGGCTTGCAGTGACGGTGTCACGTTCGGTCGGCAACCTGTCAGAAGCCGCGAAGCGAGTGCGCGCCGACAAGGACTTCACGGTTAGAGCAGTCAAGACCAGTGACGACGAGCTGGGGCAGCTGACCGACGCCTTCAACGAGATGCTCGCCGGTATTCAAGCCCGCGACGACGAGCTCACGCGCCACCGTGGCAACCTGGAGCGCCTGGTGGCCGAGCGCACCGCCGAGCTGCAACAGAGCAACGAAGCCATGCAGCTGGTGCTTAGCAACGTCGAACAGGGCTTGGCTATCATCAACCCAAGCGGTCGCCTGGGCTGGGCGCGTTCGCGGGCATTCGATGACTGGTTCGGCGTCGGCGATGGCAACGACCACTTGGCTCAGCGCCTCGCCCAGGGTGACGCTTCGCTCAGCGCTTGGCTCGCTCACGGCTGGGAGCAGGTTGCTGACGGTTGGTTCCCCACCGAGGTCGCGCTCGACCAATTGCCGCGGCGCCTGCACGTGAATCAGCGCCACTACCAGCTCCGCTACAAGGCGATGCTGGACGGCGAAAGACTCGAGGGCGTGCTGCTCGTCGTCTCGGACGTGACAGCCGAGATGGAGCAGTTGAAGCGCGACGCCGAGCAGCGTGAGCTGATCAGCACCTTCGAGCACTTGATGCGCGACCGCGGCGGTACGGTCGAATTTTTTCAGGAGTGCGACGGCCTCGTGACGCACATCTTGCAGGGTGACAAGCGAGACCGACACAGCATCTTGCGCGCGCTGCACACGCTGAAAGGCAACGCCGGCACCTTCGGGGTCGCGTCCGTAGCCGAGGTCGCGCACCGGCTGGAGACCGAGCTGGCTTCCGGCGCCGGGCTGCCCGATGCGAGCGAGCTGAGCGCGCTCGCGCAGGCCTGGCGGGCCTTTTCCGAGCGCATGGGGCGACTGCTCGGGACCAGCACCGAGCCGGTGATCGAGGTCGCCGTGTCCGAGCTGGAGGCACTCATGAAGGCCGCGCAGAGCGGCGCACCGGCCCAGGAGCTTGGGCGAATGCTGGCGCGGCTCGAGCTCGAGCGCGCCCCCGTGCGGCTCCGACGCATCGGCGATCAGGCGCGCAGCTTGGCGCAACGCTTGGGCAAAGGGTCGCTCGTCGTCGAGGTAGAAGCGCAAGGCGACGTGCGCTTCGAGCGCCAACGCTGGAGCAGCTTTTGGGCAGCGTTCATTCACCCGATCAGAAACGCCCTCGACCACGGCATCGAGTCCGCCGAAGAGCGCGTGGCGGCGGGCAAACCGCCGCACGGCAAGCTGACGATTGCCGTGCGCGGCGACGCTCAGTCGATCACGGTGGAGCTGAGCGACGACGGACGCGGCATCGACTTCGAGCGAGTGCGTGCCAAGGCTCAGGCCCAAGGCCTGCCGCACGCGACCGAGGCGCAGCTCATCGAGGCGTTGTTCAGCGAGGGTTTCAGCACCAGTGAGCAGACCACGGAGCTCTCCGGGCGTGGCATGGGCATGAGCGCGCTCAAAGAGGCCGCGCGCAGCATGGGCGGCGTGGTGACGCTGCAGAGCAAGCCCGGCCGCGGCACCACGCTGCGGGTGCGATTTCCGGCCGCATCCGCCGCGCCGAGCAGCGGCTAAACTCGAGAGCCCGCCGTGCTCGCTCCGCTGCTGCTGTCCTTTCAGGTGTCGCTGCTCGCGACCTTGCTCGCGGGCGTGTTGGGCGTCGCGCTCGCGGGCGTGCTCGCCCGACAGCGCTTTCCAGGCGCCGAGCTGCTCGACGCCGTGTTGAACGCGCCGCTGGTATTGCCGCCGACGGTGCTCGGCTACTACCTGTTGATCTTGCTCGGGCGCGAGAGCGCTCTGGGGCGCAGCTACGAAGCGCTGACGGGTTCGTCGATCGTATTTACTCCCGCCGGCGCGACGTGTGCGGCAGCGCTCGCTGCCCTGCCCTTCGTCGCACGTTCAGCACGCGCGGCGCTCGAGGCCGTCGATCCGCGCTTTGCAGAGGCCGCGGCCACGCTCGGCGCGACGCCACTGCGCGCGTTCCGGCGCGTGCTCTTGCCGCTGGCCTCTCGCGGTATTTGGGCCGGCATCACGCTGGGCTTCGCGCGCTCGCTCGGCGACTTCGGCGTGACGCTGATGGTCGCCGGCAACATCCCCG
>Ga0307508_10003977_pt1 | contig 14652 bp, 12 predicted proteins | sample 9_EM_MG_FD_203089 | JGI IMG/M metagenome (GOLD analysis project Ga0307508, IMG submission 203089) | Populus trichocarpa ectomycorrhiza microbial communities from riparian zone in the Pacific Northwest, United States - 9_EM | ecosystem: Host-associated > Plants > Roots > Unclassified | place... | reverse complement strand
GGCTCCGAGGTGTCCACCGCCAACGACGGACAGACTCCGCTACACATGGCCGCCAGCAGAGGTTACAAGGCGACAGTGCGGCTGCTGCTCGAACGGGGCGCCGATGTGTCCACCACTGCCAAAGATGGATGGACTCCGCTGCACATGGCCGCCAGAAGTGGTGACGAGGCGACAGTGCGGCTGCTGCTCGAACGGGGCGCCGATGTGTCCACCGCTACCAAAGACGGACGGACTCCGCTGCACATGGCCGCCAGCAGAGGTGACGAGGCGACAGTGCGGCTGCTGCTCGAACGGGGCGCCGAAGTGTCCACCACTGCCAAAGATGGATGGACTCCGCTGCACATGGCCGCCAGCAGTGGTGATGAGGCGACAGTGCGGCTGCTGCTCGAACGCGGCGCCGAGGTGTCCACCGCCAACGACGGACAGACTCCGCTACACATGGCCGCCAGCAGAGGTTACAAGGCGACAGTGCGGCTGCTGCTCGAACGGGGCGCCGAAGTGTCCACCGCAGATAACGACGGACAGACTCCGCTGCACAAGGCCGCCAGCAGTGGTGACGAGGCGACAGTGCGGCTGCTGCTCGAACGGGGCGCCGAAGTGTCCACCGCCGACAACGACGGACGGACTCCGCTGCACATAGCCGCCAGCAGAGGTAACGAGGCGACAGTGCGGCTGCTGCTCGAGCGGGGCGCCGAAGTGTCCACCGCTGATAACGCCGGAGCGACACCGTCAGACTTAGCTGCCGAATTCGGGCTGAAGCGGTTATCGTTGCTGTTGCGCGATACAGGAACTACCGATCATTAAGCCGCCACGTTGCCCCACCCACGTGGCTGCATTGTTTCCTTATCCGTCAGATGGTTGTCGAGCAATCTTGTGGGGACACTCTAGTCACATGTGCTGGAGTAGAGCTCGGGAATGTCCTCAAGCTCTTCCTTTACGTTTGCTACAGTACCTAAGCAAAAGTCTTGGTGATTCAGATCTGTCAGCCGCAATGACAGGGGTTTCTCTCCCCCACTTGATCACGAAATCATTTAGACCCTGTTTGGTTCGACCGTATTTTGAGACGCTACCACACAAAACCGAGAAACCATCGGTTTGGAGTTTACGTGAGAGTTTGGCACGCCTCTACGAGTTGTCGGTTCAAGAAAATATGAGCTATTTTTCTGAGCCGTATAATATTTTGAATATTTTAACTAAGCCACAAGAAGAAGAAAAACCACCGCCACCACTAGTATCTATCAGCGAGTATCTTCATGATGCTTTGCCCCTAAATCAATTCCATTACTACAATGTCCGACTCCACTACCCCATTCCTCAGCCCAGCAAGGCTCCTTGCGGTCGCTGCTCTTGTCGCTCAATACGAGAATACGTTATACGATAGAACACCATATTATACCTCGAGGTTGACTGGGAAGCAACACGTTGACGATCTTTTATCTTCTATTTTCTTCGTATGCCACTCGTAACCTTCTTCACATTACGTGGTTGGTGTATTGCACATGATCACCTTCAACCCACAAGGCATATCAGTGTTGAGGAGCAACTCGTGATATTCCTACCACTGCTTACATACGGACAAATGATTCCCACTTAAACCCATTTTCTGCTCGCTTGCCCATTTGAACCTCTAGAACCAAAGCCTCCACAGGTGCAAGTTCCATGTCTTCGCTCCGGGTCGCTCGTGCTCCAGGGCGTAACTGACCGTTTGCGATGACGATGCTGGCGGCGATGTTTGGGTGAAAGGAGGCTCCGAAGGGTCTATCCGTAAAACCTTGTGCGAAACTCCGAGTAGCTTCACTGCTAGATAGCCGTCGCTGTGTTTCTGTGTTGCTGTCGCCGTATTGCCCTCGCCGTGCCACTGCGATGCCGCTGGATAGGTGGATAGATGGATAGGTGGATAGGTAAATGGCTGTATCGCTGCTGTGCAGCAGTACCGCTCGCTTTTGTAATGGTGGCGTAACTGTCTTCATCATTTCGGTAATGTTCGTATTAGTTTCTCAACAAAGGAGGCTGGCAATTGTGGCGTCGCGTAAATGTTGTGAGGCTGAAAATACGGAGGAAATACGGGTTGCTAAACAGGTGGTTGGGGGGGCTTGGCGCTAAAATCTATAGCTTTGCGAACCTTCAACATCTCGCGAACCGACGGTTGGCGAAATACATATGTACGGTCGAACCAAACAGGGGTATTTGTTAGCTACCACACAAAATTGAGCTGACGTCAGTTTGTAAATACGCTGAGCGTTCGGCTCAACCACTTGAAGAAAATACGATAAGGTGGAACGAGCCACATCGTATTTTTTGCGTATTTCACTGAGCCACCACCAGAAAAAATAGGGTATGCTGGCGTTCATCACCAGATCCCCTTGAATCCGTGCAACAACATCCACAATGGCCGGTTCCGGCCTCCTCCCCCAAGAAAATTGCTTGCCATTGCGACTCTTGTTGGCCAATATGAAACTCCTTTTTATGACAATACTCTGTCTCATACTTCATCCTCCATTTCCACCTCCCTAAACGTTCCCTGGTCTCCCACCAACTCTCTAAGAAGAGAGGAGTCGATGTCTACAGCCACCACCGGGACCTGGTCCGTCGATTCAGTCGCTCTGCCAGACATCATGTCTGTGAAGCCTGAGTTGTGCTAGGTCTCCGTTAAGTCAGTCTGTGATTCTCCAGACCTCCTGACAGGCAAGCTTGAACTAGAAGGTCTTGATAGCTCCGCCTGTAAACAAGCTTGTGTCTATTGTAGAGAATCACTGGCGTTGTTCTGTCGTCCAGTGTCGCTGCGGCTGACGCGTTAGTGGTCAGTGAAGCTTAACTTGGACGCGTTTTTAGTGCCTGAGCACCGATGTCTTGGCATTTTCGGCGATCAGTTTGGTGTGTCAGGGGTTAGTTAGTGGTAAACCACAGGGAAGTGAGGCGAGAGCGGTGATAGGGGCATCCTCAGCCATCGGGAGAAGGCTAGAGGCGGCCATAGGGTACTCGGGCCAGATGGAACAGACGTTTCTGCCAAGGAAGACGCGGAAACTTGACCCGGAAGTCATATAAGTTGAGGGGAAGGAGGAGGCGAAGAAGACGGCGGAACAAGGAAGAGCAGGGCTAACCATCTGCACAGATGGGTCAAGGTCAGCAACGTGGCGACCGTATATGCTATGGCATGGAAGACCGGGAGCAAGTGGGTGGGCGTCAAAACCCATCTGGGCTACAATCAGGAGGCCTTCGACGCGGAATGCACAGCGCTAGCGCGAGCTCTGGAACTGGCGGCAAGAAGAAGATCGACACCGGAAGCAGTCACCATTTTCACGGACGCGCAGGCGGCAATTGGAAGAATGGTGGCAGAAGAACCGGGGCCAGGACAGAAGTACGCCATGGCGGCTAGGAAATGGGTAGCGGCCCTGGAGGTGAGCAGACCAGGAATACGCATAGAGATCAGATGGTGCCCGGCCCATGAAGGAGTAGAGGGCAACGAGAAGGCGGGCGAATGAGAGGCGGCGGAAGAGCAGGACGCCTGGGGGTGGAGTGGCTGAGGTATGGGGATCAGTATGGAGCGCGGAGAATGCCCCCTCCCAGATCCCTAGCGAACCTGAAAAAGGAGATAGCGGAGAAGAAGTGGGCTGAAGTGAGGAGCTGGGCTGAGGACAAGCCAGAAGAAGAAAGTACAGGCTGACGAAAAGCCAACGGACGAATCGAATGGTGGAGCGAGCGCCGAAACGCCTGGCGGGACGCTTTTACCAACTCCGGACGGGCCACTGCCGCACAGGGCAATACCTGCAATGGACGAAGAACGCGGACAACGCAGAGTGTGGATGGTGCCGATACAAGACTCAGACGAGGGAACATCTGTTCAAACACTGTAAGGAGTGGAAGCCGCAACAGAAGATTCTGTGGGCGGAAGTACGAAAGGAGACCGGAAGGGGGAAGGACGGTTTACGATCCGAGATTTGTTCGCAGACGAGCCGTGCACCAGCACGATCCTAGACTTTCTGCGTACCACGAAGGTGGGGAGTAGGGTGGGACCGAGCGCAGCACCACCAAAGCCGGACGAGACCGAAGAGGCAGAGGGAAAGGAGCGGGGGGGGGCGGAGTGAGAGCAGGAGGCGGGCGGGTGGGCGTGGACTGGGGTCTTTGTCAGGTGATCGGGATGGCCTTCCGTCTTTCTTTCTTTCTCTCTTTCTCTCGGGACAGGCCGGGCGGGGGCAGGGGGAGTTGCCGCGGGCCGCTGGCGGACTGTTCGAGGTCGCAGCGGACGGCGAACAGGAAAGGAAGTACATATAATATCGTCATGATCCAATAGGGTCGCATACGATTAATGAATCATCATCACCACCGGAACCAATTCCACAAAATGGGCAGGCAGACGAGTGGGCCAAGCTTGCAGCAGAGGAGCCGGACACCCGAGGTGTTGAATCGCATCACTATGCCGAACGGTGCGGCGGACAGGTGGTGTCCCTCCCGAGATACAACGCGCATCTAGAACGCGAGATCGAGAAGAAATAGTCGGAGGTCCATCAGTAAATCCACCCGGTAAGAAATGCTGCCAGCCCACCAAGCTCTGCAGTGGGCTGGCCCGGACCCCAATTGGTGGTGCCAATACAAGATGCGGATCTCAGAGCAACTCCTAACAACTGAAACTACCTCAGGACAAGACAGTTACATATTATCGAGCCACGGCCCCAGAGCAGTTCCCACCCCACCCCCACTCCCCCTTCGCGGAGAGTAGATATACCGCCGCTCGTCGCCGAACCCTCCTCCACAACCGGCATCATCCTCACTGAGTAGTAGACTAGCTGGAGCCGCACAGCCACGTAATGCTGAAGGAGAGTTGCATCGTGCTGTCCACGACCGGCTGGAAAAGTGTACGCAGTCTGGGAGGTTTGATACCACAGGTCGCGGGGGGAAGCGGAAGTGGTCGGAAGAACAATGAATGGGGCGGTGACAGGCCGGTGACACGTCCACCGGTGGTGTGGAAACCCCGCGGCTGTCGGAGGTGACCCGATCATCTCGAACGGGCGGACATCCCACAACATCGTGGGCACGGGTATTAACCCGGGCCCGTCCTACCCTGTGTCGTCTCGAGCCAGAACTCGAGTGACCAACGATACAACTCTCCACCCCCCGCAAGACCAACAACCAAAAGCCATGTTCTGCCAACACTGCGCGCAGACGTATTGCCGGTCCTGCCATGTGCTGTACTCTGGCTTTCGCGGGATCTGGGTGTCCGGGCGAGGCGCGCACATGCCGTGGTGTGCGGCGTTCGTGCCGCCGGTGCCGTTGCGAGGACAGGCTCCTCTGCACTGCACGGCGTTGTGCCACGCCATCGGCCGCGAGCGGCTCCGTGTTGAGCGCGCCGAGGTCGCTGCGGATGGAGACACGGCAATCCCGACAGATGTGCTCCCGGTCGAGTGGGCGACCAAACAGGCCAGGAGGGAGGCAAAGGCAATGGAGAAGAAGAGGATCAAGAAGGAGGCCAGTGAGGCCAGGGAGCGCGCGATGCACGCGAGGAGCGAGATTCTGGTCCACTATCGGAAGACGGCGGAACCGTGGGATCCACTTGGACTGTTGCGGAGATACTGGACGAGGGCTACCACAAGGTACGGGTTTTCGAGGAGGTACGGTATGGTTTTGGGAGCCAGGGAATCACTGATGGAGAGCTTCTTGGGCGGGTTTGTCCTCGCCACCGGGACGGCGATGTGTCTGGCCGAGGGGTGGAGGTGGAGGAAGGAGATGCTGGTGTGGCTGGGGCTGTCGGAGCTGGCAAACGGGTAAGTGAGCGGGGCTCACGATTTTGGAGGTACAGAGCCAGTGGACAATTGGCAGAGAACAAAGAAGGATGTACGTAGATACATACAGTCCGTGCGGGCACAAAGGAGGGGCGCAGAGATCTGACCGGCTTCCGAGGACTGCGTAGAAATGTTCAATATAAGCCTCGGTCGAAAGATTCAGCACAGCTCGGAGTGTAAATCCCCGCCGTGTCGGCACCGGCCAGCCGTTGAGGCCGCAGGAGAGCATTCTCGTCAATAGTAAAAGGTGCCGGGCATCCAGCACCGTTGGGGCTTCCATTCCTCCGACACAACTCAGCTTAACCCTTGCCGCCGCATTGGCGACAACGCGCTTGGCGGCGGCGAAGTAGGCGGCGCTAATGCGATGGAACAAGTGTTTCGGGGCCGCCGCGGGTTCGGTCGCTTTCCGCAGTCGGCATCTTCCGCCGAAGTCGACGGTATTCGGTGGCAGCAGAGTAGGAGTCGCAGGTATGCCCGCTCTCTGACAATTCCGAATGCTTGTACCCTGGGCCCATAGCGTTCCGGCGCGGCAGCAAGTAGCTAGTGGGGACGGAAGCGGATTGCAGAACGCAAGAGCTAGCCACAGTCGGGCTGGCGGCCGATAGGTATGCTCCGGGCGGATACACCGTGGGAACTCACGCCCGTCGATGTACTTCATCGGAAACCTCTCGGTCGCGTCGCCTGTAGAAATTACCTCGGTCGCTGTGCGGGTGCAGAAGAGCGTGGTGATGCCGGAATTCACGTTCCCACGGTACCATTGACACGATTACACGTCACTCGCATGCCGACCACTCGAGTCATCGCTGGAGAGGCAGCATGCATTCCAACACGGGCGGGTTTCTCCAAGACCGCATTAAACTATCGACCGCACATCACCCCGCCTTCTTGAATATCGCCCAGTGCTCCTTCAGCCTCGTGCACAGTCCACGCCTACCCTTCCACTCCTTCAGCACGTCCGCCAGCTGGCACCCGACGTCGACCAGATGCGTCCACACGACCATCTCGACATCCTCGCCGAACCTGCTGACGGCCTTGTCCCTAGCGCCCCAGAGCCGCACGTGTTCGCCGCCGTTCACCAGATCGCCCTCGTCGACCAGGTGTCCGGCGTTCATCTTCGGCGTGTTGGCGTGGATGAACGCCGGCCTGATGGCTCTCCCCGGCGTGAGCTCGTCGCCGGGATGGAACTGCACCATCCCGCTGCCCTTGAACTGTCTATTGGACTTGGTGTATCCTACCAGCTCGACCGGCTTCTTGACCCTCGCCCACTTTGCGCCCAGCACCACCGCAGCGGAGAGGAAGGTCTCCTTGTCCCCCTGTCCCAGCGCGCCCTGGCTCAGCAGCTCGTAGTACCAGCCGGGGCCCCACACGTTGTAATACGCCGCCAGGAGCAGCGTCTGCATGTGTCGCCGCTTATCGACCAGAATCTGGCCAGCTTCGCACCCGGTCGGCGGGAGGTCGGCGGGGTACCCCGGCACGCCGGAGATGTTCCAGAACACGGGGTCCTCGGTCGCCTTCCAGAAGTCGGGCCAGAGCACGAGTCCGGCGGTGGTGTACGGCGGCTCCGCGAACAGCGGCGTCGGATCCAGCAGCGGGATCGAGTCCGAGTCGAGGAAGAGCACGTGGCGGAAGGAGCTGAACAGCAGCGCGAGGGATTTGAGCTGGTAGTGGGCGACGTCCGGCGACAGCGGCGGGGAGAGGAACGCCGGGAGGGAGACGCAGCGCGCGTTCAGAGCGGGGAGGACGCTCTCGCAGATCTCGGGCTCGTACTCGGCGCGGGCGCCGAGGAACACCTCCACGGGGAGCCGGCAGCCGGTCCGCCGTAGCATGCGCAGCGAGACGATGGCGGGGCCGAAGTACTCGCCGCCGGCGACGACGACGACGCCCGTGCCGGAGTAGATGTCGGTCGCGGTGCTGGCGAGCGAGCTGCGCATCGAGCGGAGGCTGCGCGTCATCGCGCCGTGGGAGGCGCGCAGGGAGGCGATGTCGTCCTGGCGCAGGAAGAGGTACGTCCACGACGGCTTCCGCGGGTACGGCAGCTCGTCGCCGCGCACCGTCGCCGCGGGACCGCCCCGGATCTTGATGGGCGCAATGCGCGGGCGCGCCGCGTGGATGTGCTCGGACCAGCTGGAGAAGAAGGCCTTGATGCGCTTCTGCGCGGGATCGAGAGCCGGCGGGCGCGTGCTGCTCGTGGCGGCGGTGCTGACGCGATCGGGAAACCGCAGCGGCCGCAGGGATGACCGGCTGAGATAGCTTAACGTCAGGAGCGCGGCAAAGCCGAGGACCGCGGCGATCACGCGGGGGGCGCTGAAACGCGGCATCGCGGAGGTACGTAGGTGGGGTTTGCTACGCGGGAGATGATCGGTGTTCGTCTTGACATCGTCGCGACTGCGGGAGAAGGGAGATACATATGAGTGGGTTCCGGAGCTGAACCCGCAGCCACGCTTGACCATCTGTGGCGGGCGTGCGTTACGTAACACTTGAGATAGTATGAGATTGCATGGATATCACGGTCGCAGTGGATCCGCACAAGGCACTTTACAGAAGAAAAATCATCAGTAATACCAGAAAATCATCGTTGCAGTCGTGTCATGAGAAACAAGCATATGCAACACCGTATCTCATCCGCGATCACACGCTAACGACACCTCCTGGCCACAACAAAGAGCAAGTTCCTCTCAGTTGCCAGCGGCCAGCGAGGAGGTGGCGAGCGGCGCTCCACCGTCGGCAGCGGTTCCGCCTCCAGAAACAGCTCCATAGTAGTCCTCTCCACCAGCCCTGTCGGCAGCCCTTCCGGCGCCTGCACCCCTCCTGTAGCCTCCACCTCCGCGCCTGTTTCCGAAGCCGCCATGCCGCCTATCCCTGGTGCGGACGACGTAAGCGCCGGCAGTAACCGGACCGGTAGCGATAGTGGATCCATCCTCGCCCTGGATGGTCCACTTGTCGTCGCTGAGCTCGACGGTGTGTCTGACCTGCATGGGAGACAAGACGTTGACCTTGAGAGCGGGAACGTGGTAGGCCGAGATGGTGATGGGCTTCTGCTCAACGCCCTCCGGAGTGCAGAGCCGCAGCTGAATCTCTCCGTATCCGACAGCCTCGAGCATCTGTCCGGTGGTGGTAGCGACAGCCTTCTTCTCGGGGTAGGTAGCATAGGTTTTGAAGAGGGTCTTGATGAAAGTGAAGTTGGCTGTGCTGTCGTTGCTCAGGATCCAGTCGAAGCGCTTGAGGGAGCCGATAACGTCCTCGGAAAAGTCGACGAAGACCTCAGGGTTGGGGGGTCCCGAGGGCTCAGCGATGGGAGCGCGGGCAGGACGACCACCGTCACGACGCTCGTGGGTGGAAGGGGAGGAAGCCTCCTTAAGGTCGGTCTCGAGTGCAGTCCAGAGCTTGACCGGGTCGGTGTACTCGATGTACTTGCTCTGCATGCGGGGGTGCATATCGAGGAGCATAGTGGCGAGCGCCTGGTCGCGCCTGTCCTCCCACTTCTTCGAGCATTCGAAGTCCACGGCGGTGGTGCGGCCAGCGACGACCGACCAAAGTCCCTGTTGCTGCAAGTAGAGCTTCATCTGCACAGCCCACTGGTTGTAGTTGTTTTCGATGAGGCTGATCTTCGACTGCATTTTGAAGTAGCCGATGGCGAGAGGTAGTAGTTGGCTGCGAAGAGAGAGCGGGAGATGGTGGAGGGATGATCGAGAGGCCGTTAAGAGGTTGTGGAGCGCTAGCGAGGGGGAGAGCCGCGAAGAGGTTGTTGGCGATGTGGCCGGGAGAGGAGAAAGCGGCTAAGGGAGGTCGGCGAGAGGATGGATTAGGAATGTTTGTTTTATTGCGTGTGGGGGGCGAGGGAGCTGGGGCGGTTGCAGCTGTGTAACCAGCCGGCAGAGTAGGGCTTAGGGTCCTGCCTGCGACCACAGCTCCAAGACACAGGGCCCGCATCGCACCGCGACCAATAGCAACGCAGTCGCATCCGGATTCAACGCGGTGCAGGGCTGTGTGCATGGTGTCCAGGCAAAGCAGCGCCCGATAGGACTGTGCCCGCGGCGCAAAGGCAGACAGCGACGGCGGACGTGTTCGGACGGCTGCCAGTCTCGATGCGGCGGACTGCGATAGCTGCTGCCTTCCCCAACCACCGAGGCAGCACCCAGGTCGGCCAGGCAAGAACTCACCCGCTAGCACTCGAGCGTGCGAGTGCGAACCGGTGATGTCGATTCGGAGCCCGGAGCGGACGAAAAGCAGCAGACTCGACTCCGGCGATCCGCAGCAGGGTACCTGGGCGCAGCGGGCACCGCCTATGTATCTCGCCAGCCATACCGAGAAACAAGCAGAGGACAGGGCCAAAAGACGTGCACGACCTCCGTCGTCGCCACCGAGCACCGACACCCCGTGATCTTCCGGCGAAGAGGCTCCAACGTGATGCGTAGTGTCTTTTTTGCTTTTTTTTCCCGCCCCTTCGCTCTGTGCGCGCGCGCGCGCCGGCTTAACTTCTTTATATGTATTCGTCTGCGCGAACGGAACCTGGCGGAAGCTCAAACAACGCACACAATTGCGCCCCGCGAATCAGGTGCCTGCGGAGATCGGGATAATAATAGACTTGTAGGCGTCAGCGGTTGGCTGTCAAGTTGTCAACGCCCGGACATATCTGTCTGTCGTATCGATAGGGCATGCCAGCGGAGCGGAGCGGGGGGTGGGGGAGGGAGGAGGAGTATGTACACACCAGAGGATCCTGGACGTCATCGTCGGCCGGTCTATGGATGCATAGTATATGAAGTCCCCGCCGTCGGCTGTGCGTGGAGGACGTCGATATCGACCTCCGAGCCCACGATGCCGCTGACCTCGCTGCCGAACGAGCTACTGTACCAGATCGCCACCTCGCTGGACCTCCGCGACGCCCTGCACCTCACGGCGACGAGCCGCAACCTGTATGCGCGGGTGACGCCGCTGATCCCGACGATCGCTCTGTCGGACCACGTGCGGTCGTCGCCGGCGCGGCGGAGCGCGCTGCGGCGTGCGTGCGCTGCCGACGCGGCAGCGGTGGTGCTGCGCCTGCTGCGCCTGCGGCCAAGCGCGGCCGCGGCGTGGCTCTCCGACGGATTCGGCCTCGAGACGCCGCTGCACGTCGCGGCCGCGCACGGCAGCGTCCGCGTCGCGCGCCTGCTGCTGCTGCTGGGCGCCGACGTCAACGCGCGCGACGTCGCCGACGTCTCCCCGCTGCACTGCGCCGCCGCCGGCTACGCGTTCGCCGGCGGCCACCCCGACATGCTGCGACTGCTGATCGACCACGGCGCGGAGGTCGCGTCGCGCGCCAAGGGCGGCGCTGAGCCGCTGCTCTTCGCCTGCGTCGCGGGCAACACTCGGGTCATCGAACTGCTCCTAAACCACGGCGCGGTGCTGGAGGTGGGCAATCGCTGGGGGTACCGGCCGCTGCAGTTTCTGGGGTGGAAGGGGCGGGCCTGGTGCTGGTACTCGGCGGTCTGCAGGATGCTCAAGGGACTACGGTAGACGGCGCAGTTGTGCTATGATAAGTATGTACTCTGCTAGGAGGCAAAAAGAGATATCTAGGCCCTGTCCGGCTCGCCGGTTCGTGGGGTTACGGCACTACTATGTATCTAGATCACTTCAAAAAAAGTATTACTCTTGCGGCCTCGCGAGCCAACGGTTTCTCGGTTCTGTGTGGTATGTAGCTACGAAATGCGGAGCGAGAGTAATCCGATACATCTAGCAATACAGTACTCGGAATCGTGCGCAGTGGTCACCACTCGTCGTCGGACGAGGTTTCCTCCAGCCACTCCTGTGACGGCGACACCCTGCCCTTGCCGCCCGGCCCGCGCCCGATCTTGAACCACAGGCCCCAGCGCGAGTAGATGCTGCACCGGCGGCAGCGTCGGTGGCCGCACCCCTCGCCCGCGCACACGCTCGGGTCGATGACCGTGTGCACCGTTCTGCATTCGTGGCAGCGCCACACCGGCCGTGGTTTCGCCATCCTGCTCGAGTCGTGTTCCTGCGGTTGGTGTCTGGGTTGGAATGTCTGGCTTTGTTCTGCGGTCGATGTCTGGAGTGTTTGACGGTGGACGGTTGCTGTCGACTGCTGGGTAGGATACGTACAGAAACGCGCTTGACGAGACCGACTGTGAGGAGGGGAAAAGCGCTGGTTATATCACCGGGCAAGCAGACTTGAATGGCGAGAGCACTTCAATTTTGAGGTCGTGCCTTTCAAGTCAATGTTGTCAATTGAAAGTTCATAGTCCCAAGAACGATCACGTCTCTCCACACAACGTCAAGGTAAGCTTAGTCACGGCGCTTATCCCCCCACCTGCAGCTAAGCTGCATCTACCAGCAAGTCAATCGATTCGCTGCCTATGTACGCAAAAAAAAAAAAAGAAGAAGAAGAATCAGAGTCCTCCTCCATGCGTGGTATCGTAACCTAGTACACACTCTTCGAAACCTTGACCAGAATGACGCCCTTGGAAGGGCGTCCCTCGTTATCGAACAGCCGGACGAGCCTGAACCCCTGCTGGAGCCGGTCGAGTCTCACACACGCCCAGGCCGCGAGGTCGTCCCGACCCAGCTCCGAGTCGTGGACCTTGAAGCGCACGAACGTGAGCTTCTCGATGATGCCATCGACGGCTTTGAACTCGAGCGTCGTGTCCCAGACGCAGTCGATCCCACGCTTCGCCTTGGTCTTGCGCTTGACGTCGGACGGCCTGGCGTTCTCGTTCGTGGTGTGCACCTCGATCTTGACGTAGGGCTCGAAACCTCTGGCCGTGTCGTCGTCCTCGGGCAGCGGCATGTTCGACGCCGCGATCACGTCGATCGTGAGGTCGAGCTTGTGGAAGACCGGGGGTGCGTCGCCGGGCCGGAAGCCGGGCGGCTTGAGGACGTAGCCGCCCTCGCCTGCGAACATGCCCTCGTTCAGCATCATGCCCTCGTCGCACTTCTGCCAGTTGAGCGCGACCAGTTGGGCTCCGCGCTTCCAGAACTCGGTGGGGTCTGCGTTGCTCGACGAGAAGCGGAGGCCGAAGGGGTACACCCTCATGAGGTACTTCTTGTTGTGCTCGAAGATGGCCGCGGCGTAGGCCTCGTGGTACTTGGCAAACATCTTCTCCGAGAAGGAGTAGACGTGGTTGGCGATGAGGCTGGTTGGATGGCGGGTGAAGGGCTCGGGATGCGTGTTCCCGGGGAAGTGGTGGGAGCTACAGTAGGCGCCCAGCCGTGCGAGGGGCCGGATCACTTTGCTCTTCTTCGGCTTCTTCTGTTTGGCCTGGGTGGCCAGGGCTTCGAGTTCGCTGTCCGACGAGTCCGAAGAGTCGTCTCTAGGTTTCAGTGGGGCGGAGCTGGCCCTTGCGAGGACGGCTTCGACGGGGGCTTTTTCGGGGGCGACGTATTTCGCCTTTCCGCCATCAGCTCGGTTCACACGGACTCGGAGAGAGAACCCAACATGCCTTGACGAGAATCCTCCGACGCAGGGCATCGGGGCTGGGCAGGTCGTGGACCTCCTCGGGCTCGATGTTCTTGACGAGCAGATCGCCCCAGATTTTGTTCATGATGTCGACCATCTTGTGCTGCTGCTCGATTCCGGCGTGGCACTCGAGCGAGATGATGACGGGCCCCTCACCGGCGCCGCCGTAGCGCTCGTCCTCGGCGTCGGAGAAGGCGTGCTTCCTAATCGCCTTGCACACTTCCTTGAACTTGATCTCCTTCGTGAGCGTGTAGCCGTGGAAGACCTCAGGCTCGCCCTCGGCGCCGTTCCAGACGTCGATCTCGATGCACCTGCAGCCGCGCTCGAGCACGTTCCGGTATCCGGCGGTGGTCGACTCGCCGTAGAGCTGGTGGCCGACGAGGTAGGTGTTGTGCGACGACGAGATGAAGTACTCGTTGTACGGACGGCTCCAGTCCTTGTTGGCAGGATCCGGCAGCGCCACGATCGAGTTGGCCGGATGCGCGAGGTAGTCCGAGAAGTCGTTCAGCGAGCACTCGCCGCCGAGCCGCATGCTCGCGAAATCGCTGCTCGAGAGCTTGCCGTGGATCTTGGACAGACATTTCTGCATCACCGCCGAGCTCAGGTCGGCTTTCGTCGCCTGTGCCGAGCCGCCGCCGGCAGCGTCCGTGGTGGGTGCGACGTCTCGGCCCATGGCTCGTATCGGCAGCGGTAGCAACGGTGGCAGCGGTGGCAGTGGGGGGGCTTGCGCTCGGCGGTGAGGGGCAGGATGGGGTGGCTGGTTAGGATGGAAGGAAACGACGAGAGAGAAAGACGGAGGGAGAGCAGCAGTTAGCATCGCTTTTTAGCGCCGTCTGCTCTCATATCTAGTAGACTACGTACTTCTAAGCGGCACAGCAGGTGCCGCGTGGTGGTGCAGCCGGGAACGCTGACAGTGGGACAAAGCGGGGCGGACAGCTGACGTCAATAAACCGCTGATCCCTGTGCGGGCAGCTACTGCTGGTGGCAGATTGCGTATCTAGTCCCCTGCTAGGCACCCTGTTTGCCGTGGCCATCCCTTCCCTCTGGCGCGGCCCCGTGCAGCGCAGGCTCTCCACGGGTGAGTGCTTTTGCGCCGTCAAGGAATTCGTGGAAACAAACAGACTGGGTGGCAGTGACAAACATTTCCAGCTGGGAATGCCGCCCACCAAGACCACCGAGAACATCAGCCACAACGAGCGAACTAATTAACTCTCACCGATGTATGTAATCCTCTGCTCTGCAGAATTTGAGATTGACCTGCTCGTACTCCATCCTGACAAACGGAGGAAGGTACATAGAAGGAAGAAAGTGTGAGTCTTTACAAGCCGTAGTTATCAAACGCCGGTGGGAAAAAAAAGAACTGCCGCCCCCCCCCCCCGGCGGTGGGGGGGGGGGGGGGGAGGGGGGGGCGCGCGGGGGAAGGAA
>Ga0307508_10003975_pt1 | contig 14657 bp, 17 predicted proteins | sample 9_EM_MG_FD_203089 | JGI IMG/M metagenome (GOLD analysis project Ga0307508, IMG submission 203089) | Populus trichocarpa ectomycorrhiza microbial communities from riparian zone in the Pacific Northwest, United States - 9_EM | ecosystem: Host-associated > Plants > Roots > Unclassified | place... | reverse complement strand
GTTATAAATGATCTTACTTTTCATCATTGCAGTCTTTCCGCTTTCGCTTTGACCTGGTGAAAATCAACCATCGAAGTTTTCAACGAAGGAAGAGAAAGCCAAATTGATCTTAACTCGCCTACTAACAGCACCTTCACGCGTACTTTGTCCTTCGTCTGTTCCATTTCTCTGCGTATTTGTTCATCGATTTCGTCGCTAATTCTTTTTGCCTTTGCCTCTGCGGCCATTCGCTCCTTCCGCTGTTCTCGGGTCTCTACAGTCAGTGGAGCCTTGTCACTAGGTTGCCTCATCGTACGGTGGAGGGGAAGGACGAAGAGAATCAAATGATAGGAGGGCTAAACCCACATAAAATTTTTGCAGGACGAAACCAGTTTCATCTATAACAAAGGGCTGCCCCTTACATTACGTACAGGCCAATCCGGGTCCTTGGCTAACGGTTGCCTGTAGTGGAGTAGAATATGAATCATGATATTGCCTTGCCGGCAGCCCTCGAGAAAACGTCGCCCATATTTGGTAGAGAGTCAGCGAGTTCCATGTCATGTCGACCTTACCAAATTCACTGGTGTAAGGCCAATAGTAATAAGTGGCGGCAAAGATATTTCCACTCACATGAGTAAAGCTCAACACCAGAGGGATAAAGTAAACCAGTGGACTAGAACACACGTGGTTCTAACGGAGAACACGAGGGCATGCGTGTAATTGACCATCAATCAAATCAAATATATAATCAAGGCAACGACTCCACCAGACTCGACCCACCTAATACAAACTTTTCCGGCCATGCCCGTAAATCACACCCGCCTCCAGATACATACTTCTTGCGGACGGTACAGATCCCTGGATAAGGGTAGAAGTTGCAGAAAGCAGGAGCCCTGAGACATAGACGGGCCAGCACAATTCATCGTGACATTCCTGTAAAACATGTTTGGTATTAGTAAACGTTCTCGACGCCTAATGTCGGACATACCCGCCGACAGTCCGACCCCTCTTTCCTGTCTCATGTCTCAAATATCCTCAGCCATGTTTGCGATGAAGCCTAGTTATGTAAAAGGGACTTTCTCCTAGTCTCCCGTAGCCAGCCTGACTAATCCGGGTCTATTTGTTTGTTATGATGGACGACCCTACTAGTAGTCTGATTTCACGCGCGAGGGTCAGACCGCGCTGCAGGATTTCAGCTCAAATGTCACGTGAAATTTCCTTTTTCAGACAGCTCAGTCAACAAACAATTGACTTGTAACTCGCCCATACTTCGTTTACAATCTATGGCCCCTCACACTGGCCAATTCCTTGTTTTAGACACTGAAAATGTCACTCCACCTCTTTTCCAACAACCCCATCAGACTAGATACTACTCCACACCCCTTCTACTCCTCAAACTGGCAGCAGCTCACAGGTGTGGATGCTCTCACCATTGCTATGGGGAGCATGTCCAGTAGGGGCATCATAGGTAGCACAAAGCTGTACTTCATCAGAGGTCATTTTCATGGGAAAATATATTTATCACATTCGAAAAATTATGTTCGACGCGTGGCTTAATGGGCGCGTCGGCTTTGTTTGTACAAGCACATGATGCTAAAAACTCCGAAATTCTGCAGCGCTGTCAGACCCCCGTACGTGAGAACAGACTAAGCATTTCAGAGCCAGCGAACATTCGCCCTCCGCCCTCAAGGTCGAGGACAATGCGACTATGACCACAATCGACCAAATACACGCTCAGTCTGCCAACGAGGGAAACCGCCTGTTGCCTACTGTATTTACCGTTGAAAAAGGCGACCCGGTCACTGCCAAGGCGGCTGGTCCTATTGCGATATATGTCATCGAAGGTGGTCGTCTAAATATATTCTATGGGCATATGTGTGATCCTTACAATGTTGATATTCAGGAGAGTTCCTAGCGGAAGTCGATGAGAAGCCGCTCCACTTGACCTCAGGAGACGTCGTGCTTGTGGATGAAGGTACCGTTTACAAATTCAGCACTTCGTCAAAGGGGAGAGGTGTGTTTATCTGGTATTTCTAATTTCTTGGACAGTAAACGAAACCCTTAGGGTTTGCTGTTGCTTATGTTCCGGCACCTCTAGTCCTTAAAGACTTACAGATCAAGTGAGAAGTGACGGCGAACAAAGTTCGATTTTCCTCAGAGTCTCGGCTAATTTGATTGCCTCGTTCAATTTGTAAATTGTTACCAGTTTCTCGCTTCTTGACGTCCGCTTTGCCGTTCCAGAATCTCCCTGCTAGTCTAGAAAATGAAAATTAGAGCAAAAATGGTCGTAGCTTAGTAAACACGAACCCATTGTACTACAAGTGTGAACCTAATAAAAGTATTGTTTCCCGGACTTGACAAGTGACAAAAGTAGGAACCATCGTACTCGAACCGAAACTCCGTCAGTGACGAGATCACCTCCGACGAGAAGTGATCTGAAGCGATGCCTTTCGCGCAACTTCCGAAGTTCGAGAGCTCGAGAGTGTAGGGTAAGCCGGATGAGGCTGGAAGCGATGAGGAGGGTGTTCGTTGAGACTTTTTGTTTGGGATGATCGCTCGAGACAAGTGGATTCAGAGTTTTCATTCCTCTAAGCTCTCCTTCTTCCTTGGATTTATTTGGGGGTAGATACACAGTGACTACAATCAGCGCGTAAATAGCAAAATAGCGATTGAATAAGATCTGAAGGCCAGATCCGCGAATCTGCCAAAGTCCAGTCAGGATTAGATGTCCGCGGGCAAGCTTTAAATAGGAAACGAACCAAAATGCCAGGGGCGCAGAAGGCGAGGCTTCGAGGGTGCGTTTACAAGACTCACAAAGCGCCGCAAATAAAGAAAGAGCTCACCGCGAATGCATGCCTTATGCAGTTCGCCAGGATCCACGTCCTTGCTCGCAAAGTATAACTTGTAAACCTTCACCGATGCCTCCTTATCAGCCTCGTCCTTGCAATTCATAAACCCATAATCGGCGAACACTGAGGGCAACTGCGAGCGGATCGTGCACAAACTGAGAATGTAGTTCTTCAAGTCGTCAGAAGAGGGGCGCATCACGCTGCCCCCTTCATTGAGAACTTTCTTCACCAAGGGGTCTCGAGAACCAAGTTTTTATGGACAAGCAAAGTTGCCGAAATTGGGCAGTTTTGAACGCCTCGAGGGAATTCCTCAAAAGTGAAGCGAAGAATCAGGATCTGGTACGCTGCGGCTGCGAAACCGAAGGCTATACAAAATGCTCGTAACCTGAATGGTAGGATTGGTCGAGCAGCACGACATAGAGTTCGTGACAGAAGCGTTTGGGCTGGAGGTTGTCCAAAACTGCCAGGAGTTGCTTGATTGTGGTGCAAACGCACTGTGGGATGAAGCCATCTGTGGCGAAAAGACACCTCGTGACCTTGGAAAACCGGCCAAATTATAGCCGGTGGATCGCTTTCCAACGCTATTGTGCAATGCCGCAATTGCACGTGGGAAGCCACTCGCTTTATGTAAGTTGGGAGCCAGCAAGTTGATGCAATCGAGGAATCCATGGGTCATGTATTAGTACTCAATCCCAATTACAGTCCAGCTCCAAGTGTTCCTACTGAGGTACGGGAATGAGGACGATAAGCTGAAGTGTCGAGGGGATCCAAGTAAGGGGAAAGATATTGTGGTTGGCTTCATCGTTCCCGAGACTTCCGATCGATTGAGAAAATTATGGTTCGTGCATCAGGTCTGTATTACTCGCTCAATAGTAAGCTGGAACTCTCACTTTTCGTTCCACATCGAGAAATCCTCTACAGCCAGCGCGATGAGTTAGGTGAGGACCTCCCCTTTTTGACTGTCTTTGCGTGATATACCTTCCATCCGATACCTTTCATCATCCTCGCTGCTGCACTTGCCGTCATTGCCACAACTGACAAACTCAATCGGAACTGCTACCAACTATCCCCTTGCTTCCACCCCTCGTTTTACTCGACAAGGACACGAAGGACATTCAATTCGATATCCCACTTCACACGTTCAACCCCACCAACTGACGTCACGCTTATCAAGTACTTAATTCAAAGTTCCAGTCAACTATCGCCCTGGACTCTGGAAATACAAATCCCTTTTTAGATCCGATACATCCAGTTCGATATCATATCTGTATAGGCTCGTAAACTCGATAAAAGCCCTCCACTTGACATTGCGGCCTATCTTCCTCCCCAGTCGTACCTCTCCCCAAGTCCTTAATTGTGTCACCAATGGCTATTAAGGTTCGCTTCTTAAACCTCTATCGATCGTAAATCACTATTTCTAGCATTTCAAAGCAAGCGAACATTCTCCAGAGTCTGCCTCCGCCTTCAAGCTCGAAGACCATCTGACCGTGACCACAATGGACAAAATACACGCTCAGTCTGCCAACGAGGGCCATCGCTTGTTGCCTTCTGTGTTCACCCTTGAAAAAGGCGACCCAATCGCTTCCAAGATGGCTGGTCCTGGTGCGCTCTATCTCATCGAAGGTGGTCATCTATTCTATGGGCAAATATGTGTTTCTTACAATGTCGGTGTATAGGAGAGGCCCTATTGGAAGACGCAGGTGATCCGGAGAAGCTGTTCCACATAACCGCCGGAGACGTGATACTTGTGGATGAAGGTACCGTTCACAAAATCAGCACTCCGTCGAAGGCGAGAGGTGAGTTATCTAGTAATTCTAGTTTCTCAGACAGTAACCTATTTGCGAGACCCTTAGCGTTTGTTATTGCTTACATTCCGGCACCTTTAGTTCTTCCGGACTTACAGATCAAGTGAGATGTGGGGCGAAGAAAGTCTGACAATCCTCGGACTTCTTGACTGTGCGATTGCTCCCTTCAATTTGTGACTGGATTCCAGCCAAATTCATACTACTCAAAGTCCAGGTAGAATCTCTCTCTCGTATGTTTTCTCAGACAATTGGTAACAATATTAATGGTGACCGTTCCTGTTACATGTTGAAATGTCTGCATCGATTCCGCTTGTGCACGTGGTGACGAGCCTAATAATAAGTTGCTCACTTTCAGAATGAATAGCTGAATCGCCCCCGGTCACTATATCATCATAAACCGGAGTGAAGAGGAGATCCAGACAAGGGGGAAAGGTAGCCGATATTGCGGTTGGCGCACTGTGTTCGTCATTCTGAGACTCGAGATCTGCATGTGTGCCTTGGTTACTCGCGGCATTGTTGTCGGAGGTTGTATTGCCTCAGGATTCGGAACTTTCTCTCGTCATCCGACGGCGCGATGAGTTGGATGAGGTCCTCCCCTTTCTCGACTGCCTTTGGGTGTACCTCTCTCTCCATCTGGTTTCTCTGAATTCCTTTCGTTATCATCGCTGCTGGATTGCCACAACTAACAAACTCAATCGTAACTGCTACCAACTTATCCCTTGTTCCCAGTATTCGCACGAGACTTCTCCAAATGACGTCACGCTTATCAAGTACTTAATTCAAAATTCCAATCCACCTGGACTCTGGAAATACGAATTTCTGTTTTAGATCCGATACATTCAGTTCGATGTCACATCTGTATACGCTCGTAAACTCGATAAAAGCCCTCCACTTGACATTGCGGCCTATCTTGCCCCCCAGTCGTACTTCTCCCCCAAGTCCTTAATTGTGTCCAATGGCTATTAAGGTAAGGTTCGCTTCTTAAACCTCCATATCGATCGTAAATCATTATTTCTAGCATTTCAAAGCAAGCGAACATTCTCCAGAGTCTGCTTCCGCCTTGAAGCTCGAAGGCCATCTGACCGTGACCACAATTGATCAAATGCACTCTCAGTCTACCAACGAGGGCCATCGCTTGATGCCTACTGTATTTACCCTTGAAGAAGGGCAACCGATCACTTCCAAAGCGGTTGGTCCGGGTGCTCTGTATGTCATTGAAGGTAGTCACCTATTCTATGGGCATATATGTCACAACTTATGTGTGATTTTTAATATAGGAGAGTTCGTAGTGGAGGACACCGCTGATCCCGAGAAGCCGGTTTACTTAACTGCAGGAGACGTCATCCTTATAGATGAAGGTACTGTTAATAAAACCAGCACTCCGTCAAAGGGGAGAGGCAAGTTATCTCGTAATTCTAGTTCTCAGACAGTAACCTATTTGCAAATCCCTTAGGGTTCGCTATTGCCTACCTTCCAGCACCTTTAGTTCTTCCCGACTTACAGGTCAAGTGACATGCGATGGCGAACAAGTCTGATTATCCTCGGAATCTTGACTAGGTTGTGACTAGTTTCCAGCTTCTCCTTATGTATATTACCCAAAATACAACACAAGCAAGTTTGTCCCAAGTGTAATTGGATGATCAGGGAACCTCTTATGCTGCCGACCGTCCTCTTCAGAGGCCCGGGGTAGAGCTTTTCTCGGACGAATGGTAATAATATTAACAATGACGGTGGCGTTCCTGTAAACCATCACAGTACTTAGATACAGACAAAGGCCTTACGTGAAATGTCTGCATCTTCTTGATTTAGGCCGTGATCCCAAGATGCGATAGGGCGAAATAAAGTAGATCAGAAAATAAGGTGATTCCGGGCCTCTTGCGATTACGTTCATCACTTCTGTACCCGTCAACGTGCTTTCGTCAATACTGGCCTAACTTCTCGCCTTCAGTTGATGTACCAGTTGTCTGGGAGATCCTGGATGACGGTGTCCATCAGTTTTTCGGAGCTGCTGTTGTTGTTACAGGGGCTCTTTTTCCTCATACACGCTATGGTACTGGTGAGGAAGCAGCCAGAAAGTACGCTTTATGCGACCGAGTGGACCAATTTTCTATCTCATGCATGAATGGGTGTTCTGCCGACTTCAGTTTCGTGTTTCAACAAGTTGTGGACCCGTGGCATAAGTACATGCTTGTCCTACTTATGTCTTCTCTTTATTCTTTAACGAAGGTGAAAACTCATATTTTTAAATTTGATTTTACAGGTTTTAGTGGTTCCTCGTACCATCAGTCCTAATTACCATCCGTTGAAATAGGTGGTACGTGTCATTTGCCAACGGAAGTCGTCATGCCGTAGCGCCAGGTAATATCCCCTTGCTTCCAACATGGGATGACCTCGTTTTACTCGCCAGGGACACGGATGTCTCTCAATCCCACTCCTTGCTGTCCAAATGATGTCACGCCTGTCAAGTTAATTCAAATGATGAGTCAGTAACAGTTATTTCGACCACCTGGACTTTGGAAATACATTTCTAGATTCGATCCACCCAGTTTGGTGGCACGTCTCCGTAGTCACCTTAAACTGATAAATGCCCACCACTGACACTGCAGCGTATCTTGGCCCACCCCACAGTCACTAGTAATTACTCTCCACTAGCAAGTCCTTAATTGTTCCACCAATGGCTATTAAGGTTCGCTTCTTGCGAATATTAAACTTGCATATGGTTCATCAATCCTTATTCCTAGCATTTCAAAGCAAGTGAACATTCTCCAGAGTCTGCCGCCGCCTTGAAGGTCGAGGACCATCTGACCAGAACCATAATCGACAAAGTACATGCAGAGTCTGCTACCGAGGGACACCGCTTGTTGCCTACCATACTTACCATGGAACAAGGCCCTCCAATCGCTTCCAAGCTGGCAGGTCCTGGTGGGCTCTATGTTATCGAAGGTGGTCATCTATTCTATGGGCATATATGTGATTCTTACAATGTTGATATTTTTTAGGAGAGTTCACAGTGGAGGACGTAGATGATCCCGAGAATCCGGTCCACTTAACCGCAGGAGATGTCCTGCTTACAGATGGAGGTACCGTTACGAAAATCAGCACTCCGTCAAAGGCGAGAGGTGGGTTATCTTTGTAATTCTTTTCTCAGACAGTAACCTCTTTGCGAAACCCTTAGTGTTTGGTATTGCTTACGTTCCGGCACCCTTAGTCCTTTCAGACTTAAGGATCAAGTGAGATGCCATGTTGAATAACTCTGATTATCCTCGAGTTCTTGACTATGCGTTTGCTTCCTTCAATTTGTAAATTGTGACCAGTTTCCGGTCTTCTTTATGTATATTATCCAAATTCCAACACGACCGAATCTGTCCCAAGTGGAACTGGATGATCTGGGAATGCTGATATACTTACTCTTCTCGCCGCTCTTGCGCTGACAGTTGCTGAGGGTCGAATTCCTCTCTCGTATATTTTCTCGGACAAAAGCTAATAATGTTAGGAGTGACAGTTGGGTCTTCGTTAACCGTCGCAGTCATTAAAGTGCAAGCCCTTACGTGAAATGTCTGCATCTTTTGGATTTAGGCCGTTAGTGAATCTCAGAAGATGCGACAGGGCGAAATATATGTGATTCACAGTATACGGTTCTTTTCGGTCGTTGGCTGTCCTTGTGGTGTAGAAGCCGTGATATCAAGCCGTCTATATTGGGGCAGATTCAGATTCATGAACCGTTAGATCAAATCCAGTTGAGGAGGAAGACAAACATACCACCATTTATATTTACTACCCTTTGAAATACTGGTTCCGGTTCATCTCATGAAATATCAGAAGAAATTGTATAATGCCTAAGCTGGGAGTTCATAGTTCCACCGATTGTCTCTCCTCATCCAGGTCGCCAAAGAAAGGTCTGCAATATAATACGAAACATGGGACTTAGTATCATGTGCCAACAGCGATAACGAATCCTCATGCTGCAGACTCACATGATTTCCAACATCACATATATCAGCTGGCCAACATAGAAGACCCACACTCAATTCAATGTCCCACTCGCTCTCACTCTCACGGCTGTGGACTCTGGAAGTGCATCTAGATCTTGCATCCAGTTCGATGCCACATTTATATAGGCTCATAAAACTGATATAAACCTACCATTCAAGTTTACATTGCAGCGTATCTTGCCCACACTCAGTAGCAACAATACCCGCGCACTACTCACCAAGTTCTTAATTGTTTCGTCAATGGCTATTAAGGTTCGTTTCTTGCGAATATTATTAAACCTCCGTACGACTCATCGATGTCGCACTGATCCTTATTTCGATAGCATTTCAAAGCCAGTGAACATTCTCCGGAGTCTGCCTCCGGCTATAAGGTCGAGGACCATGTTACCGCGAGCTCAATCGACAAAATAGTACACGCTCAGTCTGCCAACGAAGGACACCGCTTGTTGCCTACTGTATTTACCATTGAGAAAGGCAACCCAATCGCTTCCAAGGCGATTGGTCCTGGTGCGCTCTACGTCATCGAAGGTGATCTCTATTCTATGGGGATAAATGTGATTCTTACAATGTCCATATTGTTAGGAGAGTTCATAGTGGAGGATGCAGCTCATCCCGAGACGCAGCTCCACTTAACCGCAGGAGACGTCATCCTTGTGGATGAAGGTACCGTTGAAAAAATCAGCTCTCCGTCAAAGGGGAGAGGTGAGTTATCTCGTCCTTCTAATTTCCGGGACAGGAACTTATATACACGAAACGCTTAGGTTTTGGTATTGCCTACATTCCAGCACCTTTGGTCCTTGAGGATCTGAGGACCAAGTGAGATGCGATGGCGAACAAGTCTGCTGATTATGGGCGCGTCAGAGAATTTCGGATTGCTTCCTCCAATTTGTAAATTGTGATTAGTTTCCACCTTATGTATACTACCCAAAATCAAGCATGAGCGAATTTGCTCCCAAGTGGAATTTTTTACACACTGCCGACCATCCCGCTGACAGTCTCGAATTTCTCTCTCTCTCGTGGGTTTTCTCGGACACAAGCTAATAATATTTGTTGATCGTCGCAAAATGCCTTACATGAAATCTCTGCATATCTTTGATTCAGGCCGTTGGTGAATCCTAGATGCGACAGGGCGAGATAGATCAGAAAATAAGGGGGCACAAGAACGTGATAGAAACAATCCCCCAAGTTGTTCCAACATAGGAAATCTAAGATCTAAGGACACGAAGGTCAATATCCCACTTTCTCTCACACGCACGTTCAACATAGTATGCTCGTGATCCAACAATAATATCACGCCTGTCGAGTACCTAATTCAAAGTACCAGTCAGGTGTTGACCACCTGGTGGATTCTAGAAATACAAATTTCTTTTTAGATACCATCCAAGTTTGATCATGATGTCACACCTGTATAAAACTGATAAAAATCCACCATTCACATTGCAGCGTATCTTGCCCCCCGGCTTTCAGTGATAGTAATAATAACCCCCTGGAATCGCGTACTTTTCTCAAGTCTCCAAGCCCTCAACTCCTTGATCACTTCATCAATGGCTATTAAGGTTCGCTTCTTCTGAGTATTAAACCTCCAATCAATCATCGATCCTTATTTCTAGCATTTCAAAGCCAGCGAACACTCTCCAGAGTCTGCCTCTGCCTTGAAGCTCGAGGAGCATCTGACCACGACCACAATGGACAAAATACACGCTCAGTCTGCCAACGAGGGACATCGTTTGTTGCCTACCGTATTTACCATTGAGAAAGGTAACCCAGTCACTTCCAAGACGGCTGGTCCTGGTGCGCTCTACGTCATCGAAGGTGGTCATTTATTCTATGAGGCATATATGTGATTCTTACAATGTTGATATTTAGGAGAGTTTATGGTGGAGGACGTAGACGATCCCGAGAATCCGCTCCACCTAACCGCAGGAGACGTCATGCTTGTGGATGAAGGTACCGTTAACAAATTCAGCTCTCCGTCAAAGGGGCGAGGTGAGTTATCTAATTTCCCAAATAATAACCTATTTGCGAAACCCCCTAGGCTTTGGTATTTCTTACATACCGGCACCTCTAGTCCTTACAGATCAAGTAGTGAAGAAGTAGTGATTAACCTCTCTGAGATTCTCGGATTGCTTCCCTCAATTCATACAATATGATTCGTTTACCTTCAGAAGTCCTTATGTATACTATTCAAAGTCCAATTTGGAATTGGATGATCCGGGAACCTCTTATATACCGAGTGACAGTCGCTCAGGGTTAGATTTAGGGCAGGGCCTTGTATTCCTTACATGAAATCTTTCTTTTATGTTGTTGGGGAATCCTAGATGCGACATGGTGAATAGATTATATAATAAGACGTTTGAACTGGCAGAGGCGATAAGACACTTCCTGTTGTCCTGATATTTATTCTATAATTTGAATCAGAGGAGCTGCCTCTCGTGCCAGCCCTTCCCTAACAGTCTGATTCTTTCACAACGGCAATGTTAATTAGAAGCAAGTTCACGTCAATGATCTAAATGACCCAAGTCATTCTGAATCCGGTCTTGCTCCAGGCTGGTTGTCATTTCGGGGTCGACAGGATCTCATTTCTTCTCCGGCATCGCGGTATCCTTTCGACCGAACGGAGTCAGCTTCCCACATTGTCGGCCCTTCGCCCTGGAACCTGCCTGCAAGGGCAGTCCACTCTCGCAGAACAGGTTTGCCCCGATATCTAAACAATGCTTGCTGATTATGATACTATCTAGTTCCCACCTCGAGGTCAGAGTCATTCGTAGAGAGCATTAAGTAAGGTCCAAGTCTTCTTTCACCAAGGTGTGCATGCCTTTCATTTCGATCACATAAATTACACCACACTTACCCAACGTCAATAACAACCTCTTCAGAACAGTGTCCGACTCGGATGTAAACAGCTTTAGTTCGCCCTAGTCCTTTCAGATGCGGTCTCAGTTGCCTTTGGCGTCAACTTGATAGCGAGGTCTTGAGCAAAACCGCACATAGTCATCGTTGGATTCCTACATGACGAATTTAAGACCACAATCAGCATGCAAGCAGAACAGTTTGCTACGTACCAGGAGCCAGAAGTGGAGGAGAGTGCAGTACCGGTCACGTACTTTATTCAAAGATAAGTCCGAACGGAATATTGTGTTTATAAATATTGGAACATACCACATTGGAAACGCCCTTGACCTTGTAGTCTTCATCAACAGGACAGTCTTTATGATTCCCAAGCCGAATTAATGACGCCTCGTGCACAATTCCGGGTCTTCGAATGGTATCCCGTCCTGGTTTTTCGACCCTCCAAACACCAGGCGGCAATTCCCCACCGTCTTCAGGTCGAGGTTGGTGCCACCACTCAACAGTGTTCCCATCACCAGCCATGGCCTCGATCGCTTGGAAGGTTGCTTCGTCCATCTCGTCCCAGAGCTTTTTGTCTGCCTTGTTGGGTACCACTTGTAAAAGGCAGTTGGCAGTGGGATCGCTGGTTGTGCCCCGTTCGTTTTTACGGAACCATGAATTGGGGTTGTTCTCACTGAGCTCGCCCAAAGTTGCGCAAACTATCCGAATAAATCGAAGCCGATCCCTTCAAGAAACAAAGATACCTTACCAAAAATGACGTACTCCTCTGATCCTGCGAGTTGCTCTTGAGTCGCGGCTGCTGCATAGTCCTAGCATCGTTGTAAGCAATGGATCCTTTTAAAGCACAAAACAGAAAAATCGACGCACAGGACAGAACCGCGCTGCATCTTCGGCGTCCTGAGCTGGGTCAGGAGCCGATATACCAGTAACCTGAATATGATATTGCAACTTGTTAGACCCGATGCCTGCAATATATTCCGCGGAAATTTCAAGCTTTTTCTCGTCGAGGTTGTTAAATGCCGATCTACGGACTCGTCCAATAACCTGAGACACGAAATGGCCGGTGACTGTCTGCCCAACGCCCGCAATGCTCGGCACATCTGCCTTCGAAAAACTGTTAAGAAGAAGTGTGGCACTGGGAAACGCGCCTGCACAGAGGATGATCTTCGTATTAGGCCGAACTGGGAGATCGGGGGTGCGGTCGGATCGCACAAATTTCACGGTGATATCGTCGTCGGGATTTGGGGGTGGAGGGGGGGAACCGAGGTCAGCAACGAGGTACTGAACAGCAGTGTTGGTCGCCAGGAGAAGTGCAGAGCCAGTGTTGTTCTTCACACGCTGCTTTTGTTGCTCGTAGAGGCCAAAGAGAGGGCCCACAGTGGAGAACTTAGTGAAGCGAATAGTTGACTGTGCAACAGCACCAACCGCCATAGGAGCAGGATAAGCTTCAGTCGCGGTTGGAACCTTCGGCCCGGGGATGACTTGCCTCAGACGCTCATTCAATTCAGCTTGAAGATTAGCGTAAGGTGGTCCAATATCGCTAGCAGAAGTTACCCGGAGCAAAGCTCTTGCACGTTCGAAGAAGTCAGAATCGTAGCTTCCAGCGGTCTTCTTCATGGACTCTGGCCAATCGCGCATGAGGTCAGGTGTCGGTGTCGGAGACCAAGCCGACCAAAATGTAGAACGACCGCCAAAGAATGGGGCAGAGCCGTGGACAAACTTGACAGGACTCTCGTATGTCTCACGCGAGAGAGTGAACGGGAATGTTTCGCTTGGGCCTTCTAGGGTAGACTTGAACGGCAAAGGAAGATTCTGGAAATGGTCGGGAAGCCAGAAGTCTAACAAACAAATCAGAATATTGAGAGAGACTAAAGCTAGGCATTCACCTCCTCGTTCAAGGCAGATAATCTTCTTGGTAGGATCCTGCTTCAGGGTTTGATCGATGAAAGCGAGGGCCATGAGCTGGAAACTCGAACATCAGACTGAGCATGGTCGTGAACACTCAGCCTTACTCCTGAACCGATGACAATAAAGTCTACATCTCCCGTATTGCAGATATCTTGCCAAATTTCATCGGAGATTAGGAAATTCTTGGCGGTAACTTGACGAGCAGTGGGACTCTATAAAATAGAGTGCAGATAGGCATCCATTATTTTGTGGGAGTTTATGAAATAACGTGCCTGTATCCCAGGTTCTGGGTACCCATAGTTGTTCACTGGTCGAGTCTGGGCCCGGGTGGAGAATAGCTGGCAAGAAAATGGACGCTCCGCACGCAGAGAGCGGTTTCGACTGCTGGGTACTATGCGAGGGAGTATATCGGCCTTGGATTCCATAATCGTAGTTACTCTTCTGGGATTCCCAAGGACCGATGACGATAACACCGACATCTCCCGTATTGCAGATATCTTGCCAAGTTTCATAAGAAATTTGGAAATCCTTGGGGGGCTGTATGAAAGAGAGTGCAGATAAGCGCCCGTCGTACAATTCTGGGAGGTTACGAAGTAACGTGCCTGCATCCCCTCAAGTGAATAATTTGTGATAAGATAGTGGACGCTCTTGTGCGTTAATATCGGCCTTGAGTTTCATGATTGTAGTCACTCTGCGAGGAGACTCCGAGAAAAACGTGTTTGTATTACGGATTGACTGGTCCTCATGGTTTTCTCGTCGACAACTCCAATGGCCACAGTTCCAAGGATCGGATGGTCATGAGTTCATCATGAACGGAAATGAGATTCTTTTATGAGGCTGCTCTTTTCGAACACCAAATATGAAACGGTGCGAGGTCGATATTTGCAGTACAGACAGGGACCGTCGAAAAAGTAGAGATAATCTGTTCCAAGTTTGAAAACGGTTGTTGCGTTGATTGCGTTGTGCCATTTGTGGTGTGGGAAATTAGTGCACGACCCGATGATGGTTCTGTAACAGCTAGTGTTGCTGGCAAGTCGAGTTGAACTCGTTGCGAACTCGACTTGCCGGCCAAGCTCGCCAACTCAATCAAGTAAGTCGAGTCGAGTTGAACTCGATGCAACTCGCGAGTTGACTGTATGTGTGACCTTATCGTTGGTGACCGCCAAAGTCGCATCCTTCCGAAATGAAGGAATCTGATTGGCCACCAATTCCATGTACCAACTCGTGAGTTGAACTCGGCAAAAACTCGTCAACTCGACTTAACCAACTTGCCG
>Ga0307508_10003974_pt1 | contig 14660 bp, 19 predicted proteins | sample 9_EM_MG_FD_203089 | JGI IMG/M metagenome (GOLD analysis project Ga0307508, IMG submission 203089) | Populus trichocarpa ectomycorrhiza microbial communities from riparian zone in the Pacific Northwest, United States - 9_EM | ecosystem: Host-associated > Plants > Roots > Unclassified | place... | reverse complement strand
ATACCGAGTTTTTACTCATGACGCGCTAATTCCCCCCCCCCCCCCCCCCAATTCAACCCATGCGACCGTGTGGCTGGATACATATAATTGGTGCACCCTCGAATTGCTTGCAGACACACGGGTTTCTCCCTCCGCCCCACACATGCATAACCAAGTAGATAGTATGGTTTACCTAGTTAGGACAAAACGACTCCTACGGCACACGGGGCGGGCGGGGGAAAGGAAAGGAGGGCTGGAGGGGGTGAGGGCGATCAAGTCTTGAGAACTTTCGCCGATAGGTTTCCGCTAGAGCCCAGACGGTCAGATTATCCACTCTCGGCATTCCGCCGTTGTTAGTGACGAGGTTGTTTTGCGTCGACTTCGAGATCACGTGCTGGATGCGCACGGCGTCGACCGCGCGGAAGCAGCGGAGCCGCTCGGAATCGCTCCTGCCGCCGCAGCCGACGGCGTTCGATACACGCTTGAACTCCGAGTCGTCAGAGTTGCCGAGAGCATCCACCGTGCCGCTCTGCATGATGAACGCACGGGCTAGCGGATTGTCGACGTAGGCGTAGGCATAGGAGCCTATGGCCACCGCCCCTGCACTCTCGCCGAAGAGCGCTATCTTTGACGGGTTGCCGCCGATGGAGAAGGTGGCGCGCAGCCATTCGACCGCGAATCGCGAGTCCAGCAGTCCCACGTTGCGCTGCGGCAGCGTAGGACTGTTAGGGAAGCCGAAGATGTTGAGACGATACATAGCTAGGGGAGACTAGCGGCGATACGCGCCAGACGGGGCGCCAGGAAGTACTTGAAGGATGCCACGATGACGTCCGGATGTGCTCTCACGATGTTTAAAACCATCGGTGACTGTTGCCGCGGTCCGTGTTAGCCAAGCAATGCCAGTCGCTCACGGAGGAGGAACGTGCATTCCCAGGCCGAAGTCCCCTCCGAGAATCCACCGCCATGGATCCAGACCATGACCGGCAGTCCGTCTTCCTCCTTCTCGCACGCATGCTTACGGCCAGCCGGAGCCCAGATGTTGGCGGTCAAGCAATCCTCGCTCTGCGGCTCGGGGGGGTTCCACAAACGCGGAAAAGAGGGTCCTATAGGTGAACTGCATACAGCTGGGGCCGTAGGCGGTGGCATCGATCGGCTTCTCACTGTACTGCACCGGCTGAGGCGGCAGGAACCGGAGTGCGCCGAGTGGCGGCGTCACATGGAATTCCGAGGTATGCCCGAGATGGGTTCGAAGCCGTGGGCGACTCCTGACGTCGTGTTGACGGCCCGGTTGTGGCCACGGCTGGCTTTGGTGAGCCCGGGCAGGGCAAGGAGTAGTCGGAAGAGGAAGCTGGTGAAATACATAGCTGCCGCGGTGACAGATATCTGCTGTCTCAAGGGTTTAGTGGAGTTCGCTATCTCGGGGAGAAGACACTCGAAGACTTATACGCTCTAACTCAAGGTCGCAAGGCCGGCTGATCTGCTGGAGATGCAAAGCTTCGAACGGGAGTCAAAGCCTGCGTATCCTGCAGATCCTGGACCACGTTCGGCGCCGATCCGGACAGTGTTCGGCATCAATGTTAAGTCTGCAGTCCGGTTAGTGCTGGTTGAGCGAACGACAGGCAGGAGAAATTCCAACGGGACCGGCGGCGAGATTCCTCGATGGGGGGTGAATACGATCCCGACGGGAAATCAAACGCGAGCGTACTGCGCATAGCTCGATGGGCCATAGGCCGTTTTCCCCGATAATATACGAGTGCGCCATAATCGACCGGCGGGGGCGGGTATAAGGAGCATGCGGAGTCGGCGCCGCAATACGGACACCGTTGCAGATCTCGGTTCAAATACATGCTGCAAGCACTAAACTCGCACGTCGTGTCTCTAGGTCTATAGGGTCAAAAGATCGTCGCTTCTCACGCGCATATCTCTTCGTCCGGTTGGATTCGAGGCGGATTTCAAGGCGGCGAGGTACAGGTTATGGTCGCTTCCGAATGCCGAACGCGATGTCACAGTGCAGGTATGTACCGCTTGGAGGCAGGATCACCGTAGTCAATGTGCTAGCCACGGCTGAGGGCATCGGAAATGCAACAAAGATGAGAAGCCAAATCTGACTACCATGCGGCCATCCCTCGGAAGGTTTGTTCCCTCTACCAAAATCGAGTGGGCAAAACCTAGTATCTTTTTCGGCGGGGCAGTAAGTAGAGAGGTGCTGGTTGGTGTTGCACGGGCAGAATCAGGCGCATTCGCATGTGGCGCAGGATATAGTAATCGTCAATTTTTAGGCTTTCCGACTCCGTGAATATTGAGCACTACAATAGGCTGCCTGATACCAGCACCAATAAACACCATTCACACCGCTTTTGCCCACGCTGCGTGGCAACTGTAGGTCTCTGCAGGCTTTGGCGTGTCTGGTCCGGTTATGACACAAGCTGCCAGTTGATGGAAATTCAAAAGCGGTAGTTATCTACATATCGCCGACAGCACCGGTTTCCGGAAACGGTCGCCGGCACGGAAGCAGTGCTGTCGGTAGTTATTCGCTTCGCATTCATATGTGGAGCAAAGGCTGACAAGAGGTGCAAGCGCTGGCATCTCCAGCCTATGCTGCTGCTGCCTTGCCGGCATCCAAAGCTCTTGGGGGACTGATTCCATTCGTCATCCAGGAGGGGTCTGAATCTTGAGGTCGTAGAATGGAGAGAGGGAGAGAAATCCCGAAACACATTTCCATCTCGCTCTGTCATGACGAATTAAGGTTTATGTACTCGTACATATTATATATAGCAGCTTCTGTAGCATCGACAGTTTAGCGCCATTCGATGCGAAGAACTCATTATTACGAGAGGTGTCCGGACGCTAGCCGGGACTATGTAACTAGATAACTATATAGTTAGTCACCTGCCCGTTCGGCTGTTGAGGTCTCCTGGATATGACCTCCGAGCTGCTGTGCGTCCGTCTTTCAACTCAGCAGCGTTATTGCCATGGTCTCCGGCGCGTGCTCTGGGCTTTTTGTGGGAGACCAAATGATACATAACCTCACACCAATTTTGATGTCCTATTAGTTATGTAGTTATTTTGATGAGTTACACGAAAACCGGGTAAACCGGGTGTGCGAGGAACACCACCCCGCAACATTTTTCTGTCCCTAACTACTCCCGGCCAGCTCGCTCAATCGAACTTCCACCATGCGCCGCGCGATATTTCGAGGTCTCCCCCGGCCATGCGCCTGCGCTTTTGCCAGCCGCCCTCTCCTCGCTCCTACTGCCAGCCCAGCATCGCCATTCGCCCGCTTCACCTCCGACAGCCCGTCCATCACTGAACGTATCCGTCGGAACCTCTGGGGTACTGATAAACCACCGGGCACGAGCGATCCCTACAAGCGGGTTCCTCCGACCCCCGGAAACGTCGTCGCGAGCGATGATATAGACCCCGAGTACCGTGAGGCGCTGGATGCGAGGGGACTACCCATCGCGGGACTAGAGGAGACTGGCGCTTGGTGGCATGTTTTCGTGTATATATCATCCCTTCTCGGTACGGCGCAGTTGGGTGGACAGCATAGGGTCCTGATGCTGTGAGCTACAGGTTTGCACCGAAACCGGAGACAGTACTTGACACCGAGGATATTCACCGTGCCCTCCACCGCGCTGTCGTCGAGGTGTTCACGCTGCGATTGAACGGGAAGAGCCCAGCAATGGAGATCATGGCCCACACACCCACGACACCGGAAACTACTACGGAGGGTGTGAACATTGTTATTGCCGAGAGTGGTGAGGTGCGAGTCGAGTTTGCGGGGCCCAAGATAGAGGAGACGATTCTGAATTCGCTTGCACCTATCGAAGAAGAGGATGCGGAGGTGGAGTTTCTTGCTGAAACGGCGGCCGTTGTAGAGTCCACCGAAGCGGTCAAACCAGTTGTGAAAGATGAACCCGTGGTCGAGTCGGACGAGACTGTGGTTGGGTCCGATGAGTCACGGCCGAAGTGGCTCGAGGACGGTCTCAGGGGCGAGGGTTGGGTCAAGTCACCAGTGTCGCAAGAGGAAGTGAAATTCGCGGTTTGTGTCTTAAGCTCATCCTTTCGCCCATCCACCTTACTGATGCTCATACCAGATCGTCAAGCGTGTCCTCCAACTCACCGGCCAACGTATCCCCGACGCAGCAGCAACACAGGCCACCACCGTCTCGGACTTGTTGAGACATCTCGTCACTCGTCCCCCACCCAAGAAGCTTGCGGACTCACTGGTGGAGACTGACCTCGCCAATCTACCGAACGTAAAGCTATTCTCATCGCGGATAAAGCCCATGGATAAGGAGCGGGTCATCGGCCGGGCTAGACCGATCGAACAGGTGGTCGATTTCACTTACGAGGGAATCGATAAACCACAAAAGGCTTTTAAAGGACATGTGGTGTACCGTTGAGGAATCGTGGGGGCGACGGATGTAATATAGTCGGAAGGGATGGGCAATGTACGGTAGTTAGATCCTTGGGCCTTTGGTCCCAGCTGTATCATGCCAACTTTGATCCCGTTACCGAATTCGGCTCCATGATGAGACATCCATTTAAGTTCTGGAGCACCTAATAACCTTGTCACCTTCGACTGCGGAAGTATCGGATACCAACCGAGCGTGAATGATCATGCAGTCAAAGGAGGGTATCCCAGCCTTCACCTAGTGCCGGCCGGCGGAACATTTGCCCTGCAGACACGGAACCCTCCAAAAGAATACATCGCCGAGAGGAGGGGAAAAATTGATCACTACAGGGGTCGAACCTGTGACCTTGGCGTATACACCATAAGGTATTAGCACCACGCTCTAACCAACTGAGCTAAGCGACCATTACGTCTTTGTTTGTAACTCCAATCATAAGGCTGTTAACGCTGGCAGTAACCCAGTTTACTCCATTCCGTGGTCGGTATTCTCACGTCGTCTAGTATGGGTGAGGTTCGTAAGGACCGCCCCTATGTCGATGTAGGATCGCCACTTGCGGCACCCAACTGCAAAAACAGAGTGATAGTACATGATGCGAACAACTGAGTTATTGCCCGTTGCGCCCCGAGCACCAAGGTCTGCATGATCGAAGCCCTCAACCGCGGCGGTCGATCAGGAAATGGGAAGGCACATGGATGGGTAAAGACGGCAGCGGACGAGCCAAACACTCACAGCCAGGAACAGGTCCCCATCTATGTCACCCATCCACGGGTTCGTGACGCTCTCGAGCGTGGAAACATCGCAAAGACTAGCAGTGGGAAATAGGGCGGCGTGGAGGCATTGTTGAGGCATCGGGGTCACAGATTACGGGGGAGAGATACCCATACAGTCGACTTCAGGAACCACACTAGAAGTCCGGCTCGGGCCCAGCAAACGCCAACAAACGGCTTGCTGCGAGGTTCTACCAGTTGAAGACAGGCCACTACCTCGCTGGCCCTAGATGGCAGCACAGCAGGGGTCTCAACAGTCCTGGCCTCGGCCCCGGCTGGTCTGCGAGACGCAGTCCACGCTAGTCCACGGCCAGCGGGCTCCAGACTTCGTTGAAGCCGGACTGGTCTTGACTGGGTCGGCCGGCAGCCTGCATCCAGTCAGTCGCCATGTTCGGCTCGGAGCTGTGGTGGAAGGGCGACCAAGCCCCGGCACCATCGGTCAGGCGAATGGGTTGCAGCTTCTGGTGAACCAAGAGGCACGCGCGACCACAGGCTGCTTCCGGACAACCAACCTGGGAGCTCTGACAATGGAATCGGGACTCATGCCAGCTGCAGCCCAGCTGGAGAATAGGTAGCGACGGTTCGATCTACGGTTACTCAGTCTACCACAAGGCGGGTAGGCACAGGGGTCTCAACAGTCCGGCCGGGCCAGTCCTGGCCTCGGCCTGGACTCGTCTACTCAGCGCGAAGCAGCCTGCGCTAGCCCACGGCCCGATGGAACCTTCGTTTGGGGATTTGGCAAATTCTGCTTCAAGCCGCAATAGGGGAGGAGCTTTGTGTGGAATCCGGTCAATTGGGAAGAGATATACACGGAGGATGAAAGAATGAAGTGGAGGTAAGAGATGCTAGTCTTTTCTAACTGGTGTTGATGTGTACACTGTAGAATCTGGCGAACTGTGACGCAGGCCCGAATATCCGTCCAGTAATAACCTTTGGAGTCGGCTTAACAAAAAACGCAGTCAGACATCTCCTTCTCTCGCACTTAGTCAACCAGAATGCGGATCTGCGACCAGCTCACCTCTGCTTGTCCACAACCCTGAACCCACTCGCCACTTAACAAATGCTCACCGGATTTCGCTTACAGCTCCACCATCTCTCCTCCGATTAACAGAATTTTTAGATAATCTTGTTCGCCGTATCTTTCCGGTACTCTTCCGAGCATGTACGATTCCCTGTCTGTTGTTGTGGTGGTTGCCGAAAGCTCCCACTAATGGCCTACCAAGGTAGTACCTGGGAACCCGCCCAAGATATGGTAAGACGCTAATGGATCATGAGATCTCCCTCATTTGCCCAGCCCGCCGGCCGACCCAGTCCAGACCAGGCCGGCTCCAAAAAAGCCCATGGGCCCGCTCGGATGTAATATCAGTCAGTTGGCTGGTTTCATCCAAAAAATTCACCTCTAGCCCGGGGAGGGAGGCAGAATCATCTGAGAAAAGTGTAGTGTAGTCAGGGAGCCGAGGAGCTCGGGTGGTGTGTAGGGATCAAAGCTGGTATTGCTGTCTGGCATCGTCGTTACGTAGTGACTGCTGGTTGTGGGTGGCAAACCCGCTGCTTGTCTACTGTGTGTGCGATTGCCCCGCAGCTGATGACTGAGTTGCTGTGCAAGCGATTGAATTGCGGTTCTCCACAGAGTCGCTTGATGACATTTTGTTCATAAGTACTAGTATCAGCGCTGGCCCGCGGACGCCTGTCGGCCAGCCTGGGTCAACGCAGTCCAGCCACTAGGCCCGCCCGGCCGGACTGGGTTGTCAGAAAGCCCGGACTGGACTGGACCGTCCCAAAAGCCCGCGGGCAGCCCGCGGGCCGGCCGGACTATTGAGACCCCTGCATGTATCGTTATTCGTCGACCATCTTCACCTCCAGGCCTCGTAATAGCCCGTCCTGCCCGGCCGGGCCCGGCAGTCTTTTGGGACGGTCTCGTCCCGGGCAGGGTCCCCTCTGCCATAGTCCGTCCTGGTATAGGATTTGGATGGACTGCCGAAGACTGCCGGGCACCCCACTAGTTAAAAAATTACACGAGTAATGAAGAAACCAAAAAAAAAAAAAACTAGTTAAAAAATTTCGGTTTAGGGTGAGAACTCTACTCCAGCGGGGTATGCAAGACCCCACTCACCAGCCACTATGTATTCCTACCGCCGTCTCGACCCTACACGCTAGACATCTAGCCTACCGGCACTACCCCTACTACTCAGAACGTCTAACAGCAATCTCAGTACCGATGCCTATGGCGAAGACGAAGCACTCGATGATAGTCGTTCGCTCCGAGGATTCGGCTTCCCAGCGACAACTCCTTGTCGATCCCGAATTACTCTCCCCACCAATGAGCCATGGACATACGAAGAGACGAGACACCAGCAGCTCTGAGGTTGCCGTGACTGAGCAGATGCTGAGCGAATTGACGAAGCATGTGGAGGAGACGAAGGCAGGTGGGGACAATGTGGGCGATATACGAAACCACAAAGATCGCAGAAAATGAGCGTACGATTTCTCCTCTCTACCATCTCTTGTCCGATCACGTGACAATTACATCTTTTTCCACCTCCTTCGTGCCTCTCGGTAGCTAGTTATCGACTTTATATCTGTACTATGTAGTTGTTGGAATATAGGGATCGATAGAGATGAAGATAGTGAATCGGTTGCTTGATACATAGTCGAAGGCAGAACATTCTCTCTATATACAACGGGCCTCGGGGACTCGCTATGGGGGAAGGGCGGAAGACTGTCTCTCAAGCCGGTGCTCGGAGACTCAGCCAGCTGTCACCTCGGGTCCGTCATCTCCGGACGCCCGTTGTTCTGACAGTAATTGTGGTACGCTGTGGCTCCCCGCAAATACAACTGAATCAACAGCGCACCCGCCCCGAGACCGGAGGCCGGAGTGGGGCAGGGGGGGCCGGGCCCGGCCGGGCCCGGCAGTCGGTCCAGCCCTTACTGAAAAATGTCTACGGGACGGCCGTCTTTAGACTGTCAGGACTAGCGGCCGTAGTCCAGTCCCGGGCAGGCCTCAAGACGGACGACTGCGAGGCCTGTTCACCTCCGCGGATCCCTATACTCCCAACACTGATCTCATTGCGGCGTCCACCTCAGCGCTTTGTGGGCGGTTGACTCGCTTCCCCGCAGAGACGCTTGACGGTATTTTTTCTTAACCACCAGTACTAGCGTTGGCCCGCGGGCGAGACCTCCTCCAGATACTTGCTCTTCCATACCCCATTTAGCTACCGTGCAACCGCTGGATTCAACACTTTTTCATAGAGCTTACGTAGTTCCGCTGGAGTATCCTCACTATCCTCTTCTGGAAACAGCAGGCTGCGCCACTCGAGGAACGTGTGCCCAAGCATAGATCTCGCGTCCGGGTCGAGTGTAGGCAGTACCACTCTCTTGAAAATCCTCTCAGTGATCACCAGCCTTAGTCTTGCAAAAGAAAACAACTTGACCTCTTGATTGTCTAAGGCCGGCTTTCGCCTGAAAATCGTGGATTCTAGGTGCTCTGGTCTCGGCGTTCCATTTTGGTGCCCTGGCGCTCAAAGTGAATAGCAATCCAGAGCAGCACATAAGAGAAACTCTCCAGGTCGTGCAGTGGTATGTGCTGCTTTTCTCCTCCAGAATTTCGATGGCGAGAAAGTCAAAGGTGCCAGTATGGTGGCGAGCACTGCTGGACCTTTGGCGGTGGGTGAAAATAGCATGGTCGAAGTCGATGAGCATACCGTATTTATGCGGTGGTAACAGGAGGGTATTGCCGTAGGAGATATCACGGTGGAGGATCGAGTGCGCGTGTACATGTAGTCGTGACCTTCCAACATTAGAGCCAGGAAACGGAACAGAAATTGGTTTCCAACAACCTTTGATGGCCTCACGGATGGCACACAGCAGCTCGGTATAAGTTATGAATTCAAGCAGTGGCCGGCCCACCGGTTCGATAACTAGACGGGTGTGAACACGGCCCAGTAGCGGTATGGAGTCACGTGCTAGAAGTTTGGATGTCCCAGAGACATTGGAGATGTGGAACGTCAGGAACTCTTCACCTTCGGGCCAGGACAAACCAGCACGTAGCTGTCCCATAGTGCTAACAGCGCTGTCATTTACCCGACCATCGTTGTGCCAGATGTATGTGGGAAGGCCAACCGGTGTTGCAGACTGCAGGAGAGCGAGAAAGTCACCTTCTCTTTGGCGGTCGGATATTTGCCACTGATCCTTAATCACCAGAGGCCAGTTGTCTTCGTCTTGATCGTCTGCACAAAGAGCCTTCTAGTAGGGGGCGCCACGGGTGTTGATGGCGTATCTGCGAAAGAATGGCGTCGGCGCCACAAATAGTTTACGATCTGTGCAATCGGACCTCGGTATCCGGAGTATGAGGGAAATTAAGCTTAAGAAACGGGTACTGTGTTGTATGGGTTGAAGCCCCGTTGTAGATGGTAGGATCGAAGCCTGGCGGTAGTTTGTTTCATGCTCAAGAAGGCGTCTAGATACCAATGGCTGCACTCAGCACTATGGGCTTCGTGTACTGCGTGGCCCCTCTACTGCAGTCCCTCTTCCAAGCGACAGTGTACCCCGCCGCATCCGAGTCTGTCCGGGAGCTATCTCAGCTATCCGTAAAGATAGACAGCTCTGGGGCCTGAGGTCCTTCCGCTGTTTGCTTCGGTTTCCTCATCCTCAATGATGATAGTCGCCCGGAGTAGTAACGCCTCCGGCAGCAAGTCTGTTGTTTTTGCCCCGCCCGAAAATTGAACCGATGCCACGCACTGCAACTCCATGGCCTGATCTCCCGTTGAGGCTATGAAGGCGGAGTCCAAATCGTCTCCAGTGAGAGGCACCCTGGTTGATTGTCCGGAATGAGGCCTATCCTGTGGAGATGTGAAGCGCACTAAGATTATCACAAAGGGAAACGACAAAGGAAAGAATGCGGCCCCCGCACTAGCCCTCTCCCGCCGGCGCCACGAAGCCCGGCGTGGGGAGGAAAAGTGGTAGTCCCCCCTCCCCGGTTCCCAGCCCCTTGGCCCCTGCTCCTCCAACCACTCCCGCAGCTCTGCCTCGGACACTACGCTCACTGCGTCCTCCTCCTCAGCTGGCACCAGACTTCCCACATCCGTAGAGGAGAGGGAGTCCAACACCGCCCGGCTGCACCTCACACCGGCCAGCAGGTCCCGGATCTTCCACCGGTCCCTCCACCTGCCCGTCTCCTTCTTAACCTCCGCCCACAGAATCTTCTGCTGCGGCTTCCACTCGGGGCACTCCTTGAAGAGGTGGTCCCGGGTCTGCATTCGATACCGGCACCACCAACATTGCGGGGTGGGCCGATTCTTCGTCCAATTGAGGTACTGCCCGGTCAGGCAGTGCCCCGTCTTGAGCTGGTAGAACCGTGAGGCGAGCCTCTTAGTACTCCCAGCTACCATGCCGTCCAGCCTCTGGCTCTTCGGCATCCGGTACTTCACCTTGGAGGTCCGGCCTCCAGCCCATTAGCGTGCCTCCACCCACTTCTCCGAGATCTCCCGCTTGATGTTGGCGAGGGATCGTGGGAGGGGAATCGCCCGCACTTCCGTTCGATTTTAGCCGGATGGCGTGGTGTTCCTTCAGGGTGACTTGGGAATCCAACCAGACTCCGGGCCAGCGCGTCGCTTCCCTGTTGAAGGGAACGTTATTGCCGCCCACCTTGGTGGTGGCGGCTGGAGCGGTTTTTTCTTGTGGGACAGGGCCCACTTGGTCTTTCCATGGTCGAAGGCGGCGTTGCTGTCAGCCGCCCAGTCAAGAGACACCGCTGCGTCTTCTAGCAGCTTATTGGCCACAACTTGATCGTACATTCCTTCCACCCACCACGCGATGTCATCGACGAAGGACGGTCCTTTGACACCCGGCACAGCCCTCTCCACGTGTAGAAGATGCTCGACAGGTAGGTGATGGAGAGGACTGATGCAACCGGGGATTCTTGAGGAATACTGGTGGCCACCGGATCTGCCGCCTTACCACGCCGCTGAGAACGAGCTTGACCTGGCGGTCCGACATGAAGCTACCAGTCCACCGGATAAAGTCCGGCTCAAGTTCAAGCGCCTCCGTGCGCCTGCCCAGGTGTGCCTTGCTGACATTATTGAATGCCGAGTTGACATCCATGAACATTCAACAGGGCGTCTGCCACTTCCCCACCTGCCGCTGTTGAGTGCGGTTCATGAAACCGCCACTGCACCATATCAGACCGCTTTCTACGGCTGCCGAACTAGCCGTCGTGTAGGCCTCGGCCCTTCCTTCGCTCCACGTGGTCGGCAATCAGCCTTCAGGTGGGAAGCAATGCTCGGCCAACTTGCTGATGACGTCCAAGACCACCCGGTAGACGCGGACCTTGGAGTAGTTCGGCTCTCCTGGGTTGGGCGCCTGCCGCCGTCTTCCACATCTTTGGGTGGTGACCGAGGCGGATGTACGCACTTATGAGCTGCGTGATCCGTAGCTGGTCCTATATATTCCCAGTACACTTTGATGATGTCCGCCGAGGTTCGGTCGCCCTTCGGCGCACATGTGTTTGCCGCCTGTTCCAAAAGAGTACCAACTAGATGTGTATCGATTTACTCAAAGGTGTGTCCTTCTGTACGTGGTTTGTAGTTACTGGGTGGGGCCTTTATTGTTCCCTCTCCTGGTGTCCTTCGGCAATGTTTCCATTCTCGTCAACCGCTTGTCCAGCCTGTCCCAAGGAGATGTGACGCACCAAGGAAATCACAAAGGAAAAAACTAAAAGAAGGGACAAAGGAAACTGCCTCTCTTCCTACTCCTCTCCTGCAAATGCCATGAAGGGGGACATGGGGAGTTTTTCTTTTGTATAATCATTTTTCGCATGCAACTAGAGGTAGATCATGGCGAGAATACGCACAGTCCGTTTCTTTAGTCCGCGCGCGGCGGCTCGTTGCAAGCTCCCCTTTGCCCCCGTCCCAAGAAAGAGTAAAAATCACGAAAGAAAGAACAACAAAAACCATGACACATCCCTTACACCTCACCTGCGGGTGCCGTAAAGGAGGGTGTGGGTAGGAACAGCGGCAGTTCCTCCCCAGCAATAAGCTCCTCCGCGGCACCCAGTCCCTCCGCCTCCGCTCTCCTTTCCTCTTCCCACTCCCTGCGCTCCTATTCCGACACGTCACTCGCCTAGTACCGCCTGACTGCATCTCCCATCGGCGAGGAGATCCCGGACTCCCGGATCCTCCACTCGCTTTTTCCCCTCCCGGTCTCCTTCAATACTACTGCCCACAAGTTCCTCTCCTGGGGGCTTCCGCTCGGGGCAGTCCTTGTCAAGGTGATCCCGAGTCTGCGGCACCACCAGCACTCAGCGGTGGGCCGATTCCTCGTCCAGTGCGGGTACTGCCCGGTGAGGCAATGCCCTGTCTTCAACTGGTAGAACCTCGGGGCGAGCCTCTTAGAACCCCTAGCCACCACGCTGTCCGGCCCCCAGATCTGGGTGGGTATCAAAACTCACATGGGATACAACCAGGAAGCCTACGGTGTAGAGTGTGCCGCTCCCGCAGGAGCGCTAGAAACGGCTTCACGAAGACGGACAGTGCCGGAGCGGGTCACGATCTCCACGGGTGCCCGAGCTGCCATCAGGCGGATAGCCGGCCAGCAGTACGCGCTCCAGGTGAGAAAGTACATCGCTACACTGCGGAGGGCTAGGCCGGGCATCACCATCGAGATTCGGTGGTTCCCGGCTCACAAGGGAGTCGCTGACAACGAGAAGGCTGACGAGTGAGCAAAGATTGCGGCAGAGGATCCAGACATGAAGCCATCCGTCTGAGGGCGGCTTGGGCGCCGTCTGTGACCTGCACTGGGGTCGTCTGCCTTCGTGAAGCCGATTCTAGCGCCCTTTCAATAGCAGCGCGCTCTGCGTCGTAGGCCTCCTGGTTGTACTCCATGTGGGTTTTGATGCCCACCCAGGATTGGCCGTTCTTCTACACCACCGCATATCCGGCAGCTCCGTCATCCAGCCAAGACCCGTCCGTGAACGTGGTGTGTCCGGGCCTTGACTTCTCTGCGTCCGCCTTGGCTTCGGCCTCCTCCTCCTGTAGCAGTTCTGCATCAAGGGTCTCTGGTTCCTCTAGCAAAACTGTGCTTTCTGTCCTTCCAGTGTAGGCAAGGGCGTCTGTAAGCCTCCGTCCGATCGCTGTTGGGGCACCGAAGATTTCCCTAGCTTGGTCACCCTGCGGAAGGCTGAGCAACCGTAGTCCAAACCGTCGCTGTCTGTTCTCCAGCTGGTTTGCTGCTGGCCTCAGCCCCGACCCCATCCCCAGGGCCCCAAGGTTGGTTGTCCGGAAGCAGCCTGTGGCCGCTCGTTCCTCTTGGTTGACCAGGAGCTGCAACTCACCTGCCTGCCCGATGGTGCCCCGAGTCTGGTAGCCCTTCCACCACGGCTCCGAGCCGAACATGACAACTGGCTAGGTGCAAGCTATCATAACTTTAACAATTGGGGCATGGGGAGTGGGGCGGACTGCGTAAAAGTAGTCTATCCAGTCCATGGCTTTCGTGGACTAGATGTGGACTACAGTCCGATGCGCACTTGCTTGCGCGTACGCCGGAAATACTTCTCGCCGCTCCGACACGGCGTGCGGACGGAGGATTAGTAGGCGAAGCCAGAATATTGAGAGACGCCTCAGCAACACCGTGGCAACGGCAGCAAATGCTGTGTTGCAAAGGGGGCCAGATTTGGATTAGCGCCGCGTGACGACTGGGCATTCTGTACTTAGTTCTCTTCTTCGTTCTTTCTTTCTCCGATACACTAGACATCAGATAGTTTTGGAGCCGTTTCTTGAATTCATCTATATCGACCCGACTCGCCACCATCTCGGCTATAGTCTGCTAAGCTCTAACATCTCCCCACCCCGCCGTGAACCCTCTTTCACTTTCTGATTCGGTGCTGATCCGTTGACAGCGTAGATATGACCGAAAAAAAAAACACTTCCGGGTGCTGAAACTTCCCTTTCACGCAGCATATCAGTATGTAGCTAGCATGTACGCTTCTATCACCGTACCTCATGATGGCGTGATTGTGCTATAAGAATAGATTTTCTGGTGGCTGCTACAGTCCCTCGCCAACAAATTAAGTTCTATGCCTTGACCTGCCATCTACAAAAACAGCCTCACGCCCATCTTGACTCTCATGACACGTTCACGGGCCAAGAGAGTCCCTCCACAGACACACGTCAACAGCCTACCGCCTCCCTCCCCCCTCAGATACCAAGGCCAGAGAGCTGGAAATTTCTGCCTCTGTCACCAATCGCCGCCTGTCCCTATTCAGAACCAGGTGCTGGAGAATGACTTGCTACACGCCTCTGCAGACACGGATTCAGTCCCATCGGTGCTCAAAGTTAAGAATAAGCTGCGCTCGAGTCATGATTGGCTACCGGAAAACGGCAACGAGGTTGTGGTGAGTGGGATTCCCCGGGCCCGGTGCCAATGCTAGCGATGTACGTGGCTGGGGGGGGGGGGGGGGGGGGGGGGGGGGGGGGGGGGGGGGGGGGGGGGGGGGGGGGGGGGC
>Ga0307508_10003973_pt1 | contig 14661 bp, 16 predicted proteins | sample 9_EM_MG_FD_203089 | JGI IMG/M metagenome (GOLD analysis project Ga0307508, IMG submission 203089) | Populus trichocarpa ectomycorrhiza microbial communities from riparian zone in the Pacific Northwest, United States - 9_EM | ecosystem: Host-associated > Plants > Roots > Unclassified | place... | reverse complement strand
GGTTCTCTTGCTAAAATAGAGTAAAATGATGGGATATATACAGGCATCACCAGAGGGTGATGCCAAACAACCAAATAAACTGTAATGACCCCAGGGGGTCACATAAAGTAGAAAACCGTCCGTTACAGGTCCAGTCAAAATACCCCTGGACCCAGACCGGACCAGACCCTGGACAGTCTAGGAGGGACTGTAACGGGACCGCGAGTTCGGTCCGCCTCTAGCCCTGCTTAGCCCTTCACCCTCGTCACCCTTCTAGACTCGGACTTAGGGCCGCACTGCCCATCGTACATATCCCCTCCTTATCATAGTAGTCTCCTCTTTGGACCAGTGCTGCGTTTCCTTGTGGCACCTTCATTATCATCGTCTTACGTACCGTCACTTATGCATACCGGCTGCCACGTAGCCTCGGCAGCCAATGGACTCGGGGTTTAGGGTTAGTAGCACAGCCCCGTCATAGCCTTAGGGCTTAGGGCTTTCCTATTCTAGCTAGCATAGCCTCGACATGTAGTATATAGTGCAGCTGAGGTATCAAAGATACCTCAGCTTGTTTATCGATTTGACTTCCAGGCCTTCACTCCTCTGACAGTGATATTATTTCATTCAACATATGTTACATGAAGCATTTTTATGCAACACATGTGACATTTATCAAGCTTTCTCATATAACATATGTTTTATTGATTGTTAAAAGAAAAGAAAAGAAAATGGCAAATAACATATCCATATAACATCACCTCAAAGTACAAAAAACAGATCACCAAAACACAGAAAGCAGAAATGATCCATGATCAAATAAAAACAGAATGATTGTGTCTGAAGATAGCTTTAGCCAAAAGGTAAACAATGCACGTACCAATCCAGAGAAGCAGAATATATTCTGCTAACTGCACCACTGGCATTTCATATAAAATTTAGTCTCAGAACATAAATAGTGGTAATTACAAAACAGAAGTTGAACTTTTGCTTTTCATTTGAAGCACTAAAGATTGTTGGCATAGGCAATTAACCACATACTGACCATAATATGTAGTGGTGCCTAGGGCCCATTATGGGTAACCCAAGGGTAACTCAGGGTCCACCTGTACCCATACCCACCTAAAACCCATACTCATGCTTGTGGGTATGGGTACCTATGACATGATGACAACATCATCATCATCATCACCACTACCACCATTGTTGCCAACCACCACATCAGCAACCTCTGCAGCTGCCAATGTGAACAGGGATGATGCTGACGACAACAGCCACAGCCATCAATGTGAATGAGGACAGTTCTTGCAACTGCAACCACCAAGATGAGGGCAGGGTATAGGCTGTCATGCCCATCTCTAATAATTGGTGAGTTTCCTCAAAATATATTCTATTGATTGTAGTACTAACTAACTACACAACACCTTTGCAGATACAACAACAAGAAGGGTTTCCCCCCCTCTTTGTCAATTTGAACAACCATTTTTGACATAGCAAGGAGGGTATCTCCTCTGTATCACATTGTACACTCATTTTTGACACAACAAGGAAGATAGACCCTCCTTGTCACATTGTTCACCCATTTTTGACATGGCAAGGAGGGGGAAACCTTTGTTGTCATGTCCAAACCAAACCCACCAAACCCAGGGCACAGGTATGGGTTATGGGCGGGTGACTTTCACTTGACCCATACCTGTAGTGCTTGAAAGTCCGGTCCAGTCCGGTCTTTTGCCTATTTTTGGTAATACCGAGACCAAGACCAGTCTATAAATATCCCAGATCATCCAAAGACCGGTCTAGACTGAAAAAGACCGGTCTAAAGCAGTCCAGTCCAGTCTTGGTTAAAACTGGTTAAAACCAGTCTTAGACCGGTCTTTTTCTATTTTTGGCATGGTTAAACTTTTAAAAATATATTTAGGTTTCAAATTGAGCCCTTAAACATCCAAAATGAGCCAGAATTGATGAAGATATGAAGATATCAATAAAGTATCGAGTAGTTATCGAACATTTGACAAAATGTTGAATATCTCAGTCAGTTTTCAACCAATTGACATGCTCTTGGGCTACATTTGAAGGGGTAATTGAGGGGCACAAAAGACCGGTCTAAACCGGTTTAAACCGGTCCATATAGACCAGTCTTTCTGCGGTCTTTTGTTTGAAATTTTGAAAGACCAAGACTGCAGTCTTTTGAAAAGACCGGTCTTGGACTGGTCTTGAGACTGGACTTTCAAGCACTACATACCTGTACTCATCCTACCCATACCCACCTACCTGCATGGGTTTCCAAACCTGTGATGGGCCCTAGTGGTGCCACAAGCTAAGATAAGCAGAACTCAAGTTCCATAGCCAGCTAGCCTAAGTGGACTTGAAACTATGAGTTATAGTAATTTTACAAATTATAGGTTTACAATGTAAGAAATTTGCAATATGCTCAGCCACTAATGAAAGCACAGCCTCTCAGGCATGGTGTGTGAACAGGACACATCAGAATGAGGAAATTCAGTGAGGCACACCTTGATCCAATCAATTTCAAGCACCAAACAAACTCAGCTTATAGCAACAATAACAAGACATTGTTACCTGGAGACATTAAGGAGGTTTACAAGTGTGCCTTCATGTGTTATGCTCATTTACATTATAACCATTAAAGTAAAATAAATAAAACAACTATATAATAAGAGAGCTCACATCAACAAAGCAATACTCAGTCACCAAATATTATAGCCAAAACTGCAGGATCTTTATTCAAAAGACAGGCATATATAACAGAATGATACCAGTTTCACTGGGACCAGCATAAGAAGAAGTAACAGAATGTGATTGTAAGGAGGAACGAGACATAGAAAAATTGGAGTCAGCAACATGACCCAACTTCATGGTTTGCATTGGTTCTCTAGAGCGAATAAGATGAGTGGAAGGAGGAAGAATGGGCTTTGAAAGGGGAGCAGAAATTGAAGCAGGATATGACAAAACAGGACGTGGTTGGACGGAATGGGTAGGAACAGACACAGAAGAGCCTACTTTCATAAATTGATAGCCTGTGAACCAAGTTCACCATGAGGTGTTGTTTTGATTAAAAGACCTGATGTTTTTGAAGTAGAAGGCTTCGTATAAGACTGGTTTCCCTGTCCAGGAAGCAGAACCTCATCCTCATCATCATCATCATCAGCCTCATCCCTATTAAAAGCAGACCTTAGCCAGGTCTCATTTTCACGATTATCCAGTGCCCGAACGTCTGGGGTATGAACCGACCCATCTCCAACCTGATAATCCACATGAGGATCAAAGAAGGCTGCCTCCTGGAAACCATGCAAATCCCAATCCGACGAAGAGAAAATGTCATGCTCAGCCCCTCCATTAGATCTGCTTTCCCAATTGATAGCATCCGAAACCTTCCGAAGGACTTTACCATTGGTATCAATGATCAAAGGGATGTTGTAATATTCCATGGTTCCTGGAACAAAACACAGCTCCTCTAAATAATAATTAGCATATTCACAAAGATATCAAGAAATGAAACAACCTGCCGTCCACTGCACCATCTCCAGCCTTCCATTATCAATCTCCTTTTCAAGGTCCTTCCAGAGGGACATCTTCACAGCTTGACAATTAAAGTCAGGGCCAAAAACATCATTGGTGTTTGCTGGAAATCCATTAACACGAAAACTCCATTCCTTAGCCACAGTAAGAAGACTTTGATAGGGCACATTGTTCTTCTTCTTCCCATTCAAAGGGCGAAATACATCTATATAATCATTTAAAACAGCAACAGAAAGCGAAGCAAAAAGAAACCCACTTATGCCCACACATAGACATGCAGCAACCAATTTCTTTGCTGATGCCTTTGGTTCAAATTTCTCACGAAAAGCAAGAAGAGCATCCCGCAAAGTGAAAACATCACCCTGAACCACCTCCTTCAACTTCCCAGCATGGTTATGTTGCAGGATAGGTCTATTCATCAAAACAGGACCATTCTGATCTTCAATCCAACCATACTTGTCACGAAGTTTGAACGATCTTAACAATCACAGGTCAGACACCAAAAAAAGAAAAAAAACAAAGAAACCAACCGGAGCAAATCATTGAGATCAGTTAAATGCTTGTTGAAGGGGATATCAATAGCATTGATAAAAGTTTTCACCAATTGATCATCAGTTACAACTGTTACACCCATAGCGCGGGCCTGCAGATCACCACCAGAATAGAAAACAAGCCCAGCAACGTGAATATCTTTCTCTCCTGAAAAGGCAGCAGCCTGGCAACAAAATAAGAAGAAGAAAAGGAACTGAAAGTTCAACATACAGTCTTGAGCAGAAATTTATTCACCGTCTTGATCCTTGAAACCAGAGATTGAGCCATCTGGTCAATCTCCAAGAGATGACCAAAGGTTTCCAGGAGATCATTCTGCAATTCCTTCTTTTTTTCATCAGACATACCACGAGTTGTGGCCCTGTACTCGTGAGAGATTTCCTGCATCCATGCTTTTGCTTGAAAGAATAAATAAATAAAATATATAAAAAAGATGGAAAACAAGCGACATACAATCCTTATTGGCTGGAACTGTTACTGATCCAACCTTCTGGAAGGTGTTCCAAAGTGATTCAGTCTTCTTAACAGCAACCCCTCCAAACCCTGCCTGGTCAAAGATAACATCCACAGAAACACCCCATTTCCTTGCCAGAACTCCAGCCTTTGTACGCATCTGCTGTTCAAAGGCCTTAACTTCAGCAAGCTGGTCACTGGAAGGTCTTCCCCTCTTTCGATCATACTTCAGAGAATCTGCATCCTCCTCCACATCCCTCTCATCCTCATCCTCAACCAAACTTTCATCACCCTGGCGGCCCTCTTTCTTCCTTTGGAGCCTTCTCGTTTCAGAAAAATCCGAATCACTTGGTGCACTCTCAACCAACTGCAAAAGGCTCTCCAGCTCTGCAGCATGGTCATCATGATGGTCATGCATGCGGGGAATACGGTAAAGAGGTGGGACTGGACGAAACTTTTTATCAGACTTGTGACGGTAAAACGTTAGGCGCTCCACAGATGAGGCACGGCCAGGAACTGGGGCTCCTCCCTTGTAGATGGTGTCCTTATCATAGAGGTAGACAAAGTCACCGTCGGAGTCTGCCACACCGACGTGGCCGGTATGTTCGTCAGAAGTACGAGATAAGACATTTTTGGGCTGAGAAGGTTGGGATTCAACAACTTCGGGCTGGGAAGGACGGGAGTCAACAACTTCAGGATGGGAAGGACTGGATTGCACAAGTTCGCGAAGACGTTGCCTGGCACTCTCAAGCACCTGTGAGTCAGAGGCATTATACCCCTCCTTTAGCAAAAACCGCTGAAGGGTATTATCCATTGCATGGGTCAGCTTGCCATCACCCCCAGGTGGAGCAGCCTGAGAGGTTGTTGACGAAGACAGGTGCGAAGCTTTCTCAGCCTCTTTGTGTATCATACGTTCCCGGTTCTTTCGAATGTTGAAACTGTTGTTGCTATCCGGAGTCAGCATAGTCAAAGGCGGTTGCACAGGACGAGGTTTGACAAGTCTACATTCCCAAAGCAAAGCCCAAAGAATGAATAGGCAACAATTAGCGTCCAAGAGGTGACAGAGACGAACCTATCCCCTTGGCCTTTCTTCTGGCCTCCGTCGTCGGAGGCCAGCTCACCAACATCAGCATCACCGGCATTCGCACTGGCAGCTTTCAATTCATTCCTAGAAAACCGACACATAAGTATAAATTGACGGAAAGCAAAGAAAGACACGCCACAAGCAACAAGATCAGCTTGCAGACGTTGCTGATGTGCGATGATTCAGCACAATACTGAGAACGGTGAAGCGTCAACCGTCTGCAGCCAGTGAGCAGGAAGGGGGAAAGGAAAGAAACAAGCGCGGACAGACGTACCGTAAATGAGAGGATCGACGCTACACAATGAATTAGTTTGGACACTCTGCATGACGACACAGCACCCACCATGGCAGTCAGGGCCCGGGAGCGAATTTCAACAACGACCTTGGATTTCTTTGGGGGCATAGCTGACAAAAGCAGGGACAAGCAAAGACAGGGCACAATGAGGAGAGAGAGCGGTAGGACAAACGACCGTAGGTGGGCAGCAAGAGAGAAATTTAACGAGGTGAGGGAAGAAAGAGGGCGAAAAGGAAAATGGGTTGCTTATATACCCAGCAAAGTTGTTTGGACAAAAAAAATATAAGATATACGATAAGCGAGATTGCGTGCTAGGAGGTTGACAGCTGTCAACCATATAATAACACGAGCTTGGCTAACACACCTGTCTCATTAAACAATGCCCCTTAAAATGATGGGGATATCAATGCCAGCGAAGAAGTTGAGATCTGAATCGCAATAAATCATGCACAATTAGGAAACATCAGGAGGAGGAAAAAAGAAGGACGGACTGTGACCGAAATTATCCCAACAGGTCAAGAACATGTTCAAAATCAAGTTGAGGGTATACATGTGTGAGTAGGAGACCGTATATCGTCGAGAAATGGGAAACCGAAGCTGTTGGCACCAGTAGTACGTGTCAGAGAAGAAACGAGGAGCCCGGAAAGTTGCATGATACGAAAACACGCAACAAAGAAAGTAGGGGGACCACATGGTGAGGGTTGTAGAAGGACGGACAAAGGCGGACAAAATACATAAATCATCAATATCATAAAATATTGGCCAATCACAGTGCAAACGCAATAGGAAACAGATTGAAGGGTCAGATCCGTGGAGGCTGCGCGACCATTCAGTGCAGTCTTCCTTCAGTGGCAACGAGTCAGCCAAAGGAGGTGAGGGAAAGTGATCAACGTTACCATTAAACAAAAGTCTAAATCCAGTAATGACCGGTTTCGGCCATTTCCCCTGGCAAACACAAGCCAAACAAACCGGATCAAATCAGCAATCGTTCAACTTCGATCATCCCCTTTCATTTTCCCATTCCTCGTCAGAGCTGAACCTTCGCTCTGCTTATAAAGTGGCTGAATCAGTCGCCACTGGCATTACCGGTAGATCTGACTTCCTCAATCTACCAATGGTGACCAACCTGGACGTTTATGCCATTGTTCCTCACGACATTATCGTCTTTCCTCCAGTTTTCGTGTTCAGCGCGATAGAATCTACTCCATCCTTTTGGGTATTGCCTGGCCATATCTGCTTGCACATTCACTGCTCTCCTTGGTGTGAACACAAATACTGCTGGTGTTGAGCTGGTTTGGAAATGACGGTGAGTAGTTTATTGATACCAACGGTTTTCACTTGACTCCATTTGCACTTCAAAGGTCTTTGCATTACGTGAGCATCTTTGAACGTCGGGACTTGGAATTATCGCCGGCTTGTGGTTGCACAAAAGGACAACAAAGAAGTTCATCGAGTTGCGTTACACCACTGAGACATTACAAACAAATCGAAAGTTCAACGACAATGCAGAGATGCTAGAAGCTGGAAGGAGTGAGGGCGGTAGGTGCTGAACATCAAGGTATGTCATGCTTCACGTTCCCTTACGTGCCGACATAACTGATGCATTTAGTCGTTCGGCAGTTCATGGAGTCTCAATGAATAATAAAAGTTGTCGAAAACAACCGCGTATCATAGGCCTTGAGCCTCGGTTTGACCATGATGGGTGCATGTCCGATGAGACAGGACTGCAGAAACGTGCCGCTCAGGAGCCGGAACATGGGAGATAAAACCATCGTAAAATCGAACACTTGTCAGAATGTTCAAAAAAGCCAGGATGCCAGTGACAGAGCAAGGTACGATAAATTTTCAGAACATCAGCATACAGGTTGGTAATAAGTGTTTTGTCTTCAGCTAAGTTGACCAAACTAAGCGAAGGTATCTCATCGTTTCTTGTTGCTTGTCAACTCGAAGACTCAAATTTTGCCTCTCAGGGCTTCCAGACATGTTCGGTTAGCCATCATTTGGAAGATAACCGCCAGCCTAGATCGCATCTTAGTATTCTCCAATTTCCATACAAAGACGACGATTACAATAGCAGTGGGTAGCATTCGGAGGTGAAAGTTATGCACCTTGAGGAAATGTATGCATCTTATATCTACATGTCATATTACTGGGGTTTGACTTAACACGTTGCAGCATCCTCCGTCACGCGTTCTTTGGCATCCCAAGATTTTATTATCCACCTTTTGTGGCCACCAAATTGATAAATCAAACATGAATTTCTTTTCGATCGCTTCCTATGTTTGCACTCTTCCGAGGATTTAGTGATAAGGAATATCATTTTTGAACAAACGACTTGTGTATCTACTCGGTTATATATGGTTCTCGTGATGCGGCCCTGTTCTCGCATTATCATAGTACTGTTTTACTGTATTCTGGATTTTGATTACATATCATGTGAATCTCTGTTGATCTTTTTTTTTTTCAAGTTCCGCCATCACCTCACCTTTTCATCGCACCACTTCCCAGTGAGTACCATCACGTTCATGTCCAAGTCCCTTTCCTCTTCACGATGAAGCTGAATCATCGCTTCGTCATGGTGGGCTGAATTTTCGCCCATTACTCTTTCGTCTGGTGGGCTGAATCATCGCCCATTGGATCTCTCTTTCGTTTTGTGGGCTCCTCGTCCATCCCGTTTTGTGGCTGATTCTTTCGCCGGAGCTGATCACACTTGCATTTCAAAACGGCCAGTCTGACTTGTCGACTGTGCCTATACTGTACTATTAGATCAACAAACATGACGGAAGGGCATAACAAGCAAGATGTGAGAGGCAAGCAAAGCCAGTCCGATCGAGGTGAGTTGCACTGCATACTTTCATTCTCTGACTGATCATCATCAGATACTTGGGTGGATTGTTTCAGGATTCGTAGGAATGTCTTCAACCGCGCCGAATTTTCATTGACAACGTATGATCCTGGCAGTATGTACACTGTATGTGTAATTTGATGTCATTTTTACAGCTGTCTAGGCTTCAACGGAGGCGATTCCTTGGCTATTGCTGTGCTGACCTTGATGAAATACAAGTTGGCACCATTGGGCTTCCCTTCTTATGAAGGTCCCCCTCTTTATTTTGGCCAAACTCCTTTTGAAGCCTTTGTATCCAGTCCGAACATGGACTACATCCCTGATTTTTCCCTCGACGAACAGTACATTTATGTCCGCAAGAATGGTTGGTTTTATATGCACAATTACACTCTATGGCCCCAGTGGTATTTCGAGGCCACTAAGCATTTACCTTTCATTCTATGTCGACCTCCCGCTGAATCATTGGCAGCGCACAAACTTCGCTTGATTTGGTATGATTTGAAGGACACTGATTTCATTCGTGAAAAAGGGACTATTGCCGACATGTGGAGAACACGTCCTGACTTGGTGAAGGGATTCAAGCAGTTGCACGTCGATCTCTCGAACAAGATCGACGCTCTGCTTTTCGTTTAAGCAACTTGCCTGATAACTTTCGTGACTTCTGTTATGCCCAGCATGGCATGTTGATTACCTCCATTGCACTTGATTGTGCACCACAATCTTGGTTCATGACCTTGCTCACTTTTACCGCCTTCCAGCGTTACTACCTGGAGGCATTGGCGTTCTACGACTTCTATGACAAGTGGAACATACGTCTGGCTTCTGCGTCCGAAAGGCAGCCTGTTGACGCCACCATCATGGGTGCCGTGACTTGCCACCTCCACATTGCCCAATTGTTTTGCCAGGCGGGAGTACCTGTATGGCTCTTTAGAGCGCCTTATCAGTTGACGCCCAGCATGAAGGTAGCCAGTATGGTCTCCCCTGTTTCGGAGTTTGATGGCCTCGATAATGATGTCTATCCCAACTCCGTTTGTATCATGAAGAGCGCACCTTCTTCGGTACACAACAAGGCATCTCAAACCATGTGTGTCACAACGGTCTCTATTGGTCTGTCTGCTTATGATTCTTGCCCAGGTGATTCTGTTCCTGTTTCCACACCATGTGTGTTGCTATCTATTGCTTCATCATGCATTTCACTAAATTTATTGTCTTGGTAGCTTCTGCTTCAATGCCTGGACCCTCGACAAATCGTGGTCCTTCCATACGCACCCTAGTTCCTATGAAACAGCCCCGCCAAGTCAACTTAGAGGAGTTCAAGGAGGTGCAATCCGAGATCTTGGAAGAGCCTGCCCATACTTGGGTTCGTGCTCTCATCAATGTGAATACCGACTCCGCCAACATACTCGATTGTCCTGATTCGGAGCTGTTGCGAGGTTATGCTCTTCCCGACCCATTCCTTTTCATCAACGCTTTCAATAATAACAAAGATCTCTTCGCAAAATTCCTTTATGTTTGGTTGTCCTTCCGGGCTGCATGGATGGCTCGCTTCACTTCTCAGCAAGGCGGATCGAAACCTTTGGCCAAGATGCCTCTCCCACAACATTGGAGGGACTATTTGATGAAAGTTGGCCAATCTGTTGGTGTTTCGTTTGGTTCATCTGGAAATCCCACTTCTGGACCCGATACAAATGCAAAGCCAGCGAAGAAGAAGATGCGGAAGGAGAAGTTTATTGAGGAGATGGACAACATCTTTGACTTGAATCTGGATCTTTGTGGATCATTATCTGATCTCTATTGGAAGGGTTCAATCATCAAGCCTACTGCGGCACCAGTGACCACACTCCCACCCTTGCAAATGATCAAGGAGATCATTTGGGAGATAATTGAGGATAATTGGCGGTTGGAACTCTTGGCCCTCGATCGCATTTTGCTCTCTTGATATCAAATGTCTCTGCATGATGCAGCTATGAGGGATCATCGTGTTAGTTTGTGCTTCCCTTCTTCGGAATATCTTGTTGGTGCTTTCCCTGTCTGGGACGCTTCTTTGGGTGCCAAGCAACCACTGGACCATTTATCTTTTCTCAATGCCTTCGTTGATGTTGTTTCGAGTTGGCCCATTCTGAAAGCAGAGGATCTCAGGTGCATGATGATTACCGAGAACAACAAGAACAATCCGGGCTATCAATTCAGTGTAGAGAAGCTCGCTTTTTGTCTTTACTGCCAAACTTTCTTTGACTTCTTTGGTCGGGCTCCTACTATCCCTCGTCCTCTCTTTGATGTGTTTGGCTGGTCATCGGTATGTCCCTCTCTTGTATTTGCTGTTATGAACTGATTTGTTTGTAAATGCAGCTTGTTATGTTGCTGCTTGTATGTTCTTTCTTTCTTTTTGCTGTCTTATGTGTTGATTCTTTATAATAGCCTTTATTGTGTTGTTAATATATGTTGCTGCCCAAATGGGGTTTTGATTGATTGAGATATGATTTGTAAGGTGAAAATTTTCCAAGTGACATCTTGTCTTTGCTCCACTATGTCGAAGTTGTTCAAGAAGACAGTAATACAGAGAAACTCTAACCATTTGCCTACAAGGATGGGCCTAGTTCCTGTTGAAGATCTTGGTCATGCTCGTGTTGTCTATGGTACTGGTCATCTTCCTCCTGCTTTGCCTGGGGCACGAATTGTGACCCGAACTGGTGTTTTTTCTCATATCATTAATGCTGATCATGATGATACTGAGGGTGATTCTACTGCTCACCATCTGCTTGATGATTCACTGTCTGATGTGGAGATGTCTATTGATAATGGGCTTGGACTGGATGATGAACAGTCATGTTTAGAGGCAGAGAAACATGCCAACAAGAAGAAGAAGCAGTGGGCAAACTGGAATGAACTTGTTCCACTTTTGTTAAGGCCCTATATTGATCTTCTTTATGAGACAGATAATCTTCGGAATGTTGCAACTGTATATAGAGATGCAGTTTGTGAAGGGTGTCAGCATGGGCGGCTTATTGAGATCTTTTGTGTGTTCTTCAACAGTAAGTTTGCTTTTTTGTGGTTTTATTGCACTTATTGTTTTGGTTTCTAGAAATTGAGAAAAGAACTTTCTGCACATGCAACAATGTGCCTATTCAGTTGATAAACCTTGGTTTATTTCCTTCTGCTCCCTTGCTGCCAACCCTTGCTGTTGATCTTCAAGTACTTGACTTTGTTCGAGAGCTGTTTGTTAATGCAGCACCAAATATTACAGCCTGGTGTAACACACTTGAATCCTTCTTGAGTGCTAGAAGTTTCAAGTTGATAACACGGGTATTTTTTCTTTTCTTTTCTTTTTTGCTAATATCTGACTGTTTCCAGAATAGTCTTTGGGGCCGGTTTACTAATGCTTTACATTGGTACTCGGTCCTTGTTGATTCCAAAAATACAGAAATTTCTGGTTTTCTAAATCAATTTAGAAAACTTGTGCTTGCTTCTTATGGTTTGTTGGACCCTTTTGATTTTGTTTGTTATATAAATGATGTTTTGTTTGCAGATAATAGTGGCCATGATGAGGATTCTTCAGGTTTTTGTACTTTGTGGTTTTGGTTTCTTTTAATGTGAATTCTGTTATTCTAGATATGCCCCTGAGTAGGCCAAGTGATTACCTCCGCCAATGTTGTCCTCTTTGTTTTGGAGGACAAAATTGGTTTAAATCAGATGAAATGTGGGTTTTTTCTTCTTTGTATTTGTTAGCTTCTCATTGTGTTTTAGTGTTGATGCTATTGTTTGTATTGATGCTTGTTTTACCCAGAAAAGGCGAAAGAACCAAGGTGGGGCTTGGAATATGCCTCTGAAACATCCAGATACAGTGTTTGGTCCTTGCAATGAGGTTGATGAAATGGAGAGTGTGGTTGAGAATGCTCGCCAACGTCCTCAGAGGTCTTACAGTCATCAAAATGCTTCCCATGCTTCTTCTTCCACAAGTTTGGATTATGAACCTGGCATGCAGGTTCCAACTGCAGTGCTTGATGAGTGCAATAACTCTTTTACTGCAGCAGATGCCAATAGAGTAAAGGCTAGCACTCAGTTTTTTGCTGATACAGAATTAATGGCTTTGTTGTGTCCCATGATCATGTGCTTTGGATTGTCAATATGACTTCAGCTGGTGAAAAACAGCACTATGCCTTATGTTTGTTGGAGAAATTGTTCCAGCATATACCTTTGTCTATGCGTATTGGATTTCTATATGATATTGCCTGTCAGCTTTTTCGCAGCTGCATGAAGTTCAATTTTTTGTCAAATGCTCTGGATCATATTGTTTTTGGGATTTCTGTTTTCCATGCTTATGGTCACCAATGGCCCTGCCAGATAATATATCACCCTCATAAATGTCCTGGTTTTGGGCTATCAGATGGGGAATCATGTGAAAGGTTTTGGAGTTCTATCAAACTTCTGATTCCTTCTCTCAGAGTTTCTGGATACTATAATCAGATTTATACTCTGGACACTCAGGTGAAACACTTGGATCAAAAATCATTATTGGATCTAGGAAATTGGCTTCGTCGAAAATGGCTGGCAACTATGGAAAGAAAGGAAAGGGCTATTGCCATTTTGGGGCCATTGTATGAGAAAAGTTTAACTCCTGATTTCTTGAGAGGTCAATGGCTACAGCAGGTTGATGAACAGACCAAGCCTTTAAAAAAGCAATCTAAAGATCTGGCTAATAAAGAAATTGAGGCCATTCTCAGTTTGGTGAAAACTCTTGAGGGTCATAAACAAGATATTGTGGATCTGCAAAATATGCTACAATCAGATGGTTCTGCTGATGGCCTAACTGTGGACGAGATTCAGATTTTATTGGAGGAGTCACAGCAGCATGCAAAATGTATTCAAAAGTCAATTTCTTCCAAAAAGTCCAAACTATCAGTTGATGGTCGTCTCAATTTGACAGAGCTTATGGATGATGTTTTTCTAAAAACTCGTATGAATGCCTTGGCATTGAAGGAGAGAATCAGAGACCGACTTCGTCAACGAAAATTTGAACTTGAGAATCTGGAAAGAGCATATAGAAAAACTATGAATCATTTAAAACTCGAGAAACATGCCCAAAATCAGATCAAGAGAAAGGAGCCAGGAATTCAAGTGCTTGCCAGGAAATATAACAAACTTTGTGATGAATTGTCTGATCTGATTAAAAAGAGAAATGCTCCTCATGGTGCTGTTATTCCACTTCATCTTAGTATGGAGACTCTTTTCAAGTTGAATGTCGATGATGATATTTGGCAGGATATTGGTTTAACAGATGACATTGATACTTTGCAAGATATTCCTCCTTGGCTTGGTAATGAGGATGTAAGACATGGTATTAAAGCTTTACTAGAGCTTGATAGATGTGAAGAAGAAGAACGATGTCTTGCAGCAGAACATATTGCAATGCAACAGTGGTTCAAAGAGGAGTGGTTTGTAGTTTGCAGGGGATTAGATAAGGCTGTTGAGGATCCTGCAATTTCTTTTCAGTTTATTGGAAGAAAAAATCTTCTTTTGCGGCTCTGTCATAAGTGGCAACCCTCTGTTCAGCTTATTCCCTATATTGGTGATAATTTCTGGGGTCCAAGTGAGGATGAGTTGGTTCAGGTAAATGCTTATGAGTCTGAGGAGCAGGTTTGGCAGGTTTATAGTGATGATGATATTGAAAGTGATAAAATAGTGGATAGTACAGATTCTGATGAGGCTGAATTGCTTGACATTGTGGAAATAATGGCTTTGAGTTATTGAATTGTTTACTGTTATATGTTGTTTCATGTGTTTGATTGTGGGTATTTATCAATACTTTTCTCTCCCCCACATAGTCCGGTTGGACTCCGGCGGACTGACCGGACTCCACTGGACTCCACTGGACTGAGGATATGTGAACTAAAGTCAAGAGATGGACTGAGTAGTCCACTGGAC
>Ga0307508_10003972_pt1 | contig 14663 bp, 17 predicted proteins | sample 9_EM_MG_FD_203089 | JGI IMG/M metagenome (GOLD analysis project Ga0307508, IMG submission 203089) | Populus trichocarpa ectomycorrhiza microbial communities from riparian zone in the Pacific Northwest, United States - 9_EM | ecosystem: Host-associated > Plants > Roots > Unclassified | place... | reverse complement strand
GTAAGGGACACAGGAAGAATGACGTACAACTTAATCAAGGGGAAACAATACTCAGAGCGATAAAGGAGAAGGACGCGCAAGCTCAATCAACGGGAGACAACAGACGTAGCGGACAGGAGAAAGGACGTGTAAGCAATATCAATAGGCAACGGCAAAGACGAGAATGACGTGTAGGCAACATAGAAGAAACAAAGGAAGAGGTCTGGACCAGCCAGCGGTCGGGTAATATCGCTACCGGCACGATATGTCGGAGATCGACCGAGGCGCACTAAGCGTGAAGGATGACCGTGGCCGCGGCAGCTGTGATGAGGGTGAGCCTTAGGGCTGCAAGGGTGATGGCGGCCCCGGCCGCGGCACTTAGGAGCCTGTCGTGCGAGGTTCGTGACAGGGAATGCAGCACTCAAAGTGCTGGAATACAGTCCTATAGGGTGCTGGAATGAGGAAACATGAGGTGTGGAGATAACGGAATGGAAGTGCCAAAATGAGGGAGTAGGAGTTTGCTTGTATTAATGTTTGTTCGAGGGTATTACACATATGGGCACTGGCTGAGTTACTCAATATAACGATTCCTGCCACCCACGATAGATTGGTACCCAACAACTTATTTACACTGTCGCCATATCCTTATTGTTTGTCCTTGTTCTCTGTCCTTATTCCGTATCTATATTTCTATCCCGTACATATCCTTATCTTCTCTCTTTTATTCTGGCCCCACGTGCCTGTTCCACTTCACCACCATGCCCACTGTCAAAAACCTGACCCCGAATTCCGGTCTCTGTCTTGGGCACGACAGGCAACGTAGCTCCTCGGCATGCCTTTCTCACTGGCGAGGTGTCGTTCTCCCAGCCTTCCGTGCGGCCGTGCTAGGTGTTACACGGTCTTCGTCTACTGCCACCCAGTGGTCTTTACTGTAGTACGGTATCATTCTCTCGTTGTTCTTGAGCGATCTCGGATCGCTACTCGTGTCTCGGTGTCATTTGGCACAAGTGATTCCCACTCACTCGTCGTGCTCGTCCTTCTTCATACCCGGCGTGGCATCATCGTTGTCGTCTTCCTTTCTGCCCGGCGTGGCCTGCGGTATGCACGGCAGACTTCCCTCATGCGTGGCGGTCTTCTGTCCTGTCCGGTGCCACCTTCAGTATGTGCGGCGGTCTTCTGTTCTGCCCGGCGCGGCATGCACGGCGGTCTTCCATTCTACGTGGCGCGACATGCGCTGCGTTCTTCCTTTCCTCCCAGGGCAGCATGCGCGGTGGTCTTCTGTTCCGCCCAGTGCGGCACACGTGGAGGTCTTCCGTTCTGTCTGACGCGGCCCGATATGCGCGGCGGTGTTCCATTCTGTCTGGCACAGCCCAGTGTGCGTGGTGGTTTTCCATTCTGCCCGGCGCGGCATAGGTGTTCCGTTCTGTCTGGAGCGGCCCGGTGTGCGCGGTGGTCCTCCATTCTGCCTGGTGCGGCAGGCGCGCCGTTCTTCCGTTCTGCTCGGCACGGCATGCACGGTGTTCTTCCGTTCCACCTGGGCCAGCATGCGCGGCGGTCTCCCGTTCCGCCCGGTGCGGCATACGCGGCGGTGTTCCGTTCTGTCTGGCGTGACCCGGTATGTGCGGCGGTGTTGCGGGTCCATCATCGGTGGTTCTGGATCGCTCGTCGCGCTGCCGGATGACCCAGTGGTCATCAGTGTGAGTGATCCGAGATCCCGACGCTGCTCTCGTCACACCGCTCAGAGATGTGTGAAGGTAGGTCAAGGTAGATAGGTAATCGTATCTAGATGTCGTTCGTCGTAGGTGATCCCGGATCACTTCGTCGCGCTGCCGGAAGACCCAGTGGTCATCGGCGCAAGTGATCCGTGATCCCGGCGCTGGTTTCGTCACCCCGCTCAGAGATGTTTGAAGGTAGGTCAAGGTAGATAGATAATCGTATCTTGAGGTCGTTCGTCGTAGGCCATCCGGGATCACTTTGTCGCGCTGCCCGATGACCCTGTGGTCATCGGCGCAAGTGATCCGAGATCCCGGCGCTGGTTTCGTCATGCCGCTCAGAGATGGGTAAAGGTAGGTCCAGGTGTATAGATAATATATTGCGTGGAGAAGAATCTCCAGACTAGCTAACGCGCCCTTCCTTTATACTTTTCCTTCCCTCTGAGGAATCACAGCTTGCCCGCAAGACTGACACAGTTCCTCCGTCTAATATCATGACTCGATCGCCGCGTCCAAGGAAAACACATGATCGCACTCGGCCGCTGCGCGGCCAACACTGTACTCGCGGCAACAGGAGAAAGGATGCGCAAGCAGTAACAGTAAAGAAAAGGAAGACTGACGTACAACTTAATCAAGGGAAAACAATCCTCGTAACCAACATGGGAGAAGGACGTGCAAGCTCAATCAATGGGAGACAACAAACGTAGCGGACAGGAGAAAGGACACGTAAGCAGTAAAGGTAAGGAACAGGGAACAGAACGTGCAAGCTTCATCAACAGGAGACAACAAACGTAGAGCACAGGAAACTGGACGCGCAAGTATAATCAACAGGAAACGACATACGTAACGATGACAGGAGAAGGACGCGCAAGTAACATAACGGAGATGAAGGAGAGAGGTCTAGACTAGCCAGCGGTCGGGGATATCGCTACTGGAGCGATATGGCGGAGATCGGTCGAGGCGCCTAAGCGCGGCGGATAACCGCGGCTGTGTCAGCGGAAATGAGTACGACCCACAGGGCGACAAGGGTGAGAGTGGCACCGGTGCTGGCACCAAGGAGCCTGTCACGCCAGGTTCGTGACAGTACGTCCCCTGTCCGGACCGAAGCTCCGGGGAGGTCATGTTGGGTCGTCAGGGTCCGGCGGCGGATGGGGTGCGGTAGATGCGGACGGGCTCGCTAGCCTGCTGCCGCGCTTGGAGTTGTTCGGTGATGATGGCTCCCAGGGTGTTGGCCATCTGCTGGAGTTGCTGTTGGTCCGCGTGGTGGAACTGGTTCATCTGCTGGGCGAGCGTCCGGTGTACGACGTTATTGCGGCGAGAGTCCTGGGTGGTTGTTTGATGTATCATAGTGACGATTTCCCGCAGCAGCGCAAGTTGCTTGTCTTGGGGAGTGGTGCTGGCGGCCGCAGCGTGGGGTTCTTGAGCTTCTTCGATGGGGTGTGGGAGTTCACTTGTGGCGTACTCACGTGCCGCTCGTTGTTATCGCGGTATCCTTCACGCCCAGCGTGGTCTCATCGCGGTCTTCTCACACACCTTGCATGGGTTCGTTGTTCTCGCAGTATCCGTCACGCCCGGCGTGGTCTCGTTGCGGTCATATCACATGCCTTTGCGTGGGCTCATTGTTCTGGTGGTATCCGTCACGTCCGGTGTGGTTTCTTCGCAGCTCTTCTCACACGCCTTGCGTGGGCTCGTTGTTCTCGTGGTATCCGTCACGTCCCGCGTGGTCTCTTCGTGGCTGTTCTCACAGGCCTGGCGTGGGCTCGTTGTTCTCGCGGTATCCGTCATGCCCGCTGTGGTCTCTTCGCGGCTCTTCTCACATGCCTTGCGTGGGCTCGTTGTTCTTGCGGTATCTGTCACATCCGGCGTGGTCTCTTCGCGGCTCTTCTGACACGCCTTGTGTGGGCTCGTTGTTCTCGCGGTATCCATCACGTGCGGCGTAGTCTCTTCGTGGCTCTTCTCACACGCCCTGCGTGGGCTCGTTGTTCTCGGCGTGTGGTGGCCGCAGCGCCAGTCACGGGGATAGAGAGGTGGGTCTGTGGAGAGAGATAATAGATTGCGTGTTCTCTTTCCTTTCCGCCAGTCCATGCACTCGCATCTTGGTGTCATTGCGGTATTCGATGTCGCGGTAGCAGTATTCGGCTTCACAGTAGCGTTATTCATCTTCGCTATATCTTCCTCACGCAGGGCATGGTATCGTTGCGGTATTCGACTTGGCTGTGGCGGTATTCGGCTTCGCCCTAATCTTCTTCACGCCCAGTGGGGTATCGTTGCGGTATTCGACTTCGCTGTGGTGGTATTCGGCTTCGCCCTAATCTTCTTCACACCCACCATGTTATCGTTGCGGTATTCGACTTTGCTGTAGCGGTATTCGGCTTCGCCCTAATCTTCTGTGGCATCACATCTGTCGAACACCAGTTCCCAGTGTCCCCGGCAGCAAGTGGCCAGGTATCCTGGAACGTGTCGAGTGATTCCAATGTTTCCGTTCCTTCCAGAGTTTCCGGCGTTTCTGGTCTTTCCAATGTGTCCGCTGTAAAACCCCCAAAAGTAGGGAACAGGGCACTGCTAGTCAAATTGAGGGGCAACACGTGTAAGTATGCGCTCAGGGTACGTTCGGATTCCCAAACCTCCTTTCAGAGTGTATCACGGACGTTTGGAGCTCGTTCGGGTAGCAGGTGATCGGGCTCGTGCCAAGCTCACTGCTTGTTCGGTTAGGATATCTCTTCACCTACCAGTGTTGATATCAGGATCGTGTGTAAATGCGGAAAAGAGTGGGTAACAAATTCCAATTGTGTTCGTTTTTCTTCCAGAGACTATGTCTGAAGCGAAGAAAAGAAAAGAACAAACTATCCACCTCCTTTTTTTTTTTAATACCTGGCCCCCAACACTAGTACCGTTTCCAGTACCACCTCTTTCACCCATTCATCTTCCTTTCCTCCATTTCTACACATTTGCCCATTTCCACCCCTCCATCACAATTGGTGCGTAACACCCACCCCTCTCAAAGGTTTTTGGAATCGAGTGTGTCACTTGTGACGGAAACCTCTCATAGGACGTATGGTCGAACCTTGTCTGAGTGCCATCCCTTCGTCAACTCGCCGGTCTCCAGATTCTTCAGATGGAGTTTTCCCTTCTTCGTGATATGGGTTACCTCGACGGGATCTTTCCAGCGGTACTTCCAAGGGTTGCTGTATTGTATTTTCAGCGAGTAATTCTGGTACAAGACCAGATCGCCAACCGTATACGTATGCGTTCGCCGGCCCCGATCGTATTCTTCCACCCTGCGTATCCACTTGTGGATTTGCAATGTGACTCCTTCTTCTCAGTATGAGTCCAACCACGCAAGCCGGATCTCACATAGCTTGTCGATTGCTGAGTCCCCAAGGCTGAGTTTCATTCCGATCTGCGGTTCGATCAAATTGAACACCTCATTTCTTGGTGAAAATCCCATGAGTAGCTGAGCAGGTGACAGTGTCGGTTCACGGTAGGGGAATCGCACATTGAAGCTAAACTGTACTTGTGGAAGTAGCTTGACCCAAGCCTGTGGATCCTCGGCAGCAATTCGGCGAATTGTGGCCTTGACTGTTCAGATCGCTCTCTCCACCTTTCCCTGTCCTTTGGCCTGTCCTGGAGCTCCAAATACCCACTTGATCCCCTTCTTCTCCGCCCATTCCAGACACTCCCAGTTGTTAAAGTGAGCACCTCTATCTGAATGCAGTATCAGAGGGTAGCCAAACCGGTAGTAGAATCCAGTGAGTACTTCGATAGTAGCCTTGCCATTGGCCACTGCAGTTGGTACGATCTCCAGCCATCCCGTGAAAGCATCAATGATGTAGAGACAGTGTCGTTTTCCATTGCTTGGCTCATAGGGTCCCGCATAGTCGATATGAACCAGCTCAAATGTCTCCAAACATATGATCGGACTCAGAGGTTCGACTCGGTATTCAGCCAAGTCCTGAGCACGCTGACAATTGTCACAAGACTTGACATAGCTCCATACATCGCTTCGAATAGTTGGCCAGTAGTAAGATTCGTAAATCTTTCGGAAAGTCATCTCTGCTACATAGTGACCAGCACACGGTTGATCATGGAAGTGAAGGAGGATCCGATCTATCTCTTCCTTGCTCTGCGGAACTGGAACATACTTCTCGTGCCGGTTTCGATATAGCAGTTTCCCTGTATCTCCTTTCTCGTCGTCCTGAAGAACAAATCGAATAGCCATCTGTCGTAACCGTGTTCTGTCTCCCTTTGCTGCAACTTTCCGAACGGTTCCGTAGTGCATGTGTTCCACCAACGCCTTTCTCCACTGTGCCCATCGGTGTTTTGACAACCTTCCCAATCCTCCATCCGATTCAGCCGTGAATACTTCCAAATCCACCTCTTCTTCCCGCGCAATAATTCGGATTGCTTTCGATTCCGGATGCAGCTTTCTCACTGCTTCATTTTCCGCCTCTTCTATTTTCAGTAGCAACTCCTTTGGTATGCTGGAAAGGCTGTCGGCCACGATATTGCTCTTCCCTGTGATGTGAAAGATTTCGTAATCGAACTCCTGCAAGCTGACAATCCATCCATTAACCTTCGCATTCATTGATGACATCTGGAGAGCCTGCGTCATCGGCTTGCAGTCTGAGTAAATGTAGATCTTAGATCCCAACAGGAGATGTCGGTTTTGTGTAAGGAACCAGTAGATGGCAAAAGCTTCCTTCTCTGGTTGTGACCATCATGACTGGGTGTCATTGAGTACTTTACTCAGAAACATGATCGGTCTTGCCTCACGGTAGGACTTTTCTGTATTGCTGGCTGTTCGCTGCCTGTCGGGTGCAGTCTCATCTGATTTCGGTAATGAGTGGATACCCTCAGTTCGATCCAACTGTTCGATGACACATGAGATAGCCCATGGCGAGGAATCCATCATCAACACAATTGGAAACATTTCTGAGAAGGCCTGCAGCGTAATCTCTTTTCCCAGTTCTTCACTCAATGTGAGGAGTTTTGCCTCATCTGCTTCGTCCCAATGAAATGAGTACCCATCTTCAAAAACTCTCATCTTCTTTCGTCCTTTTGGGAGTACCCTGATGGCTGGCGGATCGACATAAGTCTTCCATCCACGAAGTTTAACGGATATAAACTTCGTCTTGGAAGCCAAATCCGCGATATATCTTGCCAAATAACGCAAACAAGTGAGGTTACGCTCAAGTTGATCTGGGTTTTTGACAGGTTCTCTCAAAATTCCTTGAAATTTCGACACTGTTGCTGGTGATTTCGTCATACCGTTGCGTGAAATGACATGTCCCAATGTTTTCTTGGTCGTTGCCAAGAGTGGGGATTTGGCTGGATTGACAGAAATGTTGAACTTCTCGAACTGGGGAAAAATGCAGAACTCGAGCCGGTCAAGCTGCATATCGATAGTGTGGCTCTCATTGATCTTCTTGTAAGTGCACTTGCCGTCCTTCCAAGTGACTGTACTCTTTCCATCTGCGAAGTCGATATTGTCAAGGTAAACCTGGAGATTGTCACCCACAAATGGAGGGAAGGCTTTCCAAATTAGTCGACTGTAGGTGCTAGGTCCTCCTTGCAGGCCAAAAGGTAGAAAGTTCCACGTGAAGACTCCCCATCCAGGTAGGACAAAAGCAGTCAGATGTTTGTTCAATCCCATAGGAATCGCGAAAAATCCACTGAATCCATCGACTCCACTGAACCACAGGTTACATGCTTGCCTTCGGACGCACTCTTCCAGATTTCAGATTTCCCAGACATGCTTGTACAGCTGACGATTGAGATGGATATAGCTGACACACAGCTGGAAACTACCATCTCCTTTCGGTGCCAAAGTCACATTTGACGTCTGCTGGATCGGAATGGTTTCTCCTCGCTCGTGGTCGCAAATCTGTCCTGTATCCACCGGTGATACGATACCTGCATCAATGAGGCTTCCCACATACGTCCTCACCCACTGCATTTCCAGTGGTGCCAACTGCTTTCTCCGCTTTGCAATCTGCCACACTGCTCCTTCGCGGCGAATCAAATCGTGTTGAATATCTTCTTCCGAACAGTGCCTCATGTCCAGTACTGACTTGGCAACAAAGGGACGATATCTTCGCAAAATAGATGCCAATCTCTCCAATTGTCCCTCGGAGACGTCATCCAAGCATACCCACCAGGTGACATCATCAATCTGGAACAGCTGAAGTCCTACGAGGCTCGCGGATTCTTCGTTGTATTCGGCAGTCATTTCCATCGGGATTGTAGATTCCATGTCGGATACGATATGTAACGATATATTTCCGAGATTGTCCTGAAGGTCAGACTTCACCCCTCTCGGTCCGGACTCTGTTCCATAGCAGTAGGAGATTCCTGCCCATGGGTGGATATATTTTCCGTTTTTGTCAATGAGGAAACGTTCAGCCCTAGAAGAATCTGCCAGATATGACTGTCGGCCTTTTCGGATCCATTCCTCAGTAATCGCGTGATGATCAGAACGGTCCAATTTAACCTTGTCCCAGATTCCATTTCCCAGGTACTTTCTCCCATGGATGATGACAGGTCGTCCTTCATCACTGGGAACACATAGGTAATCTCCTCGAACACCGATAGTCGCATCGATGATGGACAGATAGGGTTTGCCGAGCAGCATTTTAGACGTTCCTCTGAAAATCCGATCAGCCACAAAAATGACGTCTTTAAATATGACTCCACTTCCCAGATCAATTGAGACCAGCAGATATCCGTCAATATTTGTTTTGCTGGCGACCCCAGTAATTGTGGTCGTATTCTTGTTGGTTCAGATATAGCTACCCTCAGTTGCTCTCACCACTTTGTTGGCAGTCTTGCGGTCTATCAGGTTGCAGTCCGCTCCAATATCAACCAATACTTCATCAAAGAAGAATCCTCCAAGATAGGCAGCCACTTTAAATGCAGGAGATATCTGCTTCTTTCTCTTTGACTCGTATTCGGCAAACTCATTCTCGGTCATTTGACGAACTCTGAGAGGATCCGCAATTTCTCCAACTCCTACCTTCTGGGTCTTGGTCTGGTGGCGTGCTCCAGACCTCACAGGCTCATCGTCGGAGGATTTGGATTCTTCATCACTAGGGTCTTCAATGACTGGCGGTTCCACTGTTCTTATAGGGCGTCTCGGTTTTGGTTACTCCTCTTCTGAGCTGGAGTCTTCTGAATGTTCCGCCTCATCAAACAGCAAACGCCGCATGTCTTTTCGGAAAGGTTTGACTTTTGCCAATTCGACAACGGGAACGAGCACCTTAGTTGACTCTAGATATGGTTCCACCGTCCATTTCCGTCATTGGCGATTGCATTCACGGGGCTCTGGGAAACCAGTATCCCTCTGAACTCCCTGTCATTTCTTTCCTGCAGCTGCGGTGACCTGGTCTGGCAGACGCGATTCCACTGAGTAGAGCTGTTGTAGTCCGAAATCTTGACTGCCAGGATCCTCATACAGGTGTGTGAATCTGGCTGCGAATCTTCTGTCATTCTCCAGTCCTTCGGCCAACATCTTCTCCCATCTGTACGGTGCAACGATGCCTTTGTGCGCTCGAAGGGCTTCCCTTTCAGCCCATCTCTTCGAAGCCTGTTTGCAGTCGGTAGCAATATGTCCAGTATCCCAGCAATTATAACACCTCTGCTCACATCTTGGCTGCCTCTACGCCTCATCAGAACCAATGTATTTCGTGAAGAACTTGCTGGACTCTTCTGCGCGCAGCTCCATTTCTGCCAGACGCCGTTTCAATATTGTAACCTCATCGGAATTTTCTTTTCGTGCAGTCGGTAAACGTTCGGTCGGCAAAAGTTCAGTCAGTTTCATAGCGAAAGAAGGATCAGGGTGCTTCATGTTTTCCCATACCCGAACGCAGTAATTCTCATACTCCGTGAGGCTCATTTCTTTCCAATTTACCGAAGGATTCATCAACTGCTGACGAACTTCTGTGGGCAGCACTCCGTTGATGAGAGGAATAACAGTAGCAGGGAATGACGCTCCGTTAACGCCTCGAATGCGGCCCAAGTAGTCCTTCATTGAGTCCTTTTTCCAGTCCAGACGCATTTTCGCTATGGTGTCAAGGACCTTCCCCATGCCGGTTTTGGTTTCGCCGTGGTATCTCTTTTTTATCGCAGCGACCAATTTGCGATATCAGCTGATATCCTCGACTGGCTGATGGGTCAACCATGTTGCTGGGCCTTCATATGCTTCCCCATCCACTCCCTTTTCCGGAGGATGGTTAGCATTCTTCAGCTGTTGCTTCATCAACTCCAGTCTCATGAAGTCATCGAAGTCTGGGTCCTCCTGGCTGTATTTGCAGGAAAGATTCTCGAAGGATGTCAAGTAGATATTGGCTGATGTCGTTCCATCAAATGACAGACTGTGGAGGAGCTTTGCCGTGTAGTCGATCATCTTGTGTCTCTTCTCCACTTGCCTGATCTCTTTTGTTGTTGGTACCCTGGGTTGAGGGGCTCTTGTCGGGGTTCCATCGTCTGGTTCTTTCACCTTCGTGATGAATTCTTGTAGTGTCAGTGTAGCTGGCAGAGGCAATGAGAATCTTCTTCTCGGCAAGAGTCATATATCATACAACTCTTCAGATGTGTCTGAAACGAATGACCCGGGAACGTTGGAAGTGATAACCGATAAGGAGCCTCTTGGAGGGATTTCACCCGGCAAGTCGGGATAAAGATTTTCACCGAAATGCTCCTGGAAAATCTTGACAAGACCTTGCCAGTTCTTCTTGATTGGTATTCCTGATCGGATCTCAGCTTGAGCTTTGCGTCGTAATTCGTCAATAATCCGTTTGTCAGGGTGATTTTCAACCTGGTTTGTGAGAACCCTCAAATCCTGATTGAACAGAAGCTCTGTTTTGCCATCTATCTGAAACTTCTTGTACAGACTGACGCAGGCCCACAAGATCGTCTCCTCAGTGGTAGCAGCCACGGTGTCTGCGATCTTCAGTGTGGCTCTAGGTAAGAATCAGTTCTTTTCGTGAGATTTGGAGGTTCAGATGAACTTCCCGCTGGAATGGGTACAGGCAGTCCGCTCATGGAGAAATCTCAGCAGGAGTCCGTTACCAATGCCACCTGTACCCAATGAAGTTGTTGAATTTGGGTCGAAAATTCGTTCTTTCCAAAGGGTCGTTTGTAAGGTACAGCTGGCTTCAGCGAAAGAGACGTTGTGAGGAAAAGTCGAAAGATCCTGAGGACGAAAGTAAGGAAAGGGTTTTGTAATTATCCCGGGAAAAGCTATGTGAAGAGAAATTGTGTGTTGAAGATGAAAGGGAAGAAGGGAAGAAAAGTCGAGGGAGGTCTTTTTAGCCGTGATGTTTTCTCTAGTGAGGGAGAATTCTTGGCAACATAAGACCCCACAGAACTTTTGACCGTTCTCAGATTGTCGACCCCCTATTAAATTTGACCAATGCAGCTGGCTCCCTGCCGTGGTCACCAGTGCAAAACCCCCAAAAGTAGGGAACAGTGCACTGCTGGTCAAATTGAGGGGCAACACGTGTAAGTATGCACTGAGGGTACGTTCGGATTCCCAAACCTCCTTTCAGAGTGTATCAGGGACGTTGGGAGCTCGTTCGGGTAGCAGGTGATCGGCCTCGTGCCAAGCTCACTGCTCGTTCGGGTAGGATATCTCTTCACCTACCAGTGTTGATATCAAGATCGTGTGTAAATGCGGAAAAGAGTGGGTAACAAATTCCAATTGTGTTCGTTTTTCTTCTGGAGACTATGTCTGAAGAGAAGAAAAGAAAAGAATGAACTATCCACCTTTTTTTTTTTTATACCTGGCCCCCAACACTAGTGCCGTTTCCAGTACCACCTCTTTCACCCATTCATCTTCCTTTCCTCCATTTCTACACATTTGCCGATTTCCACCCCTCCATCACAATTGGTACATAACACTGGCGTTCGCGGCATTTCTGGTGCTTTCATTGGTTCTGACGTTTTTCGTGAAAGCTTGGTACTGACAGCAATACTCGGAACTGGTTTTGTCGGAGCTTCATATCACTTTTCCAGGGAGAGTCTTCTGACTCTCGAGCAAGTATGTTTGTCTTGCCGGCACTTTTCTGGGCAATATTTGAGGTCAAAACCAACCGTTGGCTGGCCATTCGCATCACTGACCGCATCATCAATTGAGGCTGTGCTTGGCCGTTCGTAACCCCTTTTGCGTCAACATCGCTGTTTGTGATTCGTCAGACGTCCATTCATAATCCGTTCGGTAGTCAACGCATAGCCGCAAGCCCTCCTTTTCAACTCGTACTGGCGTGCCTGTTGGTGACGTCCGTATGCGGGTCTCGTAGCTCTTCTTGTTTGGACAGTGTTATTCCCAATTATGATGGGATAAAGAAGTCGCTGTGTTCCACGGGTCCGCTCCCTTCCTGGGTTTTTCTTCTTCCCAGCTTCCTGCATCTTCCAGTGTTTTTCGGTGTGTTTCGGTGTTTTTGTGGCTTCCCTTTGGTGTAGCTGGGCTCTCTGGCCTTGGTGCAGCGGCGTTTCAATGTCGGTGACCTCCTCAATTCGCTACTCTTATTTTAGTTGGTCTGGTGAATCCACAGTGGATTCCGGTTTCTCAAGGATTTCCCGCTACGTCAGGTGTCGATTGGAGACGCAATATAAGGTCAAAAACCTGACCCCGACTTTCGATCTCTGTTTTGGGCTCGACAGGCAACGTAGCTCCGCGGCGTGCCTTTCTCACTGGCGAGGCATCGTGCTCCCAGCCTTCTGTGTGGCCATGCTTCCTCTTACGCAGTCTTCTTCTACTACCACCCGGTGGTCTTTACTGTAGCACGGTATCATTCTCTCGTTGTTCGTGAGTGATCTCGAATTGCTACTCATGTCTCGGTGTTGTTTGGCGCAAGTGATTCCCACTCACTCGTCATGCTCGTCCTTCTTCATGCCCCGCATGGCATCGTCGTTGTTGTCTTCCTTCCTGCCCAGCGTGGCCTGCGGTATACGCAGCAGACTTCCCTCATGCGCGGCGGTCTTCCGTCCTGTCCAGTGCGGCCTACGGTATGTGTGGCGGACTTCCGTTCTGCACGGCGCGGTATGTGCGGCGTTTTTCCTTTCCGCCCGGGGCGGCCTGCGCGTCGGTCTTCCGTTCCGCCCGGTGCGGTATACGTGGAGGTCTTCCGTTCTGTCTGGCGCGGCCCAGTATACGCGGCGGTGTTCTGTTCTGTCTGGTGCGGCCCGGTGTGCGCGGCGGTGTTCCATTCTACCCGGCACGGCATAGGTGTTCCGTTCTGTCTGGCGCGGGCCGGTGTGGGTGGTGGTCCTCCGTTCTGCCCAGCGCGGCATGCGCGGCGTTCTTCCATTCTGCTCAGTACGGCATGCACAGCGTTCTTCCATTCCACCCGGGGCGGCATGCGCGGTGGTCTCCCGTTCCGCCTGGTGCGGCATACGCGGCGGTGTTCCGTTCTGTCTGGCGCGGCCCGGTATGCGCGGCGGTGTTGCGGGTCCATCAAAGGTGGTCCTGGATCACTCTGTTGGAATTGCTTCTCGCCGCTCCAGTGTGGTGCGCCGACGGAAGCGACACCGCAGCAACAGTGGCGTCAGCAACGCCATGGGGAGCAACGCGATGGCAACGACGATGGCAAGGGGATCCTGGTAACGACGGCTTGGCATTCTTCCATAGCAGTGTCTTTTGCTCTCTTTCTTCTATACTCTTACACACTTCTTCATAGCATTGAATAAGATACTCGTTACATCTACCTCGGGCGATTTCATCACCTGTCAACAATCAAATCATCTCGTTCAAACATAATCTCTTTCTCTCTCTCTCTCTCTCTCTGCTCATGTGAAGACTCTCAGAGAAACGGTGATCGGGCAATCTTTAACAGGTTATGAGCCCGGACCCGTAACCGCTCCACATACGATGAAACCTCACCGCTGTCACACTCTTGTGCGATAAATAGCTCCTCAGGAGCCAGTGATAAACGCGGGGGCCAGCGATTCCGAGGCCCCTTTCCTCTAAGTCTCACTTAGAAGCTTTCTCCTCGAAATTGATCGCTAACCATCTCAGCTACAGAAGATCTCTGACGATCGACAAGAACTTCCCTCCTTACGATCGATACGATCACTCCTCGTAAAACATACGCGATTCTCAGACCGATTCCTCTACCTACATACCTACTTGACAAGCATCTACAACGATCTTCATCATGAGTGACGAAAAATTCTAACACCCTCTGGGCAACGTCCGCCTACTCGATCGTACCAACTACGCAGTCTGGAAAGAAGATTGCATGAAGGTCCTACAAGGAATCATGGCGTGGGACATCGTGATAGAGAGTGAAGAAGAACCAGAAGATCCGCGAAGACCCAATGACTTTACCAGACCCCTAGTTCTGGCACGGAAGGCATACAAGGACTACAAGCAGCAGAAATTGCAGACTGTGGCCATCATCTACGGATCCTGTACCAATGCTGGATCGTACCAACTACGCAGTCTGGAAAGAAGATTGCATGCAGGTCCTACAAGGAATCATGGTGTGGGACATCGTGATGGAGAGCGAAGAAGAACCAGAAGATCCAGGAAGACCCAACGACTTTACCAGACCCCTAGTTCTGGCACGTAAGGCATACAAGGACTACAAGCAGCGGAAATTGCAGGTCGTAGCAATCATCTACGGATCCTGTACCAATGCTGTCAAGGTACACTTCAAAGGAATGGAGGATTCCATTCAGATGTGGAAAGAATTGGAGGCCCGCACAAACACTGCCAACTCTTCGGTTGGAAGAATGTCGCTCTTCCGGAAATTAAGCACTCTCCGTCCCACTCCCGGACAGCCGCTCAATGCCTACTTCGCCGAATTGCTCGACATCACCACTGAGCTCGCTGGCTCCGAAGAAGTGGTCTCCGACATGGTCCTTAAGAATCACATCTACACAACTCTTCCTCCTGCCTATGCAGTCACGATTGAGATTCTTCAATCTCGTGCAAGAGTCACTGTTCAAGAAGTCATTGATGCACTGAACGAA
>Ga0307508_10003970_pt1 | contig 14667 bp, 15 predicted proteins | sample 9_EM_MG_FD_203089 | JGI IMG/M metagenome (GOLD analysis project Ga0307508, IMG submission 203089) | Populus trichocarpa ectomycorrhiza microbial communities from riparian zone in the Pacific Northwest, United States - 9_EM | ecosystem: Host-associated > Plants > Roots > Unclassified | place... | reverse complement strand
CGATCGCCGGCGTCGCCGAGGCCGGGGATGATGTAGCCGTGCTCGTCGAGGTGAGAGTCGATGGCGGCGGTGAAGACGTGGACGTCGGGGTGAGTTTCGGCGAGGTTGTTCAAGCCTTCGGGCGCGGCGAGTAGGCACACGAACTTGATGGAGCGGGGCGACGCCGTTTTCACGCGCTCGATGGCGGCGACGGCGCTGTTGCCGGTGGCCAGCATCGGGTCGACGATGATCACGTCGCGGTCCGACATTTCGCCCGGTAGCTTGAAGTAGTATTCGACGGCGCCCAGCGTTTCCGGATCGCGATACAAGCCAATTTGACCGACGCGCGCTGCGGGCAAGATGCGCAGCATGCCTTCGACCATGCCGGTGCCGGCGCGCAAGATGTTGAGCAGTACCACCTTTTTGCCGTCGATCAGCGGCGCGCGCATTTTGGCGAGCGGCGTCTCGATCTCGCGATAAACGAGCGGCAAATCGCGCGTCACTTCGTAGCCGAGCAGCATGCTGATTTCGCCGAGCAGCGTACGGAACGAGTTGGTGCTGCGATCTTTCTCGCGCAAAAGCGTCAGCTTGTGCTGCACCATCGGGTGGTCGATGACCGTGACTTTGTGGCTCATGCTGGGCTCCGCTTTCAGAAAACCGTGCCGTCGCTCACGATGCGCAAGGGTGGCCCGCCGTCGGCGCGCAGCTCGGCCGCGATGGCGCGCCCGGCGCTCCAGCTGCCGCCTTCGAGCACGCGTGCCAGCGGCAATTCGTCGGCGGACAAACCTAGCTTCGAGCGCACGGCTTCGGCCAGGCGATCGAGCAGCACCACCGTCAAGGCCCGCCACTCAATCACCAAGTCCGACCACACTTCGTGCTCGAGCTCGGCGGCGCGCGGCTCGACCAGCTCCAGCACTCCGGCGTCCAGAAACAAGCCGCCGTTGCGATATTCGGGCAACCCCGTGAGCTCGCCGATCCCGTCGATGACGATGCCCGCTGCCTCGAGCGGCTCGAGCAGCGAGTAGCTGAGCCACTGCGAAAGCTTGTGAAAAGGCACGAAGCCGAAGCTCGAGTGACGCCACACATCGCCGAGCGGCTTGCCCGCGAGCTTTTCGCGCCCCGGCCAAATCGGTCCGAGCGCGCTCAGCACGGCCTTCAAGATTGAAGTTGCGGGCAGGCGCCCATTTTGCGCCGAGCGCTTCAAGAACACGCCGAGATCGCCGAGGCGCGGGCGCGGCGAATCGAAATAGCGCGGCGTGCTTTGCACGATCTCGCCCAGTCGCTGCAGCAGCGCGGCGCGGCCGGCGACGCCGGTGAGCGGATTGTTGCCCGTGACTTGGAACGCGCCCTCGAGGTGCAGCGCGTCGAAGCGCGACAGTCCGGCGCCGTCCGCCGCCGAGCTGTGATCGCTGGCCAGCATGCCGCTCATGAACAAGTGATAGCTCGCGACGGCCAAGCCTTCCGAGCGCGAGTAGCAGCGACCGTCGGGCTCGCGGTACTGCCAGGCGGGGCCGGCGCCGGCGTCGAGCAGCACGCTCACGATCAAGAGCTCGCTGCGCGCGCGGAGTTGATCGTCGTCGCCGAGGCCCTGGAGCCCGTGTTGGAAGCGAGCCAGGCGTGGCACTCCGCCCGCGTCGAAATGCCGGTAGCGCCCGTGATACGGAATCGCCCGGACATCCGGATAGGCCCGGCGGGTGACGTCGATGACGCGCTCCGCGACGGCCGGCAATTTTGCCTCGTGCAAGCGGAAATAGGCTAGCTCTCCGCGCTCGGCGGCTTCGAAAATGGCACCGCAACGCGCGCGAATCGCCGCGCTCGTCTGCAGGTAGTCGTATTCGTCCGCTGGGCCCGTGGTCGCGTCAGCCATCGAAACCGCGACCCTTGGGCTTGGCCAGCTCGTTGCCGTCCGGCACCGCGCCTTCGGTGAAGTAGCCGGCCGCCATTTTGGCGTCCATCTCGACGCGCGCGTCGGGCGGAATCAGCGCGTCGGGGATCGGCACGCGTTCGACGATTTGGATACCGGCGCGTACGACGGCGTCGTGCTTCATGTTGCTCATCGACACGAATTTGTCGATTTTGCTGATGCCGAGCCAGTGCAGGGTGTCGGGCATCAGCTCTTGAAAGCGCATGTCTTGAACCCCTGCCACGCATTCGGTGCGGGCGAAATATTGGTCGGCGCGGTCGCCGCCTTCTTGGCGCTTTCTGGCGTTGTAAACCAAAAACTTGGTCACCTCGCCGAGCGCGCGGCCCTCTTTGCGATTGTAAACGATCACGCCGCTGCCGCCCGCCTGGGCCATACGTACGGCTTCTTCGATGCCGTGCGTCAGGTACGGACGACAGGTGCAGATGTCGGAGCCGAACACGTCGGAGCCGTTGCACTCGTCATGCACGCGCACTGCCAGCGGCTTTTTGGCGTTCGGAATGCTCGAAATGTCGCCGAACATGTACACGGTCGCGCCGCCGATCGGTGGCAAGAACACCTCCAAGTCGCTACGCGTCACCAGCTCGGGAAACATGCCGGCGGTGTGCTCGAACAAGGTACGGCGCAGATCGGACTCGCTGCAACCGAAGCGCGCCGCCACGCCTGGCAGGTACCAAACCGGCTCGAGCGCTGCCTTCACGACCACGACCGAGCCGCCAGCTTTCAAAATCTTGCCGTCGACTTTGAGGCGCCCGGCGCCGATAGCGTCGACCAATTCCGGCATTTGGATGTGCGCGCGCGTGATGGCGATGGTTGGTCGAATGTCGTAGCCCTGCTCGAAGAACGGCTTGAATACCTCGCTTACCACCGCGCCCCACGGATCGAGCGACACGATTTTCGTCGCGTCGAACCACTGCGGGAACGGGCCAACCGGGTGCGTCGGCGCGGTGTTGGTGAGGTCCGGCTTGCGCAGCGGATCGAGCGCGCCGGCCGCGACCGCCACGGCGCGATAGACCGAGTAGGAGCCGGCGTGCGTGCCGATCACATTGCGCTGGGCCTTGTTGGTCACGGTGCCGATCAACGGGCCGCGCACCAGCGGATCTTCGGCGCCCCAAACTACCGGCGCTGGCTTGGGTCCGTGGCCGCTCGGGTGCGACGTCAAGACGATGGCTTTCGGACGTTTGTGCTTCGCCTTGGGGGTGGTGGTCACGGAGACCCTCCAGGATAATCCCGCCCGTGGTAGAAGTGAATCACGTCCAACGAGCTGCCCCTGCCGCCCGGCCTTCCCGAACCGCCCGTGAGCGCGCGCGCCTCGCAGCCGCCGCGTTCGGTGCCGCCTCCCACTTCGCGCGCCGGCTACCGCTCGGCGAAGACGCGGCACCCGCTTTCGCCGCACCGCGCTACAGGGCGCTTCTTTCTTTCATCGATTGTTGGCGGCGTTGCCATGCTCGCCACGCCCGCCGCCACCCCCTGGACGCTGCGCGCCATGGTCGGTTGGGATGCCACGGCGCTCACGCTCTTGGGTTTGTGTTGGCACATCTTGCACAGCTCTGACGCGCGCACGACCGAGCTGCGCGCCGGCGATCAAGATCCGGGCGGCCGCGCGGTGTTCCTGATCGCGATCTGGTCGAGTCTGTTCAGCCTATTTGCGGCCACCATGGTGCTGCGCATGATGCGCGGGCAAAGCTGCGGCAATTTTTGGGTCGTGCTGGCGCTGGTTTCGGTCGCGCTGTCGTGGATCGTCACCCACACGGCATATACGTTCCGCTATGCGCACCTGTACTACACGGGAACGCACAACGGCGGCCTCGAGTTTCCGGGCACGCCCACGCCGTGCGACATGGACTTTGCGTACTATTCGTTCACGCTCGGCATGTGCTTCCAAGTGTCGGACGTGCAGTGCAGCGACACTGGCATCCGCCGCGCCACGCTGGGGCACGCCTTGGTTTCGTTCGTCTTCAACACGACCATCGTCGCGCTGTCGCTGAACGTGATGTTCCAGCTACTCAGCAGCTGATTCACGCGACGCCTGGGGGCGAGCGAATCCTCTACTGCCCGTAGTTGACTTCATTCAGGTTGTTTTGCGCGCTCTTGGTCTTGTCGGCTGCGTCTAAGCAAGCCGGAAGCGGGTCGCACGGGTACTTGGCCTCTTGGTTCCACTTGTAGAAGTGGAAGTAGTCGTAGCTGGCGTGCAGCGGGTACTTGTTGTTTTTGCCGTCGCCGAAGGCGTTACTGCTGAACACCCACGAAAAAGCCCGCAGTACGCGAATTTCGCATGGGCCCGGTTAGGATGCGCCCGCGAGTTTCACTCCGAGCGGCGGCCGTCGAGCGTGAGCTGCCAGGCAACGCCGCGTTGCCGGAGCTCGGCCGTGTAGATGGAGTCGCGGCGCAAGCCGCGTGAAGCGAAGGTGCCGACCGCGGTCGCGAGCACGAGCGGCAGGGCGATGGCATAGTCGCCCGAAAGCTCGAACACCATCACGGCCGCCATCATCGGCGCGTGCGTGGTCGCTGCGGTGGCAGCCGCCATGCCGACTAGCGCGTAGCCGCCTGCGGCGCCGACCTGCACACCCAGGCTGGACAGCGCCGCCGCGTAGATGAAGCCGAGCCCGCCGCCGATCAGCAGCGTGGGCGTGAACACGCCGCCCGGACTGCCGGACGACACCGATGCCGTGGTCGCCAAGCATTTTCCTACCAGTAAGAGCAGCGTGAACTTGAGCGTGAACGCGCCATTCAGCATGGCGTTCAGCGGTTCGTAGCCGTTGCCTGCAACCTCGGGCAGCACCGCCACCAGCGCACCCGCCAGCAAACCGCCGAGCGCCGAGCGCCAGGGCGGCTTCAACCAAGCCCGGCGAAACAGCGCCTCGCCCCACGACAGCACGCGCATGAAAACTTGCGCGCCTACGGCGGCGAACAGCCCGAGCCCGCCGAAAGCCAAAAGCTCCAGCGGCGACGACAACTGAAACGCGCGCTGTCCATAAATCGGGCCGCTGCCCACGACCGCGCGCGTGAGCGCCGTCGCCACCACCGTCGCGATCAAGACCGGCACCACGGTGTCGAGCGCCACCACGCCGACCACCACCTCGAGCACGAACAGCACGGCCGCAAGCGGCGTATTGTACGCCGCCGTAAAGCCCGCCGCGGTGCCGGCGGCGATCAGGATCCGCGTACGCGACAGCGGCAACTCCAAGCGGTCGCTCAGCCACTTGCCGGCGGCTCCGCCAAACTGAATCAATGGACCTTCGCGCCCGAGCGAGCCGCCTGAGGCGATAGCGAGCCACGACGACAGCGACTTCAGCAGCGTGACGCGCATCGAAAGTCGAACCCGCCCCAGCACCACCGCTTCCATCACGTCGGCCACGCCTTGCCCGGCCGGCGCGCGCGCCACCAAAATGCCCAGCAGCCCCGCAAGCAGCCCGCCGACCGCCGGCGCCAGCAAACGCAACCAAACCGGGGCCAGCCGCGCCGCCGACACGACATCGGGCCCGTTGCCAAAGCGATGCACCACGAACACCAGCGCCGCTCGGAAGGCGATCGCAAAAGCGGAAGCAAGCAGCGCGACCGCGACCACGCCTACGCTGAACCTGAGCCAGGAATAGCGGGAGACAGAGGCGGGCGGAATGCGGCTCAAAGGCTTCGAGCTTCTCGAAATACCGCCCCGCGCGCGCGACCGTCAACCGCCGCTACAGCCAACCAACTCTGTAGGTCGAACGGGCCGGCTTTCCTTCGTCAGTTGCGCTCGAGCTCGGCGATGCACAGGTCGCCCTGACCGCCGCACTTGATCGTCAAGCGGGCGTTGCCAGTGTCCCACACGCCGCTGCACGGACTACGCGAAGTCTTGTTGAACATCAGCGTCGCGCCGGTGAAGTCGCCGTTCTGGTCGAGCCCGGCCGCGCCGTTCACACCGACGTTGGCGTTCAGGCTTGCGCCCTCCGAAACGAAATGGACGCGGCACGCGATGTCGGTCGCGGCGATCGACTGGGTGGCGTTCTTGTTCAGGCCGTTGCAGTTGAAGCCGCCGTCTACGTTCGTGATCGTGTAGCTGCCGACGAGGTCGGGGCAGAGCGGGCCGCCGCTATCGCCGGCCGCGCCGGCGGCGCCGCCGAGGCTTGTTGTACCGGCCGCGCCGCCCGCATTCGCGGTCCCGGCGTTGCCGCTGCCGCCCTTGCCGCCGGTCTGGTTGCCGGCCGTGTTGCCGCTGCCGCCGCTCGAGCCCGTGCCGCCTTTGCCGCCGGTGCTCTGGTTACCGGCCATGTTGGCGCTACCTGCCGTGTTCGCTTTGCCAGCCGTCGCATCGCTGCCCGCCACGGCGTTGCTGCCGCCTTGAGAGGCCGTGCCACCCGCGGAGGCCCCACTCTCGGAGCTCGCGGTGCCCGACGTGGCTGGACCGCCCTTCGTGAAGCTCGCAGAGTCGCTGCCGCTGCACGAGACGGCAAACACGAGCACAACCGGACACCCAAGCAGGACGGCACGCAGCATGAAGACCTCCTCAAATAAGAAATTCTCAGCGTAACTGACCTTGGTGGTACCCCAGAGGCGCTTTTCCCAGGCATCCGAAAAGCGAGTCGGGCAAGGTGCGTGAAGGTAGCCAAATACTGAAGCTTGCGTTGTGTCCTCACCCTTTTTGCCTATGTCACAGCGCGCCTTCGTCCTGCTGATCTCGACCGGCCTTTCGCTCGCCGCCTGTGGTGGCGGAGGCAGCTCGGGCAATGGGTCCTCGCTCGGTGGCGGCGCAGCGGGCGGCGGCGCGCCACCGACTACAACTGCGGGCGGCACGTCCGCCGGCTCTGCGACGGTGGCCGGCACAGGCGGGCAAGTCGCAATCAGCGGCGGCATGAGCGGCATGAGCGGCATGGGCGGCGCTACGGTCACGGGCGGCGGCGGCATGACCGCGACGGGCGGTGACATCGGCGGCGCCGGCGGCGCAACTGCCGGCGCTGGCGGCACCACGGTGACGAAGCCTCCGCCAACCTGCACCGACGCGGTGCTGCGCACGGGTCCGCCCGCCGGCAAAGAGAACCTGAAGACCGATCCCATCGACACGAAGTTCCCGTTCAGCACGCATTGGATCGGTCGCTTCAGCGACGACCCAACGGCCGTCGGCATCACCGGCATGGCCGACTTCGACAACGACGGCGATCTCGACTTCGCTGCCGGGCAGCGCGGCGGGCCGCAGAAGTGGTGGGAATATTGCTCGGCTGATCATTGGGCGCTGCACACCATCGGCACCGGTCACAACTCGCCCGGCGGCGGCAACGCGCTCGACGTCGATGGCGACGGCTGGGTCGACATGATCGCCGGCGATTCTTGGTACAAGAATCCGCAAAATCCGCGGACGAGCATGAGCTGGGCGCGCCACAGCGTCGGCGTTGCGGGCGCAGAAGACGTCGCGATCGGTGACATCAACGGCGACGGCAAGCAAGATGCCGTGTGGATCTGGGATCAAATCGATCCGCAATGGCGCACGCCCGGCCCCGACCCGACGCAGCCATGGCCACCCGGCGCCGCTTTTGCCAACCGCCAGACTCAGGGCGGCTTCGTCGGTGATGTCGACGGTGACGGCGACAACGACGTGCTGGTCGGCAAACAATATTGGTATCGCAACCTCGATGGCAAAGGCAAACAGTGGGAAACCGTCAATTTTCCCAACCAATTCGACGATTCGCCGCTCACCACCATGGGCGACATCGACGGCGACGGCGACATGGATTTTGCCATGTGCACCCACTTCGGCGCGCGCGTCGCCTGGTTCGAAAACATGGACGGCAAGGGCACGACCATGACCATGCACAGCATTGGCAACGGCAAAAACAAGCTGCACGCCATCTTCGCGCTCGACTTCGACAACGACGGTGACCTCGACATCTACAGCGGCGAAAGCACTGGCAGCGCCTTCATCTGGGAAAACACCGACGGCAAAGGCAGCTTCGTCGAGCACGCCGTCTCGAACACCGCGCGCGGTCACGACGCGCGCGTCGGCGACGTCGATTGCGACGGCGACCTCGACATCGTCGGCAAACCCTGGGGCGAAGGCGAGCCCGAGCCGCGCGACGCCATCTACCTCAAAAACGAGCTCGTCGAAAAAGGCGGCAAAGCCGTGTTCACCCGCCCCAAGAGCGAAGTCTGGCACTACACCCAAACCCGCAAATACTGCCCGTAATGGCTGCCGCCCCGCAGCCCGAATTGCAGAAGCTCACGTAGCGACTCCAGGTACAACCGATCGTCGATCCCGATCGTCCGATCCCGACCCCCCCCCCTCACTCCAATACCTCGTCATCTCCACTAAGGCGGCGTCGGTGAATAATGGAACCGATCGGGCGCATCGATGGACTGTTTCAGGCTGCCGCGTGGGAAAAATCGGTTCGGTTGTTCATGGACGTCGCCTAACTGTAACGGCGGTGTCAAAGAAGTCCTCTGCCTTGACGAGCCGGTGGAGCCCTCTGCGCTCTGGCACTTTCGATGCCCGGAAAACGTCGAATTCTCATCGCACCTGCCGGGTTGTCTTTGCTGATGCGGCCGCAGCTGAACGGCGATACGTTGGGCGGACGGGAGAGTCATGACGGGTCGTGCGCCACTGGGGACAGAATGACGAACGCGCTAGCGAACCACAGCTGGACTGCTCAATCACTCGGAGTACTCGAACGCGCATGCGACCATCACGGTGGTTTTGAGACGTGGGGCGCTCTGAGCAACATCCGATTGCTCCCAGGCCGTCTCTCGGGACTCGTGCCGTGGTTGAAGGGCAGCGGTCAGACATTCCCTATTCCAAGCGCTTTCGAAATTCGACCACACGAACGTTGGGCGCGATTCCTGAACTATCCGGACGCGGAGCATGTCGGCATCTTCGACAATGGTGCGGTTCGACTGGAACACCGCGAGACGAAGAAGACAGTTGTACGAGCTGACGATCATCGGCGTAGCTTTCGAGGGGCAGCAATAAACCGGCGCTGGACACCCGTCGACGCGCTTTACTTCTTTGGCTACGCATTGACGCACTACCACTCGCTGCCGTTCAGCCTTTTTGACGCGCGGCTCATTCGGTCCAGGGAGATCGGCTCCCGAAGCGACCCCTTGAACGTTTTGGACGTCGAGTTGCCGGCCGACTTGCAAACACATTGTCGACGCCAGAGCTTTTACTTTGACAGGGTAGGGCGCCTCGTCCGACATGACTATCACGCCGAAGTCGTCGGGGTCTGGGCCCGCGGAGCGCACTTCTGGAATCGCCAGGCTTCCTTCGGCGGATTCCCGATATCGTTGGACCGCCACGTATTCGCCAGGCTGGGAAGGATCGCCTGCCCGGTAACAGCACTACACGCCACCTTTCTCGATGTCGAGGTGGAGCTTGGCCGAGCAGCTCCCACCAAAGGCAAGCTACTGCCCTGATGGCCGCCGCCCAGCAAGCCGTTGAAGCCGACGGCCGCGCCTCGTCGCGACCCGCGCCGTCCTTCCTCTCGCCCGTGGTGAAGTACCACGGGCTCGCTCGTTGCTCCCCGCCTCCTCCCGTTTTGCTGATGCGGCCGCTGCTGAACGGCTGTACGTTGGGCGGACGGGGTAACCAGGATGCGAACGTTGAGCATCGATCGAGCTGTCATCCGTCACGCTCGTCAATCCGACGCCGAGGGCATTGCTCGCGTTCACATCGCATCTGCGGACGACTCTTTGGCGCCGCTCGCGCGCGAATGGCCAGCGTCGGACCTCGATCGACGTACCGAGCGATGGGCGGAGTCACTCCAGGCTGCAGACAGACTCGACATGGTCGCTACGGTCGCGGACCAGGTGGTGGCGTTCATCGGCGGTGGTCCACCGCGTCAGCAAGGCATTCCCGGCGGCGTCGAGATCTATGTTGTGCACGTCATTCCAACTCACCGCTGCGCGGGAATCGGCAGCCAGCTCTGGAACCTTGCCTGCACAATCCTGCGTGGCCCTGCTCACGCGCCTCTCTATCTCGAAACCCTTGCCGAGCTGCCTTGCTGCACCTTCTATGATGCGCGCGGTGGGGAGGTGCTCACCCGTACTGCCGGAACCTTCTACGGAGGCGCGGTCACGCACCTTGCTTACTATTGGCCCGCCGGGAAACCGCACGAACGTCGTCCCTGACGAAGAGCTGGCCAACAAGTCGTTAAAGCAGCCCAATTTTGCGTGGCGAAGAGTGTCAGTCCTGGGTGATGGTCAAGTCTTCGGTCTTCTTGTTGGTCGCGGTTGCGTGCGGAGCGATCCTTGGCCACGATCCACCCAAGGCGCGATGTACGACGCTAGCGCCTGGTGCACGGTTTCGGCCGCAGCCGTGGTTTGGCTTCACCTGCTCCGGACAATGTGGACGGCGATCACCCGCTGCGCGGCTGGCCGTTGCGATTCGCCGTCACGTCGTGCGCCGGAACCCAGCGATTCGTGGGACCCTTCTTCGCCCCGCCCGAGTTCGAAGACGTGCCCCTGTGAAAGCACCGCCGCCCAACGACGGTTTGCAGCAGACGTGGCCCTCGCGGGCGCTCGCGTCTTTGCTCCCCGTGTATTTCACTTTTGCGCTGCGAGTTGGCGCGCACCGGGTGGACTTGCTCCTTCTATTTGCGGGACTGGCACTCATCGTGCGGGGTCGCGACTTGCTTCGCAAATACGTCCCCCATCTCGAGTACCTGACGCTCGAGCGCTGCGGTCACGAACCGTGGCGCGAACAGTACGCTCGCGAGGCATTCGCGGCGGCGCTCTGTGCTTGGCTCGAGCCGCGGTGCTAGCGTTGCGTTCAAGAGGCAGTCCATTGACCCGCTCGTACCGGCATACGCAGATCGGATATCTCATGGTCGCCGCTCTGGCGATTGGCATACTCGGGCTCGTGGCGTCGCTGGTGTTCGGCAATGGGCCGAAGGCTTTGTTGGGCGCGGTCGCCATTTTGAGCTTGTGTTTGCTGCTCTTCCCGACGCTGACGGCGACTGTCGAGGCCGATCGGCTGCGCTGTTTTTTCGGGTTGGGCTTGGTTCGGCGGGAGATCCGCATCAGCGAAATTGTCGCGGTCTCCGTGGTCCGCAACCCCTGGACCTACGGCTGGGGCTTGCGTCTCATTCCCGGAGGCTGGTTGTGGAACGTCTCGGGCCTCGAGGCGGTCGAGCTCCAGCTTCAGAGCGGCAAGCTCCTGCGCATCGGGACCGACCAGCCTGACGCCTTGCACGCGGCAATCGTCAGCGCCGTGAAGCACCTGCGAGCCTGATTCACCAGCGCGCAGGGCACGCCGGAGCGTGGCCGATAGCGGTTTGCCGGCGCCCGGTTGCGCGGTACGTTACGGCATGAGTGACGAGCTAACAGCCGCCCCAGACAACACAGCCGTGCGGGTTGCCTTGTGGCGGGCGCTGCACTTGGAAATCGACGCGCCGCCGCACGTGCTCGAAGACGACGTCGGTTTGAAGTTGGCGGCTCCAGACGACGGCTGGCGCAGCCGTCCGGATATGAGCCCGTTCACGCGGGCGTTCCGCGCGTCCATCCTGGCTCGCGCCCGCTTCGTCGAAGATCTGGTCGCCGAGCGAGCGGCGCAAGGCGTCGGGCAATATGTGATCCTGGGAGCGGGGCTCGACACTTTCGCCCAGCGTCGGGCGGAGCTTGCGTCGCGCATGCTGGTGTTCGAAATCGATCCGCCGCGTCCGCAAGCGTGGAAGCGCCAGCGGCTCATCGAGCTCGGCTTCGGAGTGCCGTCGTTCTTGCGGCTGGTGCCGGTCGATTTCGAGGCGGGCGACGGCTGGTGGGAGAAGCTGGTTGCTTCCGGCTTCGATTCCGCGCGGCCGGCGGTCGTGGCCTCGACGGGTGTGAGCATGTACCTGACTCAGGACGCGATCGTAGCAACGCTGCGCCAGGTGGCCGCGCTCGCTGCAGGCTCCACGCTGGTCATGTCGTTTATGCTGCCGCTCGAGCTGCTCGACCCCGAGGTGCGTCCCGGCGTCGAGCGAGCCGCCGCGGGCGCGCGAGCTGCCGGTACGCCCTTCATCAGCTTTTTCACGCCGCAAGACATGCTGACACTGGCCCGCGAGGCCGGTTTCAGACGAGTCGAGCACGTCTCGGCGGCAACGCTTGCCGAACGCTACTTCGCAGGCAGAACCGATGGCCTGCGTCCGCCGAACAATTCCGAAGAGCTGCTGGTGGCGACTACTTAAACCAGCGCTACTTGCCGGAGACGGCGTCCGAGCCGGGGCCGGAGCTGCCGGTTGCCTTGCCGCTCGCGGGGCCACCTTCGACTTCGTCGGCGTAGGAGGAGCCGGGTTTGGGCGCAGGCTTTTTGGCGTTGGCGGGCGGATTTTGGCTGATGTTCGTGCGCTCGGTATGATCGCCGAGCTCGAGGTCGACGCGGCGGTCGAGCGCCCAGCTGGCCTCGTCGTCGCCCGTCGCGCTCTGCTCGCCGCGTGAGACCACCAGCAATTTCTTGTCGGTTACCCCTTTTTGAATGAGGTAGTTGCGCGCGGCGTCGGCACGGCTGCCGGCGAGCACTTGGTTGTGCTGGTCCGACCCTCGCGGATCCGCGCGCCCCACCACGGTGATCGTGCGATTTTGCAGCGGCCCGTCTTTCATGCAATTGGCGACGTCGTCGAGGATATTGCGGCCGCGAGCTCGCAGTGTCGCTTGATCCAGGTCGAAGCGCGGCAGCTCCGCGGGACCGGCCGGTAGCTGGCACTCGTGCAGGATCTCGTCGGAGACGCGGATCGTGGTCTCGCGATCGTCGCGCGCTTGGCTGCCGTTCGCCGGCCCGCCGCTCGAAGCCGGCGCCGTGCTGGATGCGGCGTTCGCCGGGTCGCGAGGCGGCACCTTCTCGTCGGAACAACCTACCGCCAGCGCCATTGCGCCCCACCCGAGCCAAGCCGCCGCGGCCGCCGTGATTCTAGAAGTGCACATATCGTCTCCTTGTGGTTTCAGCCCTACGGCCTTGCAATTGCGAGACCAGCCGCTTGTTGGCTAGTCTGGGCGCTTCTCGTGAGCGGAGGTCAGCATGAAAGCAGTCGTGATCGGAGTCGGTAATGGCGCCAGCATGAACGCCATCATGGCGGTGTACCCGCGCCACAAGGCGGTGGTCGACGTGTTCGTCGCGCGCGGCGACGTGATCGGCATCGGTCCCTTCACCGACAAGGGCGGCAATCTGGCGATCTTTCGCACGCGCGAAGCCGCCGAGCAGTTCGTCAAACAGGACCCCTTCGTGATCGAAGGACTGATCAAGTCCTACGACATTCGCGACTGGGGCGATCAGATGCTCGCGTAGCCGCACGACGGCGTTCTGGGGACTGCCGAGCGACACCTCGAGCCGACGATCTTCACTTGGTGACAGCCTTCTTGCGGGCGCGTCAGCACAAAGGGAGCCAGGCTGCACGCCGGCATCGGTGTGCCCGCGTGCCACCTCGTGCCTCGCGGCGGACCTGCCCGGTACGTGTGTGGGTGCCGGTGTGAGCCAACAGCGCCAAAAATTCTGGACGCCGACCTGCGCGAGGCGATGCGTCCCCGGGCCCCCCCCCAGTGCGGATTCTAGCCGTGCTGCTGGCTAATTTGCCTCGCTCTTGGCAAACCTGGCGCCTACTGCCTGGGATCCCACGTGTTAAACTACCTACTTAAACATGAAGCAGCTTATCGGCGCCGCCGCGGGTGTGTTGGGTTTCACCCTGTTCTTCGCCGTAGGCTGCGGCGGCTCCAGCTTCAGCGACGGCTCTGGCGGAGCGACGGGCTCGAGCGGTAGCGCCGGGACGTCTAGCGCCGGAAAGAGCTCGGCGGGCGCGAGCGGATCCAGCGCGAGCGGCGGGTCTGAAAGCGGCGGCGCGTCGAGCAATGGCGGCACGGACAGCGGCGGGTCCGCGAGCGGTGGCTCTGAGACCGGCGGCTCGACGATGGGCGGCGCGACGATGGGCGGCGCGACCACGGGTGGCTCGACGATGGGTGGCGCCACCGTGGGCGGCGTGACCAACGGTGGCACGACCACGGGCGGCGCAAGCAACGGCGGAGCGGGCGGCGCTGTTGGGGCGTGCGCCGAGGACGCCGACTGCACCGATTGCGCCTACCCGACTGCGCCAGCAACTGCCGACCAATGCTATTGCGCCAACTGCGCCTTTACCCCAATGTCGAAGGCGGCGTGCACCGCAAACCAGGCCGACTTCGCCAAGGTTTGCGCCGGCGATCATCGAATCTGTCCGGCCATCGCCTGCGTCTTGCCGCCCAAGCCGGTGTGCAAGAGCCACATGTGCGTGGCGTCGCAGTAGGCGCTCTTCCCCGGCTTTCGAGGGCCGGATTTTCGCCGGCCGCGCTTCGTGTTACGCCCCCGGGCTCACTTCTCGGAGGCATACCTTGTCATTGCGCGTAGCAGTCGTTTTGCCGTTGGTTCTGGCGCTGGGTTGCGGACACTCCGAAGACGAGTGGCAAGCGCAGCTCAGCAAGTATGCAGCGCTCCAGAAGAAGGACGCCGATGTCGCTGCGCAGCTGGCCGCCGAGCAGGCCAAAGTCAAGGAGCTCAGCGAACAGCTCGAGGGCATGGGCGTGAAGCTCAGCAGTGAAGGCAGCGAGAAAGACAAGCTGACGCAAGACATGGCGCAGATGAAATCGGCGCTGGCCGAGTTTCAGGCCCGCGCCGAGACGCTGGAGCGCATCAAGCAGCGCTTCGAAGCCCTGCGCAAGAAGCTGCAGAAGCTGACCGAGCTCGGCCTCGACGTGAAAATTCGCAACAACCGCATGGTCATCTCTTTGCCTGGTGACGTGCTGTTCGCGTCCGGCAGCGACGTCTTGAGCGGCGAGGGCAACAAGATCTTGCTGCAGGTCGCCGA
>Ga0307508_10003968_pt1 | contig 14671 bp, 13 predicted proteins | sample 9_EM_MG_FD_203089 | JGI IMG/M metagenome (GOLD analysis project Ga0307508, IMG submission 203089) | Populus trichocarpa ectomycorrhiza microbial communities from riparian zone in the Pacific Northwest, United States - 9_EM | ecosystem: Host-associated > Plants > Roots > Unclassified | place... | reverse complement strand
TTGCGGCCGGGCCGCCCAGGTTGCTCGCTCACAGTACTCTTCGCCATTCGTCGCCTCGCGCCGGGTTGCCTCGATATGAGGATAACGCGCGAGGTATTGAATTCGTTTACACCCTCTCAGAGCCTGTGAATGAATCCGGCGCGCCCGAGCGGGTGCGCCAAAGGGTGTCGATCTAGGCGCAAAGCGCAGCTGTAGCTCGGGCTACAGCGAGCATTTGCAACGACGAGCGGCGCCGTTTGGCGCGCTCGAGCGGGGGTGTCGGATTTGTTCACAGGCTCTCAGCGCTTCTGTGCAGGCATGCCGAAGTCTTGGGCCAAGGCGGTCGCTTCGGGCATCAACGCCTCCGCACCCTTGGCATCGCCCTGAGCCCGCAATGCATGGATCAGGTTCCACAGCGCCACACAAAGCGTCGAAGGCGAACGCTGCGCACGCAGCAGTGCCACCAAGGCGCGGCCTCGTTGCACCGCTTCGTCGACTTCGCCCAAGGCCAGCGCCAGGTCGGCCAGGTGCGACATCGCCCTCAATCGCCCCCGCTCGTCGCCTGCCGCCATTCGCAGCGTCAACTCGGCCTCGCGCGCCTCGCGGCTGTCGGCCAGTCGCCTTTCAGCGCGGGCTACGTCGGCACGTGCACGCTGGCCCCAGGCGCGCTCTCGCGCCGGCCAGTCGGGTTGCTCCAGCGACAGCGCTTCTTCCAGTGCGGCCCGGGCTTGTGGATTCGGTTCGTTCCACATCCCGGCCAAGCCTGCGAGTTCGGCGTGCAGGCCATGCTCATCTCCAAGTTCACGGTAGAGCCGGTGAGCCTGCTCGGCCGCAACGCGGGCTCGCTCTGGCGCGGTTTCTGACCACGCCCACTGCGCCGCTCGCCACCACTGCGCAGCCATCGGTTTGGGCGTGTTTGCGTCGAGCAGTGGTTCGCTCAGGTCATGCCACTGCCGCGCTTCGCCGTGCAGCGACAGGTGGTGCCACAGGGGCGCCGCGGCACCCACGAGCGCGACGATGGTTTGCGAATCGCCTTGGCAATGCGCCCAACTCAACGCGGCACGCAGGTTGTCGAGTTCGGGCTCGTAGCGCGCCAGCCAATCGGCGTCGCTCATCTGCAGCCAATCGGACGGCGATGCGTCGAAGAAGCTTCGCATGACGGTGGCATGGCGCGTACGCAAGGCGTCATGTTCGCGGCCGGTCTGCAGTTGCCTGAGGGCATAGGCACGCGCCGTTTCACTGAGCGTGTAGCGCGGCAGGTCGCCGGTGCTCACGCTCAGCAGCGAATGCTCGGCGAGCATGGACAAGGCGTCGATCAGCGCCCATTCGTCCAGCTCATCCGTTGCGAGCACCGCGCTCGCCAGGCTGAGGGTGAACCCGCCCGCGAACACGCCCAGGCGCTGGAATATGTCGCGCTCTGTTTCGGGCAACAGAGCCAGGCTCCAGTCGAGTGCGGCCTGCAATGTCTGCTGGCGCGTGGGCGCTGAGCGGCTGCCACCGGCGAGCAACTTGAAGCGGTCGTCGAGCCGCTCGGCCACGCCGCGCGCGCCCAGCAGCGGCATGCGGGCGGCGGCCAGTTCGAGTGCCAGGGGCATGCCGTCCAGGCGCTGGCAGATTTCGATCACGTCGCGCACGTTGTCTTCGGTCAGCGTGAAGCGGCGGTCGGCGGCGCGGGCGCGCTCGGTGAACAAGGCCACGGCACCGTGCTTGGCAGCCCGCTGCGCGTCGCTGCCCGCCTCGGGCACGGCGAGCGCCTCCAGCCTCAGCACCTGCTCGCCCTGCAGCCGCAACGGGATCTGGCTGGTGACCAGCAAGTGCACACCGGGCGTGCCCTTGAGCAGGGCCTGGACGGTCGCCGCCAGGTCGTCGAGCAGGTGCTCGGCGTTGTCGATGACCAGCAGCAGCTGCATCGGCTTGAGCGCCGTGACCAGTGCCGGCAACGCGTCACCGCCCGGCGCCAGCTGCAGGTCGAGCGCCTGCGCCACCGTGCCGGCGATGAGGCTCGGGTCGGTGAGCGAGGCCAGCTCGACCCATGCTGCCCCGTCGGGCAGGGCACCTTGCCGCGCCAACGCCGCGCTGCGTGCCAGCGTGGTCTTGCCGATGCCGCCGGCGCCCACCAGCGTCACCAGGGCGTGTTTTTCCAGCAGTTCCAGCAGCGTTGCCATCTCGGCGTCGCGGCCCAGCAGGGGCAGGGTGCGTTCGGGCAAGGCGGGGCGTGAGGCGATCGACGGCGCCGATGCCCCGAGGGCTTGGTCGATGACCAGCGTGAAGCGGTAGCCGCGCCCGGGGATCGTCGCAATCGCCTGCGGGCCGAGCAGCTTGCGCAGGGCCGACACGTGCACCTGCAGGTTGTTTTCTTCGACCACGAGGCCGGGCCAGACGAAGTCGAGCAGCTCGTTCTTCGACACCAGGCGGTCGCGGTTTTCCACCAGCGCCAGCAGCACGTCGAAGGCGCGCGCACCCAGCGCGGCCGGCTGGTCGTCGACAAGCAATTGGCGTTGGGCCGGTCGCAGGGCGAACCGGCCGAAAAGATATTGATCAGGCACGAGGCCCCTCCTGGGACCGCAATTTACGCGATAGCGCAGGTTTCAGAACGCTTCAGGCCGCCTCAAGGACGCCGCCGTTGCGCTCGCCGAACACTGCAGGCATCGATCGCGCCACGCACCCAGCCCGGGGTGTGCCGCGGCAAACGCCCAGGAGCGAGCCATGAACATCCCAACGCAATTGATGAGTTCGGCCCTTGCCGCCGCAGGCAATCGCTGGGCGGCCAAGCGCACGGCCCGCCCGAGCCGCAAGGCGGGTGCCGAAGGGCAGCCGCTCAAGACGGCCTCTCCCGACGAGGTGAGCTTCCTGTCGCGAGACGGCCGCGCGCGTGTGCAGGCCAGCCTGCTGCCGGCCGAAAAGGCCCGTGCCGCGGTGGTGCTCGTGGTCGGCCAGGTGGGCTGCTGGGGCAGCGACGCCCGCATCGAGAACCGCGGCCTGCATGTGCGCACCCTGGCGCAAGCGCTGCGCGCCCGCGGCATCACGGTGCTGGTGACGCGCTTGCGCGGCCATGGTGAATCGGAGCGGCATGACGTGCTGGGCGCCATCGACTACCTGCGTGCGCGCGGCCATCGGGCGGGGAGCATCGGCGTTCTCGGGGCGTCGATCGGCGCATCGGCCGTGTTGCTGGCCGCTGCCGAAGAGCCGGCCGTGCAGGCCGTGGTGGCCGACAGCCCGCGCGTCGACGCCCATGCCGATGCGCAGCGTCTGGTGATGCCGGCGCCGTTGCTGGCCTTCGTGCGCTGGCTGGGCCGTGCCTTGTCGGGTGTCGACCTCGGCCGCCGCCCCGTGCTCGGCAGCCTGCCTGCGCTGCGCAACCGCGCCGTGCTGATCATCCAAGGCCAGGGCGACCGCGTCGTGCCGCCGGCCGTGGCACAGCAGCTGGCCAAGGCGTGCGGCGCCCGGCTGTGGCTCACGGCCAGCCAGTCGCACGCAGGCACCCTGCACGAGGCGCTGCCGCTCTACATCACGCGGGTGGTGGATTTTTTCAGCCAGCACCTCCTGCCGCAACCCAGCGAGCCGCTGCTGGTGCGCGGCGAAACGGCGCAAGCCGGTCTGGCGCCGCTGTGGACTCCGGTAGCGACTTGAAGCGAAGGGCTGGGTCGGGCTGCGAGAATGCGCGCATGCCTTCCCACCCATCGCCCGAACCGCCCGCCATCGCCCCCACTGTCCACCTGCGCCCCGCCGAGCTGCGGGACGTGGTGCCCATCGTCGGACTCATTCGCGAGCTTGCCGACTTCGAGAAGCTGACCCACTTGCTGCAAGTCACGCCCGAGAAGCTGCGCCCGCATCTCTTCGGCGAAAAGGCGGTTGCCGAAGCCATGGTGGCCGAGGTGAATGGCGAGGTCGCGGCCTTCGCGCTGTACTTCACCAACTTCTCGACCTTCCTGGCGCAGCCCGGGCTGTACCTCGAAGACCTGTACGTCCAGCCCGCCCACCGCGGCAAGGGTGTTGGCGAGGCCATGCTGACGCGGCTCGGCAAGCTGGCCGCCGAGCGCGGCTATGGCCGCTTCGAGTGGAGCGTGCTCGACTGGAACGAGAACGCCATCCGCTTCTATGAGCGCATGGGCGCGACCATGCTGCCCGATTGGCGCACCTGCCGGATCACCGGCGACGCGCTGGCTGCGTTTTCCGCACGCTGATCCACGCCCGGCGGCCCGGCGACGTCACAGGGCCTGCCGGGCGCGCTCTTCCTCACGCTGGCGCAAGAGCTTGCGCTGCACCTTGCCGGTGGTCGTCATCGGCAGCGCGTCGATGAACTCGATCTCCTTCGGGTATTGATACGGCGCCAGCTTGCCGCGCACATGCTGCTGCAGTTCTTCAACGAGCTGCGGCGTGCCGCTGTGGCCGGCGGCCAGCACCACGAAGGCCTTGACCACTGCGCCGCGCTCGGCGTCGGGCTTGGGCACCACGGCGGCATTGGCCACCGCCGCGTGCTTGACGAGGCAGTTCTCGATCTCGCTCGGGCCGATGCGGTAGCCCGCTGCCTTGAACACGTCGTCGCTGCGGCCCTGGTACCAGAAGTAGCCGTCGGCATCCACCACCGCGGTGTCCCCGGTGCGGCACCATGAGTCTTCGGGATCGCCGGTGAACTTGGCGCGCGTGGCGTCGTTGTTGCGCCAGTAGCCGAGGAAGAAGATCGGGTCGGGCTGGCCGTGTGCGTTGCGCCGGTGCAGGGCCACGTCGCCGGGCGTGCCCGGTGGGCATTCGCGGCCGTCTTCGTCGAGCACGGCGATGCGGTGCCCGGGGTAGGGCCGGCCCATGCTGCCCGGCCGGGGCGGCCAGCCGATGTGCGGCACGCCGGTGGTGTCGACGAACAGGCCGCAGTTGCCGATCAGGTAGTTGATCTCTGTCTGCCCGAACATCTCGTTGACGACCACACCGAGTTGCTGGCGGCAGTAGTCGAACACCGCGTCGCCCACGGCCTCGCCGCCGCTCATGATGGCGCGCAGCTTGAGTGCATGGCGCTCGCGCGGCGCGGGCACCGTCTTCATCATGGCCTTGAGCGCGGTGGGGAAGAGAAAGGTGTTCGTCACGCCGTAGCGTGCCATCAGCTCGAAGGCCTTGTCGGGCGCAAAGCGGCCCTGGTAGGCGACGATGGGGTGGCCGAAGTAGAGCGTGGGCAGCAGCGCGTCCATCAGCCCGCCGGTCCAGGCCCAGTCGGCAGGCGACCAGAACACATCGCCGCGCTGAGGAAACCAGTTCTGGCTGCAGACGAAGCCGCTCAAGTTGCCGATCAGCGCACGGTGCGGCAGCAATGCTCCCTTGGGCGCGCCGGTGGTGCCGCTGGTGTAGATCAGCACGGCCGGGTCGTCGGCGTAGGTGAGCAGCGAGCTGAATTGCGCAGGTTCTCGCGCCAGCAGCTGCGGCCAGTCGGCGTCGCCCCGGCCTTGCGCGGCGCCAACGGCCACCACGGTGTGCAGGCCGGGGCAGCTGGTGCGCGCCGCGAGCAGGTTGTCGATGCCGCTTTCGTCGACGATGGCGAGCCGGGCTTCGCTGTTCTGCAGGCGGTAGGCCAGCGCATCGGGGCCGAACAGCATCGACAAGGGCATGGCCACTGCGCCGAGCTGGTAGATGGCGATGTGCGCGACAGCCGTCTCCACCCGCTGCGGCATGATGATGGCCACGCGGTCGCCCCGTTCCACGCCCAGGCGCTGCAAGGCGTGGCTCAGGCGGTTGGCCTGGGCTTGCAGGTCCGAGTAGCTGCAGCTCAGCGTGTCGCCGTTCTCGTGCTCGCAGTGCACGGCGATCGCATCGGGCGTTTCGCGCGCCCAGCGCGTGCAGCACACCTCGGCGATGTTGAAGTGCCTGGGCACCTTCCAGCGAAAGCCGTTGTAGAGCTGTTCATACGGTGTCTCAGGGCGCTTGTGCATGCGCTTGTCTCCTGGCTTGTGGTCTGTGCGAAGGTGGCCGCCAATGTCGCGTAGCCCTGTCGGCCAAGAATAGCCGCCAAACGGCAGCGGGGCGATTGCGGCACACTGCCGGGCTCAGACCAACGCCTCGACGAGCCTCCACAACATGCAGCATGTTTCCCTCGGCCAAAGCAGCCTGCGAGTGACCTCCATCTGCCTGGGCACCATGACCTTCGGCCAGCAGGTGGGCGAAGACCTGGCCCATTCGCTGCTCGACCACGCCGTGGCCCGCGGCATCGACTTCATCGACACGGCCGAGATGTATTCGGTGCCCGCGCGGCGCGAGACCTTTGGCGCCACCGAACGCATCATCGGCAACTGGTTCGCGGCACGGCCCGGCGTGCGCGACAAGATCGTGCTGGCCACCAAGGTGGCCGGCCCGTCGCGCAACATGGACTGGATACGCAACGGCAGCGCCAACCTCACCGCAGCCGACATCGTGCAGGCCTGTGACGACAGCCTTCAGCGCCTGCGCACCGACCGCATCGACCTGTACCAGATCCACTGGCCCAACCGCAACGCGCCGGCCTTCGGCGCGGTGTACTTCGACCCGAAGCACGACAGGGAGTACACCTCCATTCGCGAGCAGCTCGATGCCTTTGCCGGCCTGGTGAAGGCCGGCAAGATCCGCTACATCGGGCTGTCGAATGAGACGCCTTGGGGCGTGAGCGAATTCGTGCGCCTGGCTGATCAGCACGGCCTGCCGCGCGTGGCCACCGTGCAGAACCCCTATGCGCTGACCAGCCGTGCGCTCGACAACGGCTTGGACGAAACGCTGTACCGCCTCGGTGTGTCGTTGCTGGCCTATTCGCCACTCGCGTTCGGCGCACTCACCGGCAAGTACGACGCTGCCGGGTTCCAGGCCGATGAAGGCCTGGGCCGGCTGGCGGCCTTCGAGTCGATGCGCAAGCAGCGCTGGGGCCGTGCCGAGTCACTCGAAGCGGCGCGCTTGTACAACGCGCTCGCACGCAAGCACGGCCTCACGCCGGCGCAACTGGCGCTGGCGTTCTGCTACACCTCGTGGCGCGTGGCCAGCACCATCATCGGCGTGACGAACCGCCAGCAGCTCGATGAAAACATCGACGCGTTCAACGTGAAGCTGTCACCAGAAATACTCGCCGAGATCGACGCGATCAGATGGAAGCATCGCGACCCCGCTCAATGATGTTGGCCCCCCAGTCGCTTCGCTCCTGCCCCCAAGGGGCGCCACCCATCGGCCCGGCAAAGCCGGCTCCTTGGGCGTGGCTCCACGGGCGGCTTCGCTGCGCTTGCCGAGCCTGAGCGTATGGCGCGCAAAGAGCACGTTTCAGAGACCCCCGCGACGCAACTGCTCAAGTTGCGGAAGGTGAGCTACACCGAACACGTCTACGACTACGTGGACCACGGCGGCACCACCGAATCGTCGCGCCAGCTTGGCGTGGACGAGCACCACGTCGTCAAGACGCTGGTGATGGAAGACGAGAACGCCAAGCCGCTGATCGTGCTGATGCACGGCGACAAGCAGGTGAGCACCAAGAACCTGGCGCGGCAGATCGGCACCAAGAAGGTCTCGCCCTGCAAGCCCGAGGTGGCGCAGCGCCACAGCGGCTACATGGTGGGCGGCACGTCGCCGTTCGGCACCAAGAAGGCGATGCCGATCTATGTGGAGCAGAGCGTGTTGGCGCTGCCGTTCATTTACATCAACGGTGGGCGCCGCGGCTACCTCGTCGGCATGGCGCCGCAGGTGCTCACCGCACTGCTGGGCGCCAAGCCGGTGCAGTGTGCGGGTGCAGAATAGCGCCCCGAACACAAATCACCGAGTGATGGAGACCTTCTACCCTGCAGTGGCTGCGTTGGTGGCCTACTTGATCGGCTCGCTGTCGTTCGCGGTGATCATCAGTCGCCTGATGGGCCTGAACGACCCGCGCAGCTATGGGTCGGGCAACCCCGGTGCCACCAACGTGCTGCGCTCGGGCAACAAGGCCGCAGCGATCCTGACGCTGGTGTTCGATGCCTTGAAAGGCTTTGTTCCCGTGCTGCTGGTGCAGCAGTTCGGCGCGCGCTACGGCTTGCACACCGGCACGGTGGCGCTGGTTGGGCTGGCTGCGTTTCTCGGGCACTTGTGGCCGGTGTTCTTCCGCTTCCAAGGCGGCAAGGGTGTGGCCACTGCGGCAGGCGTGCTGCTCGCGTTCAACCCCTTGCTGGGGCTGGCCACGCTGCTCACCTGGGTGATCATCGCGGTGTTCTTTCGGTACTCGTCGCTTGCGTCCATCGTGGCGGCGGTGTTCGCACCGTTCTATCAATTGCTGATCTGGGACGGCGGCCCGCTGGCGGCCGCCATCATCGTGATGTGCCTGCTGCTAATCTGGCGGCACAGCGCCAACATCCAGAAACTGTTTGCGGGTACCGAGAGCAAGCTCGGCCGGAAATCCGGTGCCGTGGCGCATGCCAAGGCCCAACCACGAGGAAAAAAGACATGACCCATGCGGTGCGGCGATACCACGTCGGCGACCGGCTGTCGGAGATGGCCATTCACCACGGCACGGTCTACCTGGCCGGCCAGGTGCCCGACGACACCACGCAAGACATTCGCGGCCAGACACGCCAAGTGCTGGCGATGGTTGACAAGCTGCTCGCCGAGGCACACACCGACAACGCGCACATCCTGATGGCGCAGATCTTTCTCACCGACATGGCCGACTTCGCCGGCATGAACGAGGTGTGGGACGACTGGGTCGCCCCCGGCGATGCGCCCCCGCGCGCCACCGTGCAGGCTCGCCTCGCGAAGCCCGAGTACAAGATCGAGATCGTGGTGACGGCGGCGCTGAAGGTCTAGCCGGGCGTTCCGCTATGTGGCGGCCAACACCCACTCCGACCACGACACACTGGCCACGTTCCGCCGCCGCTTTCTGAAGGACGTGCTGTTCGTGCAGACGCTGGCGCTGGCGCGCGAGATGAAGCTGCTCAAGCTCGGGCACATCGCGCTGGACGGAACCAAGATCGATGCCAACGCGAGCAAGCCCAAGGCCCTGTCGTGGGCGCATGCCGAGAACAGCGGCCGCGCAGCCATTCCCGATGGCATGGACGTGCCGGCGGAGATCGCCCGGGGCGAAGACCGCTTGCGCGCCATCGCACAAGCCAAGGCCAAGAGCTTGCAGCGATGCGGGGTCGAGCCGCTGTTGGTGCTCAAGAGGGAATCGCATCACACACCCGTGCTGGAGCGCTTCGCATCCGATGCACCGCAGCCCAGACGAAGGGCCCGGTGCTGCAGATGGCGCACCGGCTGGGCACGCAGGCCAGGCGAGCCCTCTACCGCTTGTGCAAGCAGACGGTGGAACCCGTCTTCGTCATCCTCAGGCGGGTGATGGGCTGTCGCCAGATGAGCATGCGCGGGCTGGACAAGGCACAAGGCACAAGGCGAATGGAGCTTGGTGACCATGGCCTGGAACATCAAATGCATGCATGTCTTGCAGGCGACGTGAGGGGAAAATGCGTCCCGATCCCGCCAAACCCGAGGCCCAGGGCGGCTCAATGAGCCCTCACGCCACCTCATCAATCATCGAGAACAGCTGATCCGCGCGGCACTGTCCAAAAACGTGTCGCACCGACCAGTCGGATTGGGTCGGGCTCAAGTCCGACGGACTCCTATGCAACGCCGGCGGGGCTGCACAAATGTGGAACTCCACAATTCCGCGCACCGGGGTGCACGCCGAGAATCCCGCGCAGAACCAGTTAAAACGACAGGAGACAACCATGTCGACAATCCGGGCGACGCTTGCCTTCGGCGTGTGGCCGCGTCAGGTGACTTTGCTCAGGCGCCCATCGTCGTCAAGTTCAGACTAGCCAATTCGCCGACAGTCTGTCGCTGGTCAATGCCATGCGCACCGAGGTCATGTATGGGCAGTGTCTCGACCTGATCACTGCCGGAGTGCCCACCGCAGATACCGAGCCCGCCCTGGCGATCCCCCGCCACCATTCGAAATAACTGCGACTGCCGCCCTGCGGGAGATCGCCCTTGCCTGCACCTTAAGGACCGCGCGATGCCACCTGCCGCTCATCCCCCTGCTGCCCCCGGGGCTTGGCCCCTACTCGGGCACCTCCCGCAGCTGATCGCCTCCCCGCTGGATTTCTTCCAGCGCATGCACCGCTACGGCCCTGTGGTCCGGATCCGGCTGGGCACCCGTCCAGCCTACGTGGTGACCCGCCCTGAGCTGGTGCGGCGTCTTCTCGTTGCAGACTACGACCTGTTCGACAAGGGCGGCCCGTTCTTCGAGAAAGCCCGTCTCCTGATAGGCAACGGCCTGATCACCTGCCCGGCCGCCGACCACATCCGCCAACGTCCCCTGATGCAGCCGGCGTTCAACCGCAGCCGCCTGCCGCACTGCAGCGACATCATCCGGGACGCAGTGACCGAGGTGACCGGCTCCTGGCAGCCGGGGCAGGTCATACGGCTCGAAGAGCAGATGCTCCGGATCACCGCCCTGATGACCTCAAGGACTCTCATCTCGGCAGAACAAGGCCTGGCGGCCGCCACGCAGATCGCCACGTCTCTCCCCAACATCTCGCGCGGTCTGTACTGGCGCACGGTGATCCCGGGAAAGCTGTTCCCGAAGCTCCCCCTGGCCGTCAACCGCCGCTTTGACCGCGATATGGCACGAGTCCACAGCGCGATCGAACAGGTCGTATCCCACTACCGCGCCACCGGCGGTGACCAAGGAGACCTGCTGTCCACGCTGGTCACCGCCTACGAACAGGACAAACAGGAAGCCGATCCGCAACAGGCCATCCACGACCAAGCCGTCACCGTCCTTACCGCCGGAGTGGATACCACCGCGGCCACCCTGGTATGGGCCCTGCGCGTGCTGGCCCAGCATCCACACATTGCCGAACGGCTGCTCACCGAGCTGAGAGAAGAACTTGACGGGCGTCTGCCCGGCTACGACGACATCCCCCGCCTCCCCTACACCCAACGTGTCCTCACCGAGACGCTGCGCCTGTATTCGCCCGGATGGATGATCAGCAGAGTCACCACCGCGGAGGTGGACTGGAACGAGGCTCGCATCCCGGCCGGCGCCGACGTGTTCTTCAGCCCCTACGCCCTGCACCGCGATCCGGCCGTCTATCCGGATCCAGGCACCTTCGACCCCGACCGGTGGGCACCTGAGCGCGTCACCACGGAGCAGCGCCAAGGCTTCCTCCCTTTCGGCGGCGGCCGCCGCAAGTGCATCGGCGAGGCGCTCGGCACGGCCGAGATGCTCATGACCCTTGCCACCGTCCTCAGCCGCTGGCGTCTGCACCACCTGCCAGGCTCCGCCAAGCCGATCATGCGCATGACCCTCATGCCCCCGCTCACACGCGTACGCGTCGAGCGCCTCTGAACGGGACCGCTCCCGACATGGCAACGAACAAGGCGCACGTCACCTCAGGGAGAGGGAACAACTCCATGAAAACCAGGACGACATACCGGATTCCTCGGCTCGTCTCGCACCTTCAGGCCAAATCTCACCCCGAGATGGCGAAACTCGAGACGGAATCCCACGAATGGGTTCGCAAGAATCTGTCACACATGCTTCGCACACCAGGTGACATCGAGCTGCTCATCGAGCAGCGGATCGCCCAATGGACGTGCCTGGTGTATCCGGACGCCAGCCCCGACACCGCGAGCGCCCTGTGCAACCTGTTCCAGTACTTCTTCGCTCTCGATGACATCTGCATCAGCCAGACGGGCGGTCACCAGGACTCGGCCGCGGCGATGATGCGCGACATCCTCGAACTCCTGGAGCGGCCGGGATCCCGGCCGGAGAGCGCGGAGTCCCTCGAAATGCTGGCCGACGCATTGCGGCCCATCGCAGCCAACCAGACCCCTGAACAGCAGCGGCGCTTCCTGCGGCACATGAAGTCATTCCTTTGCGGATTCGCCACGGAATCCGAAATCCGTGCAGGGAAGACCATTCTGGAGATGGACGACCTCCTCGCTCTGCGCAGGGAAACATGCGGCGGCAAGTGGTGTTTCGAACTGATCGAATACGGTCTCGGCATCTCACTTCCGGATCACATCCTGGACCGCGAAGAAATACGCAGGCTGCAGTGCGCTGCCCTTGATCAACTGCTCCTCGTGAACGACCTGTTCTCGTACCGCAAAGAATTCGCGGTTGGAGACCACATCAACGCCGTTCCCGTGCTGCGGAACTCCGAGGGCCTCGAGATGCAGGGTGCCGTCGATGCCGTCTGCGGCCTCATCAGCGAGAGGGGACGCGATTTTTCCCAAGCAAGGCACGACATCATGTCTGGAGACCTGGCTGGCCTGCATGACCTGACGCGCTACGTGGAGTCCCTTGGACACATGATGGCGGGCAACCTTCTCTGGCACTACACGAGCACGAGGTACCACGGGTCTGGCTACACCTGGAACGGCGAATTCGACCTCACTGTAGAACTCGAAGTTGGTGACGAATGACGAATCACCGCCGGAGCGCGTCACGTCCTGACCTCAGGACGTCGTCCGGCGTTTCCTGGCTGGGCGGCTTTGTTCACGAGTTGTGGCTTCGCGCGTGCGAAGCGCCTGGCGCATCGAGCGGCTCACATCCCGAATGCCCCCGGCTCTGCCGGGGGATGGTTACTTCTCTTCCGCGATGAGGCCCAGCAACGCCGGGTCGCCCAGCCCCACACGACCCAGCAGCGGCATCTCACCGGTCAGGTCGACCACCGTGGTCGGCTGCATCGGGCAAGCGCCCGCATCGACCACCGCCTGCACCTGACCCTGGAAGCGCTCGCGGATTTCATCCGGGTCGTTCATCGGCTCGGTCTCGCCAGGTGCGATCAGCGTGGTCGACAGCAGCGGCTGGCCGAAGATGTCGAGCAGCTCCTGCAGCATCTTGTGCGCCGGCACGCGCAGGCCGATGGTGCGGCGCGACGGGTGCGACACGCGGCGCGGCACCTCCTTCGTCGCTTCGAGGATGAAAGTGAACGGCCCTGGCGTGCCCAGCTTCAGCAGGCGGTACTGCTTGTTGTCGACGCGGGCGTAGCTCGACAGCTCGGAAAGGTCGCGGCACAGCAGCGTGAGGTGGTGCTTGTCGTCCACACCGCGGATGCGGCGCAATTTTTCGGCGGCGGCCTTGTCGTCGAGGTGGCACACCAGCGCGTAGCTCGAATCGGTGGGCACGGCTGCGATGCCGCCGCCGTGCAATATCTGCGCGGCTTGCTTGAGCAGGCGCTGCTGCGGGTTCTCGGGGTGGACTTCGATGTACTGCGGCATGGCTTGGCTTTCCGGCCGGCTTTCAGTCGGCGGCGAGCGCCGATTTGCTCGGCGCGATGCGCTGGGCCGCAGCGCTGGCGGCCTGCAGGGCATGCCAGGCTTCCGGCGGCTGCCAAGCCGGGCCGACGAGGCCCAGCATGGGCCGGGGCTTGGCGCCGCCGGGCAATGACGGCACCTGGCTCACGGGCGATGCACCCGTTCGCTCAAGGCTTCCCAGACAGGCGACAGGTTTTTCGGCAAGGGCGGCAGCGTGCCGAGGTCAACGTGGCTTTCGTCGGGGCTGTGGAAGTCCGAGCCGCGCGAGGCGAGCAGGCCGAACTCGATCGCCGTGTCGGCGTACTTGGCGTAGTCGGCCGTCGTGTGGCTGCCGGTGACGACCTCGACACCGCGCCCGCCATGCGTCTTGAACTCGCTGAACAGTGCGTACTCTTCGTTCGGCGTGAACTTGTAGCGCCCCGGGTGCGCGATGACGGCCATGCCGCCTGCCTGCGTGATCCAGCGCACCGAATCGCCCAGCGTGGCCCAGCGGTGCGGCACGAAGCCGGGTTTGCCTTCGACCAGGAAGCGGCGAAACACCTCCGAGGTGTCGTTGCACACGCCGGTCTCCACCAGGTGGCGGGCGAAGTGCGTGCGCGAGATCAGCTCGGGGTTGCCCACGTACCGGAGCGCACCTTCGTACGCGCCCGGGATGCCGACCTTTTGCAGGCCTTCGGCCATCTCGCGCGCGCGCTCTTCGCGCCCGCCGCGGGTGGCCCGCAGGCCGGCCTTGAGCGCGGCGTCATCGGGGTCGAAGCCCAGGCCGACGATGTGCACCGTGGTGCCGGCAAAGGTGATCGAGATCTCAGTGCCGGTGAGGTACGACATGCCTTGCGCCAGCGCGGCGGTGCGCGCGCGGTGCTGGCCACCGATCTCGTCGTGGTCGGTCAGTGCCCACAGGTCGACCCCGTTGGCGCGTGCTCGCGCCGCCAGGGCTTCGGGTTCCAGCGTGCCGTCGGAGACGACGGAATGGCAGTGCAGATCGGCGTTGAGAATGCTCACGCCTCGATTGTAGGCAGCCAGCCCCGCCGCCGATGGCGGCAAGGCGATACCGCAGCAATGCCTATTGCTGCTCGACGCGAATCAGCTTGCCGCTGTCGGTCAGCAAGTACAGCCAGCCATCCGGGCCCTGGCGTACGCAGCGGATGCGTTCGTTGAGATCAGCGAACAGCCGCTCGCGGCTGCTCACGACGTTGCCGTTCAGCGTGAGTCGCCACAGGGCTCTGCCGGCGAGTGCGCCGACGAAGAGGTTGCCCGTCCAGCCCGTGAGCTTGTCACCGGTGTAGAAGGTGATGCCGCTGGGTGCAATCGACGATTTGGCGGTGCCCGGAACCCAGTTCGGTAAGCGGTAAGCCACCGGCGTCCTTCCCCCGCGCGAGGGCCGTACGCAGAATGCCTGCATCGACAACAGATGTGGAGCGAACGAGATGGAAGGAATCAAGCGCAGGCGCCTGGGCGAGAGAGCGTG
>Ga0307508_10003967_pt1 | contig 14671 bp, 15 predicted proteins | sample 9_EM_MG_FD_203089 | JGI IMG/M metagenome (GOLD analysis project Ga0307508, IMG submission 203089) | Populus trichocarpa ectomycorrhiza microbial communities from riparian zone in the Pacific Northwest, United States - 9_EM | ecosystem: Host-associated > Plants > Roots > Unclassified | place... | reverse complement strand
GCCCCCATCCCACCCGACGCACACGAACCCAGCCCCGGCGCGAAGCGCCCGTCCCCAGCCCACCCGACGCACACGAACCCAGGCCCGGCGCGAAGCGCCCGCCCTCCAGCCCGTCCGGCGATTGAGGACCGGGGGCCGGGGCCGAGCCCCGGTTGCGGGAAGGGGCGGGTAGGGGAAAAACCCGCCCCCCACCAGGGCAGCGGTCCGAACTTCACGGTGTTCGCGGCCGCGGTGATCGGCGGGATCATCCTGCTCGCACCGGCCGTCGCACAGCCGTCGCACGGCTGACGACCAGGGAGGCCCAGGAGTCATAGTATTAAGGGAAATGTCTTCGCAGATGGGACGGGTGCGATGGCCATCCCCGAGGGAATCGCGCCGACCGAAGCGCATGTTCCGTTCGACATGGCCGACGCGGCGACGGCCCTGCTGGACGCGACGGGGACCGTCGTCGGCTGGACCACGGCGGCGGAGCGGCTGCTCGGCTATCCGGCGACGGAGGTGCTCAAGCAGCCCGGCGCGATGCTGCTCGCGGCGTCGGACGACGCCGCGAAGGCGGTGTCCATCGCCGAGCGGTGCGGTGAGCACGGCGGCTGGGGCGGGCTGCTGGAGGTCCGGCACCAGGACGGCCACCGGCTGGCGGTGGGCCTGCGGGTCTCCCCTGTCGCCGGGCTGAGCGACCGCACCTGCTGGCTGATCTCGGCGATCGACGTGGCGACGATCCCGACCTGGGCGGTCAGCGGATCGCTGCTCCAGGCGTTCCTCACCCGCTCCCCCATCGGCATGGCCGTACTCAGCCCGGACCTGCGGTACGTATGGATGAACGACACCCTGGAGCGCTACGGCGGCGTCCCGCGCGACCAGCGGCTGGGCCGCCGGATGGCGGATTCGCTGCCGGGCCTGGACACCGCGGCGCTGGAGGCGAAGATGCGCCAGGTGCTGGAGAACGGCGTGCCGGTGATCGATTACGAGTACCGGGGCTGGACCCTGGCCGAGCCGCACCACGAGCACGCGTACTCGACGTCGTTCTTCCGCCTCGACAACGCGGACGGCCATCCGGTCGGCGTCTGCTACATGGGCATCGACGTCACCGACCGCTGGCGGGCCAGGGAGCGGCTGGCCCTGCTCAGCGAGGCCAGCGAGCACATCGGCAGCACCCTGGACGTGATGCGCACCGCGCAGGAGCTGGCCGAGTTCGCGGTGCCCCGGCTCGCCGACTTCGTCACCGTCGACCTGCTGGACTCCGTCCTGCGCGGCGAGGAGCCCACGGCCGAGCGGGCCCGGGCCCTCCCCCCGTTCCGGCGGGCGGGCCAGGCCTCCATCCACGAGGGCTGCCCGGAGTCCATCGCGTCCCCGGGCGACGCGGTCGCCGTCTCCCCGACGTCGCCGTTCGCGTGCAGCTTCCTGGAGGGGGAGCCCGTCCTCGACCCGGAGCTGGACGCCTCACTGGGCGCGTGGACCGGCGACGACCCGGCCCGGACGCGGAAGGTCCACGAGTTCGGGATGCGCTCGCTGATGGTGGTCCCGATCTGCGCGCGCGGCGCCATCCTGGGCGTGGCCTCGTTCGTCCGCACCCGGCATCCTGACCCCTTCGAGGAGGACGATCTCGTCCTCGCCGAGGAGCTGGTGACGCGCGCCGCGCTGTGCCTGGACAACGCCCGCCGCTACAGCCGCGAGCACACCGCGGCCCTCGCGCTGCAGCGCAGTCTGCTGCCGCACGACCTGTCCGGCGGCCAGGCGCTGGAGGTGGCGTCGCGCTATCTGCCCACCGACGCGCGCAACGGCGTCGGCGGCGACTGGTTCGACGTCATCCCGCTGTCCGGGGCCCGGGTGGCGCTGGTGGTCGGCGACGTGGTCGGGCACGGCATCACCGCGGCGGCCACCATGGGGCGGCTGCGCACCGCCGTGCACACGCTCGCCGACATGGACCTGCCGCCCGAGGAGCTGCTCGCCCACCTCGACGACCTGGTCATCCGGCTCACCGAGGAGGAGTCCGGCCAGGAGGGGGTGAGCACGGCGGTGCTGGGCGCCACCTGTCTGTACGCGGTGTACGACCCGGTCACCCGGCGGTGCACGATGGCCCGGGCCGGGCATCCCCCGCCCGCGGTGGTGGACCCCGGCGGCACGGTCTCCTACCCGCCGCTGCCCGCCGGTCCCCCGCTGGGGCTCGGCTCGCTGCCGTTCGAGTCGGCGGAGCTGGAGCTGCCCGCGGGCAGTCTGATCGCGCTGTTCACGGACGGCCTCATCGAGACCTGCGACCAGGACATCGACGTCGGGCTCGGACGGCTGAGCAACGCCCTGGCCCAGCCCGGGCTGCCGCTGGAGGAGCTGTGCTCGACGGTCATCGACGCCCTGCTGACGCGTCCGCAGTCGGACGACGTGGCGCTGCTGCTGGCCCGTACGAACACGCTCGGCACCGGCCACGTCGTCTCCTGGGACCTGCCCTCCGACCCGGCCGTGGTCGCCAACGCCCGCTCGCTCGCCGTCCACCAGCTCGCCGAATGGGGTCTGGAGGAGCTGGTGATGACCACCGAGCTGATCGTCAGCGAGCTGGTCACCAACGCCATACGGCACGGCACCGGCCCCATCCGGCTCCGGCTGATCCGCCATGACGTGCTGATCTGCGAGGTCGCGGACGCCAGCAACACCTCCCCGCGGCTGCGCCATGCCCGTACCACCGACGAGGGCGGCCGCGGGCTGTTCCTCGTCGCGCAGCTGACCCGCCGCTGGGGCACCCGCTACACCGAGGGCGGCAAGCTCATCTGGGCCGAACAAGACCTTCCGGACGCCGCATGAAACACGCCCCGGCACGTCCCCGCCCTACCCATGATCGGTTTCCTCCCGCACACTGGCCCCATGCCAACGGGAGGGGGGCATCCGGCATGCGCGGAGGAGTCGGCGACGGGGATGTGCGGAGGCGGCCGCTCGCCTCCCGGTGGGTACGCGGCGCCGTCACGGCGTGCGCGGGCGCGCTGCCCGCACTGGCGTTTCCCGCGCCGTCGCTGTGGTGGTTCGCGTACGTCGCCCTGGTGCCGTGGCTGCTGCTGGCCCGCTCGGCGCCGACCATCCGGCGGGCGGCGTACGACGGCTGGCTGGGCGGGGCCGGGTTCCTGCTGGCGGCGCACCACTGGCTGATGCCGAGCCTGCATGTGTTCATCGTGCTGCTGGCGCTGCTGCTGGGGCTGTTGTGGGTGCCGTTCGGCGCGCTGACGTTCCGGCTGCTGCACGGCCGTCCGGGGCCCGGGCGGGCGGGCGCCGCGCTGGTGCTGCTGCCGTCCGCGTGGCTGCTGGCCGAGCTCGTACGGTCCTGGCAGTACCTCGGCGGGCCCTGGGCGCTGCTCGGGGCGAGCCAGTGGCAGGTTCCGGTCGCGCTGCGGCTGGCGTCGGTGGGCGGGGTATGGCTGATCGGCTTCCTGCTGGTCGTGGTGAACGTCGCGCTCACCATGCTGATCACGCTGCCCCGGGCCCGTACCGTCGCCGTGGCCGGACTCACCGCGTGCGGTGTGGCGGCGGCCGGGGTGTGGGCGTGGGCTCCGGTGCCGCAGGAGACCGGGACCGCGCGGATCGCGGTGGTGCAGCCCGGGGTGAGCAAGGGGCCGGGGCCGCGGCTGGAGCGCGGCGTCGAGCTGACCCGGCGGCTGGCCGGGCGCCATCCGGACCTCGTGGTGTGGGGCGAGAGCAGCGTCGGCACGGATCTGGGCGACCGGCCGCGGCTGGCGAAGCGGCTGGGCGCGCTGTCCCGTTCGGTGGGGGCGGATCTGCTGGTCAACGTGGACGCGCGGCGCAGCGACCGGCCGGGGATCTACAAGAGTTCGGTACTGATCGGGCCGCACGGTCCGACCGGCGCCCGCTACGACAAGATGCGGCTGGTGCCGTTCGGCGAGTACATCCCGGCCCGGCCGCTGCTGGGCTGGGCCACCTCGGTGGGCAAGGCGGCCGGTGAGGACCGGCACCGCGGCACGAAGCAGGTGGTGATGCGGCTGCCGGACGGTCTGCGGATCGGGCCGCTGGTCTGCTTCGAGTCGGCGTTCCCGGACATGAGCCGCAATCTGGCGCGGCGCGGGGCGCAGGTGCTGGTCGTCCAGTCAGCGACCTCCACGTTCCAGCACAGCTGGGCGCCCGAACAGCACGCCACGCTGGCCGCGCTGCGCGCCGCGGAGACCTGGCGGCCGATGGTGCACGCGACGCTGACCGGGGTGAGCGCCGCGTTCGGCCCGCGCGGTGAGCCGGTGGGCGGGCGGCTGGGTACGCAGGCGAGCGCGGCGACGGTGTACTCGGTGCCGCTGGCGAAGGGCACCAGCCCGTATGTGCGGACCGGGCCGTGGCCGGTGTACGGGGCGCTGGCCGCGCTGGCCGTGTACGGGGTGACGGAAGCCGTGAAGGGAGTGCGGGTGGTCAGGCGCCGTTCACCGCGTCGCTGATCACCCGTTCGCACAGTTCATGGGTGCGCAGCGCGTCCTCCGCGCTCGGCCGCCCGCCGGTGCGTACGGCGTCGAGGAAGGCGTCGGTGATCTGCTCGATGCCGCGCTGCCGGGCGACCGGCACCCAGTCGCCGCGGCGGCGCACGCTCGGCTGCCCCTTGTGGTCCACGACCTCGGCGAGGTTGGTCACCTGCCGCTTGGTGTCCTGGCCGGAGACCTCCAGGACCTCTTCGGTGGAGCCGCTCATCCGGTTCATCACACCGAGCGCGGTGAACCCGTCGCCGGACAGCTGGAGCACGACGTGGTGCAGCAGCCCGTCGCGCATCCGGGTCCGCACGTCGATGTGGTCGACCGGGCCGGGGGCGAGGAAGCGCAGGGTGTCGACGACGTGGATGAAGTCGTCCAGGACGAGGGTGCGCGGGTCCTCGGGGAGGCCGACGCGGTTCTTCTGCATCAGGATCAGATCGCGCGGATGGTCCCGGCACTGGGCGTATCCGGGGGCGTAGCGCCGGTTGAAGCCGACCATCAGTCCGACGCCGCGGTCCTCGGCCAGCCGCACCAGCCGCTCGCTCCGGTCGAGTTCGTAGGCGAGCGGTTTGTCGACGTAGGTGGGCACCCCGGCCTCCAGGAGCCGGGTGACGAGCCCGGCGTGCTCGGCGGTCGGGGCGTGGACGAACGCGGCGTCCAGGTCCGCCGCGAGCAGCGAGTCGAGGCCGGGGTGACGCTGCGCCTCGGGCACCCGGTGGGTGTCGGCGACCCGCCGGAGGGTGTCGGGGGTGCGGGTGTGCAGATGGGGCTCAAGACCGGGCCGCGCCATGAGCACGGGCAGATAGGCCTTCTGCGCGATGTCGCCGAGACCGATGCAGCCGATCCTCACGATGCCTCCTGGTGTTCGGTGGCCAGGTCCACCCTACTCAGGACGGCCGGCGGGGGATGTGGCGTCCCCTGAGCCCCGGGGGACGGCCGGTCGGCCGTCCTGTCGAAGCCGCGCGGCCGGGCGAAGGCGCGGCGCGGATATCCCGTGGCGCGGCGGAGGGCCGGGCCTCATGATGCTCGTCATGACGACTGCCGAACGCCGCGACGCACCCCGCACCGCCGATGAACGCACCAGCCTGGAGGGGTGGCTGGACTTCCACCGCGAGACCCTGGCCCTCAAGTGCGAGGGGCTCGACGACAAGCAGCTGCGCGAGGCCGCCGCGCCGCCGTCCGGGCTGACCCTGCTCGGGCTCGTACGGCACATGGCCGAGGTCGAGCGGAGCTGGTTCCGGCGGGTGCTGGACGGTCAGGACGCGCCGCCGATCTGGTACAGCGAGGAGGACCTGGACGGTGAGTTCCGGGTCACCGAGGCGGACACCGGCGAGGCCGCCTTCGCGGTCTGGCGGGACGAGGTCGCCGAGGCCCGCGCGGCCGCCGCGGGCCACTCCCTGGACGAGGTCGTCACCCGCCGCGACCACGGCCACGGGGACTACAACCTGCGCTGGATCTACCTCCACATGATCGAGGAGTACGCCCGCCACAACGGCCACGCCGACCTCATCCGCGAGCGCGTCGACGGCGTCACGGGCGACTAAGGCCTGTCGTTTGGATCAGGGGGACGTCAGAGCGCGAGCCGCTGCCCCAGCCGGGCGATCGCGGCCCGCACCCGGTCGCCGTACGGGTCGTCGCCCAGCGTGCCCGCGCTCGCCCGGGCCAGCGCCAGCTGGGTGCGGGCCGCCGCCTCCTGGCCGAGCTTCGCGTAGTCGGTGGCCAGGTTGAGGTGGAGGGCCGGGTAGAGTGCGCGCAGCCGGGGTGCGGCGGCGCGGGCGCCGGGCCGGTCGGCCGCGGCCAGGGCCAGCAGATCCCACAGCAGCTCATCGGCCGGATCGTCCTGGGTGTCGGCCAGATAGTGGGCGAGGGCGCAGCGGTGGAACGGGTCGCCGTCGCCCTCGATCTCCTGCCACAGCGCGGCCAGCCGGTTGCGCGCCTCCTCGCGGTCACCGCCCCGGTGGAGCATGACCGCCTGCCCGATCCGGGTCAGCACGGCGTCGTCCTCCGGCGCCTCCCGCCGTACGTCCGCCATCCCGGTCTCCCGCCTGCGCCGCCGAATCTCCCCGCCTGCGGCCGACGCTAGCCGCGGGGCCGGTGAACCCCCGTCAGGCGGGCCCACGGGGTCAGTCCGGCGGGTCAGTGCGGCGGGGCAGTCCGGCCGTCCGGCGGCCCGTACCGCTCGGCCAGTTCGGTGACGGCGCGGGCGACGGCCGCCCGCAGCTCGGGCGGTCCGAGCACCTCGGCGTCGGTGCCCAGCCGCAGCATGTCGTCGACCGCGACGGGCAGCGACTCCACGGGCAGCACCACCCGCGCCCTCCCCCGGTCGTCGGGCGGGCCCGCCCCGGCGGCGGCCACCGCGCCGACCGCGCCGAACTTCATCGGCAGCAGCCGCAGGCCCCGCTCGGTGAGCAGCAGTTCGGCCTCGCCCCGGAAGCGCGCGGCCTCCATGGTGCGCGCCGACTCCTGCCAGTAGGCGGCGAGATCGAACCCGGCGGGGCGCTCGAAGCCGTCCCCGAGCACATCGGCGGCCAGGATGCGGGCCACCCGGTAGCTGCGGATGGTGTCCTCCTCAGGGCCCGCTTCCCCTCTGGCCACCAGGTACCAGATGCCGCCCTTGAGGACGAGGCCGAGCGCGTGCAGATCCCGGTGCACCTCGCCGCGCCAGCGCCGGTAGTGCACCCGCAGCACCCGGCGCCGCCATACGGCCTCGGCCGCCGCCGCGAGGTACGGCACCGGCTCGGCATCCCGGAACCAGCCGGGCGCGTCGAGGTGGAAGCGCTCCTGGATGCGGCGCGACCGCTCGTCCAGCTCGGGCGGCAGCGCGGCCCGCAGCTTGAGCTGGGCGGTGGTGAGGTCCGCACCGAGGCCCAGTTCGGCGGCCGGTCCTGGCATCCCGGCGAGGAAGAGCGAGTCGGCCTCGTCGCTGGTGAGCCCGGTCAGCCGGGTGCGGTAGCCGTCCAGCAGCCGGTAGCCGCCCGCCGGGCCGCGGTCGGCGTACACCGGCACGCCGGACGCGCTCAGCGCGTCGATGTCGCGGTAGACGGTACGGACCGACACCTCCAGCTCCGCGGCGATCTCCGGCGCGGTCATCCGGCCCCGGTTCTGCAGCAGAAGGAGCAGGGAGAGCAGGCGGTCGGCACGCATACGGTCCATTGTGACGCCGTACCTGACAGAAGATGTCAGGTACGGCGGGCAGAGTCCTCTTTCATCCAGCGCACGCCCTGCTCACCAGCGCACGGCCTGATCAAAAGGACCCGCCATGACACGACCCACCATGACCACGCACGCCACCGGTACGTTCACCTTCGCCGACTGGCAGGAGAAGCCGGTCGGGGAGGCGGCGGGCGGAACGAAGCTCGCCCACGCGACCGTGATCAACAACTTCTCGGGCGCGATCACGGCGTCCGGCACCGCCTGTCAGTACGCCATCGTCTATCTCGCCGACGAGACCGGCGCCTTCTCGGGCCATGAGCTGGTGGACGGGCGGCTCGACGGCCGCCGGGGCAGCTTCGTCCTCGCCGAGCACGGCACCTTCGGCGAGGACGGCACCGTGCGGTGCGCCTTCGAGGTGGTGCCGGGCTCGGGCACCGGCGAGCTGGCCGGGCTCACCGGTGCGGGCTCCTTCACCGCCCCGAAGGGCATCACGGCCGTCTCTTACGCCTTCGACTACGAGCTGGGCTGAGACGGTCCGAGGTCGGGGATGCGCCAGTCGATCGGCGTGTGCCCCTGGGCCTTCACCGCCTCGTCGATCTGGGTGAAGGGGTGCGATCCGAAGAACTTCTTCGCCGACAGCGGCGAGGGGTGCGCCCCCTTCACCACCGCGTGCCGCTCCTCGTCGATCAGCGGCAGCTTCTTCTGGGCGTAGTTCCCCCAGAGGACGAAGACAGCCGGGTCGGGGCGGGCGGCCACCGCGCGGATCACCGCGTCGGTGAACTTCTCCCACCCCTTGCTCTTATGGGAGTTGGCCTCGCCGCCCCGCACCGTCAGCACCGCGTTGAGCAGCAGCACGCCCTGCCGGGCCCACGGCATCAGATAGCCGTTGTCCGGGATGGGGTGGCCCAGCTCCTCCTTCATCTCCTTGTAGATGTTCCGCAGCGACGGCGGGGTCTTGACGCCCGGCCGCACCGAGAAGCACAGCCCGTGCCCCTGGCCCTCGCCGTGGTACGGGTCCTGCCCGAGGACCAGCACCTTCACCTGGTCGAACGGTGTGGCCTCCAGGGCGGCGAAGACCTCGTCGCGCGGCGGATGGACCGGCCCCTTCGCCCGCTCCTCCTCGACGAACTCGGTGAGCTCCTTGAAATAGGGCTTCTCCAGCTCCTCGCCGAGGACACCGCGCCAGGACTCGGGCAGCACGTAGGCCACGTCAACAACCTCCGGTCGTGTTCCGTTTACGAGCACGAACCTACCGGCGACCACTGACAAGGCGTCGGGCAGTGTGAGGAAAACGCGCCCCGGCCCGGCAACCTCAGGGGTGCCGGGCCGGAAGGCGTCGACGGCGCCGCTCCATGGCGGGCGGTCAGCCGAAACCCGCGTAGCGGTCAGCCGACGCCCGCGTTGAGGAAGACCCCGCCGTCCACGACGAGCGTCTGGCCGGTGATCCACGCGGCCTGGTCGGAAGTGAGGAACGCGGCCGCGCCGCCGATGTCCTCCGGTACGCCGAGCCGCCCGAGCGGATACGCCGCGGCGGCCTCCGCCTCCCGGCCCTCGTACAGGGCGGTGGCGAACTTGGTCTTCACCACGGCGGGAGCGATCGCGTTGACCCGCACGCCGGGCGCGAACTCATGGGCGAGCTGCACCGTGAGGTTGATCATCGCGGCCTTGGACACGCCGTACGCGGCGATGAAGGGCGAGGGGGTCATCCCGGCGACCGAGGAGATGTTGACGATCGCGCCGCCGTTCTCCTTCTGCCACGCCTTCCAGGTCTGCTGGGCGAAGCCGAGCGCCGAGACGACGTTGGTCTCGAAGACCTTGCGTATCACCGCGAGGTCGAGATCGGCGATGGGCGAGTACACCGGGTTCGTACCGGCGTTGTTGACGAGATAGTCGACGCGCCCGAACGCCTCCATCGCACGCTCGACGGCCACCGCCTGGTGCGCCTCGTCATGGGCCTTGCCGGGGACGCCGATCACCCGGTCCGCCCCCAGCCGCTCGACGGCCTCCTTCAGGGCGTCCTCGTTGCGGCCGGTGATGCACACCCGGTCGCCGCGCGCCACCATCGCCTCGGCGATTCCGTAGCCTATGCCGCGGCTGGCCCCGGTGACGAGCGCTGCCTTGCCGCTGTCCGATGCGATCTCTTTGGTCATGGGGTTCGTCAAGCTCCTGATCAGTTGAGCGGGCCGCCGGCCACGTACATGACCTGGCCGGAGACGAATCCGGCCGCGTCCCCGGTGAAGAAGGCGACGGCGTTGGCGATGTCGTCCGGCTGTCCGACGCGCTGCACCGGGATCTGGCTCGCGGCCGCCTTCTGGAAGTCGTCGAAGCCCATGCCGACGCGCTCGGCGGTCGCCGCGGTCATGTCGGTGGCGATGAAGCCGGGCGCCACGGCGTTGGCGGTGACGCCGAACTTGCCCAGCTCGATGGCGAGGGTCTTGGTGAAGCCCTGCATACCGGCCTTGGCGGCGGCGTAGTTGACCTGGCCGCGGTTGCCGAGCGCCGAGCTGCTGGAGAGGTTGACGATCCGTCCGAACCCGGCGTCCACCATGTGCTTCTGACACGCGCGCGACATCAGGAACGCGCCCCGCAGATGCACGTTCATGACCGTGTCCCAGTCGGACTCGCTCATCTTGAAGAGCAGATTGTCGCGGAGCACACCGGCGTTGTTCACCAGGATCGTCGGCGCGCCCAGCTCCTCGGCGACACGCCCGACCGCGGCCTCCACCTGTTCCGCGTCGGACACGTCGCAGCCCACGGCGATGGCCTTGCCGCCCGCCGCGGTGATCTTCTCCACGGTGGCCGCGCAGGACGCCTCGTCGATGTCGAGCACGGCGACGGCGCGGCCCTCCTCGGCCAGCCGCGCGGCGGTCGCCGCGCCGATGCCGCGGGCCCCGCCCGTCACGATCGCGACACGCTGCTCGTTGGTGGACATGCGGGTTCTCCTCGCCTCGGGTAGCGGCTCACCGTCCCGGCACCCGGGGATGAGCAACCGCTTAGTCGCTTCAGCAGACGAGACGCTATGAGGCCCGCCGCCCACTGTCAACGACCCGTTGTGATGCCCTTGCTCACCCTCGCCCGTCAGCGCACCAGCAGGTCGAGCAGCCGCTCGACCTCCGCCTCCGCGTCCGTGGTCAGCCCGGTGTGCACCGGCCCCGGCTGGACGACCGTGGAACGCGGCGCGACCAGCCAGCGGAACCGCCGCCCCGGGTCGTCACCGGCCGCCTGACCGGCCCGCTCTCCCCCGCGGCAGATACCCTCCACCGCGTGCAGCGCGGCCCGTACGCCCGCCACGTCCGCCGATGGGTCGAGCGCGAGCAGCCGGGTCTCGTCCAGATGGGTGCGGGCCGCGACGAACGATGTCGCACGGCAGTAGACGACGACGCCCGCGTTGATCAGCTCACCGCGCTCCACCCGGGGAACGACCCGCACCAGCGCGTACTCGAACACATCCCGGCCATGGTGCAGCCCGCTCACTTCGCTGCCTTTCCGTCGACCCATACGCGCAGCCAGTCGGGAGCCTTCGACGGCCCGTCACCGGAGCGCTCCCCGAGCGTGATCCTTTCACCGACCGCCGCGGCCCGCTCCAGCAGCACGCGCACATAGGCGCGGCGCACCGCGTCCGGGCCGTCGAAGCCGGGCTCGTCGGCCAGCCAGGCGTCGGGAACGTCGGCGGTGACCTCGGTCAGCAGCTCCTCGGTGATCCGCGGCGCGAGCGTGGCCGCCGCCGCGGCCACATCCGGGGCGAACGGGGCGAGCACATGGTCGGAGGCGTCGTACGGCTTGGCGGCGGCCGCGTCCAGACCGCGCCAGCTGTGGTGCCAGATCATGGTGGCGCCGTGGTCGATGAGCCACAACGCGCCATGCCACACCAGCAGGTTGGGGTTGCGCCAGGACCGGTCCACATTGCCGACGAGCGCGTCGAACCACACCACCTGCCCGGCCTCCGCCGCGCCCACCTCGAACGCCAGCGGGTCGAAGCCGAGTGAACCGGGGAGATAGTCCATCCCCAGGTTGAGCCCGCCGCTGGCCTTGAGCAGCTCCTGCACCTCCTCGTCCGGCTCACCCAGCCCGATCACCGGATCGAGCTGAATCCGCACCAGCTCCGGAACCCGCAGCCCCAGGCGGCGCGCCAGCTGCCCGCAGATGACCTCGGCGACCAGGGTCTTCCGGCCCTGACCCGCGCCGGTGAACTTCATGACGTACGTGCCGAGATCGTCGGCCTCGACGATGCCGGGCAGCGACCCGCCCTCGCGCAAGGGCGTGACATATCGGGTGGCCGTGACTTCGGTCAGCATTTCGCCAGGCTATCGAACTCGCCGACCTCGCAATCCACGAGAAGCGCTGGTCGCCCCCGGCGCTCCGGCGACCGCCCTTCCACGCGATGCCCACCGCCGGCCACCCCTCTCGTCCAACAACACCGCTCGACGGTTGAACATGTGAGCGCCTGGCCGCGTATGGAATCGAAACGTCCCTGGATCAGGAGGCACCACCATGACGCAGCCGGAAACCACCGGATGGGGCACCACCCGTCGCGCCGTCGTCTCCGCTGCCGGAGCGGCCGGGCTGGCCGCCGCCCTCACCGCCTGCGGTAAGGAAGACAGCAGCGACTCGGATAGCTCACAGAACGCCGGTTCCGCACAGGAGTCGGCCGGGTCCGGGCAGTCGGGCGCGGCAGGCGACACGTCGGGGGGCGGCGGGGGTGGCACGGAGCTGGCCAAGACCTCCCAGATACCGGAGGGCGGCGGCATGGTCTTCAAGGATCACAAGGTCGTGGTGACGCAGCCCTCTTCCGGGCAGTTCAAGGCGTTCTCCTCGATCTGCACCCACCAGGGGTGCTCGGTCGGCGACGTCTCGGACGGCACCATCAACTGCCCGTGCCATCAGAGCAAGTTCGACATCAGCGACGGCAGCCCGAAGGGCGGACCGGCCACGAAGGCGCTGCCCGGCGCCAAGATCACGGTGGAGGGCACTTCGATCAAGATGGCCTGACCGCCTGCCAGCAGGCGATGACGTCCTCGGTCGAGGTGACGGTCGCGACGAGGGCGAGGGTATGACGGACCATTGCCGGGGTGTACGAGGCGGGCACCCCGGCGATGGCGTCCGCGGGCACCACGGCCGTATAGCCGAGGTTGACCGCGTCGAAGACGGCGTTGGGTATCGCCACATTGGCCGACACGCCGACGATGACCAGGGTGCGGCAGCCCAGATTGCGCAGCAGCGCGTCCACACCGGTCCCGGCGAGCGGCGACAGGCCGTGCAGCCGCCGGACCAGCAGATCCTCCGCGCCGACCGGGACCGGTTCGGCGATCCGTACCGCGTCGCTCCCGGTGAGCTGCTGGACCGGCAGCCGCTCGGCGGCCCGGAACAGCCGTGCGTTGCGGTTCGCGCCGCGCCCGTCGGCGCGCCGCTCGGCCACCGCGTGCAGCACGGTTACGCGCGTGTCGTGGGCGGCCGACACCAGCCTGGCGACACGCCCGAGCGCGCCGGACTCCCGGGCCTCGGAGGCGAGTTCGGGCAGTGCGCTGCCCGGACCCACGACGCCGCGCTGGCACTCCACGGTGAGCAGGGCGCAGCCCTCGGGCCGGAGCAGTTCGGGTAGCGACACGGCGGCCTCCTGGCTTCTCGCGCCGGGAGGGTAATCGCCATTGCCTATGGAGGGAAGAGTCGCGATTCTGTGCGGATGACCGTCACCCAGCGGCGGGGACGCCGCATCATGATGACCGCGTCCGAGCTGGACACCTTCCTCGCAGAGCAGCGCACCTGCCGGGTCGCGACCGTGTCCGCGGACGGGCGGCCGCATATCAGCGCGCTGTGGTTCGCCTGGGACGGCACGGCGCTGTGGCTCTACTCCCTGACCCGCAGCCGCCGCTGGGCCGAGCTGCGCGGCGATCCGCGGCTCTCGGTCATCGTCGACGACGGGCACGACTACGGTGAGCTGCGCGGCGCCGAGCTGAGCGGCGACGCCGTCTTCGTCGGCGAGGCGCCGCGCTCGGGCGCGGCGTGTCCCGAACTCGACGCGCCGGAGCGGATGTTCGCGGCGAAGTACTTCGGGCTGGACGCCATGCCGCACGACGGGCGCCACGCATGGCTGCGGCTGACCCCGGACACGGTCAGCTCATGGGACTTCCGCAAGCTGCCCCAGGGCTGAGCGCGCCGTACGGGCCGGGCCCGGCCGGTCAGTCGACGATCTTCTCCCCGACCGATCGCAGGACCTCCACCGCCGCGCGGATGGAGGGCCTGCGGTCGGCGTCGGCGCGCCAGACCGCGTAGACATGGCGGCGCATCGTGGGCGGGCTGACCGGCACCATCCGCACGCCCTCGGGCACCGGGCCCCGGCCGAGCCGGGGGACGACGCCGATCCCGAGCCCGGCGGCGATCAGCGCGAGCTGGGTCTGGTGCTCCCGCGCGGTGTGCCGGATGTGCGGTTCGATGCCCTTGCCGCGCAGGGTCACCATCAGCCAGTCGTAGCAGAACCCGCCCTCGGGCCAGGACACCCACTCGTCGTCCACGAAGTCCTCCGGCTCGACCGCGCAGCGGTCGGCGAAGGGGTGGTCCGCGGGCATCGCCACGTCCACCAGGTCGTCCAGCAGGGCGGCCTTGACCAGCCCGCCGGGCACCGGCAGCGGCTTGTTGTACCAATCGAGGACGACCGCCACGTCGATGTCGCCGCGCACCACCGCGGGCACCGACTCGTCCGGCTCCATCTCCTGCAACCGGGCCCGCAGCTGCGGATGGTCGGCCCGGATGCGCTCCAGCGCGGCGGGGAAGAGGCCGCGGACGGCGGTCGGGAAGGCACCGAGCAGCAGCTCGCCGACGGCGTGTCCGCGCTGGGCCTCCAAGTCCGCCTGGGCCAGCTCCACCTGGGACAGGATGCGCGCCGCGTGGTCGGAGAGCAGCCGCCCGGCGTCGGTGAGCCGCACCCCGCGGCCGTTCTTGGCGAGCAGCTGCTGCCCGGTCTCCCGCTCCAGCTTCGAGAGCTGCTGGGAGACGGCCGAGGTGGTGACGTGCAGTCCTTCGGCCGCACCGCTCACGGAACCGTGCCGGGCCACGGCGTACAGGGTGCGCAGGCGATC
>Ga0307508_10003966_pt1 | contig 14671 bp, 13 predicted proteins | sample 9_EM_MG_FD_203089 | JGI IMG/M metagenome (GOLD analysis project Ga0307508, IMG submission 203089) | Populus trichocarpa ectomycorrhiza microbial communities from riparian zone in the Pacific Northwest, United States - 9_EM | ecosystem: Host-associated > Plants > Roots > Unclassified | place... | reverse complement strand
CCGTCGAACTTTGTCGGATTATCCAGCTTCAATCGTGCCACGCGCGGGGCTTGGAGTTCCATTGCGGCATTGGCAGTCTGGGTTGCCGGTGCCCCCATCGTAGAGGCTAAGGTTTGGGCGACAATCCCAGCAAGCTGTTCCTCCGTTCCTTCTTCGTTCCGTACCGCTTCGTCCAGGCTTTCGGTCACCTGGCTTGGGTCCTCTGCAGGAATGGCCGGAGGTCTAGTCCTTCGGGTAGGACCAGTCGTGGGTGCTACTTGTAAGTAGCTGGGTACGTTCCTCTTCTCAGTTTGCCCAGCTCCCACGACCTGTCGAATAGCTGCTTGAGTAGAGTCGACCTCGGTTCACAGTAGTTGCTGTTCCAGCAGCAGTTGGTTGGTTGTGGTTTGCTGACGATCGGCCCACTCGCGCAGATTCCGACGGAAAATAGCCTGTTCTTGCTTCCGTTGGAGGTCCGCGGTTTGTAGGAACGAGAGTGCGTCGTTGAGTCGAGTAATCTGCATTGCTTGAAACATCGCTTGTTGCCCCGATTCTTCGTTGCTGGTGAGGATTGCTTGCCAAACATCCATTGTGAACTGCTGCGAGGCGTTTGCAGCAGCCATCAGCTCGGTCTGCATCCACTCGTGTGAAGCCCCTCCATCTGCTTTCGCTTGCTCGTATATGTATTGTAGGCCTTGGAACAGAGTTTCGTAGCTTCGTTCGATCGATCGAATGCGGCCGTTGGTTCGATCAAACTCTCCTCCGGAAACTTGACGGAGGCGCTGGAGGTCGGTTTGTGCGAGTAGATGCTGGTGTGCGAGTTGGCGCAGCCAGCTTGCGGGTTCTCGTATTTCGACGATGTCGTTGTCCGGATAGGTGTCATTGTCGACGTCTTCGATGGTTCGTGGGTGCTCAAGGCGGAGCATGTCGACAGTTGAGGATGCGGCTCCAGTGGCCGACATGTTTGCTTTGAGGAAGTGCTGTTTTTTGTCGAAAAGGTGACTTTTTCGGCTTAGACTATAGTGTGAGACTGGGGTGTATCGCTTCACTGGAGTCACAGTAGGATCGGAAATCTCTTGTCAGGTTTTCAATGATTCACAACAGAATAGTCTAAGGGGTGTCGTCGGTACAGGTTCTCTCTCTCACTCTGTCCTCCCCTTTTTCCGCATGGTGCGCCGGCCGTTTTATAGAGCGAAGTCTCCATACTCTTTTCCTCAGTGCGCGAGTGCATACCAATCCATCTCCTGTGCAACCACACATCAATCCATTTTGTTTGCTTTCCCGGCGCGCATACCAATCCTTCTTCTTTGTTTCTTGACGCGCAAACACACATCAATCCATCTTGTTTGCTTTTCGGCGCGCAAACCAATCCATCTTCTTTGTCCTCGGCGCGCAAGCGCATACCAATCAATCCTTTGTCCTCGGCGTGCAAGTGCATAACAAAGTTCTCTGTCCTGAAGAATTCACTCACGTATGCACCAGGTCATGCCAAGGTGGACGTGGGCCGAAGCCCAGAGCGTAATCGTCCTGACCGGTACCAACGACAAGATACGGTGGCCGCTGCGAACCACGTCGTTCCCATAGCTTCTATGGGTCACACGGGTTCTGCTTTGCCACCGCGAAGCTAGTCCTCTCAACCACTTTGATTCCTGAGGTACCAAACTCCACTCCCGTCTCCCGTCTGGACCCTCACGCTCCTTGTGTTTTCCGTGTTTTCCCGGGCGGACGCATAGGCGCCGACCCGGGCTCGTTGTCCTGAGGAATTCACTCATGTACGCACCAGCCAAGGTGGACGTGGGCCTTGGCCCGGAGCGTGCTCGTCCTGACCGGTACTAACGGCAAGATACGGTGCTGCTGCAAACCTCGTCGTTCCCATAGCTTCTATGGGTCACACGGGTTCCCCTTTGCTACCGCGGAGCAGTTCCCGGCAGACCACTTTGGCCGCCGACGTTCTAACTCCACTCCTGCCTCCCGCCTAGACTCTCGCGCTCCTTGTGTTTTCCTCATTCTTTCGAGTGGGTTTCAAGGAGTTCCATGCCTCGGTAGTGTTCCGGGCCTTCTCCGGTATTGCCGGCGTTTTCTCTGGTCGGCTCGGGCTTTGCCGAGCCGTCACGGGTCGCTTTCGGCATTGTCCAGCGTCACGGATTGTTTTCGGCATCGTCACTCGTCACGGATCGTTCTGCAACGTAAATCGTATTCCATTCTTGCTGCCCTGTCGCTGGGGTGTGACATCAACACAGGACGCCGTGAGAAGCATTTCCAACAGTAGTCGAGGTCGGCGATGATGTTTTGGAATTCAGCCCAGTATAGTGCTGTTGAGCGTGCTCCTTGCTCTATTTTGTTGAATTTTACTTTGGCAATTTCTTTTGCGTCAATTTCACCGAATGCGCAATGGATGACCGTCTTGAATTCTTCCCACATTGCAAAACTGCTTCTTCCATCCGTGATGGAGGGTTGAATCCATTTCCATGCGGCTCCTCAGCATCGGCTGTTTGCGTAGTGGACTTTTCCGCTGTCGTTCTGGAACCGGTGTGCCTCGCAGTTGAACTTTAGCTCACATTGCACCAGGAATGCTCAGAGTTTCACCCGGTCTCCATAGTATAGTTCTGGGTCTTCTATCTTGGGCTGGCTGGACCTGTTATTCCTGCCTCGCTTCGCAATGAGTTCTTGCAGCAGGGCTTGCATGACATCTGGTCCCCCACTGCCGGAGGCCTCGGTGGTCATTCTTTGTGCTTGTTCTGGGGTTTCAGGAGTCTGAGGTCGAGATTTGGGTTCTGGTGTTACCAGGCTGACGGGTCGTTGGTCGTCGGCAACCCTTCGTATTTCTTCTAAGTCGAATGTGTCGTTTTCGAGGTCGTCTACCTCTCGTACTCTTTCGGGGTCTGTTGAATCCACGATGGCTGAGGATTCCCTGCTACATCAGGTGTTGATTGGAGACGCAATTGAGTGTCAAGATCCTGACTTCCGTTCTCTGTCTTGGGCTCGACAGGCAATGTAGCTCCTCGGCGTGTCTCCGCGGTCGGGCTTCCGTTAGTTCGGTTCTCTGGTGCCCCCCGTTCTGCCTACTCTGTAGGACTTCCGTTTGGTCGGCTCTCGGGCTGTGTTCGTTCAGCTCTCTGGCGCCCCTCGTTCTGCCTACTCTGTAGGACTTCCATTTGTTCGGCTCTTGGGCTGTGTTCGTTCAGCTCTCTGGCGCAGGCAAGTACTTCCCTCTGTCTCAGGTGAAGTCTAAGGATGTCCCTCGGCGTAGCCTTTCGTGCTGGTCAGGTGTCGTGCTCCCAGTCTTTTCCTTGCTGCCTTCGAGGTCTTATGCGGTCTTCATCTACTGCCACCCAGTGGTCTTATCGTAGCACGGCGTCGTTGGGTTTCTCTCAGGCGGAGATCGGTGGGATCTTCTGAGAGAGTAGGATGGTCGCAGCGCCGGTTCATGGGGTGTAGAGAAGTAGGATGGTGGAGAGAGATAATAGATTGCTTGGAGAAGAATCTCCAGACTAGCTACCGCGCTCTTCCTTTTATACTTTTCCTTCCCTCTGTGGAATCACAGCTTGCCCGCAAGACTGACACAGTTCCTCCATACCACATCATGACTCAATCGTCGCGCCCAAGGAAAACACATGATTGCAGTCGGCCGCCGCGTGGCCAACACTCTACTCGCGGCAACAGGACAAAGGACACGCAAGCAAGAACAGTGAGGAAAAAGAAGAAGGACGTGCAAGCTCAACCAAAGAGAAACACATACGTAAGAAGGAGAAGGACGCGCAAGCAATATAACAGCGACAAGGAGAAGGGACCTAGACCGGCCGGCGGTCTGTAGGTACGAGCGATATCACTACCGGCGCGATATGGCGGAGATCGGTCGAGGCGCCTAAGTACGGAGGATGACCGTGGCTGCAGCAGCGGTGATGAGGGCAAGCCACAGGGCGGCAAGAGTGACGGCGGCCCCGGCAGCGGCGCTTACGAGCCTGCCACGCAAGATTCGTGAGAGCATCCACTTGTATATCAAACTCGAAGTCATAACGCGGATGGTACCCAAGGTTGGCAAAGAACGACAACAGCGAGGTGGTGTCGGATACCTGGTTGTTGCCTGCGAATTCCGCCAGAAACAGGTAGTCCACCCAATCGTCCTGCAGATAGGTGACATAAGCCCTCAGGTGTTGTTCCACCACTGCGTTCACCCATTCGGTTTGTCCATCTGTCTGAGGATGAAAAGCGGTAGAGAGGCGTGGATCTTAAGACAAGAACAGAGGTGCCTCCAGAAGCGGGACACGAATTGGGGCCCTCTATCGGATACGATCGTCTCTGGTAGTCCGTGGTAGCGGAAGATCCTATCGCAAAAGAGGTCCACCAATCCTTACGCAGTAATCGTAGTCGTACAGGGGATAAGATGCCTCAGTTTGGTCAGGCGATCGACTACCACGCAAATGGTATCGAATCCTTTTGATCACGGTAGGCCCGTCACAAAGTCCACAGAGATGTGTTGCCATGGCCTTTCCGGTACCGACAATGGTCGTAGGACTCCATACGGCGCATGGCGTGTAGACTTCGTTTGGCGGCTGACATGGCAGTTCCGTACGAAACGATTGACATCCTTCCTGATTGATGGCCAGTAGTACCTTCTTGCGAGCAATTCCAGCGTTTTGGCACGTCCTGGATGACCCACGGCAGGAGGGTCATGATGGTCCTGCAGTAGTCAAAGCCGAAGCGGTACATGGTCTGGTACGTAGATGCAATCCCAGTAGATCAACCTGCCGTCTCTTTCCTTGCAGTCGGCTAACGATATTTCCTTGCATTGCCTGGCACCGTTCCGGAGTTATCCGAGTATCCACTCTGCAAATGGGTCGGCTTGGTAGGCTTCGGCGAGTAAGGTGGATATCTGTCCGGCGTCCGGGACATGGATCCATTCGGCACCCGGAATGTCCATCCGTCCGGTGTCCAGCTGTCCCGCATCCGGCTGTCTGGCGTCCGGCTGTCCGGTGTCCGGCTGTCCGGCGTCCGGCTGTCCGGCGTGCGGCTGTCCGGCGTCCGGCTGTCCGCCGTCCGGCGGTCCAGCATCCGGCTGTCTGGCATCCGGAACGTCATTGGCCAGCAACTGCATGCTGTTCACGGCGTCCATCCGTCCGTCCCGGTGTAAGTCCGACAGGTTCTGAGGTTTTAAAACGGCATGCTGGTTGGCAAGCAGTCTTTCATCCCCCTCCTTAGGGAGATCTCCTGATCTCCGAGTCAAGGCGTCCGGCTTTCCTCCCGCGTTTCCTGGCCGATACGTGATCCTGAAGTCAAAACGGGAAAGTAATTCAGAGCATCGGGCCTGTCGACGGTTCAACAGTTTCATGCTCATGAAGTATTCCAGGTTCTTATGGTCGCTCAAAACCTGGATTGCATGGCGCGAACCCTCCAAGTGAGGCCTCCATTCCTCAAAAGCCCGGACAATTGCCATGAGTTCCTTATTGTAGATTTCATAATTGCATTCTGCAGGGCTGTGTTTCTTGGAGTAAAAGGCCACCGGGTGTAGAACACCCTCGTCGTCGTGCTGGGAGAGAATGCGAGCCGAGACATAGTCTGAAGCGTCGGTTTCGACTATTATTTCTCGGTCGTAGTCAAAGTGGCGAAGAATGCGGGCCGACGTGATGTTATACTTGGAATATCACGGGTCGGTACGTATCCTTAGAGCGGTACGTACCGAGGGGAGATGGCACCGGTAGCTAGCTATTCTTGGAAGAAGCACTTCAGAGAGTCTAGGTGGGAGATAAGAGAACGGAGTTAGGGCTTACAGCCGCGACCGGTTGTAAGAGTACGAAAACTCCGGGATGAGGGATTTGATTGCAAACGAAACGGAGACTGGCTAGACTTGGGCCGTGCTATCTGGGGGAACCAGATAGTAGAGCCACGTCACTCGAAAGGTGACGGAAAGAGAGTCTAGGGGCAGCGACTCCACCTCGATGCATGAAAAACTCATCTCTCTTATCTACGACCCGGCCAGGACCAATGAGTTGCCCATGGGGTCGAAGCATCTCGGAGGAATAGTTAGCCCGAGTCATCAGATCTCACGATGCCCGTGAGGGATATATAACAGTGCTCTTCTCTCGCGAAAAGAAGAAGAGACAGACCGAACACTACCACCAAAACCCACATACAAGATCTAAGATTATTCCGTTGTGAATTATCGAAAGTAGCCTGAGTACCTTTTGATTCAACCCGCATTCCGCTTACAAGACAACCCCAGTGTCACACTATAATCTTCGATCCAAAAAATCACCCTACTTTCAGCAAAGGCCCTCGTTCGAGCAAGACCACTTCTTCCTACTTGACCTAGCAGAAACCTCGATGGACACGAATTCCGAGAAACTTGCGACTACACCGTCGAAGACGACGAGTCCATCCACACCAGGCACTTCCTAGACCTCTATTAAAAGGGGAAAAATGACGTCCTCCGACTTCAACATGCTCCAACTCGAGGCGCCCCGAGACATGCTCCAAATTACCGATGGAACCCACCCAACGGAAGGAGCGGTAGAAATAACCAACCCAGCCACTTGGATTCGGACCATGGTACGCCACCAGAAACAGGCCGAACGAGATCTAAAGGAACTCACAGACCTCTGCGGCAACACCATCGACCAAACCAACCAAAGGATCCAACAAATCAAAGAGGCCTACCAGACTTTGGCAGAAGGAACCCGGTATATATATGACCGAGCAAACGCTAATCAGGAGATAGAAGAAGCCTGGGTACGCAGCGAGTTAGCTGCCGCAGCCAACACCTACCAGACCTTCGCCCAGAACGTCTGGCAGGAGATTATCAAACGAACCCAGGAAGCCAACCAGCAACAAATAAGTCAGGCACTACAGCTGGCACGGGTCAACAATGCTCTGGCCTTCCTGGGTGAAGCCAACACAGCGCGGAATCAACACTTGGCCACCTTTCAGGGTAATGTAGAACTCTGGGCAGCTGACCACACGCAAAAAATGGCCACTGTGGAGCAGGAACTTCGACAAGCGAGAAGGGACATACAGCAACTAGTGGTACGAATCCCACTACCACCTGCAACTCGAAGCCCTACTCCGCCACCCCTACCACCAACAACACCACCCCGGGCGGGAATAGCCCAAGCCTGGCGGAGCCCGGCTAGGCAACCAAGCACCAGTGTACCAGCACCCACCAGCCGGAGGTCGTCAATGTCCTCCCGACACCCACCGCAGGTACTACAGGCGGCCGCCGCACTCACTCGGGCCACCTATCCCCTACTGCAAAGCCCCATCCGGCTGGGGTACCCACCAACAACACGTCAAACATGTCCCCCGGCGATTCCACCAACCCCCCACGGCCAAACCACTGTTGGCGGAGGAAACCAGGGCCCTCCCAGACCACCGGCGGGACCCCCTAGGCCACAAAGATCCCCAACTCCAACACCGCCACCAAGCTCCCACGGGGGTACCGGACTCCCCTCGCGACGAGCAACCCCGCAACCAAGGACGCCCCCACGGGCACCAGCGGCGGCACTGACACCCACGGCCATCGCGCGAATAGTGGGCGAGGGGATTGCGGCGCTCCAACAGCAACAGCAGCAGCAACCGCAGATAAGGATGGAACCCCGAATCAACACGGCCCGGCTCAAGATGACGAACCCGGAAAGCTTCGACGGAAAAACCACGACCTCGTTCGCCACCTGGTGGAAATCCGTCACAAAATACTTGGGCTTCTACCCGGAGACCGGGGATCAACAGAAAATCGCCTGGGTAGGCTCGCTTCTCACGGGCACCGCGAAAGCCTGGGATTTACACCGATATGACACCCTGGGAGAAGCGGACACGTGGGCCAATTACTCAGCAGCCATCCGAGCGGAGTACCTTAACCCCCGGGAAGCCGCAAACACTCAGCTGAAACTGGGGCACCTAAAGTATGCAGGAGACATCCGGGCGTACTTCACCGAATTCCGGTCACTGAATAACTACACGCGCGCCACCGGGGAAGGTCTGCAGGAGAAGGTTGACCTGGCAATGACCTCAGAAATTCTACGCATGCGGTTCTCGCACAACCAAGAAGAATTCGCAGACGATGAAGGATTTCTGCAAGCCACTTTCCAGGCCGGGTTGCAAGTGGAAAGAATGAAAGCTTTGGAAAAAGCCCGGAAGCCGCCCAAGGGGGAGGACGAACCGAAGAAAAAAAAAGGGATGACCGAAGAAGGGAGGAAAAGAACCCCCCAAGGAAGGAGGAGGAGCGAGGAAATAACCGCCAGGACCGCCCCAACAACCAGGCCGCGAGAACTGCGAGCTGGTTTGGTTAAAGCAACACCTGGCCCACCAATGACGAAGCCATGAAAGGAGTACCGAACGGGGAAAAAGAGGAGTACCGTCAGAGCCGCGAAAACTGTTGGCGATACGGGTGCAGAGGACACAAAACCAACGAATTTCTAGCCTTCAACACCCGTAAAGGAACGACGTTGCCCCCCGCACCATGGAAAGTTGCGGCGGTTACGGAAGGAGGAAAACGGAAAAGAGAGGAGGAAGAGAACGTCTCCCCTGTGGCCAAACAACAAAAAGTGGCGGAAGTGGAGACCATGGACGTGGAACAAATGCCGCTCTGGGAAAGCGACGAATCGGATTTTTAGAGCGCCCAGTGAAGCCGTAACTGGAAGCCTTCCCGATAATATGTTGTGAGACTGGAGTGTATCGCTTCACCGGAGTCACGGTAGGATCGGAAATCTCTCGTCAGGTTTTCGATGATTCACAACAGAATAGTCTAAGGGGTGTCGTCGGTACAGGTTCTCTCTCTCTCTCTGTCCTCCCCTTTATCCGCACGGCGCGCCGGCCGTTTTATAGAGCGAAGTCTCCATACTCATTTCCTCAGCGCGCGAGCGCATACCAATCCATCTCCTGCGCAACCACACATCAATCCATTTTGTTTGCTTTCCCGGCGCGCATACCAATCCTTCTTCTTTGTTTCTTGACGCGCAAACACACAACAATCCATCTTGTTTGCTTTTCGGCGCGCCAACCAATCCATCTTCTTTGTCCTCGGTGTGCAAGCGCATACCAATCAATCCTTTGTCCTCGGCGCGCAAGCGCATAACAAAGTTCTCTGTCCTGAAGAATTCACTCACGTACGCACCAGGCCATGCCAAGGTGGACGTGGGCCGAAGCCCAGAGCGTACTCGTCCTGACCGGTACCAACGACAAGATACGGTGGCCGCTGCGAACCACGTCGTTCCCATAGCTTCTATGGGTCACACGGGTTCCGCTTTGCCACCGCGGAGCTAGTCCTCTCAACCACTTTGATTCCTGAGGTACCAAACTCCACTCCCGTCTCCCGTCTGGACCCTAGCGCTCCTTGTGTTTTCCGTGTTTTCCCGGGCGGACGCGTAGGCGCCGACCCGGGCTCGTTGTCCTGAGGAATTCACTCACGTACGCACCAGCCAAGGTGGACGTGGGCCTTGGCCCGCAGCGTGCTCGTCCTGACCGGTACTAATGGCAAGATATGGTGCTGCTGCAAACCTCATCGTTCCCATAGCTTCTATGGGTTACACGGGTTCCGCTTTGCTACCGCGGAGCAGTCCCCAGCAGACCATTTTGGCCGCCGAGGTCCTAACTCCACTCTTGCCTCCCGCGTAGACTCTCGCGCTCCTTGTGTTTTCCTCATTCTTTCGAGTGGGTTTCAAGGAGTTCCATGCCTCGGTAGTGTTCCGGGCCTTCTCCGGTATTGCCGGCGTTATGTCTGGTCAGCTCGGGCTTTGCCAAGCCGTCACGGGTCGCTTTTGGCATCGTCGCTCGTCACGGATCGTTCTGCAATGTAAATCGTATTCCATTCTTGCTGCCCTGTCGCTGGGGTGTGACACTACTCCCCCCTTTCCTAGGCTTCGCCCCGAAGCCCTCTCATAAGCCCTTTAACCAATCCCTCAACAAGTCCTTCTCCAAATCCTTCAGTCCGTAACCATCCTCCTTCCTCTGCACTTTTGCTCAACCCTGGGCGAGACGGTAGTCCCTTGGCGCTTCTGGGTTTCGATGGTGGAATTCCTTCAGCTTCTCCAGTCCTCCTTCCGAGAAGTTGTCGAACGGTTCGTTGGTCCAATCCCTTCGGTCTGGGTAGTCCAGCCACTTGACGAGGTAGAGAACACGCCGACCCTTTTTGGTGCTTCCCATAATTTCATCCACATCGTATTCCTCGCTGTTCTCGATGTCGTCCGCTTCCCGAAGTACCTTGGCCGGATCTGGGGTCGTCTGCAAATCGCCGACTCGGTATGGCTCGACGAGGGAGACGTGGAACAAATTGTGAATTTGCCATTTCCGTGGTAGGGTAAGCTTGACGGCGAGTGGGGAGACAATCTTTTCCACCTGGAAGGGCCCGTGGTTTTTGTGGTCGAGTTTTCGGGATGGACGGCGGGTTTGAATATTCTTACCATTAAGCATTACCAAGTCACCCACCTGATACACAGGTGGCTCTTTGCGGTGAGGGTCCGCGTAGCGCCGCATTCGTTCCTGGGCTTTGTCAAGTGCTTTCCGGGCTTCTCCATGAACTGCATGCATCCAATGGCCGTAGGCATAACTAGCGGGGTTCAGAGGTAGCACTGCCACTGGGTTGGTTGCAGTGGGATGGAAGCCGTAGTTGGCGTAGAATGGCGAGATACCTGTTGCGTTGGTGGTCGAATTGTTGTAGGCGAATTCTGCCATTGGTAACAAACTCACCCAGTCATCCTGTTCGTAACTAATGAATGATCGGAGGTAGGCCTCGATGGTTTGGTTAAGCCGTTCCGTTTGACCGTCGGTTTGCGGATGAAAAGCTGTCGACATTCACGGTCAGATTCCGGAGAACTTTAGAAACTCCTGGCATACTGCTGAGGTGAAGCGGGAGTCCCGGTCTGATACGATATCCGAGGGCAATCCATGGTGGCGCCACACTTCCCGGGCGAAGGTTCTGGCCAAGTCGCTCGCCGATTTGCTATCCTTCTGCAGTGGTATAAAGTGTGCCATTTTCGTGAATCGGTCGATGATCACCCAAAGCTGGTCGTACTGCTCGGACAGTGGCAGGTCAGTTATGAAAACCATTGCGATTGACTGCCACAGGGCGTAGGGTAGTTCCATAGGGGTCAGGAGTCCGTAGGGCTGGTGTCGAGCTGCCTTGTTGTTCTGGCACTGAAGACAGCTCAGGACGAAGTCGGTGATTTGCTCGTTCATTCATGGCAACCAAAAGTTGCGCCGAATTAGCTTGATCGTTTTGTCCTGCCCCATGTGGCCTGCCACTTTTGTATCGTGCTCCGATTCCAGGATCTGTCGAATAAGGTTCCTGTCGTTTGGAATCCACAGCATCCCTTTCCGGTACACACACCCGTCCATCATTTCTATCATCCCTTTTCCCTTCCCATCCTTGGACATCCGGCCGTTCGGCACAGGCCCCGCCCGTGCCGCTTCCTCGTTTTCCTCGGCCTTTCGGCCATCCGGCACAGGCCCTGCCTGTGCCGCTTCCCCGTTTTCCTCGTTTTCCTCGTTTTCCTCGTTTTCCTCCTTTTCCTTATTTTCCTCGTTTTCTAATTCCTCGAGTGCTTTGCGGTATTCCGGGTCCTTTTCCCCTGCGCTTGTACGAGTGCCAGGAATTCCTTCTTCCAGCTCCAGGCCGGGAGGGAATAGAGTCGTGCAGCTGAAATAATGAATGCCGTGCCTTCTCGTACAGTGTTGGCTGCTCCTGCGAAGTGAGTTTTATGCAAGACCATCGTTATCGGCTGGCTTTCACTCCCCCCCTTTTCAGGGCGGTACTCTGAACGCCTGGACAGTGCATCTAGTTTGCCATTTTTGGCGCCGGGTCGTTAGTAGATCTTGAAGTTGATGCCGGCCAGCTCCTGGGCCCAGAGGGCTTGCCGCCGGTTGAGAACCTTGGTGGTGGTGAAGTATTCGAGGTTCTGGTGGTCTGAGAACACCTGCACCTGGTGGGTTGCTCCCTCGAGATACTGCCGCCAGTGTTTGAACGAGTCCACGATCGCGAGAAGTTCCTTGTCGTGGATTTCGTAATTGATCTCAGCGCTCGTGAACTTCCTCAAGTGGAAGGCAACCGGGTGTAGGCGGTTCTCATCGTCTCGCTGAGAGAGGACCGATCCGAGAGCAAAATCCGAGGCATCGGTTTCGACAATCACTGGTCGTTTGGGGTCGAAATGGGCTAGGACCGGTGTGGAGGTAAATCGGTTTTTGAGTTCGGTAAAAGCTCGTTCCGCTTCAGGGCTCCATTCCCAGTCCTTCATGGTCTTCTTCGTGAGCTCTGTGATCGGGCGTGCTACTCGGGAATATTCTTTGATGAATGATCGATAGAAGTTAGCAAAGCCTAGAAACGCTTGCGTTTCTACCAGCGACGCGGGGGACTTCCATTTGAGGACTCCCTTCACTTTTTCCTCAGACATTTTGATTCCGTCCCTTCCGATCACGTATCCCAGAAACTCCACCTCTGGTTGTCTCCATGAGCACTTTTCTGCTGATATAGTCAGTCTGTTTGCCCGGAGCCTCTGTAAAACTTCCTTGACGATTTTGTCGTGTTCTTCCACCTTTTCTGCGTAGATGAGGAGGTCATCAATGTATGCGAGGAGGCCGAGGTCAAGCATATCCCTAAAGATGTGGTTGATCATGTCTTGGAACGTGGCTGGGGCATTGGTTAACCCGAATGGCATTATGAGGAATTCGTAAAGTCCATAGCGGGTGCGGAATGCTGTCTTTCATTCCTCGCCTTCCTTCATTCAGACCAAGTGGTATCCGTTTTTCAAGTCGATTTTGGTGAAGAATTGCGCTCCCTGTATTCCGTCCTGCAGCTCTTGCATCAGAGGGAGCGGGTATCGATTGGGGATGGTGACTCGATTGATGCCTCGATAGTCGACGCATAATCGGAGGCCCTGGCCGTGAGGTTTCGGTACGAAGAGGATAGGGGCTCCTGCGCTTGATGTTGATTGGCGGATTTTCCCTGTTCTCATCATTTCTTTGATATACTCTCGGAGGGCTTCTAACTCAGCTTCCGATAGTGGGTAGATTGGTCCCCATGGCGGCTTTTCCCCTTCCTTTAACCGGATTTCGTGGTTGTAAGGACTGTGTTCCGGGAGGGCATCCGCTGCTTCGGTTCCCATGATGTCAAGGAACTGCTGCAATTCCTGGGGCACTTGTTCGAGGGGGTTTCCCGTTACCGCTGCTTCGGTTCCCATGATGTCAAGGAACTGCCGGAATTCCCGGGGCACTTGTTAGAGGGGGTTTCCCATTACCGCCGAGATGTAACCGATAACGCACGCATCGGGACGGGATAGTATCGAAGTGTCGAGGCTTAGGGAGAACTTCGTGGTTGTGAGTTTCGTACAATGCTCCACACAACTCGGAGTGTTAAAACGGAGTTCTGCCGTGTCCCATGCTCCCTGCGGGGGGTGACGCGCGATCCACCAAAAGGGCAAGAAAATGTCAACTTTGGCTTCCAGTGGAGCTACTTCGAAGACCTCTCGGGTGTAGTGCTGCCGGTGCTGGAGCATTACTGGGCTGGTGTATCTTTGCCCTGCTTCTGGAACGAGTTCCCCGGTGAAGTTCCGGATGGCTATTTCTTGTTTATGCTCGACACAGGGTAGGGAGAGTTTTTCGACAAGTTGGTTGCTAATGAGTGGCGTTGAGCATCCCGTGTCGAGTAGTACGCGGACTCGACAACTGTCCTTGTTGCCCCAGTGTAACATCATTTCCACAATCGGTCATGCGCCGCAGAAGGGTACTGTTGGTCGAGCCTTTTTTCTCTGGTCTTTTTCGTTCGTCGTGAGCGTTCTTTTTTCGGACATGCCACATATAGATACAGAGGCCGTGGGTTGTGGCGAGCCCTGGCCTTCTAAAAATCCTCCTCGCTGTCTGAGTCCTGAGCCCAGGCCGGTGGTGCCTCACTGCGGTTGTCATTATCGTATGCTGCAGCCACGGACGATCTCTTCGGTTGCAGGGCTTCCACCTTTTCCTCGCCCTTTCGTTTGGCTGTAGTAGTGGCTGCTACAGACTGCATCGGGGCCTCCGGGATTGTGGTTCCTTTTGCGGTAGTACGGGCGTAGCACTGGTAAGTGTTGTGGTTGCTCCGCCCACATCTCCAGCAGCTCTCGGGGCTTTTTTGTATTCGTCGATTTCGTTCTGGGGTATTCCTTGGAGCGCATCTCTCAAGCCCCTCCAAAGTTTCGCTCTTCCCGCCTTCTGATTATCGTTGCTGACTCGTCCTGGCTGCTGGTCTTCCTCCATTCCTTTTCCCTGTTCCTTAGATCCTTTGTTGGGGGGCTTCGTACTGACATTCTGGCTGCCTGTTCCCCGCTCGATCGCCGCCTTTTCTTTGGTCAGAAGGTTTCGATTTTCCCAGTGCCTTCCCGCTTCGTAGGTGGCCACCAAGAAAGGTTCGTCCTCGGTGAAAAGGCGTGGGTTCTGGGCGAAGCGCATGTCAATAATCTCTAACGGGAGTGCGAGATTAACCTTGTTTTGCAGTGCTTCTCCAGTTACCCGCGTATGGATGTTCAGGGCTCGGAAAGCTGTCAAGTATGCCTTGATGTCCCCTTTATAGCGTAGGGCTGACATTTGGTTAAACGCAGTGGCAGCCTCACTGGGGTCAAGATACTCATCCTGAATGGCCTCCGAATAGGCGTTCCATGTATCTGCGTCACCTACCAGGCGCCGCCTTGCTTAGTGCCATTCTTTAGCCTCGTCCGTTAGTAGGGTTCCTACCCAGGCA
>Ga0307508_10003965_pt1 | contig 14673 bp, 21 predicted proteins | sample 9_EM_MG_FD_203089 | JGI IMG/M metagenome (GOLD analysis project Ga0307508, IMG submission 203089) | Populus trichocarpa ectomycorrhiza microbial communities from riparian zone in the Pacific Northwest, United States - 9_EM | ecosystem: Host-associated > Plants > Roots > Unclassified | place... | reverse complement strand
ATAAGAGAAGGTTGTATGAGTTGCGTGGTTATGAGCACATATGTGAGTATGAGTACATATGTGAGTTGCGCGGGTATGAGTAGGAGGACGTATGGGAGTTGCGAGAACTGTGTATATAAGGAGGGCATCTCCCGTGTTTTGTCTTCTTCTTCTCTTCATGCAACCTCTTGTATTCTATTCGGAATATCAACCTCGTCTCCATTTCCTCCGTTTCCTCCGTTTCCGTATCTCCGTATCGGCGACGCTTGTCTAGCGCCGCCCGTCTCTGTCCGACACGTCCGTCCGACGCTGTCCGTCTCTCTGTTCGACACGTCCGTCTGACGTTGTCCGTTCCTGTCCGACACGTCCGTCCGATGCTGTCCATCTCTCTGTCCGACACGTCCGTCCGACGCTGTCCGTCTCCCTGTCCGACACGTCCGTCTGACGTTGTCCGTTCTTGTCCGACACGTCCGTCTGACGCTGTCCGTCCCTGTCTCCCATTTCCGTTCCCGTTCCTGCTCCTGTTCCCTTCCCCTTCCCGTTCCCGTTCCCGTTCCATTCCCGTTAGCGTTCCCGTTCCCCCCCCCCCCCCGCTTCCGCTCCCGCTCCCGCTTGCGTCACCCCCAACTCACTCGAGTACCTTGGAGAACCGCCGCCGTTACAGCAATGACTGCTCTAGACTCCACTACGATGGGAAGTGCATTCTTATCCAACTGTGAACCTCCATCCATAAAGTTGGCCGAGCCCTTGCAAGGGTCTCGAAGGTGTTTGTGGAGTTTGTTATTCGATGTAAAGACGGCAGCACAGTTTCTACATGTCATGGAAGGCCTGTGTGTTTTCGCACGAATGGACTTGTGAGTACCCATGAAGCCTAGTCCTTTCTCTTCCAGATATCGTGTGGCAAGGTATGCGTTCTGGGTGTGCTCATACTCTTGTTCCAGAGATGCCTGTGGCTCAAGCTCATCAATTAGAGTGTCTGCCATATCATAGCCATCATCATTCTCTGATTCACATTCACGAGGTTCTGCATAATAGGCACGCTTTACTTGATTGCTCATATTCCCTCTATGAATGCATTGCCAGTCCCAATGTTCACCATCACCACATCCTGGATAGTTCTTGCACTTGCGTAGACGCTGTCGTACTTGCTTACCTGTCCTTGTAGAAGGACTGGAAAGACTGGAGGTGGAACCAATGGGGTTTCGTGCACTTACTACGCCGGCTGTCGTGCTTGCAGGTGCTGGAGTTTCCTGTCTCATGTCAGAAAACTGAGTACGAGGTCTGTTGGTTTCGCGGAAAAAGGGATGGCGCGTACTGGAACGTGGCTGAGGCGATTGTATGGTACCTTCGCACTTCGCGGAGTCCTGCAAACGTGCGACCGCGCGCCGGTATTCGGAAATGGAATTTCCATCTTCGGTAACATATTTATCCAGGTGTAGGTGAAGATTTGGAGGATCAACGAGCCCTCGGTGGAGCTCTTCAACAATATCGTCCTCATTGGTTATATTGGCCATACGTAGTAAACGCAGCTTTTTGGCCACATATTCAGCGGGAGTACGGCCCTGGTTCCAGCGGAAGGTTTCTGCACGTGCCACCGACAGTCGGAATGCGAGGTATGGCATAAAATCTCGCTCGAGCAAGTCGATCCAGTGGCGACAGTTTGTGCGAAGAAGAAGTGGGTCGTCATCCGACATTCCTGCAACCCAATCTTCTGCGGCTGGCCCTTTGCAGCAACGTCGAAGGACGACACGGGTACGTGCCTCTCCATAGTGGGAAATCGTATCGCGGATGGAGTCGATGAACTTTGACGCCGCGTCTGCATCAGATTGGTTCCTTGGCTCGAAGGTGGCAATGTCCGATGGCTTTAGGGCCGGGGCCACAGGCTCCATGGGAACCTGTGCACGAGCTGGCGCATTCGGTAGGTCGGCAACCTCCGCCTGCATGGTTCCTTGGTTTCGGCTCAAAGCCATTGCGAGGTTTGCCATCTGTGCAGCGATATTCTCCAAGGCAGCAGTAGACTGTGGCTGTTGCGGGATTGGCATGTACTGCTGCGGCAGTGTATACTGCTGGGGTTGCTGTAGTGGGTACTGTGGCATCACATACTGCTGTGGCAGATACTGCTGTGGCGAATACTGATGCAGTGCCTGCAACGGTGACGGCAGCTGTTGTAGTGGTGAGTACTGTTGCACGGGCTGCTGCTGTACCATCGGCTGTTGCTGTAGCACCGGCTGCTGTTGCTGCACCGGTTGCTGCTGTGACACCGGCTCCTGCTGCAGTACCACTGGCTGCTGCTGAAAGGCTGGCTGCGTTGGCATGTACTGTTCTATCGGAGGGTACTGCGGAGACAGCCCGGGCTGCGTCACTTCTGGTACCGTGACTGAAGTGGCTGGCGGAACCTTGGGTGACTGCCGGCGTCCTTCTGGTCTAGCTATCGGGCTGCTGGGAGGTTCTTCAATAGAATGACATATCCCCTCCATTGCATCGTCGTCTTCTGATTCGGGAATGACCGATGGCTGTCTGTCCCCATGACGTGCAAGGTGGGTTTGTGGGGAACGTTCTCGTTGTTTGCCACGAAACTTTTTAGACTGGCTCTCTTCAATGGCAAGGCGTCTTGATGGTGGATCAGCAAGTACCTCATCCTCGTATTCGCTCAGTGAGCCAGTAGGGCTATACTCTCTGCGTTTCAACATTCTGCTGCTACTAGACATAGCGTCTGAAGCGTCTGGCAGGTCTAAACTGATTTCCATGCTAGTGACTTCCGGTCTCGAGTGGGTGCTGTGCTCAACAAGCGGGACAACCGGTAACTGATTGAGCGAAGGTTGCACTAGCTGCAGCCGAACCTTACGCTTCTTGCTTGAGTTCTCTACTTGGATAGGAATGAGAACAGTACCTGGCGAGCCGGGTACGGCACTTACACCGGCGGGGAGTTCGTACTCTATCTGCAGGCGGTGCTGGCGAGGCTGTATGGACAGCTCCTGATCCTGATGAACAGGTTGTACGGACGGTCCTTGTATCAACAGTCTTTGGGCCTGATGAACAGGTTGTATAGACAGTCCTTGTGCCTGATGAACAGATTGTATAGACAGTCCTTGTGCCTGCTGAACAGGGTGTACGGACGGTCCTTGTATCGACAGTCTCTGTGCCTGATGAACAGGTTGTATAGACAGTCCTTGTGCCTGATGAACAGGTTGTATAGACAGTCTCGGCGAGGGGAAGGTAATTCCTTCAGATCGTGCCCAGCGGATGGTATCGACCAGTAGCCGATCCTCAATGGCAGATAGATTCTGAACAGTGACTGTATGAAAGGAAGTGGGAGTAATGCGATTAGCGATGAAATTGTCAAGGAAAGCTAAGAGAGAAGCGGTAATAGGAGTAGGAGAAACGTGTGTGCTGGGAGAAGCGTAGTAACGGGCTAGGAGGGTGAAACTTCGCTTTATTTCCTGTGGAATAGAAGCGTCTGGAGTCCTAAAACTGTCTGGTCTAGAAGCGAATGCGCTGGTGTAGCGAACGAGCACGTTGCCCTCCACATCCTCTACCTCAACCTCTGGCCCGACCTCTGACGCCACTTGTAGTGTCCTCCCGGGAGGGAGCGGTTCCTTCGGTGCCGCGGTGGGGCTGTCTGACGCGACGGTTGAAGCTTCCACGCTGGTGAGGCCTCTCGGGTGCGTGAGGATGTCTTGCCTGCAAGTGGGTATGCTCTGTGTAATCGGGGATGTAGCGATCTGTGGCTTGTCTGGTCTGTTGATTCTCAGCGACGTAACTATCCCAACCAATTACCGATGGGGTGGGAGAATGTAGCGCTCGTCCTGGGGCGTCTGGTAATGTCTCCGAGTCTTCCCTTGGTCACTCAGGAGATGAGGATGGGCGCCTGGGAGTGGGCGGGGTACGAATGCCCGTCAAAAGTAGACTGGGTCTCTGTCTGTAACTGGCTGCAACCCTCAGCGGCGAGGGGGAGCAGGAGCGGGAAGGGAGCGGCTCTCGCGGGGAGGTGTAGCTGCTGCGGCTTTCTCGCTGTAGCGAGTTGAAGGATTCCAGCTGCGTCCAGGCGAGATTCAGGAAGTCCTGGTTTACTTGCGGCAACCGGTTAGCATGCTGATTAACCTGGGTAGAAATAGGTCTCTGTTCCCGTTCCGAGCAAGATGGGCGTGGGCGGCGATGCTGTTGCTGCCGCTGCCTCTGATCGCTCATGTGCCATGAGCAGCCGTCGCTCGCGAGGAGGGAGAGAGAAGGGGTGAAAGGGATGGTCGAGTGATGGGGTCGAGGTCGAAAAACGGGGTCGAACGACAGGTCGACCGTAAGGGTCGAAAGACGGGGTCGAACGCCGGGGTCGACCGACGGGGTTTAACGACGTGTCGACCGGAAGGGTCGAACGAAGAGGTGAGGAAAAAAGTGCTACGGGCGAGCGGTAGCGAGAGAGGGGGGGAACGAGAGAGGGAGGAGCGAACGGGGGGAGGGTGGTGAGGAAATGTACTAGGGGGGAGCAAACGGGGGGAGGAAAAGTACCGGGGGCGAGCAGGGGTGAGGAAAAGTACTGGGGGCGAGCGGGGTTGAGAGAGAGAGAGGGGGGGAGCAAAAAGGCAACGGAAGCAGGGGGGAGCGGAAACGGGAGGTTCTTTGGCTGGATGTTTATGGTTCTGGTGGTCGAAAAAGACTGGTTTTGGTGTTGCTACCAATTGTCACGATGTCACGGACAGCGAAAGAAAGAAGAAAGAGAAGAAGAAAGTCATGTCATTCTATCTACGAGTGGGAGGAGCTTGCTTCTTATATATCCATTGCCAAGCCCTTCCTGCGCAGTCACACTTCTGCTTCAGGCGGTGTGCAGCTCAGTGCCAGGGGGCCCACCGTCCTCCGGCGAGGTGCTGTTCCGGTGAGGTGCTGTTTCGGCATGCTGCCGTCCGGCAACGTGCCGTCGTGAGCAAACATGCACCTGTATGAAACCATTGCCTATGCCGTCACCCATCTTAGGGTCACACCACCGGTTCCTGTCCACTGTCCAACCCGAAGGCGGCTCGTTGTGGCTCCCCATCCCCCTACCCTTCGCCCTGGCCTGTTCCCAAGTCTGATACAGCACCCACAATCTCCCTTGCCTGGTTACCCTGTGGTAGGCTGAGTAGCTGTAGTCCGAACCTCCACTGTCTGTTCTCTAACTGTGTGGTTGCAGAACGGGTTCCATAGTTGATGATGATTCATTAATCGTGTGCGACCCTATTGGATCATGACAATATTAAACGGGCCCCATAGCTGACATTGACGCTCCACCGATCGTGTGCGACTCTATTGGATCATGACGATATTATATACAGTTCTTCCCTTTTCGCCGTCCACTGCGACCTCGAGCAGTCCGCCAGCGGCTCGCGGCAACTCCCCCTGCCCCCCCGCCCGGCGAGAAGAGGAATAGAAGGCAAGAAAATAAGGGGAGAGAGAGAGAGAGAGAGAGAGAGAGAGAGAGAGAGAGAGAGAGAGAGAGAGAGAGAGCGAGAGAGAGAGCGAGAGAGGAAATGAGAGAATGACAAAGTCACGCTAGGAAAGACGTAAAGATGGTGACAAAATCAACAAAGGAGACATAAGAGAAGCTACCGCGACTGTTTGTCGCCCTCCTCCTGCTGCCCCCCCAGTTCCGGTGGCAGCTCTCGCGGCTCCACCTTCGTCGTTCTCAGGAAAACGGGTTCCATAGTATCTGCGACTGGGAGTTCCAGTTTTCTCATTGCGAGTGATCCTTCGTGCAGAAATAACTAGCGCCTGCAACGCGGTTGGCTCGCTTAATATGAGCGAACCCTTTTTTTTCTCCTATTCTGTTCGAGTACAGGCCTCGACTGCCATAATCATCACCGTCACCTGGTCGCCACCATCCTCAGAGTCGCCATCCTGCTCGTCACCAATCTACTCGGCATTCGACTCTCCATATCACGTGTCGTCGTTCTCGGCGTCACCATCATACTTGCCGCCATCGTACTCGTCACCATACTCGTCGCGTCGTATTGCATAGCTTCCGGGTGATTCTGATACACTGAGAGCTGTGCTAACGACATCAGAAAGATCGCCAGCATACTCGTCGTGTCTTATGTACTCCCAATCTACCCGCCGCCAGGGTTCTGACCGCCATCCTTATCAACATCGTACGCATCGAATCATGTCATACTACTCGTGTCGTATGGTACAACTTCCTGCGGGTTCTGACAAACCAAGAGCTGTGCTAACAACGTCACAAAGATCGCCAACATACTCATCGCATGTTACCCACTGTCGTACTCACCGCCGGGGTCCTGCACGCCATCCACATCAACATTGTACTCGTCGAATCATGTCATAATACTTGTCACGTCGTATGGTACAACTTCCCGCGGTTTCTGACAAACCGAGAGCTGTGCTAACAACGTCACGAAGATCGTCAACATACTCATCGCATCTTACCCGTTGTGGTACTCACTGCCGGGGTCCCGCCCGCGATCCTTATCAACATCGTGCTCGTCGAATCATGTCATATTACTCGTCGCGTCGTCTGGTACAACTTCCCGTAGTTTCCGACAAACTGAGAGCTGTGCTAACAACGTCACGAAGATCGCCAACATACTCATGACATCTTACCCGCTGTCGTACTCACCGCCGGGGTGGAGCACGCCATCCACATCAACATCGTACTCGTCGAATCATGTCATAATACTCGTCGCATCGTATGCTACAACTTCCCGCGGGTTCTGACAAACCGAGAGCTGTGCTAACAATGTCACAAAGATCGCCAACATACTTATCGCATCTTACCCGCTGTCATACTCACCGACGGGGTCCTGCACGCCATCCACATCAACATCCTACTCGTCGAATCATGTCATAATACTCGTTGCGTCGTATGGTACAACTTCCCGCGGGTTCTGACAAACCGAGAGCTGTGCTAACAACATTACAAAGATCGCCAACATACTCATCGCATCTTACCCACTGTCGTACTCACCGCCGGGGTGCTACACGCCATCCACATCAACATCGTACTCATCGAATCATGTCATAATACTCGTCGCGTTGTATGGTACAACTTCCCGCAGTTTCTGACAAACCGAGAGCTGTGCTAACAACGTCACGACGATCATCAACATACTCATGACATCTTACCCGTTGTCGTACTCACCGCTGGGGTCCTGCCCGCGATCCTTATCAACATCGTGCTCGTCGAATCATGTCATAATACTCGTCGCGTCGTATGGTACAACTTCCCGCGGTTTCTGACAAACCGTGAGCTGCGCTAACGTCATGAAGATCGTCAACATACTCATCACATCATACTTGCTGTCGTACTCGCCGCCAGGGTCCTGCCCGCCATTCTTCTCATCAACATCGTACTCAGCACAACCTCCTGCTGTTTCTGACACTCTGAGAGCTGCACTAACGTCATGAAGATCGCCAACATACTCATCGCATCTTAGTCACCGTCGTACTCGCCACCATGATCCTGACCGCCATCCTCCTCACCAGCACCGCACCTGTCGCGTCTACTCGCCATTGTACATGTCGCTTGTTACTTGCATCGTACTCGTTTGGTCATTCGTCACAGCTTCCCACTGGTTCGTACACCTTGAGAGCTGCGCTAACGTCACGAGGCTCACCAACATACTCGTCACGTCTTACTCGCCAGCTTCCAACTGTTAACGCTCATAGTGCTGTGGTAACCACGTCAAAAACCGCGTAGGTAGGCGGTGATACTTTCGATCAATGAACGCGTCGATGGATGCTGGGTGGGCCATGATGGATGCGACGCTATGTGCCTGCACTGGGTGCTCTGAGGTTGCGTATATAGCTGTATATTAGATATAATGAATACAACTGGATTGAGTCACTATCCCTAGAACCGCCAAAAACCGCTTGCATCCTAGATTGCGGATGCGATGGAAGGTTTCGCTGCGATATTCAGTGCCGTGACAACTGGGTCCGAACGCAATTGCCTTGACAGCTGCGTCTGGATGCATGTTGCCATGGCAGGCTCCGTCCGGATGCCATCTGCCTTGACACCCTGCGTCCGGAAGACGCGCTGCGTCCAGAGCGCAGTTGCCATGACACTCCTCGTCCGGAAGGGATATGCCGCAGCAGCTGGGTCTGGACGCGTTGTGCCTTAACAGCTGCGTCTAGACGCGTGGTGCTGTGGCAGGCTCCGTCCGGATGCCATCTTCCTTGACACCCTGTGTCCGGAACACGTGCTGTGTCCAGAGTGCAGTTGCCATGACACTCCTCGTCCGGAAGGGATATGCCGTGGCAGCTGCATCCGGACGCGTTGTGCCTTGACAGCTGCGTCTGGACTCGTGGTGCCATGGCAGGCTCCGTCTAGATGCCATCTGCCTTGACACGCTGCGTCCGGAAGACACGCTGCATCCCGAGCGCAGTTGCCATGACACTCCTCGTCCGGAAGGCATATGCCGCGGCAGCTGCATCTGGACTCGTGGTGCCGTAGCAGGCTCCGTCCGGATGCCATCTGCCTTGACACCCTGCGTCCGGAAGACACGCGCTGGGTCCAGAGCGCAATTGCCACGACACTCCTCGTCCGGAAGGCATATGCAGCGGCAGCTGCGTCCGGGCACAGTCGCCATGCCAGTTGCGTCCAGATGCACGGTGCCCTGGCGCGCTGCGTCCGAGCGCACACCATCGTGGTAGCTGCATTCGGACGCCCAGCACCATGGTAAGCTGCGTCCGAGTTAGGGAGGTTGCGTCCAGAACGTCTCGACTGTCTGGTGCATCCGGATGCTCTGGACGCAAAAAAAATTTTCCTGATGGAGCAACGAGCCACCCACCCCCCCACCTTCCGCGACAGAGGTCAGCGAAAGAGGGCACGTGAGAAGCACCGAAACTACCACTGAGAAGAGCAAAGACAGCGGCTGGAGCAGAGGTCCAGCGCCGTAGAGAGAGAAAGAGAGAAAAGAGAGAGAGAGGGAAAGGGACCACCTCACGTGAAAAGTAGCTGCCTGGAGAGCAGTGAGCAGTAAGCGCGGGGGCTGGCGTTCGGGGCCCATACCTTACGTCTCACTGAGCTGTTTCTGGTCGCATACAGTGCGGTGACCTTGAAGAAAGATGTTGATATCAGAAAACATCGATTGGCCGCTACCGGAAGCGGTATTCAAATGAATTGGGAAGAGCGAGCTCTCGAGGGATGGACAGTCAAACGCCATTCTCGGAGTATCGGCTACGGCGCTCGAGCAGTGCTTCACCCATTGGTACAACTTCCACAGGGAGATCATATCCAAGTTGCACGTGATGGCAATCGATCTGCAGGCCGCGAATAAGCTGAAGAAGGGTGTTCCGATGCTGAAGGTGCGCATCGCCACCTTTGAAATGGAGGTTGCTGTCCTACGGGATGAATCAACCAAGTATCGGGGACAGGCCGATTAGTGGGCAGAGAGATATGGAAAGCTCGCCGATGACTACCAGACCATGCGGACAACCACAAACGCCACTCCAGGAGTGCAGAACACCATCATCCAAAAGATAAAGCCATTAGAGCCGAAGCGGTACGAAGGTTCTCAGGACCTGGAAGTCATCACAACGTACCTCGACGAAGTTGAACATTATGTTCGCCAGGGCACCTCAATGTGCCCAAAGGCATCTTCGGACAACCAGTATATCGACACCTTTTGGCGTTTCCTCTCGGTGAAGATCTTGCGGTGGTTCGAGAAGGAGATGAAGGTGAGAGAAGTATATACGATCCCAACGACCGACAGCGACTACAAGATCAAGTGGGCAGATTTCAAGAAGGTCTTCAAGGAGTAATTTGTACCGGAGGTGGCAGTGTCTGTTGTGAGGAATGAGTGGCGTGCACTCAAGTTCAACAAAAACCAGGTGCTGAAATTCAATCAGAGGGCGTTGGAGCTGATAGAGATCCTGGGAGGTTCGCTGTGGAGCATGAGGGGAGATCCGCTATGGTAGGAGTACCTGCGGAAGCTCCCAGAGGCAGCAGCCCAAGATGTCATGCAACAGGCTCGCTTGATGCGCCGCGTCCACAGGATCGAGCTCATGCTCTCCGATATGATGAACATCATGGCGCAACGGACGCCACCATATTTGCCGCCCACCATGCTTTCCGACACGCCACGAGTAGCGTCCACTCCAACGGTCACCACTTCCACTGCTGATTATGGCAATCCGATGGACTTGTGCAATATGGAGGACCCAGAACTCTATACCGTCGATGAGGTGTCAAAGTGGTGTTTCCGGTGCTTGGTTTTCGGACAAATTGTGAAACAGTGTCCAACTCCGAGTTCCAGCGTACGGCCTGCGCAGTTTCGTCAGAGACAGCAGAACGGATGCCACTCTCAGAGTGACGGAAGCTGCTCTCAGGCTGACAGAAGCTACTCTCGGCGCGACGAAGGCCGCCAGCACCGTGACGGACACCAGCATTGGTGTCGTGAACTGCCGTCGCAGCGTCCGCCCGCACCGAGACAGCCAATGCAACGCTCGCCAACGTCACGTCGCCAGCACCTCTCCCCAACGCAGAAGGGCGAGGGGTTGGGAAGTGACAGAGCGGGAAAAGACAGACAGTAGAAGTGATGGAGCGTCCTTCTACTAAGGAAAGGGAAGCGGCAACTTTATACTTAACAGATCTTAATGGAATGAAGAAAAATGGTGATGAGAATTCAGATCGTGTTACGTTTTTACACAAAAGTTAAAACTTCCCGTTCCAAAACCCACTCAGCATACACCTTTATAGACCCAGGTGCATCGCATTGCTATATTGATTCAACATCCGCGAAGCAGCTGGGACTACCTCTACGCCATGCTGGCTGCATGTCAGTGATAATGGCTGGCACCAAACACCCAACCTCCAAGAGATACCAGGTCTGGCTAGAAGGAAATATTCGTGGTATTGCAGGAAACTACGCAGCCATCACAGGATGGTACACACTTTTCAATCTCAAAGGTGCTTACGACATTATTGTGGGAAAGAACTGGCACTCGATGACATGCCATATGGTGGATTCAGGTCACGTGCTCCGCGTGGCATTCGTACCCAAGTTGGCATTGAAGGGACTCCGGCCACACCAAGGATGATACCGGGAAGTTCATAACCATTGGAAGTCAGTGGCTCGTGCGGGGTCCATCAACCTGATATTCGCAGAGGAAACTGGCCGATCGAGGTCGAAGGCTAGTAAGGACCGAATATTTGTTTTCAACATACGAGAACGGAAGCTGGGAGAGGAATTTGGGGAAGATGAATCCGTGTTGGCAGACTTGGGTAAGTGGAGAGTCCAGATCCGACGGGAATTCGACGACCTGTTCCAGCCACCAAAGGGGGTGCCACTGCCGGGAGAACATGATTTCCGTATCCATACGGATCCCACAGCGAAGGTTCCATACCGCCAGCCGTACTGTATGACACAGGCGGAGAGGGCAGAGTTTGAGGTCCAGATAAGAAAGCTGCTAGCCAACGGATGGGTGACGAATTCTCATTCACGCTACGCAGCACCAATCATCTTTGTGAAAAAGCCAGACGCCACTCTCCGAATGTGTGTTGATTACCGTGGCTTGAATAAGATAACCGCCAAGGACTGATACCCATTACCGTATATTGAAGATCTGCTGGCAAAACTCCATGGGGTATGGGTCTTTACCAAGCTGGATCTGGCCCGCGGATATCACCAAGTACAGATACACCCGCATGACTGCCACAAGATGGCGTTAATAGCGCCAGACGGCTTTTATGAGTACAAGGTCATCCCGTTCGGTCTGGCAAACGCCCCGGCTGCATTCATGCGTATGATGCACAAGATACTGCATCCCCACCGACAAAACGCAATAGTGTATCTGGACGACGTTTTGATCTTTTCGAAGATGTTGGCCAAGCACAAGGCACATGTGGAGGGCGTGCTACGGGCTTTATGGAATGTAAGGCTGTGTCTCTGCGAGCCCAAGTGCGTGTTTGGCACTCTGGAAACGTCATTTGTAGGTTTCAGAGTGAATAGGTATGGCATTCACACAGAGGAAAAGAAGGTCAAAGCAGTACGGGACTGGGCAATACTGAGAACGCCGACAGAACTCCGTGGGTTTCTGGGTCTGGCAGGATATTACCGGAAGTTTGTGCCCAAGTTTGCACGGCGCGCCCATCTGCTACACGACCATGCAGCAAAATTAAAGAGTGAATACGCGTGGACCGAACAGCACAGAGACCAGTTTGAGGACCTCAAGAAGGCGTTGACATCCACGCTGGTTCTGGCAACGTTGGACCCGGAGGCCGACTTTATCCTACGAACGGACGCATCGGATACGGCTATTGTAGGGGTATTGACACAAAAGCAGTTGTTCGAAGGAAAGATGGTGGAGCGGCCACTTGATACTTCTCGCGGAAACTTCACGTGGTCGAAACGAGGTACCCGGCCTATGACCGGGAACTCCTAGCGATTAGCGCAAACCTGGACCATTGTGCTTGCTACGTTTACGGGCGTAAGCGCACCACTATTAACATGGACCACGCAGCACTACAGCACATACTTGGACAGAATAAGCTGACAAGTCATCAGTGGTGCCACCTCGACAAGTTGCAACAGCACGACTACGAAGTAAAATACTATCCTGGAATGGCGAACGTCGTTGCGGATGCGCTTAGCCACATCGCCTATACCCGGACAACTGATACCCCAGGACCGGGACCGGTTGCAGGGGAAAGTCTCGTGAATGTGGTGGAGTTGCTCATTTTGGCATCCCAGGAGTGGCTTCATGACATCCAGAAGGAGTACACACAGGATATCACGTTTGCACCGATTCTGGAACACCTTCGGAGCAGTGGCATCGGAAGAGATATTACAACAACCAATGACAAGAAAAGCCGCCGGATATGGGAACACGCAAAGGGATATATACTGCAGGACGGACTCCTTTTCCACAGGGCCTCAGGAGAAAAGCTCTGTATCCCTCGGGTTTTGCAGGCCGATGTCATTCGAAAAGCACACGATGCTATTCTTGGAGGGGAACATGTCGGCGTCGAAAAGACAGCAGCGGCAGTAGCCTCACACTGCTATTGGCCCCACAGAGGGACACGGTGGCTGAATGGGTTGCCGGGTGTGACGTATGCCACCAGGTAAAGCACAAGAACGTTAGGCCGTACGGACTCCTCCAGGCTCTCCCGATTCCCACGGAACGGGCCGAAAGGGTTAATATCGACTTTATCACCAAGCTTCCGGCCGCAGAAGGAGGATACGATGCTGTGGCAACCATCCTCGATCCCCTGACGAAGAGAGCCTGATGGATCCCCATCAAAGAGGCTGAGTTGACAGCCGAAACGTTTGTGGAAGCATTCATTTTGGGATACGTCAGGAACTGAGGACTCCCATTGTCAATCGTCTCGGACCGAGATACCACATTTACCTCGAAATTCTGGCAAGTGCTATGCGCCCTGCTCGGGATTAAACTCTGAATGTCGACAGCCTATTGCCCGCAATCGGATGGACAAGCGGAAAAGGCAAACACCACTCTGGAAACATTTTTAAAGGCGTACATAGCGCAGCTACCACACCCAGAGCAGTGGGTGCGACTGCTGCCATTGGCCGAGTTCACGTACAATGCTGCGAAACATAAAGCGATCGGTATGGCACCTTTTGAGGCCGACATCGGTTACGTTCCATGGCTACTGCTGGACCTTTTGGCACCCGACCCGCGGCGTCTGGACTCTGAGGAAGGTCTGGCCTACGCAGAGAAGTTATCCAAGATCCTCAGAATGCTCTGCGAAAGGATAGAAGAAACCCAGATGACGATGACCGCGGAGGCCAACGAGAAACGGCAAGCACACCCATTCTGGGTAGGGGACGAGGTGTTTCTGGATATGCAGTCACTGCCCATCGGATACGCCAATGTGACAGGAGCAGCAAACGACAGCAACAATTCTCGAAAGTTCCAGCATCCGTATACAGGACCATTCAAGCTGCTGAAAGAGGCCGGCAAGAACGCTTTCATGTTGGATATCCCAGCTTACTGGCATTTGCACCCGGTCTTCAACGTCGCCAGACTCAAGCCATCGAGAGTTGACAGAAGCCGCGAACACCCACCACTGCCCCCACAGTGCTCTACAGTGACGGTCGAATACAAGGTGGAGACCATTCAAGAACACCGAGGCACCACAGTCGGAGACCTCAAAGACTTGGTCAAGTGGGTAGGTTACAGCGACGCGACATGGGAACCGCTGGCGAACCAGAGGGGCGGCAGCAACGAGCTACCTCACGAATATCACGCTTCGAATGGCCTATGCACCTACTGGTGGATGGAATGGGGGTGAGGAGCAAAGGAGGCGGAAGAAGGGAGAATGGTAGTATGTTTGCTGTGTTTTTGTTTTTTGTTTTTGTTTTGTTTTTCATTCCTTGTTATTGTTGTTTGTTTTGTCGAGTGGTATACTTTCTTGGGGAGGGGGCTGGTTTTGTTAGGAGGGGAGTGGTTGTAGGAGGAGGATTCCGGCCACTGCGGGTGCTGCGGACGCTACGCCCAGCGGGGTGTCTAGAGTTCGGGTGACATGGACAGTGCTACGGAAGTGTGACATAGGGCTACTGTAGGAGGAGGATTCCAGCCGCTGCGGGCGCTGTGGACGCTACGCCCAGCGGGGTGTCTAGAGTTTGGGTGACACCGACAGTGCTACGGGAGTGTGACATAGGGCTACATAGGACAGTCACAGTAGACAGTCACAGGCGGCGCACGGACACTCGTATATAGTGTCCGGCGCTCGCCTCTCTAGAATGG
>Ga0307508_10003964_pt1 | contig 14676 bp, 23 predicted proteins | sample 9_EM_MG_FD_203089 | JGI IMG/M metagenome (GOLD analysis project Ga0307508, IMG submission 203089) | Populus trichocarpa ectomycorrhiza microbial communities from riparian zone in the Pacific Northwest, United States - 9_EM | ecosystem: Host-associated > Plants > Roots > Unclassified | place... | reverse complement strand
GTATAGCGACGGAATCACTTTGCGATCAGCCATCGAACAGTCTAGAGAATCATCCTCCCCCACCAGTCCTAATTACCGTACATCAATACCCCCGGACGCACTTCCAGCCGCACCCTTGTCAACTCCACAATCCCCGCCAGCCCATGTTCCACCCTCCGCCTTAGCTCACCCACCGGCTACACGAAATACCCCTCCTCCGAACTTGCTCGACGATGAATCCCCTGCGCCACAGCCCCCTCCGGCTCCAGCACCGCCACGCCCCCCAAATCCAGAACTGCTCCATCTGCATGCCCAGGTTCATGACAAGATACGATCAGAGTTCTCTTCATTGTCCCAACTTATCCTATTGGAAGCCGATCGGCTGCGTGCCCAGCAGACGGATCTTCTTGCCGGCGAACCTGCTATCCGTGATGAGATGGCTCGACTAGAAGCTGTGAGAGACGTTTGCCGTAACGTCGCAGCGCGGTTGCGGAGCACTATTGAACAAGCAGATCGGAACCTAGTCGACTTGCGTCGCAAGGGTGACCCGGAAGTGGATGAATTAATCTGTTCCACGAGCATAGTCCACAATCAGCAAGTATTTGTTCCTGCAAAGTGTGCTTCCTGCGCCACCTCTGACCAACTTGGTCTCTCCATTTGTGTTCAGGTTGATCAATTTGGTCGCAGAAGACAATGCCATCGAAGATACTATCTACCATCTGCATAGGGCCTTGAACACTGGGCGCATCGATCTAGAACGTTTTTTGAGGGTCAGGGCTATTCTTTTCCTTGGTCACACGTTCCTCATATCCCGTCCCGTCCCTCAGACGACCCGCGTGCTCGCAGAAGAGCAATTCATGAAAAGGGCGCTCATTGAGAAGATCCAGGCGGGGATTCCGATGGGAACGAGCTCGCCCTATTCCTAGGTCATATTCGGGGTAGCAACCAAACGTGGCAAGATCCAGATGTCTAGACTGGATCTTATGGGGTGCTCGGCGACGTAGTTGCCATATGTGCCATGTTCTGGACCACGCTGACTGAAAGTCGAGCTCTAACTGGGGTTGCCACAGGCTGTAGTAATGTGGCCAGCGCTGTGCTGCGGTTTGAAAAGAATCCTTGTGATTGATTGGTGGCTGCAACTTGTGCCTGAGATAATTGTGCCATCCCATTGGCGGAGACAGGCAGTGCCTTTGGCAATTGTTCCCATTCGGGATCCGGATCTTTCAACAAGGTTCCGACTGGGAAACTTCTTTACGGCGTATCGAATCCATCGAACCACTCTCATGACCGGTAGAAGTTACTCAGAAAACAACAATCATGAATATTTCCAAGCGCGACGCTACCACAGCTAGAATGGGTCAAGGGGTTTTGTCAGTCTTTAAATGGATGCCATCTTTGCACTCCCAAGGTACTAATCAGGCGGCTTGGCCTTCGCCCTTTTCCGCCTCAATTTGAACCCTCTTCCGATACTCTGGTCTCCTTCCCGCGGTGCCTACCCACCTCCACACGCGGTGCTCATCGCCCCCTTGCACTTCTTCCAGATTGACCCTAACGTTCGCGTTACCCTCTACAACGCGTTCCACCCGGTCCCATAACCTTTTTCGAGCGGATATTAAATGTTGCTCCTGGAGGATGAGATCACGTAGTTGAAGAGAGGACAAATACGGTCGGGGTGCCGTCACCGGATCCGTATGGTGTGCAAGCTCTTGATTACGCAACGTATCAAGAGCAATTTGAACTAGTTCCGCGACACGTTTGTTCTCCATTTGGCGTTGGGCGCGAGACTGTCTGAGGGCATACAGTATGCATGCACTGGCAAACAACACTGAACGGCAGCCTGGTCAGCACTCTGCAACAAACACCATGTGGTATCGTTACCAAAAACTGTCGCTCGCCATCGGAACCACACCTCTCGGAATTTCACAGTGAGCTTGCAATTCAGGGTCAAATTGGCAGTCTTGTGGGCCAGATACCGATGTCCTCTGAAACAAATTCGGCGGATGTGACAATCGGGATCAGTCAATTTGTGATCGCGAACTCACGACATGTCCTCCCCAAATACAACGCTACCCCACTCGACAAGTTGCTGCATGGCTTCGTTAAAGGTGTCGTCGAAAGTCTCGACAAGATGCGGCTATCGAACCAAAAATATATTTTACCGCACTGATCGGAGGGTGACAACTCGACATACCGCTGTTTTCTTTTTCATCGTCTCTCGCAAGACTTCTACCTCCAAACCCCATTTTCTAGCTTCACCTCCTTCACCATCTGATATCGTCTGGCCTTCCTCAGAGCCGGCACAGACTCTTCTCCCACGTTCCTGGCCAAGAAGGGTTTCGATTGCCTTCCCCAAGGCGCCAATATTCCTCTTTCGTTTCGGATCTTCGATGCAATGAGGTGAGAATGCCACAGGGCCCAATCCGGGTAACCCATTGGCCACCTCAGAAATGAAGTTCCAGACCAGTTCGACTGCGGCCGACGGAGCGGCCCCGAAAGGTGACAACAACGCAAGAATGGGGTGCGGACGTAGTAAATACCCGTTATTGCACCTCACCGTGTGCTGACTGCACGATGCATATTCTGGACAAGGTGTGCATGCTGATGGGTGTGGTAAGGGGATCAACGAAAGTAGTGGACACGCTGCTCCATCTTTGGCAGTGATTGCATCAAAGAGCTCCGACGGCATGTCCAGAATGGTCCGATTCGCTCGAATGCATGGTTCTATTGCAGAGATAAGGGCCTGGAATTCCTGCAAAGTTTGACTGCTATTCGACCCCGCGTCGCAAAACCCAATGGACGCAGATTCACTCTTGTACTTGATGACAATGCTTGAGAAAACCAGGAGGCAAATTGCATACAGAAATGTCAGTAAATAAGGCCTTGATTTGGCGCGGGGTTCAAGATGGTTAACGGTGGCGCTCTGGAGCTGTCGAGAAGACAATGTCACCGGCTCTTTAAGCTCCGAGTCTTCGATCTCGCCCTCTGGAACGTTCACTAGCGGCGCTATAGAGTCGGATTCACGGTCCGCGACTCCGAAATCCACGCCTAAGACGCGAGATTGTGGCATTTGTCCGGGTGCTGAAGGCGAGCCAGAGTCGTGACTCAGAGGAACGAATGTCGTCCTCTTTCTGGGGGGTGACCATACAAGTGGCTGGCGTGGAATGTCCGATGGGAGTTGTGGCTCGAACTTGGACTGAGGCGGTGAAAACTGAGGTGACTGGGGAAAAACTGGTACTTTGATTGGAGATGATGGAGGCGAGAGTTGCGGAGGTGCTGACATGGAATGGCGAGACTTCTTGTGAGCAGTACTTTTGCGAGCCGTCCTACGAACGACGGATGGTCTGGTTGGTGACGAAGATTCAGCACCAGACTGGAAAATGTTGTTGTCTTCCCATCCACTATCATCTGCCAACTATGGATACCAAGGTTGACTCAATGAGTTACACCATAGTAAAGCAATAGAACGTACTGATACCCGGCGTGCTGGAGGGTGATCCTGAAACTTGTGCGTCAACGTCATTCAATGAGAACAAAAGTGAATAAGCCTCACCCCCTTCCTTCTCGTGGCTTTCCGAGCAGGTAATTCTTCTTCTGGTTCGCTCTCTTCCACAAGGGTAGGTACATTAGCTGGAACTTTCGTGCTTGGGATTCTACCCAAGTCTGGTTGAGCAGATGAACGACGGCGCTTTGGCTAAAGACAAGCGTCAACACGGGAAGGGAGGACGGGATCTTCATTAAGCCTACCGGTTCCGGTCTTTGAGAGAGTTCGTCGTCTTCTGGTGCGCGAGAAAGTCGTCGCGAAGACCGCCTGGTTACCTGAAGTATGGTCAGCCAAAATCATTAGGGGGAGAAACTGGCCACCTTTGCCGCATCTGCATTGAGTGGTCGGCCAGTCACGCCATCTGTAATTCCATCGTCACTGGCAAGACTATTCTCCCTCTTCAGCCGCTCTTTCCGGAGTCTTGCGACCTTTGGTCTGATGTCGTCAAGGAACGTCTGCACGAGTTTCGCTTTGGTGTAGGGAGTGGGGTAACGGATCTGGTGGTGGGTAAGAACTCCTAATAACTGAGAAACAGTCAAGGTGTTAGGATCGAAGTCATTGTCGAGATAGTCTCCCTGGCTGATGATTTGCGTTGCGGTTAAAGACCTCGACATCGTGGCCAACGTCGAGAAAGCTCCCAGAGCGGCACGTCGCATCCCTTCACACTACGATCACGTGGGAAGACTGTATGCTTACGTAACACAGAGCACTGCCGGTAGTGTGGAGCCGATGCTTGCAGCCTATTCTACCAGCGCTGGAGAAACCCGATACAAGAACACTGACCGATGCTAAAGCTTAGACTGCACTGGACCTAAAGTGCCAGCGAAACCCATGACACAGCACCACACAGGATGCCTGCCAAGCTAACCGGTCAACATCGGTCCGGACTGTGACCATTGTAGCTAGCACCAAAGTAGGCTGATCTGATCATCTCTGGGTGTTCCTTATTCCGAGACATCACGATAAGGTGGGTATAGCAGTCGTCCGGAGAACGACAAATGTGTGTATTTTGGGGAACCTACTGACCAATTGAAGTACACAATATACACAGTTCGCGAGCCATGGACAGGGAATCCAAAGTCATTTCACGGAGCAAACTTTGGTCGGAATGGTCCCGACGGCCCGAACCAGTTGCCACCGACCTGACGCGTTGAATGTATTAGAGCCAAATCTGGTAAGAGTAACTTTGAGGTTTACCATCAAATTCCAGTATGCCCACGGAAATAGGTCCTGGAAAAGCGTGAACACTTCAGTCGTATTGTCTCAACGGATATCTATTGGTACGTACCCTCTTCAAATGGTAGAAGAGTCTAGATGCCCAGCTGGTCAACATCACACTGAAATGAACCAAAATGAGAGGGCTAACCTTCGAGGTTGTTTCTGGTCACCGAGGAGACCGGAAAACGTCTCCTTCGGCTCCAATCCATACTTGAACTCGGCTAGCATTAATTCACCATATCCTGTGAGGAGCTGCAATAAAGATCAGAACGACGATACAGCCAAGTCAAACAGCACAGACCGGACAGCTTGCGTAGCCGTCATATCTCGCATTGCTAAGATTTCCACTGTCCATGACGGAAAAGATATTCTCAGTGAGGACGGGGACTTGTGACGTAATAGCTGCGGCTGTCTTGCTCGTCGGTAAGGAAGAACAATCCCCTACAGCAAAGATGTTGCTGAATTCAGGCTTTACATGCTGAAGTGTCGCAGGATTGACTTCTACCCATCCTGCAGCGTCAGCGACCGGTGAATGTTTGATGAAATCCAGGGGTCCCATAGGCGGCGTCACGTGTAGGAGTGAATATTCACGGTCAACAATCGCGCCATCGGCCTTTTTGAATGTCGCCTTGCGGTTTGGCACATCGACTGCAACCAGATTGTGCCCAAATTCGCCGTTAACTCCCCTCTCAAGCCGTAGAGCATCCAGGGCTTCCGAATATTTCTTTACGCTGAACATTGATGGCATTCCCGTCATAAATGTGATATTGATGTCGTTTCCCCTGCCAGATCTTCTGTATCGATCCCAAGCCATCCACATTATCTTCTGAGGCGCTGGAGTTACTTTAGTAATGAACAAATCGCTCCTCGGAAAGCTAGTTACCTCCAGCACATTTGATAACACCTGCCGGTTGGGTGAATATTGCATTTCCATATTGCAAAGCATCGATGTTTTCCCAGGTTTTGTCGCATGTATCAAACGAGTAAATGGATGATACGCAAGAGGTAGGGTCGACAAGTGCTTGAGACAAGCCTTCGATAGCATCCCAGTTGATCTTCAAACCGGCAGCGATGACTAGCGTTTCATATGTTATCGAGCGACCTGCTGAAGTCGTCACAGACGACATCGTGGGAGAGAACGCGGTCACGTTTTCTCCGATATGCGCAATATGAGGCGGGAATAGTGAAGTAAGGGGGCGTCGGAACTCATGTTTGGAGCGCAGCCCTGCGCCAACAAGGGTCCTTGAAGCAATGAGATGAGAGGTGGACTACTGCAGGAGGCAAGGAAATAGGCTTACCAACCCGGCTAAGTAGAAAGAGAAGAGTCAAATGGTGAGCCTAGACGATGAAGACCAGTCCCGCGTATCTTACTTGGTAATAGTGGAACTGGGCCTCATCGAGAACCACAATATCACCAGGGTTCAGAGGTTTGTTTGCCGCCAAAAAGCGGTTGTAGATTTGATTTGCCACAGACAAACCCCCAGAACCTAGATGAGTCTCAAATGGTATGTCCCACGAATGGATCATCTAAAACTCTAGGACCTACCTCCACCAACGACAACGACCTTGTACTTGTCCTTAGTGGCTGAACTCACGAATCGGACATGTCGAGCTGCCTGCCGCCAGAGGCGAGCAGATGTGTGGGTAGTAAACATCTTTTGGTTGTGAGAGCAGAGGAAGGAGAGGTGATCTTTCACCCTTGACCACCGTTCATTTGATCGAACACGTGCCAGTAACAATCGCAAGAATGGCGAAATCTGCACACTTAAGTAACCGAGGACATGTTATGTGATCACCTACCGTGAGACACGCCGTCGGCCGACTTGCCAGGGAACTTTGCGACAACAAATGTTCCCTCGTAGTAATTGGTTTCCCCCGTAGAGTCTCCAGGCCCTGAGAGATCCCTTGTTCGTTGTTTAAGCGCCTGGTTTCTTCATGGATAGAAAACACGATTCTTTGCTCTTAGCTCGTCGGTTGTTGGTGACATTCTGAGGTTTCAGGCCTCAGGTCCGAAGTTCGGAAGGGTGTGAGTCGTTCTGGTGTACCTCCCCGAGCGAACTCTCTCGGAAAGGTGGGTGGGGATGATGTCGTCATTCCTGCAACAATGCTCGAGTGGACGGAGTCGGATGGAGTGAAGTTAGTAGTATTTGGCATGGATATATCCGGGCTGCTAAAGTAGTTCAACTTGCGGTTATGTACCCATGTATACTAAGCACGCTCTGGCATTTGGCAAAGCAGCTGCTATATCATACAGTGTTGGAATCGCCACGTCGCGCCACATACAGTATACTCATCTGTCTGGTCGTGACACCTTAACGAACCATTCGCTGGGGCGAGAATGGCCGCTCAACCGGGACAAGATGCCAAGTTCTTCCAACGTGGAAAGATCGAGGTACATCAGGTTAATTGTGTCATGACCACCATAGAACTGCTTTCACCTAGGAATTTCGCGCCGAGCTTCAAGCTGCGGAGGCAAAGGACAAGAAATTCCAGAAACGAAAGACGGTTCTCAAGAAGATCGTCGCAAACATAACCATGGGCAACGACAGTACGTGGATTGTTGAATGCACGCCTATTGTCTTCAAACACGTTCATTCATCAGTGTCGCCACTCTTTCATGACGTTGTCCAATGTATTGGGACCCCTCTTCTTGAGATTAAAAAGAGTAAGTACAACAATCCCCAACGTTCGATCCTGCCGAAGAATCAATCGTACTCCAGTGGTTTACCTGTACCTGGTCAACTACGGTCGATCCAAACCAGAGCAAATACAGATTGTCATTCCGAGCTTTCTACAGGTATACCTGTGTGTGGTTTTGTCAACCCATGCTCACAATTCGTTTCCAGGACTGTAACGATCGCAATCCCCTCATCCGGGCACTCGCCATTCGGACAATGGCGTACATACCCATCCCCGTAGTAACGGAAGCACTTAGTGAACAGCTCCGACATTGTATCAAGGATCGAGATCCTTATGTGCGCAAGACAGCTGCAATCTGCGTCGCGAAGGTTTACGCCGCCGATCCTAGGAAAGCAGAACGGGCAGGGTTCGTTGAAATGCTCAGAGATATGATGCTCGACGCAAATGCAACAGTCGTCGCAAACGCCGTAGCAGCACTCTCGGAGATTGGAGATCGCCAGGATGGTGTCATTTTCCGTCTGAACCTGCCCACAGCAAACAAACTAATCGCCGCATTGGGTGAGAGTTCAGAGTAAGTCTGTTCATACTGTATTATGGTTTCCGCTAAACCGGGATCAAGGTGGGGCCAGATATACATATTGGATTCTTTGCTACGTTACGTCCCGGAGCAGCACGCTGACGCGGAAATAATGGCAGAAAGAGTGGTCGTGCAACTACAACACGCGAACTCAGCTGTGGTTTTGACTACCATCAAAGTTCTCCTGTATCTCATGAATTACATGGAGAATCGGAGACTCATCGACCACATCTGCAAGAAGATGGGTCCGCCATTGGGTAATTCGGTGGCTCTTTCTAAGGTTATCAGGACTGATTGCTATCGCCCATGTAGTAACGCTACTGTCTTCCGGTCCAGAAGTTCAATACGTCGCACTTCGCAACATTTTGCTCATCATTCAACGGAGGGCTACTGTTCTGAAGAATGACGTTAAAGTCTTCTTTTGCAAGTATAACGACCCGATATATGTTAAATTGGCAAAACTGGAGATTATGTACCGACTTGCACGCGAAGAGAACGCAAGAGAAGTATTAGCAGAGCTCGAAGAGTGGGTATATCATTAGTCCCAGGGGTGAAATATTTAATCATGGATTACAGGTATGCGTCAGAGGTAGACGTCGACTTTGTCCGCAAGGCTGTCCGGTCGATAGGTCGGTTGGCCATCAAGGTCGAGGCAGCAGCGGATATGTGTATCCGATCTCTTCTTACTCTGATTGAAACTAAAGTCACGTACGTCGTTCAAGAGGCCGTTATTGTGATCAAAGATATTTTCAGGCGTTACCCGGGCACATACGAGGGCATCATCCCAACGTTATGTGAGAACCTCGATGCTCTGGAGGAGCCTGAAGCCAAGGCAGCTATGGTGTGGATCCTGGGTCAATTTTCAGACCGGATCGATAACGCCGACGAACTCCTGGATGACTTGGTGTACAAATTCCTGGACGAGACCGTCGAGGTATGGGTTGATGTCAATAACTCCATATCAATATGGTTTAAAGGTTATAGGTTCAACTTGCACTTCTGACCGCCGTAGTCAAGCTCTTCATTTACAAGTCCTCTTCGGAAACCGCAAAGGCGTTGGTCCACAAGGTTTTGAAGTGGGCCACCGAAGGAATAGACAATCCCGACCTGCGAGACCGGGGATTCATGTACTGGAGAATGCTTGCAATGAACCCAACAATAGCTGGTGAAATTGTCCTTGCAGAGAAGCCTCCTATCACAACGGATTCAGACCGAATGGACCGCGGCGCTCTTGATCAATTACTACTGCACACAGGCACACTTGGTAGCATCTATCATAAAAACCCAGAGGTCAGCACGCGCATACGTAATTTACTGTTGTCTGACGTATGGCGCAGACTTTTATTCGAAATGCAGCTGGAAGAGCTTTGGTGGACAGCCCTGCACTTAATGCTAACTCCAGAGCAGTTCTCGTCCCCCTCGCACGCCCCCAACTTCCGACCTCCGCCGTCGTTGTCCCTGGTCCTGGCCCTATTGAACCACATATCCGTGATCAGCTCACGGATACGTCTCCCGATGCGCCGAAATTGGAGTCTAATGTGCCATCGCAAAGTATTAACATGCCGGGAGATGATGACTCACCCTCTGCGGGAGGCCATGATGGTGCGCATGACGGTCTTAGGGATGAAGATGCAGAAGCTGGCGTTGACGTGGACGACGACGACGATATTGGCAGTAATCCGGTCGCGGATCCATACGCAAACCTGGATGGTGCATTTGGAGGGTATCTGGCTGACCAGCCCCGGCCCATGGTCGGGCACCAGAGGGGCAACAATGATTTGGATGACCTTTTGGTTTAGTCGACTCTGCTAGACAGAGAGCCTCATTGATCGATTGATCCCTCCTGTTTATTACAAGCGCGTGTATGCTAGTCTGCTCTAAACAATGGCTCTGAAACTTGTTTGTGTGGTATGTAGGATACGAGTAGATTGCTGGTATATATAAAAGGAAACTGAGCTCAGTCCAACGTGACGTAGCATACCAAGTGAGAATGATGGTCATACCCAGTGGTAAGCATGAACACTAGAGCGGACACCGCTTCCCTTGGCGCACGGGGCTTTGCTCAAAAGGAACATTCTGAGTTGAAGGTAACGCGAGGTCAACTGAGCATCAGGTGAATTTTATCTGCGACAGCGGCGAGAACATTCTTGGGTCGTAGAGAATTGTAGTGCTAGAATATGTTAGAACTAGGGGCGCTGATTTTTCAGAACCACCTACCTCTCCTAGACCATACATCCGACGATGGAAGCTGATGCGGACAATTTTCGCATCCCGCGCAAGGTTATCGGGCAAATTACCGTCAGGAGTATGGGTCACTACGGACGGTGTACCAGCCTGTATGACCTGGATTGGAACATTATATGCCCGGCTGAGTGCGAGGATCTCCGGCTCTCCACCCCATGCAGCAGTATCTTTGATAGTCGAACAATACTGTTTAAATTGCCGTGCATTCATGAGTCCGCTATTCTCGGTTGCCCCAACACCGTCTTCTCCGGAGATTGACGGTAGGAAAGGAAGGAAGTCATCCGGGTGTTGGGAGAGGTAACTAGAGGCTGTGGCACGGAGTGTTGCATAGTTTGCTTCGTTCGCTGGCAGGATATTAAGGAGAGCGAGCTGGTCAGCAATCGCGGAGAACAGACAATGACCATCTGGATTTATCTGTAACGTGCAGGGCTTGCATTTCGATCACAGGGAAGACGAGCATAAGTCACCAACCTCGTGAATTTGCACGGCGAGCTCATCGCACGTCCGTTTTATCGACGTTGCCTCCAGCTTTATCTCGCGATCAACCTGTGCGTCTATCTCTGGATTCGAAGGTGCGCAGTTCTGAGCTAATGCAGCCGCCTTTCGTGCCTGCACGAGTCTTGAGATTGGGCTCAGCCTTGCAGAGCATTCCACGTCTCACTCACCTGCCTCGCAAGATGTCGCACTTTGGAATTCTGCTTCCTGGAACCAGGCTCGGTCGTTTCCTCAGGCTTTTTCACGGGAATGCCCTGTGGTTCTGTGACTGATTCTTGTTGGGAATGCTTATCTCTCGAGTCGAGCTCGGCAAGTAGATCATTCATCAACCCGTCCTCAGGAAAAGACGATTGTGGAGGCAAGGTGTCTGTTGGTGTGGTTGATGTATTTTTCTTTGACTTATTTCGCTTTGAGCTTGGCATTTTTCCGGGGAAGAGCTTCTAAGTATGTGAACAACGTTAACCAGAGTCGAAGTACCTGGTCTTGTGGCTATGCAGACTCTGTTAATGAGAAGGCAAGTACAAACACATGACATATAATTTAAATAGTTAGGAGTATTGATGCGTATTTAAGTCTTCAAAGCTTCAAGCCTTGGGGTTTGTTCATACCTACCACCGTGAAAATCTTGAGATGGAACCTCCTGTACTGGGCCATGGGGAACTCATCGACATCGCGCAAACAGATCATTAGTCGCTTCCGAGGGGCTATTATTATTATCATTGATCAGATTTGTCTACACGGATGCAAGTTGAATACATCGTCTGCCGTTGTCACCTTGAATATGCATTAAAAATAATTACTCATTTCCCACTGAGTACTGAGTCCTTGGCCATTGCCGATCATGGTAAGCAGTCGAATCAATATTACCGCTTAGCACCTGTTGGCAATTGTTCGCGTCTCACCAACCTTCGACAAACGTCGCTGTCTCTTTCACCGCCGATTCACATCGACCACTGGAAGTAAGCCAACGGTCGGACTCACATACATCTCCTCGATATATGGACATCGCGCCGACAACTCTCACTTGCACTGAGAGTGCATCCAAATTGAGCTCATTTTTGACCGAGCTTTCATCCATCCCCAGGGAGGAATCATGGCTCGGGGTCGAGGTCGTTTGTAGACACCTCGCGAACTTGTTGCGCATTAGAAATGGCACAGGTCGGCAGCACATCTTGCCGTATTGAAATCATGATATCGACGCCATCCCAACAGAGGATAACCACACAACTCTAGGAAGAAGCACCTTGCCACAAGATCTGACCTCTCTTCTGTCCAAAGCGCTTGATGGGTCATCAGTTCCAAGTGATACTCGCGCCACCACTGTACTTGAAATTCTTCGTGTCAGCGCCAACCTATGTGTTGAACATGGTACGTATAACCAATTCTTCGAGAAGAATGCATATCCAGTTTATTCTACTCAGACCACAATAGAGGACAACTGTTGGAGGCCGGTTTTCCGCTAGCAACTGTATCGTTACTTGAAGGTTATGCAGAGCGTCTGCCGACTCAACCACAAGTCGACCCTCTACCACTGTCCACCTCGCACCTACAGGTCATCAAGACCGCCATTGGTTTTCTACTAAATTCATCTCTTGGCTATGGTGTGTCTACACAATCTACAGACGCGATGCACGTTGATATTCACTTCGTACATAGAACCAGTCAAGTTTCGGCTCACATCTCTCGAAGTCGCCAAGACACTTGTGCGGTTATCATCTGCGGTATACCCCGTCGGTGCTTGGATGAGAGATCCAACAAGCTTATTTCCGGTGGAGTCGCCTGGACTGGATGGCATTCCGGAGCATGTGGCGGAGTCTTGGACTCTTCGTATCGGGCTCTCCAATTGGACATGGAGACTCATCACCGAACTCAAGGATGATGGTCAGTTCGTTCGGCGAACCTTGCAGACCTTCGCGTCTGATCGCACTACAGCACACCCTCTTTTTGATACCGATGTCCTCCCTTTCATTATACAGCCACTGATCGCTTTCACGCCGCCATTACTAACTGCCCCACCCCCTCCAGACTTTGCGCAACCCTCACAGCTCAGAACATCTCTGTTACGCGCTGACTTTGATCTTCTCTCAGAAGCTTGTTCTCACCTCGAGTCTCTCGCACTAGATGTCGAGGATATCCGGTTATCCCTAGCTCGCGGGTTTGTGTTCCCAGCAGAGCATCAAAACATTCCATGCCTCTCTGTGATGCTAAACTTCATTGAGCAAGGAAGTTATGCACCACTCTGGTATGTACAGCACGAAACCAGTCTGGACGATGGCGAGGTTCGGAGCCAAGAAAAGGCTTTCGATGATTGTAAGGCCGCTGTAATCAAGGCAGTGGTAGAAGTCTCTGGGGAAGAAAAGAACACGGATGTACTTTGTGACGACTCGGAGGAAATATACCCGGGTGGCAAATTTATTTGTCGTATGGTCAGTTGGGTTCGGGCTTTTGTTATCACGGGCAGCTCTGGGAACCTCAGAGATGACATGGTAATATGCGCGACTCTTGCCCTCGGAAACCTGACGAGAAGAGGTGATCATATTACCTCTCCTTAGATGCGTTGCTGATTGTTTGCTGATTACAGAATTCCACGCTGCCTTATTACTATCCCCGCCGCATAACATCGCCCAGCTATTGTCCTCAGAATCTCTGCTCTCTCCAGCGACGGACCTCAAGTTAAAGCATGGGGTGATCGGCTTGCTCAAACATCTTTCCCAAACATCTGTCCAATCTGTCATCAATCGTACAGCTCTGAACAGTGCTGGCATAATCGAGTGCATTGTGGCAAGCGGCATTTGGGACGATCGCGGTGATGTCATGGCAGACATCGTGCAAGTCAATGCTATCGGGGTCGTAAAGCATCTCTGCAACAACAGTAGTAGGTCTAGTCTTGCCTCCCAACTCTTCTCTTCCTAACGATATTGGACCCCAAGTCGACAATTCATTCGCCGTCATATTGCCCTCAGATGACGCAACCACTACAGCGACAGGACTCTCGCAGCTTCTCGCCCTGGTTAAGCGATCCGACACAGTCGCTATTAAGAGCGAAGGTACACGTGTCATCGTCAATCTCATCAAATCGCTTTGGTCGAGTGATCCCACGATCGAGCAACGGAACGCAGAAGAAAATCAGACGAGACAACAGAAGAGGGAACGGGCAATACAAGCGCTGGTCACTACGCCGTGTGTTGATGCCCTTGCCGCACTCGTCGGTAGAAGCACAAAATATCCGATTCTCATCAATGAGGCCATCATTGCACTGAGCCTACTGAGTACCCACCGGGATGGTGGTAAGATCATTCGGTCGATGTGTACCATCATTGTGCTCACCCATGTTAGGCCAGTTGGTCTTGCGCGCCCTTATCGCACCCCTCCCAAATGAGATAACCACCCCAATCCCAGGTTCTGGAGCGATGTCGACAGCAGCGTCAACGAGTAGCGAGACGGACTCTCCAATCTTCTCTTCTCTTCTTGGGCGCAGTCGTGCTCCACCTCAGAGACGTACCCTCGACTATCTTTTGAATATCCTTCGCAACGGTGGTAGCGACGACGCCTCCAGTCCCAGACAACCAGAATTGGTCTCATATCCTGTTGAGCTTCGCATCAATATCTGTGCTTTACTCGGGCAGCTGGGGAAGCGAGCAACAGGAGAGGAATTGGAAATAGTCAAGGATAATGCTAGGTCTATCCTGGAGGACCTATCCAAACCAAACTTCAACACAAGCAAAGAGAATATGCTAGCAACTGCAGCGAAGAGGACCCTTGATCTGTGGTAGCATGGAGGGATGTGATCTAGACGTGCGTACGGCCTCGTGAATGTAGTATTATGATAGTGTTCCTGCTCTATAAAGTTGATATAGCTAAAGTTAGATGAGACCGGTTATACCGGCAAAGCCGTCACCCGACTCCGTATCAAGTCGGAGTGTCCGAGTAACCACACCGTGACTACAGCTACGTTACATCCTTCCTCCGAAGTCATCTATCC
>Ga0307508_10003962_pt1 | contig 14679 bp, 20 predicted proteins | sample 9_EM_MG_FD_203089 | JGI IMG/M metagenome (GOLD analysis project Ga0307508, IMG submission 203089) | Populus trichocarpa ectomycorrhiza microbial communities from riparian zone in the Pacific Northwest, United States - 9_EM | ecosystem: Host-associated > Plants > Roots > Unclassified | place... | reverse complement strand
TATTCATGATGTATGCCAACTACTGAGACTTTCTAAATTGTGGTTGTGGGGATCGAGAAGGTTGAGTGAGGGCATCATGGGCAGTTGTACCTGGGTGTACGGAAACTTTTGGCCTAGTACTTTATCTCACTTAAGAGGTAATCACTCCAGCGCTAGCCGCGCCAATCTGCGCGCTAGCACGTTTATGGACTAGCGCAATATCAAAGACGGCTATGGCCCGAGAGCGGATTTTCCACCAGTTACTTCATTATCTACATGAACTGCCCTCAACACCATCTTCCTCCCAGCGAAAGCCGTGCTCAATTCCATCATCCTCACCGCCCTCAGCATCGGTAATGGCAGGGAAAGAAACAACATAATTACGCTCAGGTTTCTTCCTACTACCTCTCCCGAGCGCTGGTACCTACCACAAATTCGATCTCAGGTCCCACAACGGTTGCAGAGCTATGCAACCAAATTGAACATAATCCCAACATGACCCAATGCTATGTTCCGGTCGCAGTACACTCGTTGTCTGAGGACTTGGACGCGGCCTGCGAGTCGCTGGGGGTTGGCGAATCCACTAAAGAGGCACAGATGTACGAACGTTTCAAACAATGCTTGAGGCTCTATATGGACGAGTTCGTCAAGAGCGAAGAGCCGGGGTGGCGAGCACCCATAAGAATCCATTCCTGGATGGCTGTGCTCCCAACGTGAGCATATTTCGAATGCTGGGCCTGTCGATTCTACGGCGTTCCTGTGGATGCCAATCGAGGTGAAATTGACTGTGGGCCTATCTAAATCGACGAAGAGTCAATTGCTCGATTAACTATACGGATCGTATGACCGAGGATCAAGTTGGACGAACGACCTCCACCGGGTGGCTGACCAACATCAAAGAAAACATCTTCATTAAGTTGGTGCGCTCCCCTGACAATGATGATTAACACACGATCTATCATAACTGTCCCTTCCGAGATGTTCTTGCCTTCATGTGCAAGACCTAAATTCGGATGCCGAGATGCCCCGCCGCCCTCCATTTTCCGGCTCGTGTGGTACAATTTCGGACGTGGAGCCGGTGGGAGTGTCGTGCAGTTCAAACTAAAGAACATCCCCAGTGGTGTAGTTGAGCAGCGGAAGTTTTTGGCAGATGGCCTGGTCGCAGTGAAGTCCCTCCAGCCAACACACCGCTCACCTATTGTCGGGGAGGAAGAGGAGGAGGACGACGAGCTGCCGCGCATCGAAACAGAAGGATATCGAGATACTTCGCCGAATTGCTGAGTTGCCTAAGCGTCCGAAGAGTAACTATTCCCGAGCTTGTCTTTTATAACCAAGACATGAATCAATTCGCTATAACACCAGTCGGTACGGTAGTGGCACCTTCGCACAGCATGCTTTGGAGAACATCATCGAAGGACTCCTGTGGCTCCACGTGAACAACACAATCCATCGGGATTTCCGGCTAGATAACACCACCTTCAACAGAGCACAGGATGTGATAGTCGACAACGGCACGGCGGTCAACTTTCCGGCGGGAAAAGTTGCTTACTTGGGAGGCTTCACTTGTTGTCCCCCTCGGATTCTGGTATCTTTACTCAAAAATACGAACCCCGGAAAGAGGACGACTATCATGCGTTTGTCCTGCTCATCATTCAGTCCACTATCCCTTCTCTACTCAGCAAGTTGCGTCCCACAAAATCACGGCCCGACTTCTGATGAAAATGCGCGTCTGAGGAGTTTCTGGAAGCGGTTGAATGCGGCGGTACTGTGGGAGAAATTTGTTGTGGCTGCTGAGGAGGGCGATACTGAGACTCTGAAGGAGATGTCGAAAATGGTGGTTACCATGAAGAATTCCGTCATGCATTCCACCGTTGCGATTGAACCGGATGGTATAGAGTCATGTGGAACAGGTATCGCCGAGCGTCTGGTCATAGATGATGAGGAGTAGCCTGTACTGAGCCTTGAGAACTGTGGACCGGAAACTGCTACCGGGCATTGGCTTCGGGAGATTAGCGGGATGGAAGGAGGTGTTCGGTCGGGTCGCCGGTTGATGCTGTTTAGATTTGGTGAGATGGCTTCAGTTTATATAGTTGAACTGCAATCTAGACACTGGCCAGGTTCCATGAGCGTACGAGAACACACCCGGGTACGAGGTCGACGAAAGCATTTCTTTCTCACTGTTTCTCACGCGCACACGGTCGGCCGCTTTCGGGAAGGAAAGCACGCAAATTACGTGGTAAAGTAATTAGAGATCAAAAATTAACACACAGTAAAAAAAAAGTTGCCCCCCCCCCTAAATCTCCATCACATCAACGTCCACGGATAGAAGCGAGCTTGTCGGGCTTGAACATCTCGTTCGTATTCGAGGAAGCGTTCACGGTGTGCTTTTGCACGAGTCCCGTCAGCACCATGTTTCGATCTTCGACTCCTTCGAAGTGGTGGTACCTACCACAGCGACGAACAAAGGGAGCTTGGCCACAACCCTCACAGATACGATAGTGGTCGGGGAGGATAGCTTCGCATTTCGGGCAACGCCAGCCCATTTTCAGTGTATGAACCGGTTGAATGGTTGGGTAATGAAAAGGGAGGAGACTTGAACTTCGGAGCAAGGAGGTACTGTTCCAAGATGAGGGTAGCTTGTAAGAGTACAAAGGAGTTCGCTTTGGGGGTTTCTGTGCGAAGAGTGGACGAAGGGGGGCGGCCAAGGGAAACGGACGGGTTGATATAGCAGTTTCCCGTTGCCCCCATCCCGTGGCGCAATCGATTACCATCCTTCTTTGACGTGAATCTAGCAATCGAGGAGATGCTGCTCGCGGCTGGATTCTGTCCACCTTCTTCTCACACCCAGTTCTTGATCCGAGGCTTCCTGGCCTTACCGACTTTTTCGCGGGTCGATGGATCTCGACTCTGGAGATCTCTTCCCCACATGCCCCCCATTCGCACGTGCAAGGTCCGGTCCGCCACTGGTATCTAGCCGTCGAAACCTAGTATAACTTTGGTCTGGTGTGATGCTTCGGGCGAGATGGCAGATGATCTTCCTTCGGATGCGTCGGTGCTTGTGCGGATCGAAATGTCGTGGGATTAACGAAGGGATGACAGAGCGAAGAGATGGGTGCGTGTCACCGGGGAGCTCAGTCGTGGTGGTGGTGGTTACTATCGCACCGCTTCCATCGCGTTTTGGGAAGTTCGCTGATCACAGGTCGTACTTCGCACTGGAATCCTCCTGTTGACCGACGTACCACATGAGGCTCAGCCGTCCTTTTCCGTCAGCCGTAACGGCTATATAATAGTTATCCAACCCAGACCGGTTTTCAGTACGAACATACCTCTCGAACCCGCTTCACCGGACTACCGCATTAGATCCCGAAAGTTGTTCCCCACAAACAAAACCGACCCACAAATTGTGTTTCCAGTCCTCCCTTCATGAATCTCGTTACCCCACTTTGTTCGCTGACGATAGCAGTAACCGTGTATCGAGGGCTCTCTTGCGAAACACCATCGGTGTGACGGATATATGATTTGGAATACCTTCTCCGCATGTGTGTCCCCTGGGATCTAGATTGCATTCAGCGAGATCTGGGGAACCGGGAGCGTCTCGAAGGAGATGCGGACAGCGGCAGCGTTCTTTATCATGAGATCCGCAGAGGTGTGCCTGGCTTCGAGATGAAGATTCGATATCCATCGGCTCTATGAAAACGGATGCCGTAAACCGTGTGTCTAGACTCCGAATGGGGTTACACTGTACTTACTTCCGCCCGTCTGCCGGCGAACGCCCCGAGAGGGCCCCCCACAACGAGAACGGCGACAGCATATCGTTACCATCGTGCAGCAATTCATGGACTTCCATCCTCCAGAAGCCCAACGTCGTCGCTTGGCTAATCTCAACGTGTCGATAGGAAGACTTTCTGTCAGTGTTGCGTCGCAACCGGCTGTAACTAGTTAGTTCTTCAGAGCAACAGCGCAAACTCTCTATGTAGATGAACTCGCAATTACCAAGTGGAAATCAGGTTGAAGATGTAAAGCGCAAACCGTCTACATAATTGTTTCGGCAATTCGTACTGATAGATACTTTTACAACACACCCAGCTCACCAGCCCGAATAAGGTCTAGCGTATTTGCAGAGCCTCACCCCACTACCTACCGTACGAATTCTTCAGATGTATGTTTGTATACGGCTTCCGTCCCACGCATTTGCCACGATGGACGGCTACCACACGTTGGCGACAGTCCTCACGTCCAGACCGTCCTTGTCCTTAGCGTTGACACCTCTGATCGTTTCGCAACTCTCCTCTTTGTCCACCTCGAGCGAACAGAAAGCTGGCCTATCGCGTATCCTCGCCGAACTTCTGCGCTCCGCTCCCGACAAGGCTGCCGATCGCGTTCTTCGGGACTATGTTTGGTCGCTGTTATTGCCGGCGGACTCCAGTGATGCCTCTGAAGACTTTAAGCTGGTGATGGAAGTGGCTAGCGATGGTCTACTCTCGGGATTGCTGAGCGAGACAGTGTTGATTATGGGTAGGCTGTTGAAGGAGCAGACCAAGGCGAGGGTGAGCAGCGACGAGGGATTCGCTGTTGACTTCAGCCGGTTCATTGAGACGAATTTACCTAACTTACAGAGTAATCCATTGGCGGCTTTGGAGGAGGTACAGCACCTGAAGAACCGCGTCCTTCGGCTGCTACGGTTCTGGCATTTCGTCTTCTTGACGAAAGATTGGCTCGGCTCCTCTCGTTGCATAGCAGTAACTCCTCGGCTCGCTGGGGAAATGTTGCCGGCGCACTTGCTAGGCTTGATGGCACTACGGGACCTGAGTATCGCGATGGCTGCCCGTAGTGCTTTGTGCCAGCTGTTGAATGACTTCCCCTCCTCGGCGCAGCCTACTCAGGTAGTCCTCTCATTTCCGCTGTAATTATTTTGAAAAAAGAAACGGTTTTTTTTTTCGGAGCCGATCAGAAGCTGACTCGTGTCTTGCCGGCTCTTGCGTGTGAATGCAGTTGCTATGGGACGGACTCGCCAGCCTAGTGACCGCCGAAGTACATGTCGACTTGGCTCTGGCAGTGTGGCTGCGCTGGGCTGCGGCCTCCAGGGAAGGGGTACGACCAAGCCAGAAGATATTGGGAAACGATAGCTATTGGGCTCTCATACAGGTATGGTCCTTGGCTGTCCGGCTTTACGCGGCTGCCGCTCACGATGATAGAGATGTCTGGCCACTGGCTTTTCCGAACGCAGGAAATACAGTCTCCATCTTCTTACGAAGTCCATATCGATGACAATAGAGCCAGTGAACACGAGGTAGTCATAGCTCATTCCACTGCCCATGCAAGTAGCTGATACCTCCAGGACCTTCACATTCGATCCTAAACAACGCAAGCCTATCACCGCATCGTGGAACAAGTACATCACGCTTATCGAAATCGTTTCTTTGTCCACCTCTCCTAACCAGCTCCGCGACGCAACTCCGGATCTAAAGCGTTTGCTTGACTCGTCCTCGCATATCCCACCGTCATGGATTGTAGTTCTCGTCACCCTCGGTTTTCGGTCCGGCAGCGGTGGTGTGTCCCGTGGCTTTTGGGACATAATGACATCCCTTGAGCCGGGACGACTGGGGCGACTTTTCGGCGGGCCAGAGGGTCGGAAACTGCTGCAGGACGTTCTGCTCCCCTACGCTGCCCACGCTGCAAACTTCGTCATCGGTCGCTCGACACCGGAGAAGTGTGAGAACGGTACGCAGCTGGCAGAATGGCTGGGAAGAGTCGTGGGTGCTGTTGAATCGAAGAAAGACATCGCCCGAGCTATCCTCGTGTGGGTCAACGAGCGAGAAGATAATTTGTTTGCGCCAGCAAGGGCATGGATTCTGAAAGGGCTTTTGGATGGAGTGGAAGCGCAAAGGATCTTAGGGACTGAAGAACTGGAGTTGCTTGTCAGAATCGCAAAGATGCAGAGGTTTACCAAGCTGAAGGTCGATGTGTGCCTAGCCGCTGTACTCAGGCTGCTGCTGGCGGTGGATATCGAGGAAGTTGGGTTTGCGGACTTTTGGACGTGAGTGACAACTCTGTCATGGATCTGAGAACACACTAACAATGGGGACAGTGCTCTTGCAGAGATCGTGTCTAAGAAGGAGTATCTACTCTCGGAGGGCTATCTGCTCGCGGTTCAGGAACGGGTTGGAAAGCCCTTGGTGGAATCACAACAACTCAAGAATGTCGAACGATTGGCATTCGGCCGGGAAGGTTCGCCATCGAAGATCGACCTACTACAAGCAGCATTGGCCGTATTTTGTCTGGCCCTCCGGGAACGCGAGAAACTCAAAGACACAGGCAACTGGATCCTGGAATTTCAGTGCAAGTTAAAGACGTGCCTCCCCTCAAGACCTTCCTCCGGTTCTTTTTCATCAAAGCTCACTCACAGCAGGGAACAGCCACGCCTAAGCTTCTGGGCCGTCCTCTTCGGCAATCGTCAGCTTTTTAGTAGTAATGATGCCCTTGATACTCCTGACTCGATTTATGCTGAGACTGTGGTAGGGATCCGCAGGCTCTTCGACCTGGAGAGCGTCCTTCGCCACGTCCTCGAAAGCAATTGCACCCTGTCCTTGTACGACCTCGATATAGTCCTCCTTTTGGAGAAGTGGCCGATAGAAACTCAAGAAGGCATCACTTCGTTACCAGCTCTCTTCACCTCTCGGTGGCGCCAGCTCCGGGAATCGAGGGGCGGCAGTTATGAGCAGAACATAGAGCAACAGAGGGCTAACTGGGCTTTGATATGTGCCGAGACGATTAGACTCATGGATGGCACTTCTTCTACTTGTCCAAGTGTGGACGATGTTGTGGATTTGATCGACGCCTTTCAACCTCCTCATCTAGGACGGAATAAGCATGATAAGTGAGTTACTTTGATTGGGACCACTTATTTCTCCGCTAAATATCTGCAGCGTAGAGATGATAGCCACTGCAGGAAAGTTCATCGGCGCGATGTTCCGCATTCTTTGCTACAGTATCGGGTCTTCGGCAGAGGTCAGTATTGTCATCTTTGGTTCTTAGCCCTACTAACTGCGCTCACAGCTCGATGCATCCGAGATTTACAAAACATTGGGCACATTCCCCCGGTTGCTGAGGTTCCTCGAGAACGCGTCCCTCATTTATGCCCTCGATGTCATCAGGATTATTGCCACAAAGCACCCTCGGCAGCTGCTCAAATCTCAACAAAACAAGGTTGTGGAGTTGGGTTTGCTGATATCTCAGCTCTGGGAGACTGCGGATGCCGCCACTCTGCGCTCTGGTTTCACCAGAGTCTATCTGAGCTTTATTGAGACAATCTTTCACCCTGTCATCCTTCGCACTGCGGTGGAGAACCTGGATCTGGAGGGAACTTTGGCTACCGTAAATTGCTTCTTATTTGGATCGCTATAAAGTTGGTGGGCTAACTGCATTCCAGGTTGCCGCGGACATCATGAGACTCGGCCACGGGAAGCGTTCTATCCGTCCAGCAGTCGCCAAAGCAATCCGCGGGGCATTCATGCACGCTCCCGAGTCCCCCCAAATCATAAGTCAGTCCCTATGGCTGATAGATATCGTCATCGAGCTAGTCAACTACCAGCAAAACGATTGCGACAGAGACTTCACTGTGGAGCATTCACTCAGTATCCTTTTCGACGAGATTGTTCCTGGAACTGATCATTACCGCGAGTATTACGGTGATCGCGAGATCTATTCCCAGGTGAATATGTTCGACATGTTCTCAAGAATGGATGAGACGGATACAGCTCAGGTTAGATTTGTTAAAGCGCTCAGGGAGAAGTTGTTTTTCCCGTGGACGGAGAACTACGCAGGCATGTCAATCTGGACTGCGTGGAAAAAGGTAAGCGCCGAACGTTTCATGTACAAGGACGAGGTGCGGATTACTAATGGTTCCACAGCATTCCCAATTACAGACGTTGATCCTCCTGGAACGGTTCGTGGAGAAAGACGAAGCTCAGAAGTTTCTGGACCGAGCCATAAATAAGGCCCTATGCCACGAACGGCATCCTCGATACAGGTTTTTGTTTGAATGGATCATATCGCTTTGTATCCTTCGGTTCCCTGAGCACCGCAACTGCTTGTGGAAGTGAGTACCAACTCAGCACACGTATGGTTCCCGCTGACAGGCGGGTGGAATAGACATCTTCAGTTCCCAGAGGATCAGAACCCAAAACTCCAAGTGTCTCTCCTGCGGGTGGCATTGATTGTAGCACGGGGGTTGCCGGAGGACCTTCGAGAGGAATACTTCACCGAAGTACGTATCTCGCCCCCTTGCTCTGACGTTACATCTGCTAAGCCGCTCATAAGCTGGTGCACACTGCCATCCCACTCACTAGCAACAATAAAGTCGTGGTCCGGCACCAGGCGGTCGCCATGACACTTGAGTTTTGGGAAGATGCCGAGCGTTTCGGATTCACCGAGCTCACATCCAACCCACTCTTCAAACGCGTCCATGAAGCGGTCACGAACTCGGCCTACTACAAGGAATTCCAAAACACCAAGGACTACCGCACCTTCGATGGCGTAGAGAACTTCACCCTCGCAGGTATCTTTTCCGGCAGCTACCTCAAGGGCGGCGACGAAGTCGAGGCCATCCCCGCCGATGCGTTCCTTGGGCTCGACAACGATGAGTTTAGAGATGCAAACAGAACTCGTCATATTACTGTAGGCGTCGAAGCACAAGCCAGCACCCCACCACCCACTAGCGGGCGCCCACAGCACTCGGGAAAGGTGATATATCATCCACAAGACGCCGAAGTCCTTGCTGCCGTCTCCACCGCACCGACCCAAACAAAAGCCTCGGATCCCTCCGCCACCGCGCCCACTGCCGCCGACACCAAAGACAGGGACCTGATTCTTGTCGCCTCCCTGCTGGACAACAACTTCAACCTCGGCGGGGTCTCTCGGGTCTCCGAGATCATGGGTGTGCGCACGTTAACCTTCAATTCCCTCGCCTCGACGAAAACGTCGGAATTCACTAGTGTCTCCGTGCACTCCGAGAGCTGGCTCGATCTCGTCGAGGTGCCCATTCCAGAGATCGTCGCTTATCTCCGAGAGAAGCGCTCGCAAGGCTATGCTACGGTCGGCGTGGAGCAGACGGACCGTAGCGTCATCCTGGGAAAGGATGAATGCAGGTTTCCGAAGAAAACGGTGTTGCTGCTAGGGACGGAGAAGTTCGGTATTCCAGCGGAGTTATTGGGCGAGCTGGATTGGTGCGTGGAGATCCCGCAAAAGGGGAGGACCAGGAGCATGAATGTGCAGACGGCTGCGGCGGTAGTGTTATATGAGGCTTGTCGACAGGAGAGAATAGAAAATTGAGCTGCTGGGAAGTAGAATCTTGGCTTTTTATTGGTACTTCGAGGCTATATTATGTATGGTCCACAAACCCCAAACCTACCATTCACTTATCTTTGTTACATATTTAGTCATTAATCGTGTGCGACCTATAGATCGTGGCGATGTACACACTATCCGGCTCCAACCTGCCATGAACTAATTGTTCATCTCGATGTGTTCCGGACAAGGCACGGGTGATATGTGCAAGCACACCGGATGCTTCTCATAGCCCAGCCCGCCACCCAGACGCGGGAGCATCTCTTCAAGTGCTGCCCGCACTGGAAACGCCAGCAGAAAATCCTGTGGGCGGAAGTGCGGAGAGAGACACAGGGAGAGAGGCAAGGATCGGTTCAAAATCCGGGACCTCTTCCCCGACGAGCGATGCAGCCAGGCGGTCTTGGACTTCCTCGCCACCACGACTGTGGGGAGGCTGGGCCAGGGGTTGGTTGAGGAAGACGCCCAGAGCGAGCATCGGAGTGGGATCTCCATGAGCGGAATGAAAGGGAAATGAGTAGGAAGTCGCCTTTTGATTGGGCTTTCTTTTGCCATCTCCTTGTAGTTTGGTGCGCCCTATCTTTGTCGAGGCAAAAGGGAGAGGCACAACGAGCCGAAACGACAATGGACGGAAACGGGCTGTGTGTATCGCCATCTAGGGGGTCTCACGCGATTAATGACAAAACAAAACAAAAAGCCTGCCAGTCCACCAATTCCCGGCCCTAGGTTTCTCGGGAAGGGTAGAAACAACGGTCCTCCCACTGGAGGCAACCCCGCTCCGGCCGACTGTTGTCACCGACGACGAGGAATCGCAAAGCGAACGGCGGAATGCCCGTCGCCCCATGGACTATCTGTGTTCACGGGTGTCTCACGGGTGGATTTAGCAGCAGTCGGCTATGCTGTTGTCTGGCAGCGTGGGGAGCAGTAAAAGGGTCAGGTGCACACGCTACCAACAAGAAGCCTATGAGGCCGAGTGCGCAGCGATTCCTGGGCTCCAGAAACGGCAGCCCGGTGGCCACACGCCCCCAGACGTGTGACAATCCAGGCAGCTATTTTGAGGACGACCTCAGACGAGCCCGGTCCTGGACAGGTATATGCCCTTGAGGCCAGAGGATGTATCTCTACCCTCCGGCAGAGGGAGCCGTCAGCCACAGTTGAGCTCCGGCGGTGCCCTGCTCATAAGGTGGTAACCAGGAACGAGAAAACGGATGAGTGGGTGAATCCGGCTGCAGACGAGACAGGTGCCCGAGGTGTGGAAGCTCAGTTCTGGGCAGAGGCTAAGTTTACCGGGGAGAAATGCCGATACAACCGGGCAATCAGAAGCCGCGACAGAAGCCAGACTCCATTTCTGCCAAAGCAAGCAAGCAGTTTGCCGTGAGGTTCCACCAACTGACGACGGGCCACTGCCTCAAAGGCCAGTATTTGTCATGGGCCAAGAACCGACCCACCGCCAGGTGCTGGTGGCGCCCACACCGGACCCAGACGAGAGAACACCCTTTCAAGAACCGCCCCTAGCAGAAGACCCTTTGGACGGACACAGGGAGAGATAAGGACCGGTTCAAAATCCGGGACTTCTTCGCCAGCGAGCGATGCAGCCAGGTGATCTTGGACTTCCTTGCCACCACGGATGTGGGGAGGCTGGTCCCGATGCCGGTTGAGGAGCAGGAGGTCGGGGACAGCGTTCCTTAGCCCTTTCCCTCCGCAATTTCTGTGGTGGGCTGTACATATTACTTTCGGGACAGAGGCAAAGGGGCTTGCAACGAGCCGCCTCCACGCGGACTGCAGACGGGAAAACGGACAGTGTGTATAAGTAGTTAGCGCAACGATCTCCATAGGCTGCGCACGCGATCAATAATGACGAAAAAGTTCACGAATCCCCCCGCAGCTGTCCGCATGGATATCTAACTGTATCTAATGCCCATCTTCACCTCGCCTTCCTGTCGCATCGTCTTAGCGACACAAACCTTGATTGCAGTTGACACTCTATATAAGAGAACGGGATCGTAATCGTTAAGTTTGTAAAATTAAAATTAAGAAGAGAACTCAGGCACGTGCAGGCACTGAGTACTGGCAGGCAGGCAAACGAAATAAATATTGCAGCCAACCAGGAGAACAGCCTCCGCGAATGCGTCGCGGCGTTGGAGAGTCTTGGGGATGTAGGTAAGGGCGCTGTGTAGTTTCCCGAGTGGACGGATATGGTGCCAGCGCTGAAGTTCTCCGATATCCGCTCTGGCCGGTGGCCGTTCTCCATGGAATGCTGGCTAAGATCCGCTTTCCGTTTGGCATGCGGAGTGGGCCGAACCAGCATGCATGCATACCAGGCTGTAGTAGCGCACTGGGCGGATCGCGATGGCTGCTGCTTACACGCTGTGCAACTCTCTCTTCATCGGTTTCGAGGCGCACATTCTGGCTTGAACCAGGCTCATCATCTCTGGCGAGCGATCACCGATTATGGGATCGCACCGTTTGTCCGCATGATCAACGTTGATAATGCTTCGAAGAACGACACCGCGCTGGTAGTGTTGGCCGAAAGGCTCCGTTCCGCCGGACATCCGTCCTTCGGTCCGGTAGCAGACCGACTACGATGCTTCGGACATGCCATCAATTTAGCCGTGAAGAGGATTCTATGGGGTACGGATGTCGAGGCCTACGAGGGAGCTTTGCCTTGGCTTCCTCCTTCATTGCCAGATATCATGTCAGAGTGTAGCATTTGATGGCATTACATACCGCCTCGTGAGAGCGTGCGATAGACGCGGGAGCAATCAGGTTGGCATGCGGCGAATTAGGCGCAGAGCCTTTGAAAGAATGAGTCTTCACACATGCGGGAGCTGATGTCATTGGCGACGATCCACTGCAACAGCGCAGGTCCTGCGTCGACGCAGTGGCGATCCTCATGAATCACACCCAACAGGCCTGGGAAGAAAAGAAGGTGGCAGGGGCTTTGCTCTTGGACGTCAAGTCAGCGTTCAGCAACGTGAGCGAGGCGCACCTGGGAAGGCGCATGGAGGCACCCGAAATCGAGCCAGCTCCGTGTCGGACCCAGATGAAACTCGTACTCGACGGCAAGACGGGCGAGGTGAGCCCAGTGGATACCAGCATCCCGCAGGGGTCGCCGGCGGCGCCTATTCTCTTCGTCACATACCTGTCTGGAATCTTCGACGAGGTGGAGAGCGCGCTGCCAGGCATCCGAGGACTATCCTTTGCGGACGACATCGGGTGGTGGGCAGATGAAGCCGATGACGAGGCGGTGGCAGCTAAGCTATCTGAGGCAGCAGCGGCGTCCGCCGACCGGGCAGCGAGCAACGGAGTGGCCTCCAGCCATGGAAAGACCGAGGCGGCAATCTTCCGAAGGAAAAAGACGCCCCCCGCGACAGCGGTGAAGGTCGGCACCAACACCGTCCCGTTCAACAAGGAGGCGACGCGGTGGCTGGGTATCCGGCTGGACTCGCAGCACGCACTCAAGGACCATCACGCCATTCGTCTGAGGACGGGAAGGAGGTGGTGGCAAGGCTTCGTCGGCTTGCAGGACGGATGGGGCTGTCGCCTGTCAACTACAGGGTGGTTATGACGGCATGCATCCAGTCAGTCGCCATGTTCAGATCGGAGCTGTGGGAAGGGGGACCGGACCGGGGCACCATCGGCCAAGCGAAGAAGTTACAGCTGCTGGTCAACCAGGAAGCACGAGCGACGACTGGCTATTTTCGGACAACAAACCTTGTGCCCAGTCGATGGAGCCGGGACTCAGGGCGGCGTCAGCGCAGCTGGAAAACAGGCAGCGGCGGTTTGGGCTACGGTTACTCAGCCTGCCGCAGGGAGACCAGGCGTGGGAGATCGTTGGTGCCCCGACAGCGATTGGGCGGATGCTCGCGAATGCCCTCGCCTACGTCGCAAGGACAGAGAGCACAGTTCTGCTAGAGGAACCGGGGACACGGCGCGGAGCTGCCGCAGGAAGGGGAGGCCGAAGCAATGGCTGAGGCGGAGAAGGATCGACCGCGACTCACCATGTTCGCCGACGGGTCACGGCTCGACAACGGTGCGGCAGGGTACGCGGTGGTATGGAAGAGGGACCAGATCTCCAAACGAAATACAGGATGCCGGAAAGCCTGAGGCCGGATGGCACGGTTGCCGGATGCACCAAGAGGCTCGCCTCACGGTTCTACCAGGTGAAGACGGGGCACTGCCTCACCGGGCAGTAACTCCACTGGACGAAGAACCGGCCCACCCTGCAGCGTTGGTGGTGTCAGTACCAGATTCAGACTCGGGAGCACCTTTTCAAGGAGTGCCCAGAGTGGAAGGCCCAGCAGAAGATCATGTGGGCGGAGGTGTGGGAGGTGTGGAAGGAGACTGGGGGGTAGAAGGACCGGTGGAAGATCCGAGACCTCCTGGCCGACAGGCGGAGTAGCAGGGCAGTGCTGGACTCCCTCTCGTCTACAGATGTGGGAAGGCGGGTATCAGCCGAGGAAGGCGCAGAGAGGGAGGCGTCGGAATGGGAGCTCCGCGAGCAGCGGGAACTGGAAGAGGAGAGGAGGGCGGAGGCGGGGGAGCTGGGTGTCGGAGAGGAACTTCCGCTGTTCTTGCCTACGCCCTCTTTTTCATGGAATCCGCAGACGATGACTGGGGGGGGTTGCGATTCCTTTTGTTCTTTCCTTTGTCTTTCCCTTAAGTCTTTCTTTCCGGCTGTGATGTCACTCGTTTTCTCTTCGGTTTGGACTTCTTCCCTTCCTTTGTAATTCCCTTGGTGCGCACTACATCTTGGGTGGAGGGCAAAGGGGAGCTTGCAATGTGCCGCCTCAGCGGACTGCGGACAGGAAACTGACTTTGTGCGGACCTTGCCATGATCTATTTAGGTCGCCTGCGAGCAATGAATAAAGCAAAAGGAAAGGAAATCTCGGGGGTGGGCGTATGCCCGCTCGCCGAAGACCAGCCTGGGCTCGATGCATGAGGGGCATGGGCCAGCACCAGCGACGAAAGAGTTGCAGCGAGAGCAGAGGAGGAAATGTGCACGACGGAGTGTTGATGTCTCTTCCCTCCCTCTTGGGAGACGGCGAGTGTGCTCGGTATGTCGCCGTACACTATCGGATTTTCAGGTCTTTGGGTAGGGGAGATGATGAATCCCAGGAACGGACGGGAGAGTGAGGTCTATGATGACAGTTGACCTCGAGCAGTAGAAGTTGGGGAGGGTGAGCAGCTGCAGATCGCTGCCGACAGACGATGGACTACTTTGGCTTCACGCACGAGCCGTGACAGCTGGAGAACTGCAGAACTGAAGAAGAATAGCAACGAAGGCAGAAGAGCAGATAGAGGGAGAAGGAAGGAGAAGGAAGAAAGGAAAGGGAGTGTTCGAGCGCGAGGGGGGGG
>Ga0307508_10003961_pt1 | contig 14682 bp, 9 predicted proteins | sample 9_EM_MG_FD_203089 | JGI IMG/M metagenome (GOLD analysis project Ga0307508, IMG submission 203089) | Populus trichocarpa ectomycorrhiza microbial communities from riparian zone in the Pacific Northwest, United States - 9_EM | ecosystem: Host-associated > Plants > Roots > Unclassified | place... | reverse complement strand
ATATGTATCCAGCCACACGGTCGCACGGGTTGAATTGGGGGGGGGGGCGAATTAGCGCGTCATGAGTAATCACTCGGTATCAGCGTGAGTGACAGCCATGATCCATGACTTGCAGAAGCGATGATTTTGCTGGTATCGTTCTATCGATATCTCTCATGTGGAGAGCTAAGTGAGGGTCTCTTTCATCTGATTTCCAGCCGAGTTATCACGCATAGCTACCGTCTCCATTTGCCCCAGCGGCGTCTATTTGCCCCTTCTTGCCTCTCTCTACCAAACAAATCCCGCCGCAATCCCGGAAATACCTACATAATACAGAAAGAAGAAAAGAACCTCAATTTTTCCCCTCCCGCCTAGTAACACAAGTACACATAATATATCCTACAAAAAGTTAATCCCAATTCCAAACTGGAGACCTTTCCTGGCGCGCTCGCCCTCGCGTTTGACGACTGGCAGAGCAAAGTTCAACTCGAACCTCGCCACAGGATGCGCGTAGACCAAACCCACTCCGGCGGCGATGCTGGGCAAGCCAATTCCGACCTCCTTCACCGCTGTCAGTAGGGGGTTGGTATTGTTGGTCGCCACCGGTCGCTGGAGTGTGACCAGCCGGCCGCCGTTGACGAACGCGTGGAAACGGAAGGGGGAGTCGACGCCGAGACGGGGTAGCGGGAAGAAGAGGGATGCGCCGCCGGCGAGGTAGACATCGCCGCCGACGGCATCGTTGCCGTCGCGAGGGCCGAGACCGTTTTCGCGGAAGCCGCGGATATCGGTCGCGCCGCCGAGGAAAAAGCGGTCGTTTATACGGGAGGGACGCGCGGGGGTGTCGTCGGACAGGCCGGGGAGGGGGACGAGGAGTCCGGCTCGGAGCCCGGCGGTGAAGGATATTCCGTGGGCGAGCGGGCGCGAGCTGGAGGCTTCGAGCTCGTTTTTGAAGAAGGAGACGTCGCCGCCCAGTCCGGCGAGCTCAGTCGTGTTGCGCAGGAGCGAGCCCGACATCGGCAGGAGCTTGTTGTCGCGCGTGTCGGTGGTGAAGGTGTGCGCGATGGAGGATTTGACGCTGTCGCCGGCATCTTCGCGGACGGTCGGCGATGCACCGTCGGAGAGATTGGTGACCTGCCGCCACACCCCGGTGTATCCCAGCTCGTGGGAGCCGCGGCTGCTCAGGAACCGCAGACCCGCACGGATACCCTGAGAGGCCTCCTCGTGGGACGCAAAAAAGTGGTTGCTACGGGCCGCCGAGAATGCGCCGACTTCGGCGGCGGTGTCCGGATCCGCGGCGATGGGAGAAGCGAAAGCGAGTTCGTAGGAGGAACGGGTGCGAGCTCCGACGACAGCGGTAGATGTGGTCGTGGTCGCCGAAGCATAGATACTCTCGGCACCACCGAAGACGTTGCGCAGCGTAGCATTCAGGTATCCGCCACCCTCGGCATTGCCGAGCTCCGTGCCTGTCTTCAACACCAGCCGTCCTCGCTCCTGCACCGAAAGCAGCGCCGAGAGTGCTGTGCCGCCGGACGAGGGCGCCTGGTCGAGGTACATACCTATCGTCGGGTGGAAAACTCCTTCAGGCCGTCAGCACAATCTCAACATCCTCGCCACCTCTCCCGCAGCGGGCTCACCAAACCGATGCAGTTTATCCGTCGTCCTCTGCAGCTCGTCCATCGCGGTCTTCAACGTATAAGACCTCTGTTTCTCGATCTTGAGCGCATCGGCAAACACCTTCTTCAAGAATCCTTCCCGTGTGATCTTCGCTCCGTGTACCCGGATGTCAGCGATGCTGACCGGCAACGTGGAATTGTCTTCGATCTGTTCCTCTCCCCATCAGCATCCCCTCCCGAGTCTCCGGCATCATTCGAGAGCCCAAGGGTACCAATTCGGCAAGCCGGGTCTGCGCCTTCTCGTACTGCGCGCGCACTCGCTCCTCAACGGCCTTCTCGCGCTCCGACATGACATCGGGATCGACCGATGCCTTGAGACGGTCAAAGACCTGACGTTTAATTGCCGTGTGAGCATTGGTTCGGTCTCGGCCGGGGAGGGGAGCTTGTGCAGTAGCTTAGGACGGATGGCAGACATACATCGTCGTCGGGAGAGAGCGGTGACGCCATTGGAGCGTTTGCGGCTGCTATCGCGGGATGTCCAATTACGTAGTGGCCGAGGTGGTCAATTTCTGCCAGTCGAGAAGCGGGATCGCAGGGTTATGGGTGCGGTGAGATTACCCGGAGAGCCTGGTGTGCTTTTGGATCTGATGGTCGAGCTGGTGGTGATAACTAAGAATGTAATAGTTGGGCTCTGGGCTGCGATTGGTGGAGACAATATTAGATTCCGACTCGCTGGTTGTGCATGGCTTTCAGCTGGCAGGGAAGAGCCCCAAAAGAGAGCGAAACATGTCCTATCTCTGTGCGACCAGACACTCATCACGGGGGCAAGGTGGAGGCACACCCTCGTTTTCTGTGGCAAGGTATCGCGACTCATCAGCGGTTACAGGCAACGGACAAGAGGCACAGGCATCAGGACAAAACCGACCAGTCCGGCCGGCTTGAAGCAGGCCACGAATGGGCACAAGAGCGGCTATCGTGCTGCGGTCATGCTCGGCGCTCGCTGTCCCTACAAACGTAAACGGTAAAAGCCCCGCACCGCAAACCCAACGCAAGGAACACACCCAAGACAGCACGGGCAAGAAATACGGAACGCGGAAAAGAAAACCACACCACAGGGGGAAAAAAGGCGTCGGACTAATGCGGAAATGAAAATGAAACTAGAGCCCAACGGAAAGAGCGCCATGGTAACATCAGAAGAAGAGGCAACTGTTCAGCGAGACACGCAACGAGACACGCAACGGAATCCTCAACCCCCGAAGTTGCATCGGTCATCCAGCGGACGATGTGCTCATGGACAAGCCAGCCATAGCTACGACCACCGCCAGGTCGCCGTTCCCTATTCGAAGGCTCTGGCAAGCAACACGTAGCCTACCACCACCATTAGCCCCACCATAAGGCGGTGTCGCCTCAACCACCCCTCGCCTCTAGCCACGACTGCAGCACCGGGGCCAGGTCCGCCACTTGCCAGGATACCAGCAGCCGGAGCAGCCCTCCTCCTCACAACCGCTTGCTCCTCCGCCTCGGCCGCGACCGGGATGCCGCCCGTCAGGACATCGATCTTGTTGCTGTCGATCCACTTCCAATTCTCAATATCGACCTCAGGCCACTCGCTACGAAACCTCTTGCCCGCGTCGCCGAGCCCCACCTTCCTGCCAGGCATCACGGTTCCCGCATGAACTATGGTCCCGTCCGGGCGGCGCACCGCACTTCCACCACCGGTAGAATTCCACCATCGACTGTTCTGCGCAAGCACCTTACGCTCGCGCTCGCTCGCGCTGATGCTACCCGTGGTCATCTCCTCGCTGGTCATGAAGCTCAGCAGCCCGATCAGGATCGTCGACACCTCCCACGCAGGATTGAAGCTCTTGGGATGGAAGTCCGAGATCGACAGACACAGTCGGGTCGAAGTCTGGAAACGCCCGGACGGCGTGATCATGCGGATCGCAGGGGGTTTGAAGGGGTATTCGGAGGGGAAGATGAGGGTGCCCCAGTACTGGCCGCCCTCGTACGGCGTGGCGGGTGGGCCCTCAAGTAGATAGTGCCATTCGAGGATGTTGGATTCTGAGGGGTGCGCGCTGATGTACGGCGGCGGGTTCGCAGCGATAGCCTTGTATTCGCGTTGCAGCTGGGGAGAACAGCCAGAGTAAGTAAGAGAGCCTCGCAAGAATTTGGAATCGAAAGTTGACGACGCACCCGCTTGTTGGCTGCGACGGTCGCCATGGTGGGAAATTACGGTCGCAAGCAGGGGATGGATGGAGTGCTGGTGGCGAGAGATAGATGCAGCAGAGAACAAACGATCTAAAGTGCGAAACGTGAAGGAAGCAAAAGAAGTGTGACCGGGGGGCAACAGAGTTGCTGCGATCAGGTATCGGCACGGAAGGGGAGCTTTGAGCGGTGGTGGTGGTGCTTGAGATAGGAGAAGTGGGCGCAGTTGGAACGTTGTTAGCGGAGTAGCGGTCCTGCGCTAGTACAAATACAGCCAGTGCACTATGCAATTGCCAAGACAGCTGGGCAGCGTACAGCCGGATTACTTATCTCACTTAAGTAAGAGGTCCGCCTGTAAATGACACTATTATGTACTAGCGCGTAATAGTGCGTACTAGTGCACTTAAGGCTATATAGCCTAAATCGTGCTTATAAAAAAGTACTGAAGTTTCGTGAGCATAACGCTCCGTCCACAGACCCTATCTAATACACACGCAGCAACACAGCACCTACGAATCCAAACCCCACCTGTGTGCCAACGAAAGTCATACCAGGACCATCTTCATCTTCATCCTCATCACCCTCAGTGTCGGTAATTTGCGGGAAAGAAATGACATGAGTGCGTTGAGGTTTTTCCGACAGCCTAGCACTTCGCTGAGTTCCTATCTGCTACTGCTGATGCTGCGTTGCGGCGTGCAGCCGATTTTGCGGCGGCTGGCCGATATCTCGCCGTAGATGATTCGAATGATAACCTCCCTCTTATGCCGACAGAACCTCCTCCAAGCCGCACCGACACATCTAATCAGCTTCCCGTGATATCATCTGGATTGATAGGTATTGTTCCACACGTGTAGGTTTCCATTGTCCGCCATTCCTGTCGTCCACCCGCCAGTGCTCTGCCCAGGACAATACTCTCAGCTTAAACCCAACTGTCCTGCACCGCTTGGCTCTGGAAGGAACGGCTGCCGGCAGAGAAACCTAGCGAGGGACCATAGCAATTGGATGTTCCCGAGGCCTGGGCCGTTGTTTGATCATAACCAGTGAATGTATGCCAGGGGCTCGAGGTGTATCGGCAGCTGGCCGTAAGGGAGCCTGCGAGAGAATCGCCGAGAGGAGTTTTTCCGGTTGCTCAGAACCTGATGCTTGGTCGTTGATGATTGATAGCATTTAAGCGGTGGAGACCGCGAAGTTGATGACATGGGCTGATCACCTGACATTAGAAAAGGCTCGGCACACTAACCTTATGCGCACTAGCGCGCCAAACTCTATATCTATGTAACTAGAAATGTATTTATGGCGGACCTGTTAAGTGAGATAACACGTGTGTCAAAGTAGCTGCGGCCATACAACGAAACAACGAACGCCACATTCACCCACTATGTCCGCCGCAGGACGCCTCCGACGCCGCCAGCGGCCGCTTGAAGTGGCGCACCCAGTTGTCCGACACCTACCAAATGATCGTGGAGCATGTGGGACGATTCGCTGGCGACGCTGTCCGCGAACCTCACGCCGCTGCTCTCGCACGATTCGTTCACCGTTCCCATTGCTGGCGCTCTCCTGGCATGCTTCTTCCGGATGCGGATGTACAAGCACGAGCCAGAGTTCTACGCGCTGCAGAATGTTCATCATCTCCGACTTTCCCAAAACCCGCCCTGACACGTTGGTCGCCTTCCTGCAGACGGTGCACATATCGCTTCTGCCGCGGCCGTGATGGCTGTTCCCATCGCGATGTCATTGAGTCACTGCAGGTGCTGTTGGCCAGTCCGCATCTCAGCCTGGCGGACCCGACGCTCCAATCGTCGAGCCCCTACAGCTCGTTCCACACCCACGACAAAGTTGGCCCCCGTTTGTCGTTGGAGCCAGAAGGCCGCGTTTGGCACACCCATGACACGTCCTTCGACCGGTTTTTCCTGGCGTTGACGGCCTGCCGTCGCCCACGGCGTTTCCGCCCGACCCGCAACAGGACGCCCTCGTCACGTGGCTGGAAGGTTACGACCGTGCGTGTCGCAAGTGGCGGACGGAACAGAACCTAGCCAGGCGCAGGTGGACCCTCCAGACGATGCCAGCGTGTGGCCGTGGGTGCTGAAAGTCTCCTGGCGGTACTCCGGCCGCAAGCACGAAGGCCTCATGCTCGCCGAGTGCCGCAATCTTGGAGTTGAGGGGATTGCTGAGTGCATCGCCCACGACGAGGGCCTCCCGGCCATCACGGCCCACGGCGTGCTTGGACAGCAGTGCGTCAGCGCAGCGGCTGCGCTCCACCTGGGGTGGCGGCATGACAGGCGGCCGTTGCCATACTCCATGTCCATTCCATCCTCGCGGCAGAAGCGCACCAAACGGTCCCAAGCTCTTGCCAGCGGCGCGAACAATACAGCACCCACGCCCGACCACCGGGAGAGATCTGGCGCAGACGCAGAGCGCCGAGCAAGACAAGCCAGGGGGGGCGCGCCGGACGGAGACACCAGGGACTGCGCTCCCGGACCGCATCTACACGCGCGTACTGCTACGACGTGGCAAGCCAATCGACGACTTCGCTTCACCGGTCGAACTCTGCTGGCGATGCGCGACGCGGTGCGCGGGCACCGATCGCTGCTGGTCGACGGGAATGTACTGCACCGCGATGTCAGCGTCAACATCCTGATCACGCTTCCGTCCGTCCCGCGGCACGACGGATTCAATGGATTCCTGCTCGACCTCGACCACGCAGCCGTGTCGGACGGGTTCGGCCGCTGCGGCGGCGCTGGTTGTCTTTGTCCGGGAGTACCACGGGCCGCTGGTTCAAGTGAGGAGACGTGAAAGACGGGTGTACTTGCATAGTGTCGTGAAGCTCCAAGTGGCAGACATGGGAAGAAGAACCGGAACCGGAAAGTGGTTGTGCTCATATCTTCTGCGCAACATGACGAATGTCTCCGATATCATCATCGTATTCTCACCACTATTTAGTCTGATGGTAGATCAGGTCAAATTTGCAATGTTTCTCGACATAAAGGGCATGTGCTATCAACCAGGACAGCATGAAGGCAAACTCAACGCTTATACACAAGGCCACGCGAGGGGATTATCAGCTCATCCCGATTCAGCCAGAGTTTTGAAATAAGGAAATCCAGGCTTCATACATATGACTGCAGAGGACACAGCACTACGCCGGCGGATCATTGACATTGTTGTGGATGAGGTCCACCTAGTTCATACATGGCATTCATTTCGAGTCCAATGGGGATCAATAGGAACCATCCGGCCTTCCTTCCAGGCGTCCGTCGGCTAGTATGTCACATCTTACCTACACAGACCCGTCCACAGAAGCCTAGTCCTGATGCTGGAAACCAGCCCCATACACCGTGCCGCTCCATGGTGATGGCAACTAGACACCCCCCGTTGCCTGCGATATATCTCGACCGAAGTATAGTAGATTTAACCAGACCTAGGCAATACCTTTCCAAAAGATCTGGCCTTCTCACTAAGATATGTCATGGTTGTAGGTGTCGCGAGACCTACTGTGGTGTTCGTGACTGGACACACGTATTCACTGCATACCTACTTGGAGCTTCTGACCATCGACGGAAAGGCGCTCGTGAGACCTGCATACCGAGAGGGTCTGGTTCACACAACCGAGAGGGTCTGGTTCAAGACAACCCTGGACTATGTATAGGGATCTTTTGCAGTTCTACCACGCACGCCATAAAAGGGTTCCATAGTGACGGCGGTGGTCTGCATAGACTATTTGGGCCAAAACAAACACTAATTCTTGTGCGGGTTTTCATATGGGGCACACACATGCAATGCGTGTTGAGCGGGTCTTCAAAGTCCAGATTCTAGCAGCGCAGTGACAGAGGTGTGTCATCCAACAGGCACCCCACCCATCAATATGGTTGAACATCTGTGACAAACGGTTAAACAACCAAGGTGTGTCGTTAGTGCCCAAATGTTTACGTCTGGCTGTCATCTCGGAATTGCCTCTTCCCGTGTCCGCATCGCCAGGACTGCCATCTGCGACGCTCGAGCTCTCAGAGCCAACTGCGCAAGATTCTTCTATTCTTCCAGCGGCAAGCAAACACCAACTCCGGCCCGCTCAACGACAGTTCCGCGCAAGGGGGGGACATCGATTTTATTTCGCATCCATGTAGAGTATAAGCCTGTTATATAAGACTACGGCGCCAACCCATATCCGTCCGCTCCGCGAGTTTAGCGATGCGGCTCTCCCTTTGGCCCTACTGGCCCGGTCAACGACAATACTCCAACAAATCACCACCATTCTCCCCTCCCTCCGCCAGCTCTACTTCCACCTCCACCAATTCGTCATCCTCCTCCATAAAGGCACCACTTCCTTTCTCCCATTCTTCTTCTCTGACTTTCCGTCCCACATCGGTAGTCTCCAGAAACGTAAGTATCGCCTCAGTATATCGTTCGCGCGCAAACAAATCGGCAATTCGAAAACGATCTCGTCTGTGATCCGACCACTTTCCATAGCTGCTTTCTCCATGCAGTGCATACTTTGAACAGAGGTTCACGTGTTTGGGCAACCCCAAGTCTGCGGCACCGCCAGCAAGTATCTTCTGCTCTGCTCCCGATCCACTTCAAGCACACCCCGTAAGGGCATGTCCAGTCTTCAGCTGGTAATAGCGGGATGCTGCACATATGTACATACCCTTCTTTGCCATTGCTGGTGCTGGGTCTGGTCGGCAAGTTCCGCGCGAGGTTAGAGCCATCTACCAAGGAGATGACGTCCTCCGCCGCAACGCACTAACCAGGCCCCCAACTCTAACTCTGCTGACCTTCCAACAAACGCGTCCTGCACAACGCACCGCCGACGACGACGACGACGACACACGCGCCGCGACCGACCTGACCTCTCGGAGAAATGTCGCGCGACGCCCACATCCAAAACAAACTCTCGGAGATCCTCGCGGCGCTGAACCCGCAGGTGGCAACGCAGACAGCACAAACACCAGCAGCAGCCGCCGCCGCGCCGTTGCCGCCGACGCGTCCGGACGTGCGCACGGTCACGACGCTGCCGGCCGCGCACCGCTACATAACGCAGCACCTGCTGCGCGACGCGAGCGTGGCGCCGGCGATCCGGGCGCTGCGGGCGTGGCAGCACTCGAAGGAGCGCTACTGCTTCCAGGAGCGCCAGGTGCTGCTGCGTCGGCACTCGGAGCGCGCCGCGACCGAAGCGCGGCTCTCGGCGCTGATGGGCACCAAGGTCGCGCCGCCGGCCCTCTCCGCGCAGCAGGAACTGGCCGAGTTCGACCGCGCCGTCTGGAACAACTCCAAGGCCGTCGCGCAGCAGATCGAGAAGGAGCTCGCCCGCATCGGCGTGCCCCTCTTCTGCGAGGATGTCGACTACGGCGACCCCGTCAGGCTCAGGGAGTGGAGGGGCAGGCTCGTCGAGCTGCTGGAGGATCTGTGCGAGGACGACGTGCAGTAGCGGGGCCGGTGGGAGCACGTGGAGGGAGGCTGGGAGTGGTGTCGGCGCTTTGGTGGGGACGCTCGTCCGGAAAGGGGGCCTGTATCTGTGCAGCTCTTCTCTCGCCTGTGGGCGGGGAGTCCGCGGCCTGGCATAGCAGCGGCCCGGGGATGGTCGAGACGATAGTGTACCTTCGGGGCAGCAGGAACGGGGCGCGGCCGAGAATCACTGGGTGCAAGACTGCGTGGCAAACGAATCTCATCCGCACATCTACGCCTGCGCATCTGTAGCGCTGCTTAGCTGCCGTAAAACACAAACAACAGTTGCGCCGGAATAAATGCAAAGTTACAAGTTACAAGTACAAGCTCCAACAATGACCCCATTGCCACACGCGACATCCACTCGAGCAAACAAACTACCAGCACATGCACTCACGTCCGGTTTGCGCGACTCCCGCCCGGCCCAGTCCTTTCCCTCTTCCTCTTCGCCTTCAGCCCCTCCTTGCGTCTCCTCTTCCAGTCGCGGTTCCACTCCCCGCGCGACTCGTAGAAACGCTTCTTCCACAGCTCAACCGGGTCGGTGATCAGTTTGGCCTCGCCCTCCTCTCCCTGTGCCGGCTCCTCGACGGGCTTGAGAGCGGCGGGTTGCGGCAGCTTCTGCCACAGGCTCAGCCCATTCAGGTACCTACTCTCCTCGTGTGGAAACAGCAGCGGGGCGTCGGAGCTGGCATTGCTCGCAGAAGTCGCACAGGCGGCGGTGGGGAGATTCTCGCCGACGGACTCACCCGCAATCGAGATGGGAGAGAAGAAGCGTTTGGTGCCGATGGCAGTGTCGGGCGTTGGCGCTGCGGAGCGGTAACGTCCCGGATCGCGGTAGGACGTAATCGGTACCGCATCGTCGTCGTCGTCGTCGTCCGAATCGTCAGCGTCGCCACCGAAACCGAATCTGAAAGCGCTTGTATTAGCTTCGGGGGCCTCGGCTGAATACGCGTCGACTGAGTCGAGGGCGGCCGGCTTGTAGAGCGCCTCGAGAGGGTGGATCGCGAGCGGCGGGAGTGACGTATGCGACATGGTCTGCTTTGTTTTGGCCTGAGCAGGAGCAGGAGGAGATGGAGCCTTGGTCGACGCGGATTCCTCATCCTCCGATCCGCCCGAACCGGAGTCGGAGTCAGCTTCCGATGTGGGTTCCGCAATTGAAGTAGAGCCTTTGCTGTCCGCCTCCGCTTTTTCTTCTTCCTCCTCCTCTGATTCCGATCCCGAGCACGAGGCATTTGCGGCAACGGCAATCGAGTCCGGCGCCGCTCCGACAGTATCGGGAGCGTCGACAAACACCTCCTCGGAGCCAACAGACACAGCGTCGTCGATGTCCATAGCGTCGGTGGCGGGCTCGATATCGTCGGCAATGCCCACGACACCAGGCGTCGCCTTACCCCCCGGTTCTGACGCTTCCTTCCCCCCCTTCTCCTTCTTCTTCTTCTTGTCTTTCTTCTGCTTCTCCTTCTTCGGCGGCGGGGCCTCTACAACCTGCCCTTTCGCATCGACCCAGCCGATGCCGTCGATGAACTCGGCGGCGAGCGACTCTTTCCCTCTGGTGGGATCGAGCTGGCTGATCTTGAGGAACTGCGGGAATTTCTCGAGATGCTCAAACTCCTTGACCACCTTCTTCTTCCTCCTCTCCCTCCTCTCCGCCTTCCTCTCCTCCTTGCTCAGCTCGTCCCCCTTCTTCTCCATCTTCTTGTCTTTCTTGGTGTCGTTGTCCGCCTTATTCGGCGGGATGACGAGTTTGAACAGACACTCGCCTCTCTCCTTCTTCCGCTTCTTCTTCTCCCCGTCCCTGCCTCGATCGACCTTCTCGGTCCAGCCGCGGACGACGCTTCTATCGCCGATCTCGAAGCCCTCGAGCACGCCCTGCTCGCGCGCTCTCTTCCGTTTCGCCCGCTTGCTCCCGCCGTCCTCCTCAGCCGTAGCGTCCTGCTCGCGCCGCGTCTTCCACTCCTCGGCCCTCGCCTCCTCGATGCGGACCTTGACGCCCCGGAACGTGGCGCCGTGCAGCTTCTTCTTCAGCTTGGCCGCCGCGTCCGCCGGCAGATCGACGAAGCCGTACGACGCCTCCGGGAACGTCGCCAGCGTGTGGTACGACACCGTCGACAGATCCGTGCCCGCCGGCAGGATCGAGGAGGCCGTCGCCGACGTCAGCGGGGTGATGTGCAGCCGCACCGTGGCAGCGACGTCGGGCTCGCTAGCAGTTTTGCCCATCGAGAGGATTTCGGTTTAGTTCGTGTATGTTGGGGGGGGGTTGTTGGCGGACGATGGTACCGATCGCGGTTGAGAGAAAGTTTGGCAGAAGATCGTGGGTTGCCAGTATGTAGTTGGTTAGTGCGTGGCCTGTGCACTTTATTGACTTCGGAAAAATCCCCCAGCTGCTATCTAGGTACATATTGTGCAACAGGGTACATACACACACCCGCGCGCTAAGGGACATTACAAGGACTTACACTCACATAACCGCACAATGCTACAAGCAGGAGCGGGAAGCCGCATTAACGGCGTGGCTATTATCGTCGTCTATGTATATGATCTACGGCACATTCTTGTCCTCGGGTCTCTATCGCCAAGTATTCGCCACCGGCAAGCAATCAACACGGAATCCGTGACACCCAAACTCCGCCACTAAAAAAAGAGAAAAGAAAAGAAAAGAAACGGCAAGGGCCATATGAAAATCATACCCAGCAGCAAAGTAGACAGGTAAACGCAACGCCTCTACCGTTCTCCAGCCCTGACTCCCTCCCTCGCCAACCAGGTCCTGGCGCCATCGAAATCTCCACGGGCGGCCTCTACGGCGCGGCAGCAGAACTGCAGGGCATAGCCCCCCTTCCCCACCGTGGCGTCCGCCACACTCTGGATCTCCAAGGCCTCGGCCATATCTCTCCTCCTCGCCGTGAGCTCATCGACGCAGAGCGGGACCTCTCCTTGTGCGAGACAGGCTCTGACGAGCGGCATCGCTTCTTTGGCGCCCAACTTTTTTTCCTCGGCCATGCCCAGGTTCTTGCGGCCGCCCTTGCACAGCGGACTGCGGCACCAGATCTTCCCGCAGCCGGCGAGTAGCTGTCGCAGCAGCTTCCGCTCGACGCGGCTTTGCAGCGCCGAGCCGGTCGGATCGTGGTTGGGTGTGTACAGCGGCCCAAAGCAGACATCGCACAGTCCGAGGGTATTCGCATTTAGCGCCGGGGAGCGGTAGCATAGCGGGTTCGTGCAGATATTGGGTAACGGACGGGTTAGACGCTGGATGTCGTGGTTTTTCAGGTGCAGATCCATGTCACGGAGCCGCGTGCGCCGGCCGCACAGATTGCATTCGGTGGTTCGCGCCCCGCACTGAAGCTCGTGGTGGGAGAGACCGGTCAGGATCTCTTCGGCAGATGGCTGCTCGGCGCCCTCCTGGGGGACGAGGAGGTGGCAGAACCGGCAGAGGATCAGTTTGTCGGCACAGACGGTGGTGCGGTGCGATGCCAGGTCGTGGAGGGAGGTGGCGACGTAGTGGCAGCCTCGGCAGGGGTGGGGGGTGTGAGTCGTCGAGGTGTGTTTGAGGCGGGAGGACGGATGGTTGCCGTGGGCGTTGCAGTCTGGACAGTGCCAGTGTGCCGACTCGGTGCCGCGCTTGAAGACCGAGTTGCAGAGTCGGCAGTGGACATTGTTGCGTAGACAGAAAGACTCGTGGAGGAAGAAGGTGCGCGAGGGAATCCATTGCGTGCAGTTTCTGCACTGCTTGTGGTCGGGCGAAGGAGCGGTCGACGGAGTGACGCTGGCATTGGCTGGCGGGCCGGGGATCTCGGCCTGAGTGACAGAGAGAGTATATCGCCGAGGCATTGCGTCTTCCGGTGGCTCGGGTTCGTCTTCGGGATCTCTCCATCCCCTGATCCCGATGTGGAGCGTCTTAGCAGCGGCCAGCTCAACATTTGCGGGCGCGATCAGTACCCGCTTCGGGAAAGTCGTGCCCATGTCTCCCCAGACGTGTTCGTCGAGCCGTGGCTTCTTGTGTTGACAATCGCTGGTGACGAAAAGATCGACATCCTCGCCCTCGACCAGATCCTCGCCACCGAGCTCTATCACCAGCGGCCGAGTGTGGTCCCAGCTCTCCAGCTCGTAGAAGTGCTCGTCTCCGGCCGCGACCTCGCCGGCGACCGTCCGGCCCAGCTCCACCTTGCCGCCAGCGCTCTTCTTCTGCAGCTTCCGCTTCAGCGTCTCCCGCGCCTGCTCTTCGTCCAAGGGCTCGATGTCGACCGCCAGATCCGTATCGACGACGCACACGGCGCCGCCGGGCAGCGCCTGGTCAACGAGGAACCTCCAAGCGCCGCCCTTCCCAACGCCGCGGGGGACCTCGAGCACCATCCCCTCCGCGACGGTGGCAAAGCGCTCCCTAATGTAGCGTTCGAGGATGGGCTTCCAGTCCTCGTCGTCGTATCCGGCCTCGAGCGGCCTCAGCCTGACACTGGTGCCCTTCGGCAGACTGGCGGCGTTCACATCGACCACGGCAGCGCCGTCGCCGTCGTCGCCGTCCGCGAGCGCCAGCGCGCCGCGCAGAAACATCGAGAGCACGACTTCGCCCTCGCCGGCGGAGAACTCACGCGGCACCGCAAACACGCTCGCCCCCGTCGCTCGGTGTCGCAGCTGCACGATCATCGGGTGCGGCAGCAATGCGTCCTTCGGCGCCGTTGGCCGCGCCCACGGGTTGAGTGCGTTCTCACTTGCCGGCGGCGCTTGCTCCGCGAGCCGGATCAGCTGCTCCAGCGCCGACGACGGAAGCAGGATCTTGTCGCCCCCGAGAGACGCCGGCGTGCGAGTCGCGGCGGAGACGGTGAGTGTCGTCGACCATGGCAGTGCGGGCGGTATCGCGGCTGGCGTAGCGGAATCCATAGTGTTGCGAGTCAGGTTGTCGTTGGACCTGGTGCCGAGTTGTGATATCTAGTTAGTGTTGCGAGTCAGGTTGTCGTTGGACCTGGTGTCGAGTTGTGATATCTAGTTAGCTATGTGCTGTAGCTGTGGACGGAACTACCCTGTAGGTAGCTATACTTTGCCCCGCCGACGAATGCGGCTCTGCGAGAGTTAGTTACACATCAGGTATCTATGTAGCTGTGTGGAATCATCTGGAACGCACACGTGTCGCCGGGGTTAATGCTTTGTCAACGAAATCTTTCGACGGCTGAAAACTGGAGGTCGCCCACTCTGTAGATACATACAGTCACCTGAAAACTATCGCTCTTCACCCACCATCGGCAGAAACCCCGACGATCCGTCGGACGTAAAAGCTAACAAAAAAAAGGGATAACGATGGCTGTCCAACAGTACGTCCCGAATGATGGCACATGAACCTAACATCGCACATCCCCATCAATAGATATCTCCCCTGTCTGACAACCAATCCAGTGAGTAGGGAGGAGTGTTGCTGCGGAACCATAGCCAGAGTAGAGTACACAGCCCGTAGCGCCCC
>Ga0307508_10003959_pt1 | contig 14685 bp, 15 predicted proteins | sample 9_EM_MG_FD_203089 | JGI IMG/M metagenome (GOLD analysis project Ga0307508, IMG submission 203089) | Populus trichocarpa ectomycorrhiza microbial communities from riparian zone in the Pacific Northwest, United States - 9_EM | ecosystem: Host-associated > Plants > Roots > Unclassified | place... | reverse complement strand
GGCATCCAAATTTACATCACCGGTATTACATCGTTTGTAGTTGTAATATATTACACTGCCAGAGGTATGAATGCCTCATTTGCACGAAAATCGGAGAAAATTCCCGCGCAGTTTTTTCCACAGTGTAGTTTCTTGACTAGGATCGTTGGATGGCCTTGTGTTGTCCTTAGCAAGAGATGGAGCGGCTGGTGTAATCTCCTGTGGCGGTCGAGAATGCTCCACAGAAGCTTGTGCTGGACCGGTGACAGCAACGTTGGAGACGGGGACGGGAAACTCGGAAACAGGTTCCGAACTCGTTCCAGCGGGTTGCCCAGACTGTGTCGCGAGCAGTTGCGCCTGCCTAGCCATGGAGCGCGTAACTCGTCTCATCTGTGGATCAGCTGGCGGTGGTGTTTTCGCGACTGGTTCGCGTGATTTCGTTTTCTTCTTGGAAGGCGTGTACTCGCAATCTGGAGCAAGAGTTGGCTGCTGGCGTTGGTTTCTTTAGGCTCCGCGTCGACGCTCGCACCTTCCTCCCGTTTCTTTCGAGGGGCCATGTTTGAGAAAGTGAAGCAGAACTTGTTTGAAATGCCAAACAAAGTGTAAAAATTGCAATATTTCAAACAAATCCCCAAAATTGTCATTGCCGAACATTCTACCTGAAATGCGCAGTATCTCTACACGGCTTGCATATGCACCTTGGTTAGTGGGGTTATGGGGACAATACAGGGAAGCTACAATACATTCAATGTTGACCGTGAGGTGAATCGATGACACAATTGTAAGGGTACAGAGTAAGAACTTCTCAAACAGTGGCGAAAAGTTGGGAGCTGGAAGATTCTTCACGTGGACCAACGCACTGTTCCAGCGCCGAGACCCAGCTTGGAGGTCTTGATCACGGCTGTTAACGGCGCAGCCAGCCCTCCTGTAACACCAATCCGTTCACCCTCCTTCCAGCTAGAAAAAAGCAATGCGAGCATGGATATGCGTAAATATGACTTGATAAAAGGAAGAATGGTCAATGCGTCATACCCCATTCGTTGCAGCAGCTTGAAGCCAACATTGCCATCGTCGATCTTTGCAGCTTTCTGACCTACGATATCTCCCTCCCGATGCCTTGCAGTTCCACGTGTGCGAGCAGCAACAGGGACGTCAACCCCGCTTCTTTTCAGGATCGCAGTGATCTTGCCCTCTCGGATACCGGTGCCAGTCCGTGATGTACGAGTCAGCATAATGTGGCGACCGCTGCCATCCTTGCCAGCACTCTTGCTCTTGAGATTGAAGGCAGCCGCGATTTCATGTACACTTTTACGGCTTTCCCGTTCCATCGGAGGCAGAACCATAGTTTCTCGAGCAAGATCGTTCACAAAAAGACGGATCTCGGCAGTTAGGGAGACCAGGGAAATCGTCCCTCCTTCGCGTTCATGCTTAGAGTCATCATCCGAGTAGGCCTTGCCTTTGCCTTTCGCGCGCGATTTAGATGCAGATGAGTGAGCAAGCGATGCCAGTCGTTTCTCTGCTCTGGCCCTCTTGTACTCTGCTTCCTTTGCTCGATCTCGCTCCCATATGTCTCGCAACTCCGATGGAATGTAGGCCCCTCGATTCTTTTTCTTCTTTCCTGTGCCTACGGCGTCTGCTGATGAGAAAAAAGGAACGAAACGAGCGGGTAAAGCGGACGAACCAGAAGCGATATCCATGTTTCGAGCAAGAATTTCATTGTTAAAGTCGCCGTTCACAATAGCGCGAAATGCTTCCTTTCGTTCTTTGCGATTTTTGCCTGGGAGGCCGTGATCTAGCATATCCTAAAAATACGGCAAATGACACCTCTAACGTGACTTAGCTTGTACTTTCTGAATCGAACCTGGATGTCTAGTGCGACGTCGTCGTCATCTTGGTCCTGCCAAGCATATTCTCCCCCGAACAGGCTGTCATAGTCATCTTCGTTATAGGACCCCGTTTCGGAAGCACTTCTTGATTTGCTATGCGGAGGGACCTTCGCTCTGGCACGTATTCTTGTAAGCTGCGTCCGGAAGCTTATATCTTCATCCTCGTCGGATGAGGAGAAATCGTCAACACTCTCCGAAGAGCTTGTTAGTGAGTCGTCGTCGCCCCCCACTTCAAGCTCGGTTCCGGCCGGGAGGTCGAAGTTTCCACCATCCTCATTGACTTCAACACCGCTGGCGTCTGACTCTTCGTCAGATACGTCATTATCCTCTGCAAGCAATTTTGCTTGATCGTCGACATCATCTATTGTAGTGTGGTCACGGTGGCCAAGCAGACCGGCAAGCATGTGCTTGTATTGGGTGTCCTCGATGTCAAGATCAGGATCAACGTCCATTCCATGATCAATGTCGCTGGTATCGTGAGCTGGCGCCGTCCTCCCTCCACCCTCACGCCTCGACCGCATTTCATAAGGGAAGGATGAACCAGCTGGCGGGCCATCCGAACCCCATTCAATATCAGAATCACCTATACGGGGGTCGCCGTTGGGATGCTGAGCGCCTTCTTCAGGCTCTCTAACGCCCGCGAGCTCTGCTTGTCGCTCTGCTTGGCGTCGAGCCCTCCTTCGCTTTCGCTTCTCCTGCTTCTTTATTTTCTTTGTCCAACCGTCGTGCAACTGCCGTGACAACACATTCGGCGGTCTCTTGCCGCCGTGAGTATCCGAGACCGAGAATTTTACATCGGCCAAAGATATATCGGGGACAAGAGGACCAGGAGAAGCGCGATGAGATTGCGATCCGGAGGGAGTGGGGACAAAAACAACGATATCATCCCCGTCATCTTCTTCCACCTGCGAGCTCGGACTTGAACTCGAATCCGTATACTCACCGAGGGGGCGCGAAGCGGCGTCAAGTCGATGGACTCGGTACCGGATCTTCGGATTGACGGTCAAACCTTTGTCGCCCTCTGTGTCGATTATGAACGCATTCGAAGTCTCTTCTGGTACTGTCGCAGCCGCTTGTACTTTTGAGGTCGAGGCTGCACTTGAGTGAACTTTGGAAGGTGTTCCATTGAGATTGAGTGCCCGGGCAGGTTCAGCTGCACCTTCAGTGTCGAAAAAGAATAACTCTCCGTCCTGTTGTCCGTCCGAAACGGCAGTGACAAGAGTATGTCCTTGGCTTTCATGCGTTGCATTTGTCGCCGGAGGGCCCGGGAGGGCCTGAGCAGGCTCACTGTTGGCTGCAATAAATTGAGGCAATGCCGATTCCAGTGCGGCCATTTCGAATAATTTGTTGATGTCGATTTGAACATTTGTGGCGGGCTGCTCAGTCGATTCAGTCGAAATAATCGTAGTGTCGTTGAGGGTGGTCGTGGCAGACACTGTGCTCACGACTATAGTGCTTTCTACGGCTTCATTCTTCGTCAACGAGGGGGGATATTTGTTCCTCTCAGTTGTTTGCAAATCCGCGGGGGACTCCATTTGTACAGCAGAGGCCTCAAGTTGGGCCGCGGTGAAAGGCCAGGAGATCACAGGCATGGCTTTATCGTCCGTAGAATCAAACACCGTATTCAGGGAAGAATCGGTGAAACGAGTAAGGTTGGTGTAGCTGAGGTTTGCTGGAGTATTTGAGATGGTAGGGGCTTGCGAGGAATCGAAGCCGTGAGCGAACACGTCATCTATTTGGTTCGCAGTAGGTACGCCGTCCTCCTCTAGGAGGTGAATGAGCAAGTTATGTGGATGGACAGTACTACTTCAGAAACGCACCGTGGTCAACAGCGGTGGGTCTGAATATTTCGTCATTGTCTTGGAATAATGTGCCAGCACGAACGAATATGACCGGTTTGAGTAGGGGGCGATTAGCAAGTTCATACGTCAGTAACTGCACCTGTCTAGGCGCTAGGGGATTAGGGCGATGGCTATTGTACGGCGACTGGAATCCCAGTCCTTGGCCACGCTGATGTTTCGAGCCTCGATGTGTGTATTCAAATTCCTTGAATCGAGGGGGGCCAGTACCACGACGGAAGCCTCCTCGACCACGCCCTCCCCTGTTTGGGGGAATTTTCGTGTGTGGGAAGCCAGGGCTAGTAGTAATCGCTGGACGTATGTGGAAATATCAGACCATCGCTGCCTCTTCAGCAAGTACTGCATGCAAGCAGAATCGGTAAACACACCCAGAACCTCACGATCAAGTTCTTCATCGCGTGGGTTCTTATTTCGGGGAGCGCCTGAGGAGTTTCCTCCGCGACCCCTGCCACCACCACGATGAGATGATTCCCGCGCGCCTCTCGATGGTCGTCCCCGGTTCCCGCGAGCCATGGCTCGTCAATACGGGATATGGTGTCTTTCGCGAATGAGATAGGGGAATCAAGTACCAGAGATGATGAGGCACTGCGAAAGGGTGTTGTTGGTTGACTTGCCAGTGGCACGCGCTTAGCTGCGGCTCCGAAGTTGAACCTCGAACATGTTCGTTCTGTCGTTAGTCTCGTGACCAGACCTGGATCAGGTCACGAGAATGCTTCGGCATTACATGCCAGTGTATGTCAATAAATTCTGCTCCTGGTTTCGGTACCCTCTGTCTAAACCGCATTTATGTCTTGAAAATTGCCAATGCGCACTGTTTCATCTGGAGCGCGCGCGCAGGTGCATGAGGCGTGCACCGCCCTCGCTAAGCAGTCGATTACTTTCTACTTTCTTCTTTCTGTCAACACGTGTGGTGCAATGACGACATGACGTTGGTGTCTAAGCTTCCGAGCGCCTGTTTACTAAGGCACCGATAACTGTATTCGTTGCGGAAACTAGGCTGACTGGTCATTTCTGCCGAACGTGACATGTCCGACTATCCTTCGGTCTGCGCAATTCAGTCCCCATTGCCTCCCCGGTTGGCCACCGGGCGCTGGCGGGACGGTTGCGTATGCTCTTGGGCCGCCGGCACAAACTGCTAGTTTAAATTCCACCTGTATCTCACCCATCCTCATATCACTCACCACTTCCACGATATGAGTCACCCACACTCTAAAGAACTTGGCAGAGACGTCCAATCCCCCTCCCCTTCTCAGTCGCACACGGTCACATCTTCACAAGAGGCGTATCACGGCGCCAAGAAGTCTCTGCAATTCTGGCTTGTATTTCGTGCGTCGACCTGTCGTCAATTGGCTTCACGCATCTAAGAACTGACTTATTATTAGTCGGAACATCAACTGCGCTCTTCCTCAGCGCTCTAGAACTCACCAGTGTTGGAACCGCCTTACCCACTATCGTTAAGGACCTTGGGGGCCCCGACTTCATTTGGATTGGCAGTGCATATGGTCTAGCTTCCGCAGCCTTCATGCCCGCCTCTGGGGGTCTCAGCGACATTTTTGGGAGGAGAGTTGTCATGCTTGGCTCCATCACCATATTTGCTGCCGGGTCGGCCATTGGTGGTGCTGCACAATCCATGAACATGCTCATCATTGGACGAAGTGAGTGTGTATTCCTTCAATGTGTCGAGTACACGAACTTAGAGCAGATCTACCTGAATAGCAATACAAGGCGCCGGGGGAGGGAGCATCATCGCTATGACTGAAATTATTGTTGCTGATTTGGTACCGTTGCGCGAGAGAGGCAAATTCGGCGGCATTATTGGTGCGGTGAGTGCTTCACGCCCTCTTAGGAATTCAATTAATCTAAGTGGATTCGTCTTTTCGTGTATGACCAATAGGTTTGGTCATTGGCGTCTATGCTGGGTCCTCCTGTCGGCGGTGCTCTTGCATCCGCCGGACAATGGCGGTGGCTTTTTTGTGCGTATCGCCAGCGGCAGTAGATTATTGCTTTTCCTGACGTATCACTCAGATCTGAATCTTCCACTCTCCGCCGTTGCTGCAACGCTCGTATTCTGTTTCCTCCGAATGAAGACGCCTCAAGGCAAGACAAGTGATAAGCTCAAACAAATTGATTGGATGTAAGTAGCCGTTTCTTCTGAGCATATGAACTGTGGAATGACAAAACATTGCACACAGTGGCAACGCTATTATAATCGCGAGCACCGCTTCCGTTATTTTGTCCCTCACTTGGGGAGGGGTTAAATACCCTTGGTCGTCGTATCGTGTCCTGGTCCCCCTTGTCCTTGGGCTTGCGGCAATCGCAAGCTTTATGCTGTACGAATTCTTCCTTGCCCCACATCCTATTGTGCCTAGGCACCTGCTGGGAAATCGTACGAGTATGAGTGGGTGCGTGGTGGTTATATTTTACGCCTTATCCATGTCTTGTGCTCATGAATCTCCTTTCACAGCTACTCCGTCACCTTTATCCACGGAATCGTTGTTACACTCGTCGTCTTTTACTTGCCTACCTACTTCCAGGGCTCCAAAGGCGCATCCGCTATCAGGTCTGGTGTACTCCTTTTCGCCACAGCTATCGTAATCGGTACGTTGTCCTTCTCCCCCGTCGTCACCGGCATGAAGATTTATGTAGATTCCCCGCCACCTTCTAGCTCCATTTGCCATCATTACAGGGCAAAGCGTAGAGCGCACAGGGCACTACCTGATTCAGAACTACGTCGGTTGGGCCCTAGTGATGATCGGCTACGGCACCCTTTCTCTATTAACCGCTACGTCGACCATCGCCATGGGTGAAGGGTTGCAAATCATCGGCGCCATAGGATTCGGCGTGCTCTACGTCGCTCCAAATTTCTCCATTCTCGCACCGCTCCGAGTAGAAGATAACGCCCACGCTCTAGCCTTGATGTCATACCTGCGAACATTTGGACAGTGAGTTATTCCTGTTCACGGCCTTGTATGAGTGTATCTCTCATCACTTAAAACTTCTTCTTGCGCGCCATTGAAAGAACATTTGGCATTACACTCGGCACCACCATTTTGCAAAACGGGCTTAAATCCCGATTACCCACTGCATTCCTCCAACAATTCCCATCAGGCGTCGAAGTTTCATACGCCATTATACCAATCGTCAAAACTCTACCCGAACCACTACAATCTCAAGTCAAGGCCGCTTTCGCCAATAGCATATCTAGAATATGGCTTTGGGTGGTAGGCCTTAGCGGTGCAGGGTTTCTTATGACGTTGCCCATGCAACAAATGCAATTGAACACCACGTTAGATGAGAAGTGGGGTTTGGAAAACGAGAGGAGAGAAGAGAAGAGTGTAGAGGGACAACTAGAACGTGGCGAGTCTCCCGCCGTTGATCATGAGAAGTTAGCGGGGCCATCGTCGTCAACACCAACGCCGGCATAGAGGATGCAAGGATATTCGAGTTTTTCGTTACTTTATAGCTCTTAATCGTCTTGTTCTGAAGCACCGGTAATTTCGGCCACCTAGTGCGTGAGGGTAGAAGTCACCAGCACTGTCCTGTAGTTACGACAGCATGAATGCCAAAACCATACACGCTTGCAAAAAATTCTTATATGAACCATGCTTCCCGCATACAGGGCTCTAGTGAACGAAAATACGTGGTAACGCGAAGAGGTTGTTATGGTATGGGCGGGTGGACGCGACTCCTTGCGCATATGCCGGATGCGTCAATTCCAAGACGGTGCGGTACAACGGAGAGCAAACGGGAGAGAGACCCGCGACCAAGAGAAAGCATCAGTATGAGAAGACGGAAGAGTTGCACCAGGATGCACTATCATGGAGGACAGGATGATCTCGAAACGCGTTTTCGGCATGGGGGGATATAAGGGTTCTTGAGAACAGAAAGATCGTGGTCAGATAGAGGTACAAGATCGGACATCATGTCAGGGACATATTTTGATTCAACCCAAACGGCAGAAGTGAACTGCCTTTGGCAGTTCTCAGGTGAAGGGCAGCTGTTGTTTACACGAACTTGCGATTGCTTGGGGCCAAGATTGTTGGAGACATCGGCAGCGGAGGCACGGGGCCTTGGGAGGTGGTGGAGACAGCGGGTCAAGGAAATATGGAAGGCCCGAAAGCGAGGCAAGAAACCCCAAGAAACAGCAAGGGCGCTTGGAGGAACTAGAGAGCACGTGAACCAGGGGACCCAGGAAAGGGAAAACACGTGCGATCCGCTTCGGCTAATCATAGAGGACCTCTTAAATCAAGCGTGATATCACGAATTTAGGGTTGACGACCAAGTGACGGGAATGACATAATGAATATAAACGACGGCGATGATAAGAATTAAATTTTACAAATTTATTTGACTACAAAAATCAGTCATCCGCTGGCTCGGTGATTAAGGAAAAACAAGCGACTTTCATGAAGTAGTCAAAACTCTTCAAATTCGTCCGATATCTCGCATACCAGGCATTTCATAGTATATTTCATTGGTTTATACCCGACGGCGATCGCCGGATCGGAAGAGGTTCGCGGGCGATTGTTTGTCCATGTTGTAGCCGAGCCTCGATCGGGGAAACGAAGAGGAACGCTCGATGTAACCCTCACAGTTATCCGTTTCGGACGGAAAACCCACGATTCGATTCGAATTTTCAATATCCGTTCAATGCAAATTTTCGCATATTTTACTTTTTATTTTTTGCGACCTCAATCCTTACGTTGTAAGGACTTAAAGCAGGCTGGCACAAGTTACTTCCGGGAGTGCGGGATATTAAGCGAGAGCGCATGAAGGTCTTATCTACATATAAATATGGGAATTAAGCGCTAGAGAATCAATTTTCCAAAGTGTTTAGGCCGTTGTGCGGTGACTTTCCATTTTCCCTCTATACTTTAGTATACATTTCCTTGGCTATATGTAGATACCAGAGGGAGGGGGTAAATTTGGTTCCCTCTCTTGCCTCAGTGCACGCTCTAGAGGAGTGACGCGCAGAGTCTCAATCCACAAATATAGTCAGCATCTCAGAGTCAAACCTAGCAATTCCTCCGGATTATTTCTCTGGCAGTTCTATTAGTGATTGGAACGCTAGTTAAGTAATCAAAACGTTATTCTTAACCACCAGGCTCGTACTCTAGCTACTGGAGTTAGTTACAAGATCTAACTAGGCTATTTCGTTCTTTCGTCAACAGTCTACTAGTTTAAATTCCCCCCGTGCCTAAGGCAGCTCATCTATTCTCACAACACTCACTTCCATGACATGAGTCACCCACACTCTAAAGAACCCGGCAGAGACGCCCAATCCCCCTCCCCTTCGCAGTCACACACGGTCACATCTTCGCAAGAGACGTGTCACGGCGCCAAGAAGTCTCTGCAATTCTGGCTTGTATTTCGTGGGTCAACCTGTCGTCAATTGGCTTCGCGCATCTGAACCTGGCTTGCTGTTAGTCGGAACATCTACTGCGCTCTTCCTCAGCGCTCTAGAACTTACCAGTGTTGGAACCGCCTTACCCACTATCGTTAAGGACCTTGAGGGCTCCGACTTCATTTGGATTGGTAGTGCATATGGTCTGGCTTCCGCGGCCTTCATGCCCGCCTCTGGGGGGCTCAGCGACATCTTTGGGAGGAGAGTCATCATGCTTGGCTCCATCGCCATATTTGCTGCGGGGTCGGCCATTAGTGGTGCTGCACAATCCATGAATATGCTCATCGTTGGACGAAGTGAGTGTGTATTCTTTCGATATGTCGAGTACACGAACTTAGAGCAGATCTACCTGAATAGCAATACAAGGCGCCGGGGGAGGGAGCATCATCGCCATGACTGAAATTATTGTTTCTGATTTGGTATCGTTACGCGAGAGAGGCAAATTCGGCGGCATTCTTGGTGCGGTAAGTGCTTCACGCCCTTAGGAATTCAATTGATCTGAGTGGATTCTTTTCTTCGTGTATGAATAGGTATGGGCATTGGCGTCTGTGCTGGGTCCTCCTGTCGGTGGTGCTCTTGCATCCGCCGGACAATGGCGGTGGCTTTTTTGTACGTATCGCCAGCAGTATATTATTTCTTTTCTTGACGTATCATTCAGACCTGAATATTCCACTCTCCGCTGTTGCTGCGACGCTCGTATTCTGCTTCCTCCGAATGAAGACGCCTCAAGGCAAGACGAGGGATAAGCTCAAACAAATTGATTGGATGTGAGTAGCTGTTTCTTCTGGGCATATGAACTGTGTGATGACAAAACATATATTGCACACAGTGGCAACGCTGCTATAATCGCCAGCACCGTTTTCGTTATTTTGTCCCTCACTTGGGGAGGGGTTAAATACCCTTGGTCGTCGTATCATGTCCTGGTCCCCCTTGTCCTTGGGCTTGCGGGAATCGCAAGCTTTATGCTGTACGAATTCTCCATTGCGCCACATCCTATTGTACCTAGGCACCTCCTGGGAAATCGTACAAGTCTGAGTGGGTGCGTGTTGGCTATATTTTACTCCTTATCGATGTTTTGTGCTCACGAATTCTCCTCTCACAGCTACACCGTCACATTTATCCACGGAATCATTGTTACACTCGTCGTATTTTACTTGCCTACCTACTTCCAGGGCTCCCAAGGCGCATCCGCTATCAGGTCCGGCGTGCTCCTTTTCGCCACAGCTCTCATAATCGGTACGTTATCCTTCTTGCCCGTCGTCATCGATGTGAGGATTTATGTGGACTTCCCGCCACCTTCTAGCTCCATTTGCCATTATTACAGGGCAAAGCATAGAGCACACGGGGCACTATCTGATTCAGAACTACGTCGGTTGGGCCCTAGTGCTGATTGGCTACGGCGCCCTTTCTCTACTAACTGCTACGTCGTCCATCGCCATGGGCGAAGGGTTGCAAATCATCGGCGCCATGGGATCCGGCGTGCTCTACGTCGCTCCAAAGATCTCCACCCTCGCACCGCTCCGAGTAGAAGATAACGCCCACGCTCTAGCCTTGATGGCATATCTGCGAACATTTGGACAGTGAGTTATCTATTTATCTATGCTGTTCACGGCCTTGCATAAGTGTATCTCTGATCACTCAAAACTTCTTCTTGCGTACCATTGAAAGAACATTTGGCATTACACTCGGTACCACCATTTTGCAAAACGGGCTTAAATCCCGATTACCCACTGCATTCCTCCAACAATTCCCATCGGGCGTCGAAGTTTCATACGCCGTTATACCACTCGTCAAAACTCTACCCGAACCACTAAAGTCTCAAGTCGAGGCTGATTTCGCCGATAGTATATCAAAAATATGGCTTTGGGTGGTAGGGCTTGGCGGTGCAGGGTTTCTTATGACGCTGCTTATGCAACAAATGCAATTGCACACCACTTTAGATGAGAAGTGGGGATTGGAGAACGAGAGGAGAGAAAAGCAGAGAGTAGAGGGAAAACTGGAACGTGGTGAGTATCCCGAGTCTCCCGCCGTTGATGATGAGAAGTCAGCGGGGCTGTCGCCGTTAACACCAACGCTAGAATAGAGGATGGCAGGGATACGTTTTTGCACTTCGAGTTTTTAGACTCCTTCGTTACCTTGTAGCTCTTCATTGTCTTGTTCTGAAGCACCAGTAATTTCGGCCACCTCGTGCTCGAGGGGAGAAGTCACCAGTAGACCTGTAGTTAGACAGCACGAAATTGCCAAAACCGTACACGCTTACAAGAAATATCTGACATGAACCATAGTATGCTCATATAGGGCTCCAGTGAACGAAACGACGTGGTAACGCAAAGAGGGTGAACGTGATGTAGCAAACGACGAAATATAGCTCGTAACATATGCCAGATCCAAGATGCAGAGAAATGGTGCGCTGCAACGGACAGAAAATAAACAAGAGAAATGCATCAAGACTAGTCAGGACTGTCCCCGTTTTGACAAGCCCTCCCCCCCCCAAAAAAAATATATCAGGCGGCAACTCGCCACGACATGTTGAGCCCATTGCGAACGAGCACAATCGGAGGAAGGTCACTTGTCTCATTGAGGTCAGGAGTACCACCACCCATTTCTCCGCAAAAAAGCGAGAGCCTGGTTAACGACCTGCACTCCTTCAAAGCCATCGCCAGCCTAGCGAACTTCGCTATTGTTGTTGACTTTTCTCCCACCACCATCAAGAGTCGAGCTTCACGCTCAAAATCGCCTGTAGCTGCCTCCGAGCCTGCGACTGCAAATGCATCATCTTCGGAAACGGCTTGTTGAAGAAATGCTTTAGCATCGAGTAATGACGGAAGGGGATCATGAATCGTCCATGGAGGCAGGACTAGATGTAACTCCTCCAAATTCTTATTGTTCATGACAAGAGCATTGCTTGCTCTCATAACGGCCCGTGTGCAATGGAAAATTCCGTGTCGAGCCACAAGTTTGCGCAAGCGTGGCATGTGTGTCAGAATAGTGGTGTATACGATAGAAGGGTCCGGGATGTGTTCCAGCGAGGTAAACCCGAATGAAAATTCTTCGATAGGTGATGCATTGTATATATACGTCGGCGCCCGAAAGGATAAACAAGGAGGGTGAAATCTCGGACATAGTGGCTCGGGATGTACCACGGAAATCGTCGCCTCGAATGCCTCGATGTCTTGCAGGCGAATTTGATTGATTGCGAGCGAACGCAAAGTCTTGGCTAGTGGGAGTTGAAAATACTGTATCAACTCCGGCTCATGAATGTAGAGATGTTCAAGGGCCGGGAAGGAAACTTTTTTGGTATCCGCTTCGAATTCAGCAGGACCAGCAGTGAGCAAGGTGAGAGACGTTAGCTGCTCTCTATGCCTGTCCCAGAATTCCGCCCTAAGTGAGACGATTATGGGCCCCAAAGACCATATTTCTATTTGCCTCAGTCCACGAGGCAGCGGAATTTCGTTCAAGCAACGTGCAATTGCCAACTGATGGAAAAGAATATCCAGCTCTAGTACTTCTATATTCTTGATGCCCTGGAAGGCCGTGAACAAACCTCCAAGGCCTTCTTCTACACTCGAATCACCTGGGCCGCCAAGTGACGCACAAAGGCGGAATCGGACGCGTCTGATGTGCTGGAGACGCGAGTGTGTTTGCAGGGTCGCAGTCGCATCGCGGACTCTTTTAAGAGGGAAATTGTCGACGCCATTGGACTCGAGGGATAGAGCGCAAATAGAGATAACGCGACACAGTGTAGAGGCTGTTTCTACGTGAAAATCGTGCGAGACGAGACTCAATGCTTTTAGCGTTTCGGGGTCAGCCTGGTGGACGATGGCGGCAACAACCTCCCAAGGTGGACTGATGCGCAAAGGCAATAGCTCGTTCGACAGCGGGTCCATGTAACAGAGTGTTGCGGGGGGCTTTCCGAACTACGGAGACAGCAGGATGGGTGGCGACAACCATAGTCAGTGATCTTCGGCTCTATAACGGATGGAAAAAAGTGTTTGCGCTCACGAGCCGTCAGCAAGTCGAATGAAGTTTAAAACCGTTTGGGCGGAGCGCTTGTCTCCTAATTCCAAAAAATTCGTTCAGGGTTTGTTGCAATGTTCGAGGGGGAAAATCGGGCCCAGAGCCGTGGCAGACTCACGCAGCACAACACATTATGTCTCTGTATCGCATCCCTGTAGCCAATTGTTCACATGTCCACTCGTACTGGAACGAGCATCGTCTGATGTTGTGGCACGTGGATTGCCCAGGACTGGCAACCGCCGCCACCAAACGAGCTAGGTCGGGAAACATGCGGCCTATCCTTCGATCCTAACCCTTACACACGCGTTTGAAGGCTATTTGATGGCCGTGACTTTGGCCGTGATGCGGAAGCTGTGCCTTTGTTTGAGTGTGACTGTTTGATCTCTTCGATCTCGGTGAGAAGTCAGCAGCTTCAACCCTGGCCAATGTCGGGATGAAGAGCTATGCATGCCTCTCCGACGTGCTATGAGACTTATATGCCAGTGAACGGTCACACCCACAGCGCCGTAAAACGTCTCTTGACACCACCCCTCAAAATCAATCCCAAGGCACTTTTTCGGCATCGCGTGACCAGGGGCTTGGACGGGATGACGAATTCATAACCCGTTTCGGTGTGTGAGTTTCGATCGGAGTGTCTCAATTGGCGCCACGGTAGCTACAGGAGGAAGAGGAAGCGGAGAGTGTTGGAAGGATCAACCGAGGTGTTTGTTCGACGAGACGACCGCAAGTGGGTGATTTGACCGTAAAAGAACCTCCTCAATTTTTGGACCGTGCCACTGTGCAAAAAGACTTCGAACTGGACAACGGCAATGTGGGCTTGTAACGGGAGGTGGATTCTCCTTCGATTTTGAAACTAATGCGGGCCTATTCGGAATTGTTGCGTCAGCTTCAAGTTTCTCTTTTGGTGTGGAAGGGACTACAGACCGTCGATATTAGGCATCTTACCCATTAGACAAGAAGAAATCGATCCTTCAGCTCGTTCAAGGTGGGACCATTTTCACATCCGATTCCACGCCGACCCAGGGAAATCCAGCAGTGGCAGTAGTAGTACTGGTGATATGGCAAGGAGGCGCGAATTCCCGTTAAATTCTACATTGGGATCGAGCCGCGCTAATAGATCTAAGCATCGAAGATCGCCTTGGCCCAAGAGACGGATGTTGAGCATTCGATACTTGATCCGCCCTTGTTCCGCCCTTGCAGCTGGTAGAATCCATGGCATTTATTGTTCCTGCTTTTCCGAAACGTCGCGATATTTAACTAGTTGTTTCTAAGGAAAATTACCAATGATAAACGCATGTACAGGTAAACGGCAGATCTCGTAAGCCCAACATTTGCAGAGTGAGACACAACCTTCGTTTGTGCGCCCGATTCCCCCATGTTTGTGGATTCTGGAAGATTAACAACGTGCAAGACGGGCATGATCGATAAGCGTGGGGGGGAATCATTAGGGGCGTTCAGAGTGCCTCAACTTTTCCTCAACTTTGTCTCAACTTTTTTCTCAACTTTGTCAAGTTGAGAAAAAAGTTGAGACAAAGTTGAG